>Ga0310696_10010785_pt1 | contig 10467 bp, 18 predicted proteins | sample AusTroGonzalo_MG_4_FD_203885 | JGI IMG/M metagenome (GOLD analysis project Ga0310696, IMG submission 203885) | Bovine rumen microbial communities from tropical cattle in Woodstock, Queensland, Australia - Gonzalo_02 (v2) (version 2) | ecosystem: Host-associated > Mammals > Digestive system >... | reverse complement strand
CCAAAAATACCTTAAGCACAATCTCAGGAAATTGAGGGTATTGCAGAGGACTGTCAGTAGGAGATACCACCAGGGTAAGACAAGAGAAGAGCAGTCAAACAATTGGAAGAAGGCAGTAAAGCAGGTCGCTAAACTGCAAGAGCATATTGCCTTCCAAAGATATGACTACTTGCACAAAGTCAGCACTTGGATAGCGGGCAACTACTCTACAGTTTGTGTTGAGACTTTGAATGTGAAGGGTATGCAGAAAAACCATCACCTTGCGCAATCAATCTCTGACTGTGGGTGGAGTATGTTCTTGAATATGCTTGAATACAAGTGCGACAACCTTGTTAAGATAGACAAGTGGTTTGCAAGTAGCCAAACCTGTTCAGAATGTGGGCACAAGGAAGAGAAAGTCAAAAACCTGAATGTCAGGGAATGGACCTGTCCTGTGTGCGGAACACATCACAACAGGGATTTGAATGCTGCAAGAAATATAGAGAGGGAAGGACTATCCCTTTGTGGACTTAAGGTAGCAGAGTGCTGCAAGCCTGTCCCAAGAATCCCACTACTTTAGTGGTGGGAGTAGTCAGGAGTTACACGGATTGGTTATCCATTTTAATTGAGAATAAAAATACATTAAAGTTAAGGTTTAAGTAGTATGAGTTGGGATATACACTTTATTAGAGACAAGAAAATAGGAGAAGTCCTTGAAGACAATGAATTCAAAATTAGATGTGGTTCAAGTGGTGCTGTTATTTATACCATTGATGACGGAGAGGAGAGCGGATTAGTTTTCCCTCATGTAACCGAAGAGGATTATAAAGACAAGGGACTTAACTATGGATATGCGAATTATGGTGCGAATGTGAGACCTTTCTTGTATAAACTATATAAGAAATTCGGGGTTTTATTTGCAGATACTTGTTTGGATGATTATTGGTATCTTCAAGAATATTGTGAGAGCAATGAAGAAGAGCAGGATTTATTGAGGTATTGTTGTGCAAATGAAATGCTTCATATGTTTTCTCCATATCTTGATGATGACCCGCTTCTTAAAGGATATATGGAAAAAGGTATTCCATTATATGATAAGTTATATGAGAAATATAAAAGAAGAAAATAATTCCTATTCCAATAGGAACATTTGTTTAAAGCTTTTATTCTTAATCCGCTCTGTTGCGAAACACAGCGGATTTTTTATTATATTTGCCCCATAAAAAGAAAAAGATATGCTATTCTTGGACAAAGATTTCAAAAAGGAGATGGGCAACCGCAATGTCGGTATTCAGGAACTTGCGGATTATCTCGTAAGGAACAACACGGTATATGACCTTGCGATGACCCTTGCGGAGTACATCATCAAGGAGCGGGAAAGACCATCGGCAAAGATTGTTGTGACCGAAGATGAGTACCGTGCGATAACATCACTCTTTAGGGTCAAAGGTTTCACCGCATCGGGGGAGAAGGATGGACGAGGGCGACCGCCTAAAACTGAGAAGGGGGAGTAACCCTGTCCCCGACCCATTTTTTTCCACTCCACACATATAGGTTATGACCTTGGTAGTATTTGGGGAAGTACATGAATTTCCATATGCTGCCAACTTTTGCCGTGATGACGATTTCCACGGCATTCGGTCTTGTTGTTCTCGGGTCTCTTTTCCCATATGAGACCTGCCTTGCGACAAGAGATTTTATATGCCGATGGATGACATCATATTTGTCGGCAAGTTCGGATTCTTCAAAGGCATCCATAAAACTATCTTCATAGGATTTTTCATCCTTCTCCAAAATGCCCGCTATGGCGGCTATCCTTTCCGTCAGTGAGTTTATAGCGTCAAGATGTACCCTGATATCATCTTCTACTTTAAGACGCCTTGTAGCGAGTTTTTCGCGGTCTATGAGACCTTCCACATACATCTCCGCAAGTCGCTCTTTTTTCTGCTCTTCCTTGAGTATATTATCCCGCCTTGCCTGTACCTTTTCTTCAAGTATTTCCTTGGTCTTCCTGTACCCTTCTTTCTCTTCTTCTGATAACTCTATAAGGTACTCCATATGAAGGGTACTTGCCACTCTCCATAAGACATCATCAACCACATATTGTCTCAAGGCGAACCCATTGGTACAAGAGCCATGAGCCGCATGGCGGGAGCAGACATAATGCTTGGAATTGGAGGTACAGGTCGCACCACAAACAGGGCACTTGACCAATTTTGCCCCGAGCAGTAACCGCTCACCCCTTTTCATCTGAATCTTGTTCTTGTTCCGCACCTCCTCGCATTTATTCCATAACTCCTTTGAGACAATAGCAGGGTACTTCCTTCCATTCTCTTCCTCCCCGCAATAATGCTTGCTCTGCAGTATTGTCCCGATTGTCCTATATGGGGCATCTATCCCTCTTTCCTTCAACTCATGCGAAAGGGTATATATGGAATATTCTCCCGTGGAATAAAGTCCATAAATTTTCCTTATGAGTTCCGCCTCTTCCTCATCAATGACGAAATACTTGTTCTCAACTTTATATCCGAATTTGCGGGTATTCCCTCCGACATACTGGCCTTTCTCCCTCATGGCGGATTTCGCTCTCTTGAACCTTGCCTTGTTCTCCGCTGCCTCCTGCTTTGCCATAGTAGCGAACAGCGAGAAAGCGAGTTCTGTACCCGCATTCACCGACCCATCATCATTGAGCAATTTCAATGTGGGGTTCTTGCAATAGAATTGGATTTTGTTGTTGATGAAAAATTCCTTGAAGTCCATAAGGATAACCTCATTCCTGCCGAGACGGGAAATCTCCCATACAAACACCGCATCAATGCCTCCCTCCAATATCTTCTCCTTTATCCTCCCCGCCATCTCCATATACTTCTCATCCATCTTCACAGCGGATGCACCGATGGCTTCCACATATACAAGGTCTTCCTCCTTATATCCATACCCCGATGCGAATGAAACAATCTCCTTCTTTTGGTCCTCAATTTGCTGTGCTATTGTACTGACCCTCAATACTGCAATTGCCTTCATAGTGATATACCTATTAGATTATAGGGCGAAGGTAGCAAAAGAATTTAAATTGTGCAAGCCCTTACAGCAGCAAACACAAAAAAATATTTTTGGATTTCCTTGTTTTTGAGAAAAAATTCCATATATTAGTATAGAAGGTAGTTGAAACTCCGTCCTTAGGCGGGACCTTCAGCTCAAAAATTAAAAATGGTTAATTCATCCCTAAATGAAAGGAAAGAAAGCAAGGGGCTCTAACACCTTGCTTTTTTTTATGATTTCCTGCGGGAAAACCCACTATTTCAATAGTGGGATGAAAGCAGGAGTTCTTCAATTTTGTTTTTTGAAAAAAATTTTGGTATATTTGATGTAGTTCCGAGTTGGGGATAGTACCAACTGCCAAGGTAGGGCTTGCTACCATCAGGACAGGGGAGGACTACCCCTGTGTGGGGTTAAAGTAAGGCATTAGCCTATGCTTCCTGAAAACACTTTGTGTTTACCCCCAAGAACCCCACTACTTTAGTGGTGGGAGTAGTCAGTATATTTGCCAATAATCAATAAGTTATAGCTATGTATATCGTCACACTTACGCACATCGAAGCCGATGGCAATGATTATATCAAGGTCTTCAGCAAGCATCGCACACGCAGTGCTGCAATAAAAGCTATGTTAAAGAAGATGGCAAGTTTCTACGGTTGGCAGAGCGTCAAGGAGTTCAGGGAGGAACTTGAGGATGAATACGAGGAGGCGAAGGAGACGGGCAAGTTCAAAATAGAGATGCCCACTATGGATTCCACAGGTTTTTGGTCAGTTGTCGAAGTATAGAGTATGTACGCAATAGTCAAATACTTTTTAACCGACATCGAGAGCGAGGTCGGGATGGGAATAGCCGAGGTATGCACCAAGGAAGCAGATGCCGAGGAGATATTAGCCACAGAGGTCGAAGACGATTTCACACATGTGGGGGGTATGTATGACAAGGTTTTCAGGGAATGGGAATGGGATATGCTTGATGTTCAAGAGTCTGACCCCGAGTTATATGAGAAATTGGCGGAATACTACTGCTTCTATCACATCAAGATTTGCGAGATATAAGGAAGGGGGTTGTGATAAAGAAAAAGGGCTGTTTGATAACAGCCCTTTATGCCATTGAGTAGATTTCAAAATCGGTGGCAATCCCTCCATCATGCAGGTATCCTCCAAGTGCTGTGGTACAAGCGATGATGCTATCAATCTTCTGCTTTGAATAGGACTGCTTGACGGGCTTTTGGTTTCCCGAATAGTCCTCCTTTATGGAACATCCCATAATCTGCCACACGAAATTCTGTGACTTCTTTATCACAAGGTCTCCGCACAGGGCAAGTCTTTGGAATTCCTTTGTGCATTGGTTGTAATTGCCGATGTTCTGACCGAAGGGCTGTATGTTATATCCCAATTCAGTCATAGTGATTGCCCATTGCGAAGAGTTCCATTTATCATAGTAGATGGCGGTGATGGGACATATCTCATTTATCTTCTGTATCTTCGCTGTGATGTAGTCGTAATCTATGATGTTCCCACCGGTTATGTCAAGTTCTCCTAATTTATGGAACTTCTCATAGAGTGCCCTGTTAGGGTGGTTTTTATAAGTTTCTTCAGGTAGGAATGTCCAATTGAAGAATATCCTCTTATTCTCTATGGGTATCATCGCTGCTATCGCACTCATATCTCCCACGGATGACAAATCGACCCCGAGAATGCAACTATACCCTGTGTAGTCCTCCAACTCAATCTCCTGCATATCCTGAATAATTACCTCAGGTTTTATCCATACAAACTCGCTGCTACACCATAAGTTAAGGGTCTTGGTTTTAACTCCCACTTCCGCTGTAGGGTCTATCTTCGCTTTATTCACCTCACCGAGCATAAACTCTTCGGTCACGGTAACACCGAGATTGGGTTGGCACTTGACAAAGTTCTTCGGGTCAGTCCAATCATCCTCCTCATCCAACTGCCATATGAAGGGGAAGAAATTATCCATATCCTTTACACCACCGAGGACCTGCACACCGAGTTCATACATATCATGGCAGGGTCCCGCCAAATTAAAGCCTGCGGTGGTAATAATTATAGCGAGGGGTTGCTCTCGCATGCCTTGGGAGGATTTCAAAACATCATACATCTTCCTGTCCTTGGCTTCATGGAACTCATCCAAAAAGAAGGCGGAGATGTTCATTCCGTCAGCACGGGATGCATCTGAAGATATTACCTTGCATATACCATTATTGAAAGGGGTCTGCACAAAGTTTCTATAGTGCTCAATGACATCCTCATTTCTGTCTATGGATTTTGCGAATTGTGTGATGTAGTTGAATAGGATACGGGCTTGGTCAGTGGAGTTAGCGGCACATACAATCTCGGGAGATGCTTCCCCCTCCATAACCATAAGGTATAAGGCAAGCGCAGCCATAAAAGCATCCTTGCCCGCCTTCCTCGCCACCTGAATATATAACTCGGTAGCCACCCTAAAGTTATTAGAGCGGTATTTAAGGAATAGGTTTGCAAGTATGAATTCTTGGAATGGTTCCAAGATGAATGGCTTGCCCGCAGATTTACCGAGGAAGTGCTTGATGGTCGCAATGAAATCCACGCACATGTCAAAGCCCTCTTGGTCAAAGTAGATGTCCTCCCTCGCAAGGAAGGTCTCAAATCGAGTTACCGCCTGCTTGATGAGAAGCCCCGAGACAATCATGCCCTCCTTGATGCCCTTCGCATAATCCAAATAGCCCCTGTGCTTCATGCCCTCAGCCCCTCCTATCCTTCTCTGTGTCGGGATTATTCTTCATGCCCATCGGGTCAGACCCTGCTGCCCTCATGCCCTCATGCCCTGATACCGCTTCAGCCCCACCTATCCGTGGAGTTTTAGCCCCTGCTGCCCTGCTGCCCTTCGGACTGCCCTGCTGCCCATCGGGAAATCTGTACTCAGCCCCTTCGACCCATACAACCGCAGCGGTCTCCACATCTTCATTTTCACCTCCCCATACGGGTCGGCTTGTCTTCATCATCCTCTCCATAAATCATCGCCCCCTTTTCTCAATCTTGCCCTTCACGAACTGCTCCAAAGGACTCTCTTCCTTCACAGGCTCCGCAATATCCATAGTAAGGGCGGACTTCAATGTCAAGCCGAGTTGTTTAAGCATAGATTCCAAGCGGACTGCGGTAGTATCTCTTGCCTTCAATAGTGGCGAGGGTGCTGCTCCGTAGCGGGTCTCTTCAATCAGGCTGTCAAGGCTGTTTATCTCTTCGGTCAGGCGGATGAACTGCTCAAAGTAGGTCTCGAGCATCAGTAGGGAACACGCCCATTCGGGTGCTATCTTGCCCCCATTCTTGCTCATCAAAAACTCCTTCACCGACTTCATAAAGGCTTTCACCTGCCTCTTCACCCTCTTGTCAAGGGTCTTTTTCTTCTCCAAATTCACCCCATTTTCAGGGTCTTTTACATCATTTTCTGCCATATTTTACTCTCTTTTTATAAAGAAAGTAAGGGCTGTAGCCGACAAAGTAAAGCCCATCGGGTAAAAAATAGGGGTCAGCCCTCTGACTACTGACCCCCTCCAAAACAAATTTATAAGTAAAACATCTCAATACTGACGCATCACTGCGGTAGTCGCTCCCCGTATGGGTTTCGCTCCCATCAGGAACCACTCTGCCACTCATAGTGGACGGGGAAAATTATATGCAAACAAAATTCAAAAACCGACGCAATCACTGCGGTAGTTGCTGCCCGTAGGGGTGTCGCTCCCCTTCAGTCCCACCGACACGGGCATCCATTAAATTATGCAAAAATTAGTAGTACTGACGCAATCACTGCGGTAGTAGTGCCCTACATGGGTGTCGCTCCCATCAATACTCCCACCGAGGTAGGGCTGCGCGACTTCTTCATCGCTACCATAGGGGCATGGGAAGAACCACCAATCCATCCCCTATATTCTTAAATAATTTTAATAATTAACTACCCATCTCCATATGGATGGTCATAGAATCGGTATCCATATAAATATCCTCAATCACAAGGTCTTCAAAGGAATGCCAACACTCATACTCATCACACCTTAGGTCATACTCCTCCTTTAGCCTTACAACCATAGGGAACACAATATCAAAAAGGTCGAAACTATAATCAACCCTATACCCTTTCATCTTAGGGGCAACACCAACACCACTCTCCCACAGAGAAGTGCCCTCAACATAGGCATCATAATGTACGATGTCCTCATCAAACTCAACCTCAAGGGGATAGGTTTTTCCGTCCTTATAAATAGGATAGGAACTGATAACACCCTTAACATCCTTTTCTGCCAACAACTTGGCAACTCTACCCTCAATCCAATACGAGACGGGGCAACCACCATATTCAAGCAACTCCGAAGGGTTGATGGTCATACCATCGGGTAACATATTCAACTCAGCCATATTCTTAAATAATTTTAATAATTAAACATATCTATCAATCATCGCCCGAAGGTCTCGCAATCTTGTAGCGTAATCATCAAAAATGGAATCCATAACCACTCCGTCCCGAACTATATCAATATAGCAGTAGGCCCAGCAACCGAAGGTCGAAAAACTCCGCCTGATGCTCAACCCATGCTCTGCTGCATAGGTCTCCATCTTCTTATATCCTGTTTCTGTAATCATATCTTAAATAATTTTAATTAAACCATACCCTTCTTGAAAGCACCAATACTGCCAAGCACAAACTTCCAAGTCCCATCATTTTGCTGTTTCCAAATAACACCATCTTCAGCACCCTTCAAAGCCATAACTGCGTCAAAGTGATTAGTGGCATACTTTACTTCACCACTATCAAGAACAATCTTAAACTTCTTCATATCTCTTAGTCCTCTTTAAGTCCCAAATCACTTTTGATGGCTTCGGCAATAGCATCAATAATATCATACTCTCCCGCAAAGAGTTGAGCATAAGTTGACGGAACTACATTCATATCGCTGCCGTAATAGTCCATATAAAGGGATTCCAAGGTATATTCCCTGTTTCCGACCCTAATACCATAGTCCCAAATTATGTCTCCGCTGATGCTTTCAGCAACAATAGGGTTGCCGTCCTTATCATAAGCAATAGTCTCCTTTCTACCGCCATACTCCCAAATGCGGTAAATCTTGTCATAAATAGTTTCCATAATCTTTAATATCTAATAAATAATTTTAATAATGAGGGGACGGAGCGAAATCCGCCCCCATAATTTTCTAACTGCCCAATTCCATACTCACGGCAACACTCTTTCCGTCATTGGCAAAGCCAACCCTAATCTCCTCAATCCATACACCCTCGGTGTCGTGTAAACAATGGTCAAACTGCTCGGTGCTTTCAATCTCATACAGCCATTCACACATCGGTCTAACCAAATCCTCATAGGTTTTAGGTGCATACTCAAAGGTGTCGCAAGTAATATGGTTATACATATTCGTGTTTCCACTCTTATCAAATGGAGCCATAGCAAAAGGGTAAGTGCTACACACAAATCTCATTTGGTTTCCAATACTTGCCAAATAGTCAATAAACTCTTTCGGCAATGGTGTACCCTCGCCCTCTTTCATACATACTACATCAGCCACGCTCGTGTCAAAAAGCGTACTCGGCACAAAACCTTTCATAATTTTATTTATTTCGCTTTTTTTCATAATCTTAAATTTTTTTAATAATTAAACATTTTCCATGACAAAGTTATAAGCGGTTTCTCCCGTGTAGAGGGGCTGAAGTCCGCAGTAGGCATTTCCCTCGCCCGCAATAATCCAATCAATACTATCCTGCTCCAAGCCAAGGGGCAGTCCCGAATCGGCAGTGGACATATAGACAAGGGTATCTACCAATTCCTGCATATCATCCACATAGAAGTCATCAGTACCCCCATGCCATCTGCAAAGGTCGGTGGTATCAAGCCAAAAGCCATCATCCTCCACCATGTCGCACCCCGTGATATCCCCAAGAGACTCAAGTAGGTCGCTACCGAGTTGTGCCATCCTACCGATGATATCCGAAGCAAGCATGGCAGTCCATCTGTCCGTCACATCGGCATAGTTTTCGGCAACCATCTTAAGGTCATCCATATATCCATCAAACTCCGACTGATAGCGAAGGACGCATTCCATGCAAGCCTCATTTTCAGCCTCAATCATGATGGTTTCATAATCAAGGTTGGACATGAACCCATAAAGGGTTTCCATAGCCCAAGCCATAGTTTTTTTAGACCATACCTTACCGATAGTGGTAGTATATTCCGCAATCCTATCATTGCCATCATATACAGAAAGGCGAACACCTATAGCCCATCCATCGGGAGTTTCCACAGCCGTATTGGTGGTAATAGAGAAGTAATAGATTTTACGACCCACGATGATGTCACCCCATTCGAGGTGGCTATACAAAGACCCTGCGAAGTCAATCAGCCCCTGAGCGCTGTCGATAGTCTCAGCCCCATCGAGCATGGTCGCTTCATCGGCAGTATGACCGAAGTAATTAGCAGTAATTTTGCCGTCAGAAATGACGAAGTTTTCGAAGTGTTTTACGATGTTGGCAGCAGCAACCTTGTTGCCCATACCATAATTAGAATAGTTGTACATAATCATATTTTTTTTCTTTTTTAAATAATCTTTCCAATCTCGGCTGTGGTGTTTCAGCCCTTCACTGCAAATATATGTTATTTCTTTTTAAATTCCAAAAAAATATATAACAAATATCGTGCCATACTTTCAGTGTCCATAAATAAATAGTAGGAAAAACCAAAATAGTAAATCTTTTTTTCAGTCCTTCACTGCAAATATACATCAAATAAAATTAAAAACAAAATTTATACCTGCAAATATCGTGCCAAACTTCCCAATGGCATCCTATACCTATATTATATATATAAATATCTTTCTTCTTCTTTTTAGCGGTCATAGTAGCCATAGGCAGATGAAAAACATCTCCATATATCTTTCACTCATTTCCGCTTTTCACTTTCCAATTTCGCCCTCTATTCTCTTATTATTATATCTTCTTCTTCATCATACTTCAGTCCGATACATTCACACACAAAACCGAACTCAAACCACATCAGGTCATTTAATTCCGTGGCGGTCATACCATCAGGATACAAATCCGTCAATGCATCTTCAACCATCTCCATCTCCTCATAGGTCAGCATCATCGCCCTATCTTTTCCGCCACTCCAAAACTCAAAACTCGTCAAGTTAATTTCATCTGTGATTCTCATAACACTAAACATAAATAGGTTTAACAAATAATTTCTATTGCAAATATACATCTTTATTCCAAAATAACATATCACACATCATTCAAATAATTTCAATATTAAATCAATGCTTTTTTCGCCTTATTTCTTTATCTTTTCGCCTTCAATGCTCTCACATAGTACCCTGCAACTCCCTGATAATCAATGACATAGGGAGGGCTGTTTAAATAATTTTTGCTTAAGTCCCTTCTAAC
>Ga0310696_10010783_pt1 | contig 10469 bp, 11 predicted proteins | sample AusTroGonzalo_MG_4_FD_203885 | JGI IMG/M metagenome (GOLD analysis project Ga0310696, IMG submission 203885) | Bovine rumen microbial communities from tropical cattle in Woodstock, Queensland, Australia - Gonzalo_02 (v2) (version 2) | ecosystem: Host-associated > Mammals > Digestive system >... | reverse complement strand
TCGTCTTATGGCTCTAAGAACAGGAGCACAACAGCCCCATATCAATAAAGAGATTGTTGATAACATTTGTGTAGTTGTTCCTCCTAATGATATTCTAAAGAGGTATTATAATACCGTTTCGGGAATGTACGATGAGATTATTAATGCTGCTAAAGAGTCAAAAGTACTATCACAACAACGTGATTACCTTCTGCCACTCCTAATAAGTGGCCAAGTGTCTATAAATTAGCCTATTGATAATTATATCTATTTATATAGCATGGCAGTCAGATATATTGAAACACAGTTCCTTGATGGGACGTTAACTGGTCCAAGGGAAATGGCCAGCAGTCTATGCACGATGTATACTTCCCCTCGTGATGTGGTACTTGATGTTGTAAAAGATATCCCTCATCGCTATGGCCTATACCTCCTCCTCGGCAAAACTGAAGAAGGTGGACTGAAGGCGTACATCGGCCAAACCAAGGACTTCCAGCAGAGAGTAAGAGGTCATCTGGCAGGCAAGACTTTCTGGGATACAGCTATAGTGTTTGTTTCCAATGCTGACCGTATTACATCCAGTGAAGCACTATATCTGGAATATCTTGGCATTCGGAAGGCCATTGAAACCAGAACCTATAATATGGATGAGAACGCCCAGGTCCCGCCTATGCCGCCTATTGCCATTGGGAAGAAGATTGAAATGGACCAGTTCTTTGAGGAGATTATGTTCTTCTTGAAGTTCTACGGCTGCCCCATCTTTGAAAAGGTTGGTAGGAAGAAACGTACACCCAAAAGTACTTCAACTCCGACACCAAGACCCGATCCGGCACTTGCCTCGACTGGAGAATATCTGGAATATGCCTTTGAGATGAAGAAAGTAGGAATGGCGGCAAAGTTGCATTTCTATCCCAAGGAGAAAAAATATATTATTGTCCGTGGAAGCACCATTGCAGCTGAAAACGGTTCCAGCCTGGAAGGTTCTATCGCAAAACTTCGGAGTGGCACATTCTCATCAGCAAAGAGTATCAGGAAGGGAAGTGTTTATCAGCTTCTTGAAGATATAATAATTGTCAATGGTTCCCCCTCTTCCGCAGCTAAATTCTGTGCTGGCACTTCCAGAAATGGCAAGACTGACTGGGTTGACGCTTCCGGGCACAGTATCGGTGAATTCCTGGATGGTAATGTCTCTTAGATGGTCGGCAAGTACAAAGTCATAACCCTCTGCGGCAGTACTCGTTTCAAGGAGCAGTATCTTGAGGCTCAGAAGAGGGTGACTATTATATTAGGATAAATTCGGAGAGCCATGAATATAAAGACGATAGAGGATTTTGCTTATGTAAGGGAGGCGGAGTTGTTCGCTATCTACGACGCCCTGGTCCCTGCAATGAGGTACTACGAGAGCGACCCTATGCAGAGTTGCATGAACTTCCGGTCTATTCTGAAGCTCACGGTGGTAGAAGCAGAACGTGTAACATGTTTTGTTACAAAAGGGCGTTTGCCAGATAAACTGAAGAACCTCTGCCGGTATTTGTTGGAAAGACAATTGATGGACGAGGAAATATACAAGGAGTTGTTGTTGGTAAAAAGACACTGCGATTTTTACCACCACAAAGAAGACTACCCCAATCTTAACCCCATTAAGGATCGACTTACTTTTTATTGTGCCTTTCAAATAATCCTTAAGTGGCTTGTCGCTCTTCCGGGTGCATTTGCCGCTTTTATTCGCGCTCGGGAAGAAGAGAAGGCCCGGATAAAAGAGGAGCAGGAACGAAAAGCTCGGGAAGAGAAAGAACGCGAAGAAGCTGCGAGGAAAGAGGAAGAAGAGCGTAGGAGGCAAGAAGCGGCGGAGCAAAAGAGGCTTGAACGTAATGCTAAGGCTCGGGAGAAGAGGCGTCTTGAGCGAGAGGCGAGGGAACGAGAGCGGGTACTTGCCGAGCAGAAGGCGAGAAAAGAGGCTAAGGCCGCTGAAAAAGCCGCCAAGAAAAAATTACAGAAGATTAAGCGGCAAGAACGGATGGAGAAGATCAAGAAAGTCCTCCCTTGGGTTGGCTACGGCACATTAACTATACTTGGCGGTATTGCGGTGGGCTCCAGTATTGCGGCGTTGAGAGAAGCGAGTAAGAATAGTACGTTGCCTCAGTTAACGGACGGGAATATGGACCACCACATAGAAGGGCCGGCGAATGTGTGAGGAAGAATAGTGGGGGGTGAAGAATTTAGAAATCATTTATAATAGCGACCGCACTATTGTTAATTTAAAACACTGTTATTATGGCAACAGAATCAAGAGACAAGTATTCGACCGAAAAAATCACCTTCGGATTCAACACCCTCGAAGAAATCAAGAAAGCATTAAAACTCCCCGCAGAGTTTGATGCGTCGATGGTTTTTGAAACAATGATCAACAACGAATCATGCCTGAGCAACGCCGATATGGTTCTGTTATTCCATTTGGAACCCAAGAATCTTGAGACATTGTTTACTTTAGACGCAGTTGGGTTGCGCACTTTGAACCTGAACCCTAAGTATGCAACATCTGTTGAGATTCTTGGACCGCTTCCCAACAAAGAGATTCAACCATTCCAGTCAAAATTCCGGGGCCTACTCATTAAATTATTCGATCTTAGATGTTTTGAGGCGGCCGTCAAATCCCTGCGTCGCCATCAATTCAACAACAAGCCCGCAGAAGAAGTCATCCCGAATTACAAAGAAATCATTGCCGATTGTGGGATTAAAGAAGACGAGTTGATTGCTGCTATGGCGGAATACGATAAAGCCATTAAAGAGAATTAGCTATTGGCAAGTGTAGCCAGTTAAAGCATTTGAGACGACAGTAGGTTGATGTTCTTCCCTGAAAGATACGGACACGGTCTCAAATGCTTTTTCGTGCAAGCCTTGCATGGATTTGTGCATTCTTAGAATAAGAGTCATCTTCGCATTCGCCAGACTGGGCTCAACGGTCCGCTGCTCGAATGACCATCGGAGGAGTTGTCTGGCAAAATGACTCTGACCCATCGAGCCGCCTTGCGCCAAAGGGGAAGAATCGCCTTCGAAACGATTCCAGATTTATTCCGTCTTCGGACGGCGGTCCTGGAGCATTTGAGGATACCGCGAGTAGTGCGGAGGTTTGCAAATGCTCCAGGATTATTTTATAAGGACCAAAGTGGTTGCGCCCGGTTGCGCAGAGAGGGTGGTGAAATATCCCCGTATATTGCTATCTTTGTGAAACGCAATTAATAATACTAGATTTAGGACAGTCATGGAAACCATCAAATTGCAGAAGAAACAATCCCTCACGCTCAAGTCGCCCAGAATAGCAGAACTAACTCACTACTATTCGGAACTTTACAATCTAGCAATGGGTAATAAAGAATATTTCGCGAATGTGCCTAAGGAATATGCTAAAAGTCTCATCTCCGATGTACCGTTCTATGACGTTGTCGTTGCCCCATTAGGCAGATGTTTAAACCACATCCAACGATTTCGAGAATGGGGGGATGATTACCCCATACTTCTAACTAATACGATGTCCCAATTAGCAGATGAGGAACACGATGTTACCATATCACCGGATGTCATTATTGCCCTTTTCTATCTTCTGAATGACGAACAGAGAAAAGACATCGCCGCCGAGCTCCATTGCTCAACGCAAAAAAAAGAGGCTATACTGTCTTGCATTGAAAGTGGAGATTATTCCCGACTGGAAGATTCGCTATCGGAAGACGAATTAAATGATTTGAGTTATTTGCTCGGCAAGTATGTTTTAGGCGACGAAGCATTTGAGGACTTTTTGCGTTACCCTTTCGAATTTGGAAATGGTTTTTTCGATCTTTCACTAACTCTTGAACACTACCTTCCCACGTCATTATCGGAAGCAATAAGAGCTCAGCATAAACGTCATGAATCTATTACAGATGAAGTTGTTCTGCGTCAAGACTACGGGGACTATCGCCGATATATCGAGATTGTATGGGATAAACTCACATCTAGAGAACGAGATGTCATTAATACTATCCTTGATCGGCCGGAAGGACAGGCATTCTCAACAGAATATCTTGAAGCCAAAAGGAGCTGCCTGACCGGTGCCTCAAAAAACGACTTTGGGCCGCTTCTCCTACCCGATGATTTCTTCACTAACGACAAATATATTGACACCTCCATCGAGATTATTGATGTTTTAAGAGATGTGATTATTGCCGGAGGCCCAAGACGGTTTTCCTTAATGATTGATTTCTTGGCGAGCGAGCAGTTTGGCTACATCGAGCCCTCACTTGACAACAAACGACTTTTGGCAAGCATCTTAACCGGAAGACATTTAGCGACAACCGCCACGGAAGTCTCCTGGATTATGAAGTATGACCGAAAAAAAAGCAAAACGGAGAAGGTGATGCTCTGGCTGTGCCAAGTTCTCTTTGGGGGTGGATACGAAAACGCATATGCCCGGTTCAAGATAAGCAGAACCGTCAAGCCAGGAGCCGAAGCAGCCAATACAAAATACGCGGACAAAGTTTTCCAAAAAACCATAGAGCAGCTATATCGCCCTAAACGGATAGATAGCCGACCATAACTAGCAGGGTTCGCTCTTTTATAGTCAATAGGCGTGCTACATTACGTAGCACGCCTTTTTTGTGTCATTCTGTCAGTTCCGAGATTGAAATCGGCCTTTATTTGGTTGTTTTTTCCGCTCTGGGACATCATGTCATTATTTTTTGTTTAGGTTCTATTAATTATTTCATAATCTGTTGATTTATAATTGTTTGGCACGTTCATAGTGTATGCCGTAGCTGATTTTGGAACTAAGCCCAGAAGGGAACTAAAAAAGGTAAAAAAGAAAGGACATAACGCCAACCGAAGCGAGACGCTAACGAGGCCAGCCCCAGGAAGAGTGGGAGTCATCCGCTTGAAAAACTGCTGAGATCTTTGACAACACTGAAAACTGAAGATTTGCGTGAACGAGACGGAATCGAGATTCTTCCCGACTACGCTGAAGAAACATCAGCGCATAGTATTACGGCTCCAGCGGGGTGATACCGGCTGGGGCTGCCAACTTTAATCCCAATTATTATATGAGAGAGACTAAACAAACCGTCGCTGCGCCGAAGACAGTAAGCGCCGACACCAAAAGGAAAAGCCTCGCCCTCCCTATCTCGTTTAACACTATTGAGGATCTCCGCAAGTTGGTTGACGCAAGACCAGACCACACGCCGCGCGACCTGTTTGTGTTCCTCATCGGGGACAAAGACATCTGCACCAAGTCCGTGTTGAAGGAAATGTTCGGTCTTGATGATAGAAAACTTACGCGAGTCTTCTACGAGAACCAGGATGACGGTGAACGAGATTATCACGCAACCGATACCGCGCGCTGGATTCTCACTGAGGTTAGCGATCTCGACGAAGAAACGGGCAATATCATCCCACTCCACTTCACTTCCGGGCAGGAGAAGCTTCGGGCTTTGCTGGTCAAATGCATCAATGTTTCTCGTTATGAGTCTTTCATGGAAGAGCTAGAGGAAGAGTATGGGATAGATATCCTGTATGACTACTACTATGATGTGAGGGAAGACAATACCATTACAGAAAAAGAACTTCTGGATGCCTTACTCACTTATCAAACCGAACATCAAGCTTAAGTTCAACCAGGCCCCGGGCGACCGGGGCCATAAATAGTTCGTACTTATGAAAAAGAACAAATTAACAATCGGCGCTTTCGCGGCCCGCGAGGAAGCCGTCAAGAAAGCGCAGAAGGCCATCAGCAAGGCCGACGCAGAGCTCACCGCCGCCATCGAGAGTGGTGATGAGGGAAAAATCAAGGATGCTGCCCAGAAAGCCTTTGGCACTCATCAGTGGGCAGACCAGACTATCAACATCATCCGCGGGTGCGCGTGTGATTGTCTGGGATGTTATGCTGCTTCCAGGGCAAACCGGTTCAAGGAGGTTGCCCCGGGGCAGTGGCCAGTCGAGTCTCTGAATGAGCGGGCCTTCAATGCCAAGGTTCCGAAAGGGAAGAAACTGACCATGTTCCCGTCCACCCACAACATTTCACCGGAGTTCCTAGAACCGTGCGAGACCAAGATCCGACAGATTCTCGACAGCGGAAGCGACATCTTGATTGTACTCAAGCCCTGGTTGAAGGTCGTCACTTCCATCTGCGAACGATTTGAGAAGGATAAGGAACATATCATCTTCCGCTTCACGATCGGCAGCACCGACAACGCCGTGCTGAAATTCTGGGAGCCTGGTGCACCGACTTACGAAGAGCGCTTGGCCTGTCTACAGTATGCTTTCGAGCAAGGCTTCGAGACGAGCGTGTCCTGCGAGCCCTGGTGGGGCGGGGACATAGACCACCTGATTGCCGAGCTCCGAGGATATATCACCGACTCCATCTGGGTTGGTAAGATGAACCAGGGGAAGGCGCGCATCAAGGTCAACGGCCACTGGACTCCGGAGGTCGAAGCCAAGTACGACGAGCTCATGACCTGCTACTCCGACGATAACATACGGGCCATCTACGAACGCTATAAGGATGACCCGCTTATACGCTGGAAGGAGTCCATAGCCAAGGTTATCGGCATTAAAGGAGACTGCAAGAAATAACATTTCTTCCATAAACTTTTTCTCGGCTCCAGGTAGGGTTAGCTACCTGGAGCTACACATTCCTATTTTTCTCTAGGACATGAAACCCCATAACAAACAAAATCGCCACTACTCAAATCAGTGTGGCCGGAAGTTCGTGAATGATTATCGCGGACTCAACTATCACCCCACCTATGCTACCGAGGTCTTAATACCAGGAAAATACGCACAGGTGGACGTAACTCTCAATCTAGGTTCCCATCCTCTTCCAGATCTGACCGATATTTCCCCACTGGAAAAAATGAAGGCGAATACGGATATTCAACGCAGTGTACGTGTTAGAACTGCTTCTGCGCCTGTGGCACCTATCTCTTCCGAACTGACCCAGGAGAAGAAGCGCAAGCGAATCTCTCCTCTTGGCTGGATTGCTATCATCTCTGGAGTTGTGGGGTCCGCAGTCGGAATCACTTTTGGCATCACGGCTTACAAGAACTCTTAATTGGGAGGGAACATGAAAAATTGCATCATCCTGGTCCCCAAGACGGCCCTTGCGCACAAGAACATGTTCCCTCTCAGAAAAGAGGGAATTCTACACGCCGGTTTTACGAGCCCGAAAGGGTTCATCAAACCGGATGGAACGGAGACTAACAATATGAGTGGGCTCACCCTGTGGGTTTCCAATATCGGAGAGCCAAAGCCAACACCCCTACCCCTCACAGCCTCCTACTATCAGCACCCTGAGCGGTATCCTCAATATGACAACTACGACGCAATCGAAGTGTCCCGGCTGAAGGATATCCCCGCCGACTATTACAAGCCTATGGGCGTTCCTATTACCTTTCTCCTTGGCTGCCATCCTGATTTCAAGATCCTAGGCTTGCTGCACGGTGAGTTCGGGCATCTGGATGAGCATGTCCTTGGGCACCAGGGTAAGATTAAGGGGCGCTCGGTATTCTCCCGTGTAATCATTCAACGTATAGATATGAACAAACATTTACACACTGCTCGAAAAGCCAAATTCGATGAGCTTTTCACCCGAGAAGCCGACTTTGCGTCGGAGATCTCACACTATGACTTAAGAGGGCTGTGGGTTTACTCCCCCTGCTCTGATCACCGCTTCGCCGCCATTCCCAAGTACATAACGGAACACTTCCAGCAACTTGGAATTAAGCACTACACCGCCACATGTTTCGACAACGGTGATGGTGGATGGCGGTATGACTTCGATGGGCAAAAAGTCACCATTACCAAACTACACGGGAATGGCTCCTTTGACAGCCCTGAATGCACGGCCATCTTGAAGGCTGCGGATATCGTTATTGAGAATCCTCCCTTCAGCCGGTTGCGAGACTTCGTCGATTGGCTCAATGCCTCTTAAGGAAGTCGTTTTTCTCAGAATTGGAGATGCCTGAAAACCTAGTTTTTCAGGCATTCTTTCTTCTGTAAGAAACTTTTTATCAGCTATTTAATTGTATAGATTAATCGTTAACTTTGTATGTATACGAAGCTGGAATACGTTCAATATGCTGCTATGCTCCGCGAGTCTGGTATCACCGATGAGGGGCAGATTGAACAAGTCCTTAACTTCGTATACCGGTTATCGACAATAGCGGCAGACATATATATGGAAAACCTAAATAGACCAAAGAATGGGACACTCACGAAAACGGAAGAAGAACAAAGTGGACCGGGTTAGTGGCGACAAAAAGGTCGCTGTAATCTGGACCCGAGTAAGTACATCCTACCAGGCAGAGAACAATCTCAGCCTGGAGACCCAAGAGAAAGCATGCATTGAGTATGCTGAGCGAAACGACATTGAAGTTGACAGAATAATGGGAAAGACGAACGAGAGCGCTAAGGAAGAGGGAAAACTTTACGAGGAGATGATTACGTACGTCTCTATGAATAAACGTATTAACGTCATCCTGGTCTATTCCTACGACCGTTTTTCCCGCGCTGGCGCTGAAGCTATCGTCACGAAGGCCTATTTGAAGACAAAGGGCATCTACGTTATTTCTGTCACCCAACCGATTGATTCGGATAACATGGCGGGCGAGTTCATGGAAAACATGCTCTTCCTTTTCAATCAATTTGAGAATAACCTTAGAAAGCAAAAGTGTACGGCTGGAATGCGCCAGTGTCTTGAGAAAGGCGATTGGTTCTCTAAACCCCCTATTGGGTATGACATGGATCCAACGGCCACGGAAAAGCACCGTTTCGTTATCAACGACAAAGGACGCTTAATAGCACAAGCATTCAAATGGAAGGCGGAAGAGGGAATATCTGATGCAGAGGTCATTGAACGCCTGAGGCTCCGTGGTTTTATTGTCTACAAACAACGTATTTCCGAGATATTTCACAATCCGTTCTATTGTGGGAAAATCAAACACTATCTTCTCGGAGACAAAGTTGTTCGTGGAAATCAACCGCAAATCGTTGATGAAGCGACATGGAATATAGTCAACGGAATTGAGGACCGCTCCGGCTACACACACCAGGAAGAAACACCCAATACGCCACTGAAGAAGTATCTTAGATGCTCTTGTTGCGGGAAACATCTAACAGGGTATATCGTAAAGAAAAAGGGACTTTGGTACTACAAGTGCAACACCATTGGATGTCATCTCAACAAAAGCGCTACTGTGGTTCACGAAGAATTCGAGAAGATGCTATCCCACTATTCAATGCCTAAAGTTGTACAAAAGATAGCAGAACTGTCCATCAAAAAGATACTTCTAGAGCGGAGTGTCCAGGTTGTCGATGAGACAGTGATACTGAAGAAACGGCGGACAACGCTCAAGAATCAGAGAGAGTCTGTTATGATGCGTTACGGCCTCGGGGAAATCCCCAAAGATGTATACGATTTATCGAAGAAAAATCTCGACAAAGAAATCGAACAATTGAACATAGAAATATCGCGTCTCGAGAAAAATTCCTCGAACCAGGTCTCCGAGGTGAACCGAGCAATCCTAACCGCCTGTAAATTAGTTGATTTGTGGAAATATGGATCTTACAATAATCAGCAAAAACTCCAAAACTTGGTATTCCCTGATGGACTAATTTGGGACAAGGAAAACGGAAAACCTCGAACCACACGCGAGAACGAAGCCCTGAAGATATTTCGCTTAATATCAATCACTTACGGAACTCAGGAGCAAGAAAAAACCGGAAAAACTTGCGATTTTTCCGGTTTAGTAGCGGGAGGCGGACTCGAACCACCGACCTCCGGGTTATGAGCCCGACGAGCTACCAACTGCTCTATCCCGCGATGTTTGGGACTGCAAAGGTAGCAATATTTTTTTAATCTACAAATTACCGAACGTCGATTTCGGTGTCGAGGCGGGCGTAGACCTGCGGCTGGGTGACGCGGCGCAGGGACTCGACCAGCGAGGCGCTCGCGGGGAAGGCCTTCAGGAGCGCATCGTCGCCCTTCTTCTCGCCGAGCAGATCCATGATCTGGTCCATCGGGGAGGCCGGAGCGGGATAGCCCTTGATGTTCCACTTGTCCAGGTCGCCATCACCGGCCGCGACAGCGGCGTAGTGGATGGCGTCCTCGAGGGTGCCGATCTCATCGACGAGGTTGATCTTGAGGGCGTCGGCGCCGGTCCACACGCGACCCTGGCCGATGGCGTCCACGGTCTCCTTGGGGATACCGCGGCCCTCGGACACGATGGTCGTGAAGCGGTCGTAGACGGCCTCGATACCGGTCAGCATGAAGTCGTATTCATCCTTATCGAACGGACGCATCAGGCCCAGCATGTCGCCGTGCTTGTGGGAGGTGACGCTCTCCACGCCCACGTGGGCGATGTCATTCACCGCCTTGGAGAATTCGGGAATGAGGCCGAACACGCCGATGGAGCCCGTGAGGGTGGCGGCATCGGAGAAGATCTTGTTGCAGTTGTTGGAGATCCAGT
>Ga0310696_10010782_pt1 | contig 10469 bp, 9 predicted proteins | sample AusTroGonzalo_MG_4_FD_203885 | JGI IMG/M metagenome (GOLD analysis project Ga0310696, IMG submission 203885) | Bovine rumen microbial communities from tropical cattle in Woodstock, Queensland, Australia - Gonzalo_02 (v2) (version 2) | ecosystem: Host-associated > Mammals > Digestive system >... | reverse complement strand
CTCGTCATGTTCACCATTCCGCTCGGATTCGTGGGCTTCTTCGCGATGCTCTATTTCACGGGGACGCTGCTCTCCATGGTCGGCATGCTGGGCGCCATCATGATGATCGGCATCGTGGTCAACAACGCGATCCTCATCATGGACGAGACCTCCACGCTGCATACGGCGGGTGTAAAAATGCATGACGCGATGCTTCAGGCTTCGCAGAAGAAATTCCGTCCGATCCTCATGACTTCGATCGCGAGCGTGATCGGCATGCTGCCGATGGCGTTCGGACGGGGCATCGGCTATGAGATCCGGTCCAGCTGCGGCATCGGCGTGGTCGGCGGACTCCTCTTCGCCATGTTCCTGACGCTGTACTTCATCCCGGCTGCGTTCTACGTGAGCCATAAGAACAAGTGAGCCACAAGAACATGTGAGCCACAAGAACAAATGAGCCACAAGAACAAGTAAAGCCGTCTTCGGATTTCAGCATCGGGAGAAGCAATCGGCCCCCGGAACCTTCATTGGATTCAGGGGCCGTTTCTGCCTCACTCGGCAAGGGTGTGCCGTACCACCCTTACGGACGCCAGCCTGCTTCCGTCAGCATGGCAGTCATGCGGGCGACGCTGCCGCCGCGTCCTTCTTCCGTGCGGGTTTCCAGGTCGCGGGGATTGAAGCCGCACTCCGCATAGACCGAGTTTGCACCGGACAAAAGTCCGAGCATGTCGGGTTCGTGGACGGCGATGCTGCCCAGCTCCGGGTTGTCCGCGGAGGCAAGCGCGACCGCGGCGACGATCTGCGCCAGTCTGCGTTTGGAGATTTCGCCGTACTGCGCCAGCGGTGAACCGGGAAAGTTCACGCGGGCCATCGCCGCATGCTGGAAACAGCCGAATTCATTGCCGAGGAGGATTGCATCGGCAAGTTCTTCGTTGGTATGTTCGGGTCCGACAGGTTCGCAGCAGTAATACCATTTCAATCCCGTCTTGCGTATCGCCGCGATAGTGGCTTTCCGGTCGTCCGGGTTCAGTTTGGAATCCTTTCCCTCGCGCAGACGCAGCACGTGGTAAGCCCCGGAAACTCCGGCTGCTTTGAATTCGCGCCACCGGCTTTCCGGGCAGTCTCCGATATTGAACACGATTTCCGTTTTCTCCGGAATCACGCCTCGGACCGCTTCGACGAGCTTGCAAAGCGAGGGCGCGTCGAAGTCGTGCATGCACATCAGGAACAATGCTTTGACCTCGCCCGAAGCGCAGAATGCCCGCGCCATCTCCACGACCGAAGGAGTGTCCAGGTCAATCCGCGCGTCCTTGAACACATCCTGGGAGAATGAGCAGAACCGGCAGGCGGCGGGACATGCGTGGCGTTCCACTCCGATTTGCCCGAGCAGAAGGCTGGTGTCATGGAAACGTTTGTGGGACAGCGCGCTCGCATCCCGGCGAATGGCTTCGGCTTCAGGCGAATCTTCCGGGATGGAAAGGAGCTCGATCAACTCTTTGCGGGTCATGTGGTGTTTCTTTCGGGTATTGCTGGTTCGGTTCATGGAAATACGAATGAATGATTTAAGGAATAAAATATCACACATTTCCCCAAAAAGCAAGGCGAAATACCTTGATTCTATGTGTTTTTTACAGGGTTGTTATGCGCTCGGCACGTATTTGACAAATCAGCGAACGACAAAAAAAAAGGGCCAAATCCTTGAGGAGATGGCCCTTGAGGAGTCATTTGTTTTCAGGATTCAGAAGCCGAAGCCCCTCTGCGTTCCAAAGCCGCCGAATCCTCCGAAGCCCCCCTGAGGTGCAGGAGCGGGACCGAGAACAGGAGCATTGCCGGGTCCGCCGAAACCGCCGAACCCACCGAAATCTCCCTGCGGTGCGGGACCGAAACCTGCCTGAGGCGCCGGAGCGGGACCGAGAACGGGAGCATTGCCGGGTCCGCCGAAACCGCCGAAGCCGCCGAAATCACCAGTCGGAGCCGGAGCAACACTGATCCCGAAGCCACCCTGCGGAACAGGAGCCGGACCAACGGCGGGAGCGCCAAAGCCTAACTGCGGAGCCTGAACGATACCGGGAGCCCCAAAACCAGTGGAAGGAACAGGTGCCGCGCCAAAACCGATGCCAGTCTGCGGAGCAGGAGCCGGACCAACGGCGGGAGCGCCAAAGCCTAACTGCGGAGCCTGAGCGATACCGGGAGCCCCAAAACCAGTGGAAGGAACAGGTGCCGCGCCAAAACCGATGCCACCCTGCGGGGCCGGAGTGGGGCCAACAGCGGGAGCGTTGCCAAACCCGCCAAATCCACCGAAGCCTCCGAAATCACCGAAGCCGCCAGCGGGAGCAGCCCCGAAGCCACCTGTCGGAGCCGGAGCAGCGCCGATGCCGCCGAAGCCTCCGGCAGGAGTGGTTCCGGGCGTTGTGAAGCCGCCAAAGCCGAGGCCGTTAGCGAGGACAGGACCGGCAGCTGGAGCGCCGCCTCCGAAACCTCCAAAGCCGAAGCCTCCAAAGTCAGCGCCAGGTGCAGTCATGCCTGGGCCATTGAATACTCCGGCAGGAGCGGGAGCGGCAGCGGGTCCCATGCCGGGACCGCCAAAACCGCCTGCGCCGAGCCCCATTCCTCCGCCAAAGCTTTGTGCGTAGGTGTTGACGGACACGATTCCAGTAAGTGCAAGGACGATGAGAGCAGTCATTTTCTTCATAGTCGTTCTCCTTGTAAATTTGGGTTGCAGGATATTGGACAAGGGGTCCGCAAGTTGTTCCTACGGTGTCCGTTTACGATTCACAGCTGTGTTTTCACATCAATTAACGAATAGCAATTTATGAATATTGCATTGTCATATTTCTTTTTTCATATATTTTTATTCCAATATATTATCCTGCTTTATTCTTTTCTATTATCGAATTCAGATCATGCAGAAGTATAAACAATAAAAAAAGACCAAATCCAAAGGGAGATGGTCTTTGAAGAATTATTGAAATATATAGGTTCAGAATCCGCAAAAAACGCCCATGCCGCCGAATCCAACCGTCATCGGGTAAACGCTGAAACCACCCATATCATGAAAGCCGCCCATGCCACCGAATCCCGCCATGATCGGGAAACCGCTGAAACCACCCATATTGCACATGGCGAATCCGCCACCGTGTATACCCATGTCCATTCCGGGTATACCGCCAAAACCGCTTTCCGGCATCGGGGAGTCGGCAATAGACTTGCTATCGTCATTCTCTTCTTCCCGCAGGAGAGATTCAAGCATGTCGGTTAGCAAATCCATTTCTGCCAAATCGACAAGCATATCCAGTTCCGCAGAGCGTTTGCCCATTTTTCCGGGTTCATCCTGCTGAGCCCAGATTGTTGCCGCTGTCATGGAGACCGCAAGTGCGCAGGTGAGAATCCATTTTGTTGTTTTCATTTTCGTCTCCTTTTTTCGCTGGAGTTGAGTTTGAAATGCTGTATTGTCAAATATTGAAATCAGAAACCGCCGAAACCTCCGAAGCCGCCGCCTCCGAAGCCACCGCCTCCGAAGCCGCCCATGCCACCGGCTCCTCCTCCGAAGCCGCCCATACCGCCACCGAAGTCCATGCCCCCAAAGCCGCCCATACCGCCGGCTCCTCCTCCGAAGCCGCCCATGCCTCCGCCGAAGTCCATGCCCCCGAAGCCACCCATTCCGAAGCCCATATCTCCAAAACCGCCCATGCCGAAACCGCCCATGCCGAAACCGCCCACGCCGAAGCCGCCGTTCGCCGCATTCGCAGATGAGCCCTGCATCGTGAGCTCGATTCGTTCCTGATTGCGGGTGAGCGTGGCGGTCGAGGATGTGACAGCCGCAAGCGTGTAACCGTTCGGGAGCGTTTCCCCTACGCGAAAATACTGCTTGTTGGAATTGGACGCGGTTGCCGTCGCTGTGATGTCGCCTGCGGACAGACCGTCGCGCCCCATGGCTCTCTGCTGATTCTGGTTCTGAAGGAGCGCGACCTGTTCGTTGGCACGGTTCAAACGCTGACGGAGCAATTCTGTCTGCTGCGGAGTAATGCCGGGGCTCATTTGCAGGGTTTGAAGCAGGGAAGCCAGTTCCGCCCGATTCTCCAGCGCCTCCTGCATCTGCTGCTCCTGAGCAGCCGCAAGTTCTTCGGCATTGGGCGTATTATTGTTGTTCCGGTTGTTATTGTTGCGTCCGGGCTGCTGCCACATGTTCATCATCTGCATGCCGCGCTGGAGGATGATCGCTCCGGCGACTTTGCCGATCGTGAATGTGCCAACGAGCGTCATGTCGCCGCGATTGACGGGGGTAGTAGCCATAGCCACTGTTGTCCTCGTATTCATGGTCGCCTTGGGCGCCCGTTCGGGATCGAAGATGTTCAGCGCCACAGTGGTCGCGATCTGAGTCTCCGTGGACATGGGCGAATTGGCAAATTCCCAGGGTTGCTGCCACGGCTGCTGCCATGACTGTTGCTGTTGCGATATCGGGGTCGGCTGCGGAGTTGCAGCGCGGCGTTCCCTTGTTGTCGTTGTAGCGACCTTCTCTTCGACCGATGGTTCGCTCAACCATTCGTATGCGTTGAAGCACACGAAGGTCGCAAGGATCAAGTTGGCTATAATCAGGACGTGTCTCATTCCCGTTCTCCTTATAAATATGGCTTGGAGCAGCACGCTCCGTTTTCGCGGGGGCGAGGCAGATGCGGAAACCGCTGCGGGGTGCTGGTTGCCGCATTCTGCCGGGAGAAGGAGATTGCTGCCGGGATGTTTGACAAAATAGTAATGTTTTCTAAAACATTTAACGTTTATCGTATAGTATTTATTGCACACCGCTGAGAAAAACGAAAGACTTTTTGTTCGTTTTTAACAATATTCGGTATTAAAATGCTAAAAGAATGAAAAGAAAACTCAGCCCGTTTTATTGCTGAGAGGACAGACCTGTATCGGTCTTGCCCGATCCGGCAGAATTCTTTACATGGTCACGCTGTGCCCGACGGGAAGCGTGGCAACCTCACAGGAAAGGTGGGAACGGAGATGTTCCACCGCGTTCTCCCCGGTGCAGTGCATCAGGACGAGGCGTTCGAGGTTGAGCTGGGCGAGATAGGATACGGTGCGTTCAAGGCGCTCTTCGCTTGCGTGCCGAAGATGAAGTCCGCCGACGATGGTACGAATGGCGATGTCCGGACGGGTTTTCCGGCAGGCTTCGATCATGTTGATGATCCCGGCATGGCAGCAGCCGGTGATCAGCACGCCGGAGGCCAGCAGGAGTGCCTGTTCCTCCGGGATGAAATTCGGCGTAGTGCAATCTTCGTCGGAGAAGAAATGCCCGCCGCAATCCTCGCCCGATTCGCGTGGGATCGGCCCGGACAGAAACATGCCGGGGTAAATCTCGGTGAAAGCACCGATTTCATGAACTTGGCATTTCGCCAAGACCACCTGAGATTCGGGCGGCATCGTGATCCCGTGTTTCGTGCCGTCGTCGTGCAAACTCCAGCACGGTTCCATTATGCCTCGGCCGACATAGACCGGAGTTTGAGGCGGCTGGTCAAGTTTCGCAAGCCCGCCGGTGTGGTCGCAATGCCCGTGCGACAGTACGATATCCGTGGCCGAATCGAGGTCAAGCCCCATTCGCGCGGCGTTTGGGAGCAGAGCCTCGCCCGCGCCCGTGTCGAACAGAATCCGGCGTCCGTTCTCTTCGATGAACAGCGACAACCCGAATTCCGGCATATATCCCCCTTCGGCGAGGGTATCGACGATGCAGTGAATCGCGGCTGGCATAGTTCAGGAAGTTTTCCGGTCCATTTTAAGTTTTGCACGTGTAATATAGCAGGGCTTCGTCATAATATCAAGGCGAAAACGAATTCAATCTATCTCGTTCGTTCTTTATAAAAAAATAAAAAAAAGACCGAAAAACCTTATTTTTCTCTTGACATTTTCCTCATTGATTGGTATATTATCGTCGAAAACTATGGATCGCACCCGCCCGCACCCTCAAAATGAGGTCGGCAAGGAAAACTGTCAACGAACCGAATCAGGGGCTGAAAGAATGCTGGATCTTGAAAAAATGCTTGTTCCCGTGTCCGGTGATCATCCCTCCGGAACACTGGAAGAATACAACCAGCTCTATCTTCAGCTGGATGAGCTGGCGATGGGAAAACCGGCCAGCACCATGGGCGATTCCATCATCGAGGGGACCGACCCGGACTGGCGCGGCCTCCGCAATGCCTGCCTCAAACTGTGGGAAACGACCCGCGATCTCCGCGTGGCGATCTACCTGTGCATCGCGGAATTCTCCATTGACGGATTGAAGGGATTCTCCGACGCGCTTGCCGTGCTGGAATATCTCGTCGAAAAGCACTGGGAGGATTTCTATCCGCTCCTGGATTCGGACGACAACAACGATCCGACGGAGCGGCTGAATATTTTCGCGATGATCGCGCCGCCGCCGCGGTCCTACAGCGATCCGATGATGTTCATCAGCAAGTTCAGGATGCTGAGGCTGATCGAAGGAAAGAAATACACGCTCCGGGATCTTCTGATCGTCAACGGCGAGCTGGATGTCACGGAAGAAAAAGTCGATCCGGTCCTGTTCCAGGGCGAAATGAGGTCTGTCCCGGTCGTCGAAATGCAGCAGGGCAAGGATTTCGTGGTCAAGATCAAAGACCAGCTGAACCATATCGAGGAAACGGTCAACGGATTCATTTCGGACGGCAGCCTGTCCTTCTCCTCCCTGACGGATGAGCTCGACACGCTTCAGAAATTCTACGAGACCTACCTGCTGGTGCAGGACCAGGACACCGCGCAGGATGCGGAGGCCGCTTCCGGCCCGGACGATCCCGCACCGGCTCGGGCGGCGAACCGTTCCGCCAATGCCTTTTTCGATTTGAATTCGTTTGTGCCGTCCAACCGTACGGAAGCGATGCTGATGCTGAAAAAAGGCGCGGAGTATTTCCAGTCGGCGGAACCGACCAATCCTGTCCCGTTGCTGGTCAATCGCGCGATCAGGATGGCGAACATGTCATTTCTGGATCTGCTCGGCGACGTCGAGCCGAACGCACTGGAGAAAGGCCGGGAAATCTTCGGCGTCAAGCCCGATTCCGGCGAAGAATGAACTATCCTAAACCTCTCAAATAACCCAATGGAGAAAAACTATGGCAAAGAAGAGCGGACAGAAGTTTATCGGAAACAACCGCGCTCCGCGAGTCCAGGTCGAGTACGACGTGGAACTGTACGGGGCGGAGAAAAAAGTCAACCTGCCGTTTGTAACGGGCGTCATGGCTGACTTGTCCGGCAACCCCGCGGAACCGCTGCCCAAGGTCGATGACCGCAAGTTCGTGGAGATCGACTGCGACAATTTCGACGACCGTCTGAAAAGCATGAAGCCCCGCGTGACCATGCAGGTGCCGAACGTGATTTCCGGCGAAGGCAATATCGCCGTCGACATGACGTTTGAGAGCCTGGATGATTTTTCTCCGGCGAAGGTCGCGGAAAAAGTTGAAGGCCTGAAGGAGCTTCTCAAGGCCCGTCAGGAACTCGCCAATCTGCTTTCCTACATGGACGGCAAATCCGGCGCGGAAGATCTCCTGAACAAGATCCTGGAAGATCCCGCCCTGCTCAAGGCTCTGTCTGCGAAAGCGAAGGAAGTCACGGACAAGAAAGAGAAAGGAGAATGACGATCATGGCTGACGCGAACAAACTTACTGTTCAGGATCTCAAGGCCGAAACCGTCGAGATGTCCGATTTCGAAAAACTTCTGAATCAGGAGTTCAAACCGAAATCCGACGAGGCCAATCTGGCGGTCCAGAGCGCGGTGAAAACGCTTGTCGGGCAGGCGCTCGAAAATGCCAATCTCGTTTCCGACAATGCGGTCAAGACCATCGAAGGCATCATCGCGGAACTGGACAAGAAACTCAGCGCCCAGGTCAACCTGATCATTCACAATGACAAATTCCAGGAACTTGAGAGTTCGTGGCGCGGCCTGAGCTATCTCGTGAACAACACCGAGACCAGCGAAAACATGAAGATTCGCGTGATGAACGTCTCCAAGAAGGACCTCGCCAAGACTTTGAAGAAATACAAAGGCACGGCCTGGGACCAGAGCCCGATCTTCAAGCGTCTTTACGAAGACGAATACGGCACCGCCGGCGGCGAACCGTTCGGCTGCCTCATCGGTGACTACTACTTCAACCACACGGCTCCGGACCTCGAAATCCTCAAGGGCATGGCACAGATTTCCTCTGCGGCGCACATGCCGTTCATTTCCGCAGCCGCGCCGTCCATCATGAACATGGATTCCTGGCAGGATCTCTCCAATCCGCGCGACCTCACCAAGATTTTCTCCACGCCGGAATATGCGGCCTGGAGGAGCTTCCGCGAGTCGGAAGACAGCCGTTATGTCGCGCTGACCATGCCCCGCGTGCTCAGCCGCATGCCTTACGGCGCCACGACCAACCCGGTCGAGGAATTCAATTTCGAAGAGGATACCGGCGCGGGCGCCAGCGAAAAGTACACTTGGATGAACGCCGCATTTGCCATGGGGACCAACATCAACCGCTCCTTCACGCAGTACGGCTGGTGCGCCCGCATCCGCGGCGTGGAATCCGGCGGTGCGGTCGAAGGTCTTCCGACCCACGTTTTCCCAACCGACGACGGCGGAAAGGCGATGAAGTGCCCGACCGAGATCGCGATCACCGACCGCCGCGAGGCCGAACTCTCCAAAAACGGTTTCCTGCCGCTCTGCCACTGGAAGAACACGGACTATGCGGTGTTCCTCGGCGGCCAGACCGTCAACAAACCGATGGAATACGACAACCCCGATGCAACGGCGAATGCCAATCTTTCCGCCCGTCTGCCCTATATTTTCGCGACCTGCCGTTTCGCCCACTATCTGAAGTGCATCGTCCGCGACAAAATCGGTTCCTTCAAGGAAGCGGCCGACATGCAGCGCTGGCTGAGCGACTGGATTTCCAATTACGTGACCAGCGATCCGAACGCATCCGATGAAGTGAAGGCGAAATATCCTCTCGCGGAAGCGAAGGTCGAAATCGAAGAAGTGGAAGGACAACCCGGCTACTACAATGCCAAGTTCTATCTGCGTCCGCACTACCAGCTGGAAGGCCTTACGACGTCTCTTCGTCTCGTCAGCAAGGTCCCCAGCGCGAAATAATTTAACCAAACCTAAGGAAAGGCATGAAAAATGGCACAGGATTTCTTCATCAAAATCGACGGAATCGACGGACAGTCCGCGGACAAGAACCATGGAAAGTGGATTGAAGTCACGGATTTTGATTTCGGCAGTAAGCAGAGCGTGACGCTGGCCCGCGGTGCCGACGTCGCCGGAAGAGGCGAGTTCCTCCCCTTCTCCTTCACGCACCTCGTGGACAAGGCCACCCCGAAACTGCAGCAGTACTGCATGAACGGGCAGAAGGTCGCCAAGGTCGATTTCAACGTCTGCCGCGCGATCGCCGGCGCTCAGGTCGTCACGCTCGAGGTCAAGCTCGAAAATGTGAAGATCGCCAGAGCTGAGATCAAGACCATCCGCGCTACTGAAGGCGCCGATGCGGAGCCTGTCGAGGAAGTCGATCTCGTCGCCGGGAAGATCACCTGGAAGGTCACCCCGATCAAGGAGGACAATTCCAAGGACGGCGCGATCGAAGCATCCTTCGATCAAATCTCCAACAGCTGATCTTTTGGACAGCAGAGCCGGAACAGTTTTTCCGGCTCTTTTTTTCTTTTTTGAGTTCAGAGTCCACCCAACAGGGATATCCCCATGGCAAAATTAAAACGCATTCAGATGTTCAGCAAGCTTGACCGTACCGCCTACCAGGCGATGGAAAGCGCCACGATCCTTTGCAAGACCCGCGGCAATCCCTACGTCGAACTGGTGCACTGGGTCAACCAGATCGTGTTGTCCGACAACACCGATTTCCATTGTGCGATCGGCCATTTCGAAATCGATCAGGCGAAACTTGCGAAAGACCTTACCAATGCCATGGATCGCCTGCCGCGGGGCGCCAGCAGCATTTCCGACTTCGCCAACAGCATCGAGATCGCCATCAAGGAAGCCTGGATGATCACGTCGCTGGTGTTCAACGAACCCGCGATCCGCACGGGACACCTTCTGATCGCATTGCGGAATCATCAGGAGCTCTCCCGCTGTCTGCTGGACATGAGCAAAGAGTTTACCAAGATCAACGCGGACCTCCTGCAGGAGAATTTCAAGGACATCACGCAGGCTTCCGCCGAGATCAGCGTCGTCACTCCCGCGGGAGAGAATGCCGCCACCGGTCAGGCCGGACAGATGATGTCTTCCCCGGCGATGGGGAAGAACGAGGCGCTCCGGCTTTATACGATCGACATGACGGAAAAGGCCCGGGAAGGAAAATCGGACCCCATCGTCGGCCGCGACGAGGAAATCCGCAAGATCATCGACATCCTGCTGCGCCGCCGCCAGAACAACCCGATCATCACGGGCGAAGCGGGCGTCGGCAAGACCGCGGTCGTGGAGGGCTTCGCGCAAC
>Ga0310696_10010781_pt1 | contig 10469 bp, 8 predicted proteins | sample AusTroGonzalo_MG_4_FD_203885 | JGI IMG/M metagenome (GOLD analysis project Ga0310696, IMG submission 203885) | Bovine rumen microbial communities from tropical cattle in Woodstock, Queensland, Australia - Gonzalo_02 (v2) (version 2) | ecosystem: Host-associated > Mammals > Digestive system >... | reverse complement strand
TGCCTCACTGATTTCGTTCCTGTTCGCAGGCATCCGCCCCATCCGCTGGATTGGCGGTATTTCGGCAGGCATCGTCTTCATGGTTTATTTGTATGTCATCATCCTGATTCCGATTCTCATGAGCTTCGGCAAAAACGCAAAGCCCGACCCGACAGAAGTGAAAGCGGCCGGCGCCACCAAGGCAGACATTCTCTTTGAATTCTTCGGACGAAAAGTTTGCAGGCACAGCGGAATCGTCGCCGCCATTTCAGCCGCAATAATGCTGGCGCAAATTCCAGGCGTGATGAACATTGATGTGAACATGGACTACACAAAAACCATGGGCGAAAAAATCCCGTTTGTCACAAGACTTATGGATATGCTCAGCGGCAAAATCGGAAGCCTTTACGATTTCAATGTGATGGTTGAATTCAATGACAGTGATGCACTCAAAAATCCTGCCAACATGAAACGCATCGAAACGCTTGAGCAAAAACTCGGCACGCTCCAACTCACAAAAATTTCAGGCGACAAGCCCCGCGTGCAATCCGTAACACGACTCGTGAAAGAAATGAACCGCACACTAAACGCCGACAGCACGGAATACTACAAAATTCCCGATGCGCAGGACATGCTCACGCAATTGCTGTTCCTCTACGAAATTTCAGACGCCGATGCGCTCTTTGAACGCATGGACGAAGACTATAAAACAACATTTATCCACATAGAACTCTCCGGGTACGACGCCAAGAAAATCGTTGAAGACCTCGATTCCGCAAAATCGTATGCCGCACAAATCTTCCCAAACGCCAAGACATCCATCGTCGGCGAAGTCGTGAACTATGCCGAAATGAACGGAAAGCTCGTGAACGGGTTGTTGCGTTCGTTCGGAGGTTCTTTCGTGATTATCGCCATCATGATGATTCTCGCATTCGGGAGCATCAAGGCGGGCCTCATCGGCATGATTCCAAACGTAGCCCCTGTACTTTTAATCGGCGGCGTCATGGGCTATTCGGGAATGCCGCTCGACATGATAACGATGATCGTGATGCCAATGATTTTGGGCATCGCCGTTGACGACACAATCCACATGAACAACCACATCAAATACGGTTACGAACGCACGGGCAGCTACAAAAAAGCGCTGCTGCTCTCTTACCGCGAAATCGGAAAGACAATGGGCATGACCACATTCATTCTATGCGCAATGTTCTTCGTGTTCATCTTCAGCCCCATGGGCGCACTGCACAACGTCGGATTACTTTCCATCATTGGTCTTGCAGCAGCCCTCGTTGCCGACTACACGCTTACCACCGCCCTTGTGTACGTCACCAAGCCCTACGGAAGAGAGAAACGAAAGAAAGCTTAACAGGACGCACAACCGTTCGCGAGCATCGCTCGTCAGCATGTCATGCCCGCCTTGAGCGGGCATCTCCATCTAAAAAATCGCAAAAAAGGTAGCCTTTCGGCTACCTTTTCGCAAACATTACCTGTCATTCTTTCTCTTTAAGAGATTTGCAAGAGATTTCGTTAAAACTATCAACCTTATAATTAATTTCATCTAATTTTTTTGACAGCATTTCAATCGCATTAGCCAATTTTTTATCACGATTTTCAAGTAACATTTTTTTTATAAGAAAACACTGTAACAAACCAATTGCGCCAGAAAGGCACAAAACAGTAAACACGATTGCCTCTAAAAGAAATTCAACAGAATATTTACCACCGTAAACGCCACCAAGACGAGTAAATTCAAGATAAAGATCTCTCGAAGGTCCATATTCTATATAGTGTAACAGAAAATCAGGGAACGATTTTACAGTCCATACCGCAGTCGCAACGAATGACAAAACAAAATAAAGAAGCAAAAATGCCAAAAGAAAGAATACAACCGTTTTAACAATAGTTTTTATTTCATTCCAGAACTCTCCTTTTGAGCATTTTATATTCTCTTTTAGATTATATTTTCTAAATTTCGAAAAAAAATCATACGCACAAAACGCGAATAAAATAAGCATTGCGATATATCCACAACCTTCCCAGTTCAATATTGTATAACTGCTATACTTACAATAATTTTCAATAATTTTGTATATGAGCATAACATCAATACAAGCAAAATCTAAAGCAAAAAAGAAATACCCTATTTTTTTCAAGATTGGAAATATCATCCTAACCTCCTTTGTTTTAGAAGAAAGTCAAATTTCATTTTTTTCACAAGCGAATCCTCATCACGATATAAAGTGAAATGGTTTATATTCATTTTATTTAGCTCTTGCAAAAGTTTCATTTTAGCAGACGCCTCAACTTCGATTTCAAGAACAGAATTTTCTTTTACCGAGGAATCCTGCAAATTCTGTTCAAGATTAAACGGAACAAACATCCATGTATTAGAACTAAAACAACACGCTATCAAATATTCAGATTGCTGAGCAATATGTCTCGGATCGGTATCAACATAATGACCGATTCTATGAAATTCTTTATATCCACAGGAAAAAGCTTCCTTTAAATTACTATTTAAAGCGAAGATTTTTCCATTAGTATTAGCCTTATTCACATTAATTGCTTCTTCACACGCAAAGAACAAAGCAATATATTCCGATTGAGTAAAATCAATTAAAGGTGAAGGAAATCCGTGGTGTCTCAAATAAGTTAAATACTCTATTTCCGGAAATTGGTTATAGCTAATAGGATTGTAATCAGAAAAATCAAAATTGTAACCGTTCGGAAATTTAACATTTCGTTTAAAATTTTTTCCATAGGCATTAAATTCTGGTTTATAATAATCAATTGTTTTATAATATTCTTCGAACAGAATATTTAATACTCCCGCACGCTCAAGAGAAGACTGAATAGACCAATCAGCATTTGACTGTCCACGAAAAAGAATCGTTTTTGACAATTCAGAGTTTTTGCGAAACTCATTGACAGCATCAATGTATTCAGAAAGTGATTTCACTAGCACGCACATACATTTCCTTCTCTAATTCAATATGTCAATAGCAATATAGATTCTTTAAACCATATTTACATATCCAAAGCATCAAACAACGCAAGAATCAACATTCCTCAATAATTACAACCGAGTAAACACATAAAAAAGTATTCCCTAAAACAAAGGGAATACTTAAACAAGGAGATTCCCGCTCGGAGGTGGGAATGACAAGTTTTTTTTTTGCGGGCATGACACAATTGTGCGGGAACGACAAATCCCGTGACCGACTACTCCACTTTCAGCTTGGTCATGCTTTTTGCACAGATGCCCATAGTCGAGACATTGTGCAAGAAAGCTGATGTTGTCGGAGAAAGCATGCCGAAGAATCCGCCTAAGAGTAAACTTGTATTGAACGTCACGATAAAACGGTAGTTCATCATAATGCGTTCCATCAGCTTTTGGCTCAAGAGGCGCAGTTCCACGAGGTCTTCAAGATTCTCGCGGCGGAGCGTCACATCGGCAGTTTCGCGAGCAATGTCACTAGCATCGCTCATAGCGACAGAGACATTCGCCGCAGCCAAAGCAGGAGCGTCATTGATACCGTCACCCACCATAATCACGCGCTTGCCTTCTGACTTCATTTGTTCTACATAGCGGTGTTTATCTTCGGGCAAAACTTGAGCGAAGAACGTATCGATTCCTAAAAGTTCTGCTACGCGTTCAGCCGCATTTTTGCTATCGCCCGTAATCATCACCACGTTCTTGATGCCGTTTTCACGCAATCTGCGAATGGCCACCGCCGCTTCTTCGCGAGGCGGGTCGCTAATGCACAAGGCTCCAGCAAGTTCGCCACCGATACCAAGGTAAATCACGGACGCGGCACCAGCTTCCTTATCAATGATGCATTGGTCTTCTTCGGATACAGTCACCTTTTCATCTTCAATCACGAAATGCTTGCTGCCGATAACCGCACGTTTTTCATCAAGCGCTGTCGCAATGCCATGTGCCACAATGTACTTGACATCGGCATGTTCTTCTTCGTGAGCAATTCCGCGTTCAAGCGCCGCTTTCACAATCGCACGCGCCATGCTATGCGGGAAATGTTCCTCGATGCACGCCGCAATTTTCAAGATTTCATCTTCGCTGCGACCGCCAAACGGGATAATCTTTTCAAGACGCGGTTCCGCCTTCGTAAGCGTACCCGTCTTGTCGAATACAATTGTATCCGCAAGCGCAAACTCTTCGAGATACTTGCCCCCCTTTACCGTCATGTCCATATCCGCCGCTTCACGCAATGCAGAAATCACAGAAATCGGAGTCGAGAGCTTTATCGCGCAAGAGTAATCTACCATCAAGATGGAAACCGCACGCGAGATGTTTTGCGTGAACAAAAGCGTAAGCCCAAAGCCAAGGAAGCTGAACGGCACGATGCTATCGGCCAAATGTTCGGCACGGCTCTGCACATTCGCCTTCAAATCTTCGCTATGGTCAATCAGCTCGATAATCTTTTGAATTTTCGTGTTGCCATTGACCGCGCGAACCTTCACGACAATCGCACCTTCTTCCAGAACAGTTCCCGCAAACACCGTCTTGCCGCGAGTTTTCATCACCGCCTTGGATTCGCCCGTCATCGTCGATTCGTTGACAAGCGCTTCGCCTTCCATGACGCGACCGTCCACAGGAATCATGCTCCCAGAACGCACACGCACCAAGTCGCCAACCTGAACATCCTTGAGTTCAATCAGCACATCCACGCCGTCTTTCACGACCCAGACTTTATCGACTTTAACAGCGAGGCTCCCTGTAAGCGCCGTACGCGTACGCGCCTTAGTGTAATCTTCGAGCAAGCCCGAGACACCCAAAAGGAACATGACCGTCCCAGCAGATTCGTAATTACGCTGCAACAGCGAAGCGCCAATGGCAGCACCGTCCAACACATCAACGGTGAGGTTTCCGCTCATGAGCGTTGAAACACCACGCGCCACATAACGCAACCCACGAACCACCGTAATTGCCGTGCGAATTGGGAACGGAACAAACCAGCGCAACAAATAGCGACGCGCAATCATCCCCATGAGGCTAGCTTTAAAGCCATCATCAAGAGATTGCAACTGGTATTCCGTTTCGCCATCGCATTCCGGCAGCGACTTGGGATTCAACGATTTTGCAAATTCAAGAATCAGGCTACGACTCGCGCCGTAATCGCCGTTCTGCGGCTCATATTCAAGTAATAGCCCGCCATTGGCGCTATGCACCACGGCACTTTTTACGCAAGGCACGCCAACACACGCCTTGTGAACACGCGCTTCATACTCACGATCAAAAGCATACGCTCCGGCGCGCAAACGCAAACGCCCCGGCCTGTCATAGACGATTCTGAATTTCATAGCGATTAAAAACCTGCAAAAATAAACTGTAGGCTATGGGGTATGGGCTCGTTCGCCTTCGGCTCACTTTGGGCTATGAGCTTAATGTAATGGAATAGCCCAAGCGTAGCGACCTCAAAGCGAAGCGTGCTGAGAGGAGCTTTAGCTCCGACCCCATCGCTCAAAGCCTACTTAATCCCTGCTTCTGCCTTGGCGTCGTTGCAGATGTCGGCAGCTTCGTCCTTCATATCCTGGAATGCGGCCTTGGCGTCAGCAGTGAATTTCATGCCATGAGCAAGTCCTTGAACGGCGAGTTCGCGAGTTTTCTTGGCCTTGAGCACTTTCTTTGCGACTGCGGAACCCACAGCGCCAGCAATTACGAGCCAGAATTTTTCGTTTTTGAACATAGACATATCATTCTCCTTATTAAAGAAAAATCAGCGGAACAATCTGTCCGCTTTTAAAAATTAGATACTCTCCCCTCTAATTGCAAATTACAAATAAATTAAATACATGGCTTGTGCAACCCCGCATCGCAGTTGGGTTTCACGCGACTGACGCTAACATTGTTAGTGAATTTCTAACAATGTTAGACTCTCTAATTTTGTTAGAGAGTCTAACATTTTATGGATCATCGAAACTCAACAATTACGACAATGCAAGAACTTTGCCGAGTTCACGGCATTTTGCTTTGCCATCATCATCCGGAGCGCCTTCGATTGCGAGCGGATCATCAGCAAGCACAAGGCCCGCATTTGCGGCATCCTCTTTCCACGGGTTCATCCATTCGCCGCCACCCCAGCCGTAAGAACCGAAAAGCACGACTTTCTTGCCCGAAATCTGCGTTTTCAGCTGGTCATAAAGCGGCTGGAATTCGCTATCTTCAAGTTCTTCGGCACCCATCGCCGGGCATCCCAAAGCAAACTTGTCAAATTCCTGAGCCTTATCTACCGAAAAAGCAGACGTATTGAAAAGCGTCACATCGGCACCAGCTTCTTTTGCGCCTGCAACCACTTCATTTGCCATGATTTCGGTATTTCCCGTACCTGTCCAAAAAATAACAGCAATTTTATTCATTTTGTTTTCCTTATGATATGAAATGTTTTTTCAAATTTTATTAACCAAAGCAGTTTTTAGAGGTTCCCTTTAGTTTTTTAATTAAATCAACATGCCACGGTTAAATTCGTTAAAGAATCGCCCTGTTCAAAGCGTTCATTGAATATTTTGTGGCACTTTTTATAGACCTCAAAAATATGCATTGAATTTGGCACATCGTTATAAACTTTCCAACACCCAATTAATTTGTATTTTTTTCCTCCGTAAGCAATAAAATCTTTCACGTCTTTTAATGGGTATCCCAAAAAGATTCCCACTTCATGAGGAAAACAAATAGAATGCGCCATGCGCATCTGGAAAAAGTTCAATAAGGATTCTACGTCAAATCCAACGTAGCCAAAACCTTTTAAAAAATTTCGCACTTCGGAGGAATTTCCAATGTGTTTTAATGCGCTATTTCGATAGGCGTAAATAAAGTAACGTCCGTATCGTTCTGCAATAACACGGACTATAACGCCCTTTGGATTCAACATTTGATTCCAATGTGATAAGATTTTACAAAGAAATATTCCATCGGCAATATCAAGGCAAAAAAGATTGCCAACTTTAAGCCCTGCAAGGGTCGGTGCGCAATGGCGAACTAAACGGGAATCAAGATCTTTGGTCTTCATAAATCCAAAAGGGTTATAAATAAAGTCAAAAAATCCCGCAGCAGCCTCCGCTACGGCGGGATAACCTATCCAGCATATACGAGGTAACGAATCCTATACGCTAGCTGAGGTTCTATGGCAAATGTCTCTATGAACTATTTTAGAAAATTCTAAAAAAAGTTCTACTCCAAATAGACCTGAAATAATCCAAAAATTAGATTTGTCTAACAAAAGGTGGCCAAGCCGCTAGTTTGGCGATGCTTGACTCTATTTCTCGATGATTCCGCTCGCGACTACACCTTTATTCGCATAGAGCACGAGCACTTGACCTGGAGCCGACGCAAATTGCGGTTCGTCAAATTTCACGCTGATTGTACCGGCGGCAGTGTCCAAAGCCGTAATTTTCGCGGTTGCGCCTTTGTGCCCGAGGCGAATATGAGCCGTAAGCGGTTGTTTTAAAAGCGGGGAAGTTTCTGAAACCATCAGGTTCAAGTCAACGGCAGAAACTTCCGTGCAGCTCAATGCGCTTCGCGGTCCAAGAATGACTTGATTGTGGTGTGCGTCAATCGCCACAACGTAAAGCGGTTTCGCTTGCCCGCCGATGTTAAGCCCTTTGCGTTGGCCGATGGTGTAATGCACGATGCCCTTGTGTTTCCCGAGAATCTTGCCGTTCACATCGACAAAATCTCCGGGAATGTTGTCGCTCTCGTCAAACAGCACCGAGTAATCACCGCATTCGATAAAGTCCTGGCTTTCGCGCTTTGTTGCAAAATCGTCCCAGCCGATTTCCTTTGCAAGCGCTTTCACATCTGTTTTTTGCATTCCGCCTAGCGGGAAAATTACAGTGGAAAGTTGCTCTGCCGAGAGTCTCGATAAAAAGTATGTCTGGTCTTTATGTTCGTCCAGCGCTTCGTACAAGAACGGAACATCGGGATTCTTGAAATCGAGCCGCGCATAATGCCCGGTTACAAAGTAATCGAAGTCAATCCCGAGCTTACGCGCGGCATGCTGCAACGCTCCAAACTTGATGCTCTGATTGCATCGGACGCACGGATTCGGCGTTCGACCCGCGCGGTATTCTGCACGGAAATAATCGAGAACTTCTCGCTTGTAATCTTCGGCGACCGGAACAACGTAATGCGGAATCCCGAGGCGTTCCGCGACAAGCTTTGCCTCTTCGATATTCTTGTCTTCGCTTGGACCGTAGCAGCCTTCGCGACCTTCGACCGCAGGCATTTTTACGGAACCGTCCCAAGTGGCCATCGTCATGCCGACAACTTTGTAACCTTGCTTTTTTAGTAAATACGCCGAAAGGGCGGAATCTACACCGCCCGACAATCCAACGGCAACACGCTTTTTTTCAGACATTTTTGCAACCTTTAAAATGCAAATAAACGCTAGGGAGGCGAATGGAACCTTCTAGCGTTTTTCACTCAATAATGAATCATCTTAATTTTTTTTCGGTTTCTACTGCGAGGCGAATGGAACCGCGAAGCACTTACCGAACAAATTTTATCTAACCACTGTTTACTAACCACTAACCACTTAATCAGCGAAGAGCGGAGTGGAGAGGTAACGGTCGCCGCTATCCGGGAGGAGTGCGACGATGGTCTTGCCCTTGTTTTCCGGACGCTTTGCAAGTTCTATTGCGGCGTGGAGAGCTGCACCAGAAGAGATACCGACGAGGATACCTTCAGCCTTGGCGATAGCCTTGCCGGCAACGAATGCGTCTTCGTTCTTGACCGGAATGACTTCGTCATAGACGGAGGTGTTCAACGTATCCGGAACAAAGCCTGCGCCAATACCCTGGATCTTGTGCGGACCAGCCGTGCCCTTGGAGAGCACCGGAGAAGATTCCGGTTCGACTGCGACAACCTTCACATTCGGATTCTTGGACTTGAGGTATTCACCAACACCCGTAACGGTTCCACCAGTGCCAACGCCTGCGACGAAAATGTCAACCTTGCCATCCGTGTCTTCCCAGATTTCCGGACCCGTCGTAGCCTTGTGAGCAGCCGGGTTTGCCGGGTTCACGAACTGGCCGGGGATAAAGCTGTTCGGAATTTCCTGTGAAAGTTCCGTTGCACGAGCGATAGCGCCCTTCATGCCCTTGGCACCTTCGGTGAGAACAATTTCTGCACCATAGGCCTTGATGAGCTGGCGACGTTCAACACTCATGGTTTCCGGCATCACGATGATGATGCGGTAGCCGCGAGCCGCTGCGACGGAAGCAAGACCGATACCCGTGTTACCAGAAGTCGGTTCGATAATCACGGAACCCGGCTTAAGCTTGCCTGAAGCTTCGGCATCGTCAATCATCGCCTTTGCGATACGATCCTTGACAGATCCAGCCGGGTTGAAATATTCAAGCTTTGCCACGATCTTAGCCTGGAGATCATTCTCCTTTTCGATGTGGGAAAGTTCAAGAAGCGGGGTGTGACCGATAAGCTGGTCAGCAGAGGCGTAAATTTTTGACATGGTAGAATCCTTTTGTTTAAATGGGTTATGGGGTATGGGGGCGGGGCGATGCCCCTTTGGGGTATGGGCAATAGCTCATAGCTCAAAGCGTAGCGACCTCAAAAGCATGCAAAACGAGCGTCGCAAAAATATGCTTGCATATTTTTATGACCGAGTGCAGCTGCGGACGCTGAATGCGTCAAAGTGCGTAGCACGACCTCATACCTGCGTTACTTTATTAAATCTGGTCCAATGCCTGTGCGAGGTCAGCGATGATATCTTCGTAATGTTCAGTACCGATAGAAAGACGGATCGTAGCAGGAGAGATACCGGCTTCGGCGAGTTCTTCCGGAGTGAGTTCGGAGTGGGTCGTCGTGTACGGATGAACCACGAGGCTCTTCACGTCGGCGACGTTGGCGAGCAGGCTGAAAATCTTGAGGCTATCAATGAACTTGAATGCTTCGGCCTGGCCACCCTTCACATCGAACGTGAAGATGGAACCGCCACCGTTCGGGAAGTACTTCTGGTAGAGTGCGTGCTGCGGATGATCTGCAAAGCTCGGGTGGTTGACCTTAGCGACCTTCGGGTGCTTCGAGAGGAATTCGAGAACCTTCTTGGTGTTTTCCACATGACGATCGAGGCGGAGCGAAAGCGTTTCAGTACCCTGCAAGAGGAGGAATGCATTGAACGGAGAAATGGCTGCACCTTCGTCACGCAAAAGGATTGCGCGGATGTAAACGATGTAAGCTGCTGCGTCAGCTGCTGCCGTGAAAGGCACGCCGTAGCTCGGGTTCACTTCGGTGAACTGCGGGAACTTGCCGGATGCAGCCCAGTCGAACTTACCGCCGTCAACAATCACGCCACCGAGAGTCGTACCGTGACCGCCGATGAACTTTGTTGCGGAATGCACGACGATGTCGGCACCATGTTCAAGCGGACGGATCAAGTACGGAGTACCGAAGGTATTGTCGATCACGACCGGAATCTTGTTCTTGTGAGCGAGTTCGGAGATAGCTTCGATAT
>Ga0310696_10010779_pt1 | contig 10470 bp, 6 predicted proteins | sample AusTroGonzalo_MG_4_FD_203885 | JGI IMG/M metagenome (GOLD analysis project Ga0310696, IMG submission 203885) | Bovine rumen microbial communities from tropical cattle in Woodstock, Queensland, Australia - Gonzalo_02 (v2) (version 2) | ecosystem: Host-associated > Mammals > Digestive system >... | reverse complement strand
CAATTGTCAACTATCAATTTCTGACCCCTAAAACCTAATCACTGACCACTGACCACTGACCACTGTTATTAAAAACGGGCTGTTCACAATTTTACCACTAAATTGTATAATACTGCATACCATTTTCATATTTTTGTTCGTTAATTATCTTTAGTAGGATTATAAAAAAACGAGCATATATGAAATCTCTTTTCGAAAAAATACTTATTGCTGTCATCGTTCTGTTTTCCGCGCCAGTGCTGGCACAGAAGCCCGCCGCCTATGACTCTCCCCGCTACGAATACCAGCTGGCCAAGGAAATGTTCCAAAAGCAGAAATACGGCTCCGCACAGCAATATTTCAAGCAAGTTTACGAATTCAGCGAGGACAAACAGCAAGACCTGAAGGCTGACTCCTATTTCTATATGGGCATCTGCGCCGCCAAACTGGGCAACCAGGATGCCGCTTTCCTGCTCAGCGACTTCATCCGCCAATATCCTGTCCACGCCTTTGTGCCCCAGGCCCACTACCATCTGGGCATGTACTATTTTTCGAAGAAACAGTACAAAAAAGTGCTGGAACAGTTTGACGAGATTGACGAACGTGTGGTCAACAAAGACGACCTTGCCGAATTCCGCTTCAAAAAAGGCTACTGCTATTTTGCCACAGGCAACTACGCAGAGGCCAAGGCGCTGATGAAACAGAGCAGCGAGGAAAATGGCCCCTATCACTACCGTGCACTATATTATCTGGCCCACATGGCCTATACAGACAAACAATACGAGGCCGCTTTGGAAGATTTTCAGAAATTGCTGAATGTACCCGAATATAAAGACGAGGCCAAACAATACCTGATGCAAATCTATTTCATTCAGGAACAGTATGATAAAGTCATTGCCATGGCTCCCTCGGTAATGGATGAAAACACCCTAAAAAACCAACCTGAACTATACCGCACACTGGCATTATCCTACTATAATCTCAAAGATTTCGACAATGCAGAAAACGTTTTCCGATCCATTCTCAACAACGACAAAGTGCAACTCGACCGCAACGACTACTTTGCCATCGGCTATACTTTCTACCAAAACAAAAAATATTCCGAAGCAGTGAAATATCTGTCGAAGACCACTACCCAGAAGCCCAGCGACGAGATGACCCAGGACAGTTATTACCTGATTGCCGACTGCTACCTGCAGCAAAAAGACTATCAAGCTGCCTCACAGAACTTCCATCAGGCCTCCAAGTACAACCATAATCCTGAAATTCAGGAAGATGCCATGTACAACTACGCCAAACTGCAATACGAAACCTCTAACAGTCCCTTCAATAGTGCCATCAAAGCCTTGGAGGAATACATCAGCAAATACCCTTATTCCTCGCGTTCGCAGGAAGCTAATGGCTATCTGGCCTCTATATACATGTCCACCAAAAATTACCAAAGCGCCATCAACTCGCTGGAAAAGATTGACATCAAGAGTCCGGCACTATTGCGCGCCTACCAGCGATGCACCCATTTCCGCGCCTTGGAGATGATCAACAACCGCAACTACAAAGATGCGGTCAAGATGCTGAACAAGTCGATGACTTACCCCATGGACAAAACAATCAACACTGAAAACTTATACTGGAAAGCCGAATGCGAGTACCGCAACGAGAAATACAAAGACAGCTATTATTCCTTCCAGAACTATTTCAAAGCCAGCAATGTCACCAATGACGTGAACTATGCCAATGCCTATTACTCATACGGTTATGCTGCCATGAAGCTTAACAAGTACAGCGACGCCGCCCAGTCATTCCGTAAATATTTGCAGCAAAGCGCTTCCAAAGACAATCCTGACATGGAAGCTGACGCCACCGTACGACTGGCAGACTGCTACTACATGCAAAAAGAGCTGAAACCCGCCATCAATTACTATGAGCAATGCCAGCAGTTAGGCCGCAAGAACGCCGACTACGCCCTGTTCCAGGAAGCTAAGTGCTACAGCTACCTCTACAATTATGACAAGAAAATCGAGGTATTGGAGAGGATGATGAGTACGTACCCAAAATCGACCTATAGTGACGATGCCGAATTCGAGCTGGCCTCCACCTATCATGCACAGAATGAATACGGTGCCGCCATCGCCGCTTACAAGAATTTCATTCTCAAATATCCGAAAAGCCCTTATATCAGACAGGCACACAATAAATTAGCCCAATCTTACTTGAACACACAAGATGTTGACATGGCTATTTCCACTTTCAAATATGTATTTGAAACCTACCCGGGTTCGCAGGAAGCCAAAGACGCCCTTGCCAATCTGGAGAACATCTATACCGAAAACGGCAACACCAGTGAATTCTTCGCCTATATCAAGACTAAAAACATGAACATGTCGGCCGACAAGCAGGATTCCATTAGCTATAAGGCTGCTGAAAACAAATATATGCGTGGCGACTGCGAGGCCGCCATCAAGGCATACAACGACTATCTGCGGCAGTTCCCCAACGGACTGTTCACCGCCAAGGCCTTGTATTGCAAAGGCGATTGCGAATACGCCACTGGCGACTACGACAATGCATTGAGTTCGTTTGAGAAATTAGTCAACAACTACCATACAGAATATAACGAGACCGCCTATCGCAAAGCTGCCAGCATTCTTTATGGCAAGAAGGAATACGCGCGAGCGATGAACTACTTTAGCAAACTGGTGGAATTCGCATCCAACGAAAACAATATGATTTACGGCAACAACGGCTGCATGCACTGCGCCTACGAGTTACGCCAATACCGCGACGCTTATAACGCCGCCACCAACATCATCCTGGCAGGACAAAGCGACAACGACCTTCAGAACGAAGCCCTGCTGATTGCCGGAAAATCGGCTATTGCCCTGAGTGACAACAACAATGCACTCAAGTATCTGACCCGTCTGTCCAAGAACGGCGATAACGACCAATGCGCAGAAGCCGCCTATCTGGTCGCGCTGATTCACTTCAACGACAATAATTTAGACCTCTGCGAGAAGCAGATTAAAGATATATTGGCCTCCAATTACACCTCCGAATACTGGTATGCATCAACCTTTATTTTATATGGTGACTTGTATTTGGCCAAGGGTAACGCTTTCCAAGCCCGCTACACCTACCAGAGCATCCTTGACAATTATGAGGGTGAAGACCTGAAAAAGGTAGCGGAAGACAAGATTGCCGCACTCGACAAGATGGAAGAAAGTGAAGAGAATTAAGAATTCAAAATCCAATAATCCTCTAATTCCTAACTAATCACTGACCACTGACCACTAAAAACTAAAAACTAATAATTCTCACCTTCTCACCTCCTAACCTCCTAACCCCTAATCACTAAAACCTGAAACCTAAAACCTGTAACCTAATATAATGAAACGAATCATCTTATCAGCAGTCATAATTTGTTTAGCCAACTGGACTTTTGGACAGGCTATTGACACCGCACGTTTCCGCCTGAATTTCAATCCTCAGCTGAGCAATATCCAGAAAATCAATCAGCAGGCCGTTATCAACGACACTGCCAAGGAAGTGGTCAAGTTTGACTACTACATCACACCTATGCAGATGGATGTCAGCTTCGCCCCCACTCCTCTCAAGCCCAGTAAGCTGACTCCGGAAGTGGGAGAGCCCATTGCCCGCAATTTCATCAAGGTCGGCTTCGGCTACCCAATAACCCCCTTGCTGGAGTTTGCCGCCCATAACGCCGACAACAGCAAATACTCGTATGGCATCAACCTGCACCATTTCTCCTCTTGGGCGGGTCCCATCGGCAAAAAACAGAAAAATTACGCCTACCAGCGATACCCGTGTTCATCTGTTCCTGACCACCTTCTTCAAAGAGCAAACCCTTTATTCCTCAATAGATTACAATCACGAATTAGCTCATTTCTATGGCTACGGGAAAGATGTCTTAAAAGCGAGAGGCTATTATCTCGAAGACTATTACACCAAAGACTATTACGATGAAATCCGCAACGATTTTCACCATCTGAAAGCTGAAATAGGTGTACGCTCCAACCACCTGCCCGGTGTCAAGAAACTCAAACAGGATGTCCGTCTAAACTACAATTTCCTGTATTGTCATAACAATAGTATGGAGAACCATGTGGGGATTACCTCCTTTTTCGCCTACGACAGCCGCTTCATGAAGATTTCAGGCAGCCAGAATTACCGCATAGACTTCAATTTCGATTATTTTAATGACCGTCTCCAATACGGCCACGGCACGCTACACGATGGAGAGATTCCCGGATACTATAATGCCAACGCCTTCAAGTTTGAACTCATTCCCAACATGCAGTTCAACATCAAGGAATACTATTTCAAAATCGGTGTCGGTGTGCCCGTGCTCCGCTCCAACGAAGTCACCCGCTGTCCCGTTTATCCCGTGGCCGAAGTTCAGTTAGGCATTGTTCCTGGTATTTTAAGTATTTATGCTGGTGTGGATGGCAAAGCTGAATATAAGGGATTGAAAGAGTTGTTGTATGAAAACCCCTATTATTCCCCCACTCTCTCAACTTTTGACACACTGGATTTCACCCGCACCCGCATCAATATTTATGGTGGTATCAAGGGCAATTTGGTCAAGAAACTGAACTACCACATTTCCGCCCGTTATGCTTTCGTGCAGGATATGGCCTTCTTCCAGTTGGATCCGACCTATCTGCTACGCAACAAATTCATGGTGATTTATAACGACGTGAACTATCTCAATGTCTGCCTCAATCTTTCCTGGGATGTAATTGACCATTTGTCCCTGAATTTTGAGGCCAATTATAATGGCTACTACTTCAAAAAAGACAGCAAACTCCAGTATGCATGGTACAAACCCGCTCTGGATTTCGGTTTCGACGGCAAATATACTTTGAAAGGGAAATATATTTTTGACTTGAACTTCAAAATGGAATTCTTGAGTTGGGCACTGGCTCCTCGCGATGAGAAAGGCAACATCCGCTATGACGACTTAGGCAATGTATGCTACGAGCCCACCAAAATGAAACCCGTGTTGGACTTTGGCATCGGCTTCGAGTATCTCATCAACAAGAACTTCTCCGCTTTTGCCACCATCAACAATATCGGCTGCCAGTACTATGCCCGCTATTATGATTTCAACTGTTTTGGCATCAACGCCTTAGTTGGCATCACCTATTCTTTCGGCAAGGAAAGCATCAAAAACAAAAAGAAATAAACCCTTTTCTTCTGCATTAAAAAAATCATTATAAAAAACATCATCATGAAAAAATCACTTTTTATCATTCTGTCATGCTGCCTGCTGTTCTGTGTCGGTTGCAAAAAAGAAGACTTTGTGAGCAATACCTACAAAGCCTCCTTTGACTACCATTTCAACAATCCCGACAACCAGCATTCAGTCGATGCCATGCTCAACAACTACAGCAGTGTATGGATGAGTGAAATAGAGCTGACCCTTATCAGCACCGGCACGACAGATGCGGAGGCACAGACCAAGTTTGAAACCTCTGTAATCGCTGTTCTATCCAAAGGGAGTTCTCTGATGCCCTTCTTTGAATCCGATGACTACATGATATACACCCTAAAAAGAACAACACCCGGCAATGAGAAGACTCTTCGCCAGGTGAAATTCTTTAAAGGATCGAATGGTAAAATTGACCATTCAAATCTATAATTTATAGACTCATCAGATATTCATCTATGGCATGGGCGGCGGTCTTACCGGCGCCCATTGCTAATATTACAGTAGCAGCTCCGCTGGCGGCATCACCACCGGCAAACACACCCTTACGGGAGGTCTGCCCTTTCTCGTCCACTGCCACACAACGACGCTTGGTAATCTCCAAACCGGGAGTTGTAGCGGAAATCATCGGGTTGGGAGATGTACCCAAAGCCATAATCACCATATCCGATTCAATGGTAAATTCTGAACCTTCAACAGGGACAGGACTTCTTCTGCCGGATGCGTCAGGTTCGCCTAGCTCCATACGGATGCATTTGGCGCCTTTCACCCAGCCGTTCTCGTCACCGAGAATCTCCAACGGATTGGTCAACAACTGGAACTTCACACCTTCTTCCTTGGCATGATGCACTTCTTCAGCACGGGCAGGCAATTCCTCTTCGGAACGACGATATACAATATTCACCTCAGCACCCAAACGCAAAGCGGTACGAGCGGCATCCATAGCCACATTGCCACCACCAACCACAATTACCTTTCGGCCCACATAGTTGGGAGTATCATAATCTTTCTTATAGGCGAAAAGCAGATTGTTACGCGTCAGGAACTCATTGGCAGAAACCACACCACAGAGGTTTTCCCCCGGAATATTCATAAACATCGGAAGTCCGGCACCTGAAGCGATAAAGACGGCCTGAAAACCTTCCTTGTCCATCAAGTCATCAATGGTCACTGTGCGGCCAATAATCACGTCCTTTTCGAACTTTGCGCCCAGCTTCATCACATTTTCTACTTCATAGCGAACAACTGTTTCCTTGGGCAAACGGAACGAAGGAATACCATAAACCAACACTCCACCATACTCATGCAAGGCTTCAAAAACAGTCACATCATAACCTTTCATCACCAGCTCCTTGGCACAGGTGATACCGGCAGGACCACTACCGATAACGGCCACCTTCTTGCCTTTCTTGGTTGCCGGCTGTTCAAACTGAACCTTATGTTCGCGTGACCAGTCCCCGACAAAACGCTCCAGCTTGCCAATAGCCAACGCATCACCCTTCTTACCCAGCACACAACGGCCCTCACACTGGCGTTCCTGCGGGCACACACGTCCGCAAACGGCCGGCAAGGCAGAATCCTGGTTAATGATACGGGCGGCATCCTCAAAGCGGCCTTCCGCCACACAATGCACAAAGGCAGGAATATTAATGGACACAGGACATCCTTGCATACACTGTGGGTTCTTGCACTGCAAGCAACGTTGGGCTTCTGCCATAGCGTCTTCAGCGCTATAACCCAAGCATACCTCATCGAAATTGGTGGCTCTCACCTTCGGATCCTGTTCCGGAATAGGAATACGGTGCCAACGGTCACGGGTTTCATCACTGATACCTCCCACATGGCAAACATGTCCTTCAGCCTTCTCTTCCATTTCCATCTGCTTGTGACCTTTAATCGAATTATACATGGCCTGACGTTTCATGGCCAAGTCAAAATCCACCAAAGCACCGTCAAATTCAGGTCCATCCACACAAGTGAACTTGGTTTCTCCACCCACCGACACACGGCAGGCACCGCACATACCAGTTCCGTCCACCATCAGCGAGTTCAAGCTGACAGTACACTTGATGCCCAGTTCCTTGGCCAGCAAGGTCGTGAATTTCATCATGATCATCGGGCCAATGGCAATCACTTCATCATAGTGTTTGCCTTCCTCCTTTACCAGCCTTTTCAACACATCCGTCACCACGCCCTGCATACCGCTGGAGTTGTCATCGGTGGTCACATACAGGTGACCTGACACGCTGCGCAGTTCCTCTTCAAAGATAATCAGCGACTGCATCCTGGCACCGATAATGACATCAGGTTTCACCCCATGCTCTGCCAACCACTTAATTTGCGGATAGATAGGAGCAATACCAACACCACCACCCACAAAGACGAAATTTTTCTTTTTCAGTTCTTCCGGAGAAAGATGGATGAATTCAGAAGGACGTCCCAGAGGACCTACCACGTCCTCAAAAGCATCGCCCACCTGGAAAGTCATCATCTGGCGAGTGGACTTACCGATGGCCTTGAATACAATGCGGATGTAACCTTCCTTGGCATCATGGTCACTGATTGTCAAAGGAATACGTTCCGAATTTTTCTCCATTTTGATGATAATGAACTGACCGGGCAATGCGGATGCGGCAATTCTCGGGGCTGCAATATCCATTTGGCAGCAGTCTCCTGGTAATTCTTTTTTTCTGATGATCTTAAACATGACGATTGGTTTTTATAATTTCATAATTTTGTCAAATTCCTCTTCCGATAAGATATTCAACGCCATAGCCGCCTCTCTCAAACTTAAATTCTGTTCAAAGGCGTACTGGGCGATTTTGGCTGCATTATAATAGCCTATAGTGGGACTCAGCTTGGTCACCAACATCAGCGAATTCTTCAGATAATAATCAATTTTCTCCTTATTAGGTTTCATTCCCGACAGGCAATGCATGTTGAAAGACACTACTGCATCGGCCATAATCCGGGCTGAATGCAGCAAATTGGTAGCCATCAGCGGCATGAAAACATTCAGGTCCAGATGTCCCTGGAAACCGCCGCAAGTCATTGCTGTATCATTGCCAATCACCTGACAGCACACCATGGTCAAGGCCTCGCACTGGGTAGGATTGACCTTGCCAGGCATAATGGATGAACCCGGCTCATTGGCCGGAATCGTCAACTCCCCGATTCCGCAGCGCGGGCCCGATGACAGCAGTCTGATATCGTTGGCGATCTTCATCAACGAAACAGCCAGGCGTTTCAAAGCGCCTGAAACCTCCACCATACTGTCATGGCTAGCCATCGCCTCGAACTTATTCTCCGAATTGGTAAAATTCAAACCCGTGAACTTATTGAGATAGCCCAAAGCCAGACGGTCGTAGCCATTGGGGGTATTCAATCCATTCCCCACTGCCGTACCACCCAAGGGCAACTCCATCAGGTGTTTCAACGCATTTTTCAAGCACTCCACTCCATGTTTCACCTGCGACTGATGGCCCGACAACTCCTCGCCCAAAGTTAAGGGCGTGGCATCCATCAGATGGGTTCGACCAATTTTCTTGATTTCTCCGAACTCATCAATCTTAGTCTGATAGGTTTTAATCAGACCTTCCAATGCCGGCAAGGTGCGCTCTGTCAGCATCCGTGTCGCTGCCACACGCATGGCCGTAGGAAAAACATCGTTGGTGGACTGCGACTTGTTCACATCATCGTTAGCCGAAAGCAGGCGGTTGTTCACATCAATTTGACCTTTCAACTTCTGCTCCGCCCTATTGACCACCACCTCGTTCACATTCATGTTGGTCTGAGTACCCGAGCCTGTCTGCCACACGCACAGCGGAAAATGCTCGTCCAACTGACCCACCGCAATCTCGTCACAGCAAGCTGCAATGGCGTCCCTTTTCTCTGCAGGAAGTACCCCCAACTCGCAATTGGCGTAAGCGGCAGCCTTCTTCACGTATGCCAAGGCATGCACCACTTCCAAAGGCATCCGCTGTCCACCGATTTTGAAATTCTCGTAAGAACGCTGGGTTTGTGCTCCCCAGAGCTTGTCGGACGGCACTTGCACCGTTCCCATGGTGTCCTTTTCTATCCTATATTCACTCATCTTACTTATAATTCAATAAAATTCAGAATTCAAAGTTCAAAATATATAATTCAACTGTCAACTTTCAGTTTTCCACTTTTTTAGTCATAAAATCTCCAATTTATTCCCAACTGGAAACTACGTCCCATTGCTGGGTAGTCCGGTGTCAGATAATAATTCTGCCCGATCACTCCTGCCAGCACATGACCTGCCCGGAAGAAAAAGCTTATACGTTTGATTCGCATCGTGAGGTTCACATCCCAATACGGATAATTTCCCACCTTCATATCACGCTGGCAATAGAACTGATGTAAGACCGGATCATAGCCATCAGCGTAATATAACGTGTTGTACATCAAATCCATACCGATCTGAATTTTCAGCTTTCCACGCAAAACATTAAAAATATAATATGGTGATGCTTTGAAAGCGAGCAGCGGCACATTCACCGCATCGCTGCTGGAATATTGCACATAGGCATTAATATCCAGACCAAAGCCCTTCACCCTGATAGGCGCAAACAGATGTAACTGGACCACATTCGCATACTTTTCCGTAAGAAAAGGCTCAAAATCCGCATTCAGTCGCACCACATTGTGCAACATGAAATAATTGAATTCCACCTTATAGTTCATCATCGTCCAGAACGCATTGAATTTCAACGTATTCTGCTTAGGCCAATCATTATGTAACCACAAATTATGATTTCCAATATAGGTATCATAGATATAATCCGGCGAATTACGATAGAAACTAACCTCACCTCCCAAGCGGTGGTCCCACTTTTTCTGAATCATCCACTGCGCCCCCACAGAGGCTACCACATCGTTTTTGTTATACCCTTCGAAGGAATAAGCCATACGTCCATACAGATCCATCACCCCGAAAAGACGCACATGCATACGTCCGAAGACCGTAAAAGTATTGCCCACATAATGCGGCCATTTGGAATTCACATACTCATGCATTAAGCCCAATGCCGCCCTTAGGAAATACTTTTTCGACGGCAAGGTATCCATGGGCTTATAGTTCGACCATTGGATGGAATTGACAATGCTATAACAGCGTATGGTATCAAAGGTGGTATCGGTGGAGAAATAGAAATGCTTCTGGTAAAAGGTCGAGTCAAAATTGTGATCAAGATAATCCGAATTCAGATGCTTAAACTGTAAACTATGGGTAATAGTACCAT
>Ga0310696_10010778_pt1 | contig 10471 bp, 13 predicted proteins | sample AusTroGonzalo_MG_4_FD_203885 | JGI IMG/M metagenome (GOLD analysis project Ga0310696, IMG submission 203885) | Bovine rumen microbial communities from tropical cattle in Woodstock, Queensland, Australia - Gonzalo_02 (v2) (version 2) | ecosystem: Host-associated > Mammals > Digestive system >... | reverse complement strand
CCTCACCAGGAAGGAAGCCATTTCCTTCGTCATTGAGCGCCTTCACTCTGACCTTGAGTATGAAAAGAACTACATCGTCAATGTCCGTCAGCGGTTGGAGCAGCTCCGGGCCTCCCTGCGGGTTTACACATCCGCTTCCGCAGGCCACGAGAATGCCCCAGCCAACATGACCTACGCCTATTACATCGACGATGACGACGACCGCTATGTCATCCGCAGAACCACTCTGAAAAGGCTCTTTGGAGACCTCAGCCCCGGAGCCGATTTCAACTCCCTCGGCTGCCGAGATCTTGGAAACGGCGTCCGCCTGTCCTACATCTGCCGCAGCAAGGAGCAGGCAGCCTACCGCATCACGCAGTTCCTCAGGGCCGACATCGCCCGCCAGGGAATCATTCTGGCCAATGCCGAAGATGAGTTGGAACGGACACGCCGGGCTATTAAAATCTATAAACGTTATCTCGAATCCGACTAGCAATGAAAACAAAAATTGATTTTGTCGTCAGTGGCAAAAAAGATATCCTTGACAACTTACAGGCCCACGCCACCCTCATCCAGAAGTTCACCGACGGCTCCTTCTTTAACATCACTAGTGTAAAACGCTCAGAAGACAAGGCCCAGCTCTTTGTCCGTATTGAGGACGAAGCTGCCAAGGCCGAGCGATTCAAGAATTTGATTCATTACAGATTCCCCGGATTAAGGGCAATGATGGTCCGTGTCAACAAAACCACAGAAAACGATGGAAAGTAAAAACGAAGAAAAGACTATCCTCCAGCTGATGGAGATTCTCTCCGAGAAATCCGATGACTCCAAGCTCGGAGATGAGTTCTGGGCCGAAAACGGTGCCATTGCAGCTGAACTTGCCAACCGTCTTGCCTTAACACCGAAGCAAGCAGTCCTTCTGTCCATTTGTCTTCGCAGGGGTCCACGTCGCGTGGATTTCGGCGACATTGCCAGTCACCTGGACATCAGCAATATCCGAGCTCTGTCTTTCAGCGATGAAATCAACGCACTTATCCACGCAAAGTACCTCAAGTTTCACGATGCTAAAGATGAGGACGAGTTCGATGTCCCGGTGCCGGTTATCCGTGCTCTGAAGAATAACGAGATGCCGGAGCAGCCAAGGCGCACCGGGTTGAGCGCAGCAGAACTCTTCGAGTTCTTGGACGGCCTCTTTGAGGATCTGGACAACAGCGCCATTCTTCCTGGAGACCTTTATCACGAACTGAAGGACCTTTTCTCGCAAAACAGGGAGCTTGGTTTCGTTGCCGAACTGAATGCCCTGAACCTGGACAGGTTTACTGATTTCATGGTTCTGACTTTTCTCTGCCATCGGCTGGTCAACAAGGATGACGACGAAATTACCTACGGGCAGATTGAAGATGTATACCGTCATAAAAGCGATTTCTACGAGGAAAAGGCTATGTTCAAGGAAGGAAGCCATCCTCTGATTCAGCAGGGACTGGTGGAGCACGTGTGCGAAGACGGTCAGGCCAACACCTCCAGGATTCACCTGAGCAATAAGGCCAAATCTGTACTTCTGGCCGATTTTCACCTCCGCTCTGCAGAGAAAACGATGGGGGGCTTAATCAAGCCGGAAACGCTTGCCGAAAAAGCGCTCTTCTATACGGCCAAGAACGCCCCGCAAGTGGATGAGCTGCACTCCTTCCTGATGCCGGACCGCTACAATGAAATCCGCAGCCGGATGAAGGACAGCGGCTTCCGCAGCGGCTTTGCCTGCCTCTTTTATGGCGCTCCGGGAACCGGCAAGACTGAGACCGTTTACCAGCTGGCACGACAGACCGGCCGCAGCATAATGGCCGTGAATGTGCCGGATATCAAGAGCAAATGGGTGGGGGAGAGCGAGAAGAATATCAAGGAGGTCTTCGACCGCTATCGCTTGGCCGTACAGCGCAGCGAGCAGGCTCCCATCCTCCTGTTCAATGAGGCCGATGCCATCATTGGAATACGTCATGAAGGAGCTACATCTGCCGTGGACAAAATGGAAAACACCATCCAGAACATCATTCTCCAGGAGATGGAGAATCTGGACGGCATCATGATTGCCACCACCAACCTCACACAGAACCTGGACCCTGCCTTCGAGCGCCGCTTCCTGTACAAGATCTGCTTCGAAAAGCCCGACGCCTCCGTCAGAGAGAAGATTTGGCACACGATGCTCCCGGCCCTTTCCGAAGAACAGTGCGCCTCCCTTGCATCGGCCTACGACCTTTCTGGCGGCCAGATGGAAAACGTTGCCCGCAAGTTCTCCATCAATTCTATCCTATACGGAAACGAGAAGAACCCAATGGACATCCTCCACGCCTACTGCAATGCCGAACGCCTGAACAACCAGACCACCCGAAGAATCGGTTTCTGACATGGATAAAGAACTGAAACACTGGTTCAAAATGTACCTCCTGGACATCCTCTGCGGGATGGTTTTCTGGGGACTAGTTTTCGCAATTGGCGTAGGCATTGCTATGCTCCTTGCAAGATTTTAGTTATATTTGTATTGCTTTGAACATTAACCGCATATGAGTCCAAAACCGAAACAAGCACCCATTATTCCTAAAGATTACTCGAACCAGTTGATTCTCTTGATGGCAAACTGGTCCCGACCCCATAATGATTTAGAAAACTGCTTGACCGCTGAGCCGGGGATGGATGATGTCATCAAAGCTATCAAGTTCATGCTGGAGAACTCTCTGTTCTTTCATCCGGATGTTGTCAAAGAACAACATAGGCAGATGCTTATTGAAGGATTTCAAATGCACCGTAGAAGGACTACAGACAAAGAGGTCGATAAGTTATTCAACTCATTCCCTGAAGATAAAGACGGGAACTATAAGGTTAGGAGTATTATAAAGAATCTTGTTGGCGAGAAGGTAAGTCAAGGGAGTCTTCAGAATTCACTTTCCTTCATCAAGATAAGTCACATTTGGGGGAACGCTTTTAATCCTTTGTATTTCACCTCTTTATGGAATATCGTTCTGATACCTGCCTACTGCAACGATCTAATGGATAAGCCTGCAGGTGACTTTCCTACGATAGTTAAAAACGTTTATAAGGCAGTTTGCAACTATCTGTATCAAGCTGATGCAAAACTCATAGAATTAGCCTCATGCGTTAATTTGGCGGGGCAGAACTTGGAGGTTCCTTCCGGCATCAGCGTTAAAAATGACAGAGATGCTATTCGCATTGAATTGAATGATGGTAATTATAATGGGATCATCTGTGCCAAACTAAGTTTTCTGACATTAAAGCAATCATAATGAAACTTCATCTTAACAGCGAATGTGGCATTGAGCCGCCGAAAAGGCTCTACGTTGATATGGACGGTGTCCTAGTCGATTTCAACTCGGGTGTTAACCGTCTGAGTAATGCCATGTTTAAACAGTATTCAGGAAGAGTCAAGAATGCCCCTGGTATCTATTCATTGATGGATCCCATGCCCGGAGCAATAGAGGCATTGAAAAGGCTCCGCGAAAAATACGATATTTATATCCTTTCTACGGCTCCCTGGGACAACCCTTCAGCTTGGTCCGATAAGTTGAACTGGGTGAAGCTGAATATGGATGAGTACTATGTCAAGCGCCTTATTCTCACTCATCACAAGAATCTGCTGAATGGCTCATTCCTGATTGACGACAATGACACGCACGGAGCCGGTCAGTTTGGAGGTGAACTTATTCGATTAGGGAGTTCAAGTTTCCCGGATTGGCCCGCCGTAGAGGCCTATCTTAATCAAAAGGCATAGTTTCCCATGACATCTGAAGACCTGAAGAAATTACTTGCTAATCCGCTACATTATGTCAACGGAAACGTGCTTGATGCAGATAAATGCCGTCAACTGGCCGAAACCTTGATGAAAAGGTTCTGGATTAAGAAAGGCGACAGGCATTACTGGATTAAGGATATCGAATTCTACATCTATTGCGACAATCACCGGGACATCATAACCTATCCCAGAAATTGCGAGGCGGGAAGCTGGTTCCTGCATGACAGCGGAGTCGATATCACTTTCCAAAGCAAGACGGACTATGCCAAGCATCCTCGCAGTAAACGATGGAAGCCGCGTCTTACTAAGAATTCCGTGTTTGGCGGGATTCTGATTCGTGAAATCGAGCGGGTGGAAAAGCTCGAATTGCCCGATGGTGCCGTTGAAAGCTTCAAAGGCCCCTGGCTGTCCAGAAATGAGCTTTTCTACAGCATGGATGCTTTCCAGCCAGACCCTCTTTTCCCACAACTGGAGCCTAGCGCTTACAAAAAGCCCGGCGAAGTGAAAGTATTGGAAAAACGTGAAGGATTTCCGGATAACGCGGCAAAGAAAATCTCCACAATCAAGTACAACTACTCAATTGTGGATATTCCTGATGAAGAATTGATTGCGGCTTACGACGAATACAGGCTCAAGCCCTATCATTTCTCAATCTGAACATCCTCACATATCGTCCACGTCACGCAGTTCAGCGCACCTCCATCTCTAACCAGTTCCAGACAATCCGGCACAAGTAAAACCCTGTGGTCTGGATAGTACTGTTTTATTTGCTCTAGGGCCATATAGTCCTCTTCGATACCCAGACCGGGGACAAAGATGTGTCCAGCTATCTGCAGGAAGTTCAGATACGCCCACGAATTCTTATTGCACCTCGGTTTGTCGTAATGAAGCTCTTCTACTCGGTATCCTTCCCGCTTGAGCGTTTCTAGAAGTGCGTTTCGCAGTGACCAATCGCAATCTATGTAGTTGTTCATCAGCACCGTGTCCCGGTCAATAAAGCGGACCATCCCGTCGGCATGGCCAAAAATATCGTACCTGTCCCAGGGAATAATGCTCACATGACATCCGAACAGATTCTCAAATAGCTCCAGGTCATACGGAACAAGATGGTTCTCAAGAAGCACCTTTTCCGTCATAATTACGCCGCGTTCTCCCCGCACGACATTTCCGCCGTCAATAACCAGTTTTGTCTTCACGCAGTTCAGCCCCAACTTCTTGCAGATGACATCATAGTCCGGAATATAGTCCCGGTCCTTCTTCAGATAGTCCGGGTCATATACATATTGCACGTACCCGTCCATCGTCTGAATCGGCATATAATCACGCGCCCAAACGTGCTTCTTTGAATTGGAGCAGGGGAGATACTCCGCCGGAATCTCCTCATCGCATAGCTTCATCAGCAGCTGTGCTGCCGCTTTCTCGTATCCCTTTATGCCTTCGGCCAGAAATACTTTGTTGGTGTCTTTATCGCAAATCATAGCTTAATACTTCACCCTCTCACCGTTGAACCATACCTCCGGCTTCCAGCGGAGTTTCGCCTTCTTGATGGACTCAATCACGTCCTCCATCTTCACGCTCCAGTCAAACTTGTGCTCCAGCCGGATCAGCAGGCCGTCCTGTGCCTGGTCCTCATACACGCGGAACTCTTTCCTTTCACCCTTCTCGTAATGTAGAAACGCACACTCGCTGTTGTGGAAGGAATGCAGCTCGAAAACATCGGTCCTCATCAGTGGTTCCAGCGGATAGAACTCGGAGATAGTCTCCTCCGGCATTTCGCCATCCTTGACCGGCAGAACGGCCTTCGAAATCTGCCCCGACAGAAGCCCTTTCCCGTTATTTCTCAGCGAAAGAACACCGCCATTCGCGCCAATTACAATGTCACCCTTAAACATGTCTGGATGTGCGGCATAATCCTTCATCGTCGCCGCCAGCAGAGCGTCCAGCAACTGTTTCTGGTTGCTCAGATAATCGTTATTTTCCATACGTCTTAGTGTTTTATCTCGCCGACAAAGCTAAGCGTCTCTCCTGCCAAATCCCGGCAGAACACAGAAAAAGGCAGCCCCTTTCGGAGCCACCCATGAATCAATATTTGTTAAACCGATGGCAAATATAAATACTCCTTTTGCCAAACCACGGCAGTATAATGATTATCCAGGATAGTTTTGTAACTTTGTTGTGTTATGCCTCAACTAATCACATACGGCAACGAGCTGATTAGAATCAACCCTGCCAACAACCGCATCGAATACTCCACCAATCGTGGTATCTCCTGGATTTCCCGCTACAGCGGCAGCAGCTGCGGAACCTTCCGTGACCTGGTCCCGTACAACGGCAAAATTATCGCAATCACGGACAAAGGCGTCTATTACTCTTCCAGCAAAGGTATCAGCTGGATTTCCAGAAACTCCATCTCGGCCGCAAAGACCTTTATCGCCATCCAGGACGCCGGCCGCGAGCTCCTTGCCCAAACCTCCGACGGCCATCTCTACTACAGCACCAACGAAGGCATCTCTTGGATTAGAAGAAGGTAGGCTGTTATGGCTACGTGAGAGAGGCGTGTGATTCTCCGGAGGTAAATCATGGCTTCCATCATCGTATTATTGTGATTTTGCGTTTCGTAATGACCCTCGGCTTGAGTTGCTTGCGGCAATCCGGGCAGAGGGTGAGCCGGTAACCTTCCAGGTTGGTGATGACGCCGGCGGTGGAGCCGCATTTCTCGCAGGTATGCCAGGATGCGGCTACGGCTTCGTCAATGAGTTGTCTGATATCCTCTGGTGCTTTGTAGTGGTAAATGCGAAGGCCACCAAACTTCTGTTTGATTTGGGAGACTTCGATAGGAGAGTCAAGATGCGTGGCGTTAAAGGAATCGATGGCCGCTGCGACTTTCTCGATCAGCGGCCACCATCCCTTCCCGCATTCCCAGGGCATTTCTTTGATGGATTTCATTATTTCAGTTTGAATGAGTTTCTCCAGGGCCAGAGGGCCTCGACCGCCATCATGGTGCGGCCGATGAAGTGGCCCTTTGGTGCCAGGTTCGGGTCTCCTGTCTGTTCCTGGTAGACCGGGATTCCGTAGGTGTCCTTGAACTGTTTGTCGCAGTCACCAGCCTGCTTGCGGCGCAACAGTTCCGGAAAGAGTTGGATGCGGCCGGGCCAGTAGATGGCGTTTAGGAGGACCAAGTCGGACATCGATTCCGGGTCGAAGTCGAAGAGCCATTCCCGCATCTTGTCGGATTCGAAGAAGACGGCTCCGTCCGTGGCACCACGGCTGAAGAGCCGGAGCGTCGCCTCGTCCAGCGGATGCCAGCCCTCTTTGATGGTGCGAGTGAAGCGGTCCAGCTCAGCGTAGGTGGTGATGCGGAGTTTTACGTTCATGAGTTCAATGCCATCGAGGAAGTTGATTTCAAAAAGACCGGGCTCCGTTTCGATGACCATCTCGTTTTCGCGGCCGGAGAGGACCTTGCGGGCCACTTCAAGGCATCCGGTGCTAGCCTCGAAGGGAATTTCGGCACGATCGTGGACTGACTTGGTGAAGCGGCTGAAGGGCAGGTCCCATTCCACCGGGTTGACGCGGGTCACGCCTGTCAGGAAGAGCAGATAGGAGTCGGGAAGGAAACTGTAGCCAGGGTTGACCACGATGCGGGCGCTGCGCATCTTTGCGGCCAATTCCTGCAGGAGGATGATCAGGCACTCGCGGCCGGGGTCGGCGTCCAGCCAGTCCAGTTCCTCTGTGAGGCGGGCCTGGAGGGCGTCGATGGTGACCGGAGCATAGTGGGTGGTTTTGGTGCGCTCGAGGGCGCTGTTGAGTGTTTGTAAGAGTTTTTTATTCATGGGTGAAACTTTACTTAATTAGGGTTCGTATTATAGGGCGGCCGTTGGTACCGAGGGCCGCGGTTTTTCAGAGGATATCAGACTTGTCAAAGACTCTTCGGCAACCTCCTCGTCAGGAAAAGTTACAATATATCAATACGAAGTCGCATGTTCGAAAGCCGCTTTTTTTTGCCAAAATCGCGGTTTTAGAATCAACAAAATGCACAAAGACCTGAAATAGAGACTTCTGTGGCGCTTGCAAAAACGCCAACATTATTATAATTTTGTAAAAATCTATTTTATGCCCTTAAAATTCTACCTAGACAAGCGGAAAAACAAGCACGGAGAGTCTCCTGTGCGGGTTGTCTGGTCATTTAACGGTGACCGTTACCAAACAACTATGGGCTTTAGCATCCCTCCCAATGCCTGGGACGACAAGGAAAAGCGGGTGACAGCTGCGGAGTATAATCACAAGAAAACGCCGATTACACTCATGAACGGTTTCATCCAGTCTGTTGAGAAAGCCGTCAATCACGTGGAAAGCTATGCGCTGATGCAGAATGCCATCCTTACAAAAGACTTCGTTACCCGTGTTGTTAAAGACGTTCTTGATGCAGGAGGAGAGTACCCACTTGCCAAAGAAACTCTCTGGTACAGCGTGCTCAAGGAGCGCCGTAGGAATACCGACCGCTATTTCCAGCACTTCCGTGGCGGCAAGTACAAACTCATCGGCTACGGCAAAGACTCCGAAACGCTCGAAGACGTCGTCATCTACCAAGCCCTCTACGGCGCCAACCAAATCTGGGTCCGCCCTAAAGAGATTTTTGAAAGCACTGTTAAAGATGCCGAAGGCAACGAAGTAAGACGTTTCAAAGAAATATCCGCCCCTTAAGCCCAGTAACGCTCTGATAGGTATTGTATCAGATCTGAATACTCTATCTTGTCAATAAGGGGAGCGAGGAGTTCTTCCGGAGTAATGGAAATAAACTTCTGCTTCTTTTTAAGCATCGGGATATAGTTGTATTTGACCATATCCCGGTATTCTGCATTTCCTGCAGGGACTACGTTGATATGAATAAAATCGTCAGCGACACCCTTCTTTACCATCTGCTCAGCCAGCAAAGTCTGCCTCATAAGCTCATAGCACGGTTCATAAAAATAAATCGAATGAGGAATACCATTCTCTGGCATTGTAAGCTGAGAGGAACCCTCTATCAGTTGCTCATACCGTGCAAGACGTTTGGCAATGGTCTTGTCCTGCCACTTATATGATTCTGTATATTTCCACTCAATCGGAATCAGGACCTTCTTATCACCCTTTCGTGCAATCATAAAGGCATCCACAGATGTACACCGCGTACCTCTTCCGGCGCCATGGTCATTTTCACCAAGTAGCTCTTTATTTAAATAAGCAAACTCAAAAGAAAGATAACCGTCCTCATCAATCATCGACGGCAGCACATCATCGAAATGCATATGCGTTGCATGGTTGAGAATCTCAAGCAACACCTTAGCGTCATTCCGCAGAGCAAACAAATGATTGATGCAATGCACTTGAGAGGACAGCAGATGACCAGGAGGACAATAACCGTCCACGGACTGATTCCACCATTCAATCCCGTATTTCCCAAAGTAGTTCATTGCACCCTCACGGATTCCATCAAACAGATTGTTCACGCTGTTACTGGGATCCATAATAAAGGGGAGGTGGAGAATTTCTTCGCCCATAGAACCCCTGTCGATTGTCCAGGGACCGTTAAACCGAGTTTTACCAAAGAATCCGTCATGAATTAATTTCATCTGACGGCGTTTCTCTCTACTTTCAAATGGCTCAAGGCAGAAATCTTCGATGATATGAAAGTCAACCTTTTCCCGCCGAAGTATTTCATTCATCCGTAGGATGTGCCGAACCCTTGCCGGATGTGTTTTCTCCCAGTTATTGAAAATCAACAGGAAAGGCTTGGTGTTAATTCTTGTCGGAATCTGACGGGGAACAGTAATGCCAAGGGCTTTTTTGATATCGTACAGTTTGACATAGTATTGGAGAATCTCCTTCCCGTATTGCTTAAGAAAAGCTTCATAGCTTTTCATCTGGCCGATGATTTCTGGATTCTCGTCAGTACTCAGCAGCATTCGGTCGTCGCCGATTCTCTTCAATTCAATGAACCTAAGTTCTCCCTTGACTAGCTCAACCAGGTCTACACGGATATCAAAGCCATCAGCCTTATAGGCAAACTCGGAATCAATAATGCGATCACGATTCTTGATTATCAACTGGCTTTGGATGTACTTCTCGGACCAGGATTCTTTACCGTCGCCTTTCTTCCTGGAGTAGTTCTTCTTTATTCGGGAAACGATATTATTCACTTCGGAAGAAAGGAGCGAGGCACACTCTACGTACATAGGTTTCCCTTCATCCAGCCCCAGATACTTCCTATGGGTAAAGGCTTGTAACACTTTATGACGCGAACAATAATGAAGCCGAGCCACACTACCTCCCTCAAAATAGACGTTGACCTGATTATCTTTGCGAACTTCACAGTAAAACTGCCTATCATTCTTCAAGGTGTCCCACCAAGGATACCGACCGCTTTCTAGTTCTTCAAAAATCTTTGCAGATGCTTTAAGGGTGCCAAAATCCACCTGTCCCATATTCATTATCTTCTAGAACTTACACCTTTACAACTCGTCTTCAATTTCTTCCTCGACATACTCTCGGCTGCTGGGGATGATGACCTTGATCTCTGCAATCAGCCGGGCCGATGACCTGTCAAGCTCAATCTCACCCACGAAGGGACAGGGGATATTCTCCTCATTGAAGTCCTCATACCAGTCCAGTTGCGTGCGAGGGATATAACCCAGTAGTTTGCCGTCATTGCGGTAC
>Ga0310696_10010774_pt1 | contig 10473 bp, 9 predicted proteins | sample AusTroGonzalo_MG_4_FD_203885 | JGI IMG/M metagenome (GOLD analysis project Ga0310696, IMG submission 203885) | Bovine rumen microbial communities from tropical cattle in Woodstock, Queensland, Australia - Gonzalo_02 (v2) (version 2) | ecosystem: Host-associated > Mammals > Digestive system >... | reverse complement strand
ATGTCTTTTTCTCTTATGAAGCAGAGGTGGCACACAAGACATCCACTCATAGCGTCTTTCTCAATGTGGGAGGTAACGTGGGTTCTCTTGGCATGATTCCTCATACATCGGGACCGTATGACATTCTCAAACAAGCGAGGCCTATTGTCATGAGAAAAGGCGATTCGTTCCGCGAGACCTTCATCACCGCAACGGGGTTCCGGATATACCCGGCAAGAATGTATCCTAAGAGCATCCTTAAACAAGTGGGACTGGAGGCTGAGGTACAAGGAGCACTTACCAACAAGTTTACAGCGCTCAATCTGTGTGCCTACTGCAAAATCGGCATTACCCGGCGTCTGATATTGAGTTATTTCTGTACGCCGGAGTTCATCTGGCAGGATTGCAATCCCGCCAAACCGTCTTTTATGGGGGGTGTGGTGAATTTCCTGCGGCTCAATGTCACTGTAGGTAAGCCTGGCCGTATGTTTATGTAATAAAATTGAAGACAAAATGGGCATGATGATGGATAAAGATAAAATAGCAACAAATAAGGCTGATACATCCGCACAAGAGAAATATTCGGTGATGCTGATGCCGGCGATACTGTCTGTGTCATTGCTAACTATCATGGCACCTACGGCAGTGGCTCCTGCCTTGGCGGCCATCAAGCAGGCGTTTCCTGAAATTACGGAGACGGAAGCCAAACTGGTGTTGACACTGCCCACGCTGATGATGCCAATAGGCTTGTTTGCAGCCAAGTTAACCGAGCGTTTCGACAAGAAGAAAATCCTGTTGACGGGCATGTTACTTTTCTTGGTATTTGGCGTGGGTGGCGGTTTCGTCAACGATTTCGGACTGTTGCTGACCATGCGTGTCTTGTTCGGTGTTGGAATTGGTATTATGACGCCACTGTCAACATCGCTTATCTTCGACTTTGTCTCTGATACCAACCGTCGTAACAAGCTGATGGGAATTCAGGGTGCCGTCAATCAGTTAGGCGGTCTGGTCTTCATGGGATTGTCGGGTATTCTCGCTAATATATCCTGGAGGTATTCGTTCCTATGCTATGCCTTTGTGCTGGTGTCGCTGCTGATGACGCTGCTGTTCATGCCGTCCATCCCTCCTTTTAAGTCGCAGGTCGCAAATTCCACAGCCAAGAAGAAACATCTTAATCCTAAGATATACGTGTTGGCATTTTTTGCCATGATGATCTTTGTTTGCTTTTTTGTGGTGAATACCGATTTGGCATTATTTATGCACCATGAGGGGCTCGGAGATGCCAAGGATTGCGGATTTGCCCTTTCAGTCATGCGTATTCCTGCTATCTTTGCCGGTATTATGCTGGGGTGGCTGATGAAGAACCTGAAAGACTGGACTGTGACGATAGCCACCTTGTTTATGGCAGCCGGTTATCTGATTATAGCCTATTCCTATTCATACGATATGATTATGGCAGGCTGTCTGGTGATTGGTATCGGCGGTGGTGTGTCAATTCCTCCTCTCTTCACTTTTGTTCCCCGACTCGTTCCACCCAGGCAGCGCACGCTTGGCGTGGCTGTTGTCTCGATGGTGGCACAGTTGGGACAGTTTGTGTCCCCGCTCTACACGAACATTTTCGTCAATGGCTCTGACAGCGAGTCGCTCAGAATGAGGTTTGTCATCGCTACTGTCACAACGGTTGTCATTGGATTCATGGTGGTGGCCTTTGCCTCTACTATTTCCAAGGTTCCTTTAAAAGATGAAATTTGATAGCAATTTTTTTTAACTCACTAAAATAAATAGAAGATGAAAGACAATTTCAAAGTTTTCAAGCCTGCAGGTAAAATGCAGTTTGAGTTTACGGACCTGATAGCAGGTTATGTAAGCAATTTCAATGAGAGTGAGAAGACGTTTACGCTGACTACCAGCGACAAGCGTGAGTTTACAGTAGTACTGGGTGATACCACTTTCGCCCGTCTGCTTCGCAACCTCGATGAGCCGTATCAGGATGCTACGGGCAATATGTACTCCCTGCTCAAGCAGGATGGTCGCATGGCTTTCGTGTTTGGCATCTTCTATCCCCAGGTGGATGGTGAATACTCTTTCGAGGCCAAGCAGATCGACTTCCCCGAGCGTGAACTTGGCAAGTTCCGTTTCGAGGAGAGCAACTGGTGGGCAAACCAGGCTAAGAGTATCTGCGACTTCTTCATCCGGGCACAGTTCCCCGACGGCGATATCAACTACGAGAAGTACCGCACGGCCGTCTCTCTCGGTGGTAAGGCTGAGAAGAATTCGTTCCGCCAGGAGACCGACACCATCAGCCGTATGATCTACGGTATGGCATCGGCTTTCATGCTGACCGGTGAGGATCGCTTTCTTGAGGTGGCTGAGAAGGGTGTGGAGTACCTGAAGAAGCACATGCGTTTCTATGATATCGATGAGAATGTGGTCTATTGGTATCACGGTATTGACGTGGATGAGAACGGCATGGAGAAGAAGATCTTCACCTCGGAGTTCGGTGATGACTACGATGCCATCCCCATGTACGAGCAGATCTATGCCTTGGCAGGCCCCATGCAGACCTACCGTGTGAATGGTGACCCTGGCATCTTGCGCGATGCAGAACTGACCATCGATCTTTTCGACCGCTTCTTCAAGGACACGAAGGGTGAGGGCTACTACTCACACATCGACCCTGTGTTGCTCAGCCCCGCCAGCGACAGCCTCGGTGCCAATAAACTGAAGAAGAACTGGAACTCGGTGGGCGACCACGCTCCTGCATATCTCATCAACCTCTATCTGGCCACTGAGGATGAGAAATATAAGAAGTTCCTGGAATATACCTTCGATACCATTACCAGCCACTTCCCCGACTACGAGCACTCGCCGTTTGTCAATGAGCGTTTCTTTGATGACTGGAGCCACGACCTGACATGGGGCTGGCAGCAGGACCGTGCCGTCGTAGGCCACAACCTGAAGATTGCCTGGAACCTGATGCGTTTCCACAGCATCTGCCCGAAGGAGAGTTACGAGGCATTTGCCAAGCACATCGCAGAGGTGATGCCACAGGTTGGTATGGATGTACAGCGCTTCGGCTGGTACGACGTGATGGAGCGCAAACTGCGCGGCAACGAGGAGTACTACCACTTCGCCTGGCACGACCGCAAGGCATGGTGGCAACAGGAGCAGGGCATCCTGGCATACGAGATACTCTATGGCATATTCAAGAACGAAGAGTATCTGAAGTATGCCCGCGAGTCGGCTGCATTCTATAATACCTATTTCCTCGATTATGAGGACGGTGATGTGTATTTCAACGTACTGGCCAACGGCCTGCCTTACCTGCTCGGTACTGAGCGTAAGAAGGGCAGCCACTCCAAGAGTGCCTACCACTCAGTGGAATTGGCCTATCTGGCTGCTACCTATACCAACCTGCTGAACACCAGGAAGCCGCTGACTCTCTGGTTCAAGCCTCAGGTGAACGGATTCAAGGACAATATTCTCCGGGTGCAGCCCGATATCCTGCCACAGGGTAGTGTTAAGATCGACAAGGTATGGATTGGCGACAAGGAATGGACGAAGTTTGATGCCGACAAGATGACAGTAGAACTGCCTGCCGTTGAGTATCGTCCGAAGATTAAGGTGGTTGTTGTTCCTAAGAACTGAGAGAGCGTTATGGCAGTAGTATATAAGATGGGGGCATCGCTGGACTCTACCAGCAGCCCCAAGGAACAGGAGAATATCCTGAAACTGTTTGAAGGTGGCGACAATGTCATCATAGATATGACCGACACGAACTATGTGTCGAGTGCCGGCCTGCGTGTACTGTTGTATTCTTATAAGGTGGCGGTGTCAAAGAATCTGAATGTGTATCTCGTTGGGGTCTGTGATGACGTGAAGGATATCATGGACATGACGGGCTTTATAGAGCATTTTGAAATCTTCGACACGATGGAGGAATGTAAGAAGAAAATTGGAGATTGATGCAAAGAGTAGATTTATTCCCAACACATGAGTATCAGGGACTGAAACTGCGTACTGGCCGACCGTATCCCTTCGGGGCTACGGTGGTCGGCAATGCGGTGAATTTCTCCATATACTCCCGATATGCCACAGACTGCACACTGGTGCTCTTCCACAACCATGAGGAGGAGCCCTTTGTGGAGATCCCCTTCAAGAAGGAGTTTCATCTGGGTAATGTGTTCTCGATGATGGTGTTCGACCTCGACTATGAGAACCTGGAATACGGCTTCCGCATGGACGGACCTTTCGATCCGCAGCAGGGGCATCGGTTCGACAAGACGAAGATACTGATGGATCCCTACGCGAAACTCATCGTAGGACGTGACGTGTGGGGGAAGCAGCCTGACTGGAACAACAAATACCAGTATCGCTCACGCGTAGTGTTCGATGACTTTGACTGGGGCGATGACCTCCCCTTGGAGACGCCTGTCAATGATCTTGTCATCTACGAGATGCATGTGCGCAATTTTACCTGTGGGGCTGCCTCAGGGGTCAGGCATCCTGGCACGTTTGCGGGCATTGCGGAGAAAATACCCTATCTGAAGGAACTGGGCGTGAACTGTGTGGAACTGATGCCTATTCATGAGTTCGATGAGTTTGAGAACTCCAGGCCTTCTCCTGTGGATGGCCACATGCTTTACAACCTATGGGGGTATAGTAATGTGGGCTTCTTCGCACCTAAGGCAGCATACGCCTCGACGGGCAAATTCTCCATGCAGGTTGACGAGTTAAAGAACTTGGTCAAGCAGTTGCATGCTAACGGCATTGAGGTGATTCTCGACGTGGTGTTCAACCATACAGCCGAGGGTAACGAAAATGGACCGTACATCTCATACAGGGGTATCGACAACAAGACTTACTACATGCTGACTCAGGACGGCTACTACTTCAACTTCAGTGGTTGTGGGAATACGCTGAACTGCAATAACCCCAACGTACGGGATATGATTGTCGATAGTCTGCGCTACTGGGTGACGGACTATCATGTGGATGGTTTCCGTTTCGATCTCGCCGCTATCCTCGGACGTGACCAAAATGGCTGTCCGATGTCGAATCCGCCGTTGCTGGAATCACTGGCCCACGACCCGATTCTCGGTAAGACCAAGTTGATTGCCGAGGCGTGGGATGCCGGCGGACTGTATCAGGTGGGATCGTTCCCATCATGGGGACGCTGGGCAGAGTGGAACGGAAAGTTCCGTGATGCCATGCGGCGTTTCCTGAAGAGCGACGAGCACGTGCTCGACGACGTGAAGGAGCGCATCATCGGATCGCCAGACCTCTATGCCTCACAGAACCGTGGCATCAAGGCCAGCGTGAACTTCATCACCGCCCACGACGGTTTCACGATGATGGACCTCGTGTCGTACGACGGCAAGCACAACGAGCAGAATGGCGAGGACAACCGCGACGGTGAGGACCGCAACAATAGCTGGAACTGCGGCTGGGAAGGTGAGTGCGACATTGAGAGCATCAACTACCTGCGCCACAAACAGATCAAGAATGCCGTCACGATGCTGATGACCAGCCAAGGCATTCCCATGGTGCTCTCGGGCGACGAGATGGGCAACACGCAGTGGGGTAACAATAACGCCTACTGTCAGGACAACGAAATCGCGTGGCTCGACTGGAACAACCTGGAGAAGAATGCCGACCTCTTCAACTACTACAAGAAGATCATCAAGTTCCGCAGGATGCACAAGGTGCTTCGTTATGAGTACCATCTCGGTCACAATGATTATCGCAATCTGGGCTATCCCGACTTCTCATGGCATGGCGTAAAAGCCTGGCAGCCATGGACCGGGTATAACAACCTGACGTTGGCATTCATGCTAAACGGACAGTATGCCGACTATGACGGTACCCCAGACGACTTCATCTATGTGGCCATGAACATGCACTGGGATATGCATGGCTTCGAACTGCCGCAGTTGCCGGAGGAATACAAATGGCATGTGTTTGCCAACACCGAAATGGCTCCTCCCGCTGATATTTGCGAACCTGGTGAGGAACCTGTCGTGGAGAACCAGGGCGAAGTGCTCGTTGCCGGTCGTTCCATTATGGTATTGGTAGGCAAGAAGCCTGTACAAAAGAAAAAAAGCAAGAAAGTAAAAAAGACAAACGATTAAACGATAAGATTATGGAAAATCAATTTGAAGTAAAACAGGATGGTGCCATTCTGAGCATCGTTCTTGGTAATGAACTTACTACCGTCAACGCACCCCAGTTGATGGACGAACTGAACAAGTATCGTGACAAGGGTATTGAGAAGGTGGTGTTTGATGCCTCGAAGCTGACCTACATTGCCAGTAGTGGTGTGCGTGTGATCGTCTTCGCCAAGCAGAAGTTGGGTGGCGATCCCGTCATAGAGTTCGTCAATTGCCAGAAAGACATCTATGATATCTTCGAGCTGATAGGCGTGCAGGACTATATCGAGTTTGTGGAAAAGTAGTCACACGGTATGAGACAGCTGCATTTTCAACCCATAGCAGGCAAGACTCCTGACATACTCGATGCCATCCTCCGAACCCCGGAGGTGGCATCGATTGGGAGGGAGGCGAAGATCATACGACTGGTCTGCGAAGAGCTTGTAGTCAATGTGGTGGACTATGCATATCCTGACTGTGAGGATGGCTATTTGGACGTGAACATAGACAAAGACGACAAGGCCATCACCATCCAACTGAAAGATGGTGGCGTGCCATTCAATCCTCTCGAGAGGGAAATGCCAGACACCACGATACCTCTTAAGGAACGCCGCATCGGCGGACTTGGCATCTTCATCACCATCAAGAAGATGGATGACGTGAAGTATGAATACGTAAACAACGAAAACGTATTAACCATCAAAAAAAATTTGAGCAATGAAGAATAAAATTGGAATACTGATAGAGAGTGACTTCTATGAGAACGAGATATTCTACTACCAGTTGCGCTTCAAGGAGGCCGGCTACGAGGTGCATTTCCTCACGCGCTTGTGGGGCAACGACAGCATCACGTTCAGCGGTCATGAGTTCCGGGCGCCTTTCTATTGTCATGAGAGTTTTGAGGCCTTGGACGATAAGGATCTGGATGACTATGCGGCCATCATAGTGCCAGCCGGCATGGTGTCCGATCGTCTGCGTTATACGGAGGATATTGCCAAACTACCGCCGGCATGTGTGTTCCTGCAGAAGGTGTTCGCCCGTAAAGATATCATCAAGGGTGTAATCTGTCATGGACTCTGGCTACTCTCACCTGTTGCAGAGTTAGTGAAGGGAAGAAAGATGACCGTTCACAACAACCTGCTTGGCGATGCCAAGAACTACGGTGTAGACTATCAGGATGCCGATGTTTTTGTCGATGATGACCTGGTTTCTGCACGGACAGGCGGTCACTGCTATCTTCTGGCTTCTGAGATACTGAAAAAATTGAAGGATTGAAGAATTGAAGGATTGAAAAAAGAATATGGCAGTGAAGATATTAAGTGTTGACGACGAACTCCCCTTAGAGTCACTATTGAGGCAGTATTTCCGCAGGGAGATACGTAGTGGACAATATGAATTCCTTTTTGCCCATAACGGCAGGGAGGCTTTGGATGTACTGAGCGAGAATCCAGACATCGAAGTGATTCTCTCCGACATCAACATGCCAGGCATGGACGGACTGACCCTGCTGGCCAAGGTCAATGAGATGCGCAACCCGCTGCTGCGGGTAGTCATGGTGAGTGCATACGGTGACATGAAGAATATACGTCAGGCAATGAACAAGGGTGCCTTCGATTTTGCCACGAAGCCCATCGACAAGGACGACCTGCAGCAGACGATAGACAATGCTATTGCGGAAATAGAGCATGAGCGGCAGTTACAGAAAGAACATACGCAGCTCGAGTCGCTGAAGACCGACCTCAACGGTGCGCGGGAGATACAGCAGTATATTCTGCCAAGGGTGTTCCCACCATTCCCAGAGGTCTGCGACAAGATGGATATTTATGCCTCGATGGAGGCCGCCAAGGATATCGGCGGCGATTTCTACGATTTCTTCCGCCTCGATGAAGAGCATATCGCATTTACCATAGCCGATGTATGTGGCAAGGGAATCCCTGCAGCACTCTTCATGGCTGTCAGCCGTACTACGATACGTTCACAGGCTGCGCTGCATCATGATCCGGCAGAATGTCTTACAGAGTCGAACAAGATGCTGGTGTCGTATTCGGTGGACTGTATGTTCGTGACGGTGTTCTATGGTATCTACAACACCAGGACGGGGCTCGTGACATACAGTAACGCAGGGCACAACCGGCCCTACGTTGTCAGGAGCAACGGTGAGGTGGAGATGATTCCGAGAATGAAGGGGTGCGCGTTAGGGCTTTTCGTGGGGAAGCCGTATTTAGAGAATACGTTGCAACTGAACGCGGGTGACACTTTGTATATGTACACCGACGGCGTGAATGAGGCGATGGATAGTTCGAGTGAGGAGTTCGGCAACGATCGTATGGCGGATATCCTCAAGGGAACGACGGCGATGGACTGCCGGCAGGTGGTTGACAGCATGAGAAAAGGCATCAGAGACTTCGTCGGAGATGCTGAACAGAGTGATGACATCACCATGCTAGTACTGAAAAGGAAGTGAGAAAAAGGAGAAAAGGAGTAAGGTGAGAAGTGAATAGGAAGAACGTGGTGATAGGTTGTCTGGGAATTCTTCTGTTGGCATCGACAACGGCGGGATTCCTGGTATGGCAGACATATAGCAACAGAAACAAGGAACTCGAAGAGCTGGTCAGTCGCCTTCAGGAACAGGAGAATTATTCGGTCGTAGATCGTATGGTGAGTAAGCAGATGGAGGAGATTGCATACAGTCAGCAGCAACTTTCTGACGAACGCAGCAAAGAGGCCATTCTGCAGAAGGAGATAGCCGAGGAGATGACTGTCCGGTCGGAAACAGAACGGCAGAACGCCATCCGGGCCCAGGCTGCTGCAGAGGCATCTGCACAGGAGGCCCTGGAATCATACCAGATGGCGGAACAGCAGAAAAAGGAAGCCATCGTGCAAAGGAGTCATGCGGAACATGCCCGGCAAATAGCCGACACGCTGAATTACATCTCATTAGGCCGTACACTCGGATCCCAGTCGTATGCCATATACAGGGCAGGTGACAGGGAACTGGGTAATCTGTTAGCGTATGCTTCTTATATGTTTACACATGAATATGGCGGCGACCTGTATGGTTCTTCTGTCTTTCCAGCCCTGACTCAGTCGGCCGGTGGAAAGACAGACTGGAACATACACAACGGCAGTATCTCGGACATTGACTTCATGCCGGGCACTGACAGGCTGTTCTCTGTCAGCCTCTACGGGGAGATCTATCATCATGAGCTGAAAGGCGGGACACTGAACAGCAGGCGACTGTTCAGCGACAGGCAATACCGGTTCAGGGATGCCTTTGCCTCGCCTGCAGGAAAAGGCTATTTCGTAAGCTACACAGGCCATCTGGTGATTGTCCGTCAGGACTTCAGTACAATGGTGCTTGATTTGCCGGGGTTGACAAAACCCTTCAAACTGGAGCCGATCAACGACGGTCGGCAGATCCTGATTGTGGGTGAGAGAAACATGGCTCTGCTGGATGTCGCTACAGACAGGATTGCCGGGTCACGACAGTTGGGCTTCAATGTGACTTGTTGCAGCAGGCGTGACAATAAACCCGTTTTGATTGACAGCAACGGACGGATGCATCTTGTAAACGATATGGATCATGTGACGGACGAGAAAGTGCCAGTGACGGGCAAGGTGACCTCGTTTGCATACAGCAAGAGCGAGAATCTGACGGCATACGGAATGTCTGATGGTACGATATATTTGGTCGATGCGAGAGGGAAAGTCGATAAACTGGTGGGACATCTGTCACGAATCACCAAAATGAAGTTTAATGGCAAAAGACTATACTCATCAAGTTTTGACGGGAAGTTGCTCTTCTGGATGACCAGCGACAGTCAGATAAAGCCCATCACGCTGTTTCAGTCTAACAGTTGGTTGACTTGTTTCACTTTTGACAACCGGACAGAGTTTATATGGGCAGGCGGACTTAACGGTAACATCAGCCAATACCTGATATCGCTGCCCCTGATAGCCCAGCGACTGAAGGGCAACGTGAACCGCAACCTGACGAAGGAGGAATGGGATCACTATGTCGGGAAGGGAATTCCGTATAGGGAATTATTAATGAGGAATGAGAAATGAGGAATGAGTAATGATGATTAGTTTGTAAAGATGAAACAAGACTTCAGACAAAGATACATACAGGAGTGGAAAAGATGCTTCAATGCTGCTGATGCATGCCTCAGGGCTTGCCTGGTAATCATCATTTCTCATTTCTCATTCCTCATTCCTCATTTGCCGCAGCAGGCTGCGGCGCAGGGCCTGCCGTTTATCCGTAACTATACGGCAGCGGAATATGGTGCACACAACAGGAATTTCGATATCGAGGTCGGGGAGGACGGCACGGTGTTCGTGGCCA
>Ga0310696_10010773_pt1 | contig 10473 bp, 7 predicted proteins | sample AusTroGonzalo_MG_4_FD_203885 | JGI IMG/M metagenome (GOLD analysis project Ga0310696, IMG submission 203885) | Bovine rumen microbial communities from tropical cattle in Woodstock, Queensland, Australia - Gonzalo_02 (v2) (version 2) | ecosystem: Host-associated > Mammals > Digestive system >... | reverse complement strand
GGGTGCAAAGGTACAACTTTTTTTCGATACTGCAAACTTTTTCGAAAAATATTCGTAACTTTGCAGCCGTTTTTATAATAATAGGTATGCAGGATATCAGAAATATAGCAATTATTGCGCATGTCGACCATGGTAAGACAACATTGGTCGATAAGATGATGCTGGCTGGGAATCTCTTCCGTGAGGGACAGAATCTCAGTAATCAGGTGTTGGACGCAAACGATCTGGAGCGTGAGCGTGGTATCACCATTCTCTCCAAGAACGTGAGCATCAACTGGAAAGGTACGAAGATCAACATTATAGATACCCCAGGTCACTCAGACTTCGGTGGGGAGGTAGAGCGTGTGCTGAATATGGCGGACGGTTGTCTGTTGTTGGTGGATGCTTTCGAGGGTCCAATGCCTCAGACACGTTTCGTGTTGCAGAAGGCTCTTCAGATCGGACTGAAGCCTATTGTGGTGGTAAACAAGGTGGATAAGCCTAACTGTCGTCCTGAGGAGGTGTATGAGATGGTGTTCGATCTCATGTTCTCACTTAATGCTACTGAGGATCAGCTTGACTTCCCTGTTGTTTATGGCTCTGCCAAGAACGGTTGGATGGGAGAAGACTGGAGGAAGCCTACGGATAATATCACCTATCTGTTGGATAAGATCGTAGAGGTGATTCCTGCCCCCAAGCAGATTGAGGGCACGCCTCAGATGCTGATTACGTCACTAGACTATTCCAGTTATCAGGGACGTATCGCCGTAGGTCGTGTCCATCGTGGCATGCTGAAGGACGGCATGCAGGTAACAATCGCACATCGCGACGGCAAGATGGAGAAGACCAAAATCAAGGAGTTGCACACTTTCGACGGTATGGGACATGTGCGTACAGAACAGGTGGATTGTGGTGATATCTGTGCCGTTATCGGACTGGAGAAATTTGAGATTGGTGACACCATCTGCGACCTGGAGAATCCAGAGCCGTTGCCTCCTATTGCCATTGATGAGCCGACGATGTCGATGCTCTTTACCATCAACGACTCACCTTTCTTTGGTAAGGAAGGTAAGTTTGTGACCTCTCGTCATATCAACGACCGTCTGGAGAAGGAACTAGAGAAGAACCTTGCCCTGAGAGTGGAACCATTTGAGGACTCTACTGATAAATGGATCGTCTCAGGACGTGGTGTGTTGCACCTCTCTGTATTGGTGGAGACCATGCGTCGTGAGGGTTATGAGTTGCAGGTAGGTCAGCCTCAGGTAATCTATAAGGAAATCGATGGCGTAAAGCATGAACCTGTAGAGGAACTCACGATCAATGTTCCAGAAGAGTTCTCTTCAAAGATGATTGATATGGTGACTCGTCGTAAGGGTGAGATGACCTCTATGGAGAGTCAGGGTGAGCGTGTGAACATTGAGTTTGACATCCCCTCACGTGGTATCATCGGCTTGCGTACCAATGTGCTGACTGCCAGTCAGGGCGAAGCAATCATGGCCCACCGTTTCAAGGAATATCAGCCGTATAAGGGAGAGATCGAGCGTCGTGTGAATGGTTCGATGATCTCTATGGATACAGGTAATGCCTTTGCCTACGCCATCGACAAGCTGCAGGATCGCGGTAAGTTCTTCATCGATCCAGGTGAGGATGTTTATATGGGACAGGTAGTAGGTGAGCATGTGCATGATAACGATCTCGTGGTGAATGTCTGCAAGGCGAAGCAGCTGACCAACGTGCGTGCTTCTGGTACAGACGAGAAAGCCCGTATTATCCCCAAAACGGTGATGTCGCTGGAAGAATGTCTGGAGTATATCAAGCAGGACGAGTTGGTAGAGGTTACACCTAAGTCAATGCGTATGCGCAAGACCATCCTCGATCACGATCAGCGAAAGAAAGCAAATAAGGTATAAATACCTTTTGCGATGAAACTGAAGGTCAATCGTAAGAACGTCACCGTATTTGAGGGAGCAGAGGTTCGACATGCCGTTTTGTCCTACCTCGCCTTGAAAGGGATGGACGTGAGTTTGGCTGACAGTATGACGGTATATGACCGCTGGGGACATGAGATTGACCTTGGCGCACCTGCTAGTCAATTTGATATGATTAAGTTTATTATTCCTAAACCAAAAGACCAATGAGAAAGCTATTTCTGTCAACCCTTCTGATGCTGGTCGCACTGACAGTATCGGCACAGGACAGTAAAGAGGTTCATATCCTGTCGATTAATGATCCGCATGCTGCCATCGAGCAGTTCCCACGTTTGGGTTTCGTGGCTGACTCGCTGCGTGCGCTCTATCCTGACCTGCTGATCCTCTCGGCAGGTGACAACCGTTCAGGAGACCCAGTCAACGATATGTTCGAGATTCCTGCCTATCCGATGGTGGCGCTGATGAACCAGGTGGGTTTCCATGCCACAGCCGTGGGAAACCATGAGTTCGACTCCAACCAATACGGACTGGCGCACTTGATTACGCTTAGCGCGTTCTCGACACTCTGTGCCAATATGGAACCTGATCCGAAATTCGACATGCATGTCAAACCGTATCAGATCTTTGATGCTGGTGGAATCAGTGTGGGTGTTCTTGGTGTGACCGCTCTTGGCTCAATGGGTACGCCAGAGAGTCATCCAACCCGTATGACGGACATTAGGTTTATGGATCCTTTGGAGACCATCAAGAAATATGAGTTCCTGCGCGAAAAGTGCGATGTGGTGCTGCTGCTCTCACACCTGGGATACGAGACGGATGTGAAGTTTTCAGCAGAGTTGCCTTGGGTGGACATTATCGTAGGTGGACACTCCCACACACAGCTCGACGGTGGTGAGATCCATAACGGCATTCTGATTACTCAGAACTCGAAGAATCTGCCTTTCGCCACACATTCCACACTGGTCATCAAGGGTCAGAAAATTGTGGAGAAAAAGGCTGAGCGAATTGCTTTGAAAGGACAGACGTCTGTGAATAAAACTTTGTCTGAGTTGGTGCGCTATTTCTCAGAGAACCCTGCCTTCAAACGTGCTCTGGCAGTCGCTGAGACACCGATGAATAAAGAGGAACTAGGCTGTATGGTTTGCGATGCCTATCTCGCTGAGACGGGTGCCGACCTGAGTTACCAGAATGCAGGTGGTGTGCGCATCGAGGCCCATGAGGCTGGTGATATGACCGTGGGCGACGTGATGAAGATGGATCCTTTCCAGAACGATGCTGTGGAGGTGTCCTGCACAGGAAAGGAACTGGCAGACATGCTCATCTCATGTTACAACAACGATAAGCAGCGTTTCCCTTATGTGGGTGGGTTCACCTGTGAGGTGACTTATGATTCTGTTGACGGCAAGGTGAAAAAACTGGTGTTGTTGGATAAGGATGGCAAGAAGTTAAACTTGAAGAAGACCTATCGGGTGGTATCCAATAGTTATACCGTAGCCGTCAGTCCCACAAACCGAAAGGACGAAGGAAAGAGCATAGGTATCACGACGCCAGATCTGATCAAGAACTACCTGGAGCACCAGAGCAGAATCAATTACCAAGGTCGTCGCTGCCTGAAAGAAATCAAATAACTCACAATAGGGAAGTCCCTATTGTGAGGGTTTTATGCGTCTGCAAAGACTTTGCCGTCTTCGAGGGTAACCTGGAGTTTGGTGTACTCTGAGTGGAAATCGTTTTTAAGGCGATCTAGATAGCGGGCACATTCCCATTTACACATGGGCAGGTCGTGCAGCAGGTAGTTTCCACAAGCCTCGGGGCGGGTAGCTGGCACTTCTGTTTGTGTGAGAATCCACGCCAAACATTCGATGGTCAACTGGCGCATATCCTCGACGGTGTAAGAACCTGTCATGATGATATACATACCTGTGAGACATCCCATCGGACCTACATATACTACATCCTCCTTCACCTGGCTGTTGCGGAACCAGGTAGCCATCAAGTGCTCTATGCTATGGATGGCGGCAGGGGCAACGGCAGGCTCCTTGTTGGGCTCTGTGATGCGCAGGTCGTACGTGGTGAAACCCTTATCCACACGCGAAACGTAGATGCCTGGCTTCAGGTGCGTGTGGTCAATCGTAAAACTCTGTATGACTTCCATAATTATAAGCTTTCGATAAATGTCTTGGTGGTAAGGAATGATTTCTCTGCAACGGTGTCCCAGAAATTATGATACTGCGAGGCATCAGTGTCACGCAGAGGGATGTCGCTGATAAGTCGGAAAGAGATAAAGGGTACCTTATATATATAGCACGCCTGTGCGATGGCGCACGACTCCATATCCACAGCTTTCGCCTCAGGGAAATGGTTCACGATCTCGCGCATTTTATCTTTCGAATCGACGAACCAGTCGCCAGTCACGATGAGACCAGGTTTCGCACCTGTCAGTTTGGCCTTCTCCAAGAGATAGGGATCGGCCTGATAACGAGCAGGGAGACCTTGTACCTGACCAAAGATAGTCGTCTCGTCGATGGCCTTTCCGCAATACACGTCGTGGTAAGTCAGTTCTGAGCTCACCACTACATCTTGCAAGTTGATGTCATCGCCGTTGCCACCTGCACAGCCACTGGATATGATGCAGTCTGGCTTATACTGGCGGATCATCTCTACTGCCTGAATCGCTGCATTCACAGTGGCAATGCCGCTCTTCTGCAGAATCACTTTGTCTTCTGGGAATAATGGACGGAGCTGTTTCAGTTCCTTATCCATCGCTACAATCATTCCTATCTTCATATCTTACATTCCAAATGTATAATTCTGATATTTTGAGTTCCTTTGGCGCACTGCCTCATACATGAGGATAGCGGCAGAGACGCTGACGTTCAGAGAGTCGAGGCGTCCTAACATGGGGATGCGGATATGCGCATCGGCAGCCTCACGCCATTGTTGGGTAAGCCCCGTTGATTCTGTACCCATCACAATGGCCGTAGCCTCATGCATATCGTAGTCGTAATAGTCGTAGGAGTCTTGCAACTGAGCTGTCAGGATGCGAATCTTGTGGGCCTTGAGGAAAGCGATGCAGTCCTTGGAGTTGCAAACGGCGACAGGCACACTGAACACACCTCCGATGCTGGCACGGATCAGGTTGGGGTTGTAGAGATCCGTCAGTGGGTCGCACACCATCACTGCGTCCACACCAGCAGCTTCTGCGGTACGTAGGATAGCCCCTAGATTGCCAGGCTTCTCCACACTCTCAATCACCACCACCAGAGGTTTCTCTTTCAGAAGTAGATTCTCCAGACGATGCTCCTTGCACTTAGCGATGGCGATGATCCCCTCCGTACGCTCTCGATAGGCCATCTTCTCATATACCTGTGGGGTGACGACGGTGGCGGGGATGTCGCCAGAAGAGCCGAGACTGTCAATGACAAATAGCTCCGTGATCTCATAGCCACAGGCGATGCAATGCTCAATCTCACGTTGCCCTTCCACTACAAATAGACCTTCTTCACGACGAAGTGAGGACTTCTGTTGCAGGGCTACAACGTGCTTGATGCGGGCGTTCTGAACGCTGGTGATGATATTTTCTTCCATAATCGCTGCAAATTTACAAAGAATTTTCGTAATTTTGCACGCAGAATAAAAAAACTTGCAAGTTATGACATTATTAAAGAAATGCCTGCCCGATGTGTTGGCAGTGCTGTTGTTTGCCGTCTTGGCCTTTGCCTATTTCTTCCCTGCCGACATCGAGGGTCGTATTCTCTATCGTCATGATGCCTCTGCAGGGCGTGGAGCAGGACAGGAAGGTATCGAATATCTGCAGAAGACAGGTGAGCGAAGCCGTTGGACGAATGCGCTCTTCGGCGGCATGCCGACGTATCAGATGGCCCCGTCGTATGGCTCTACGAATATGCTCACGAAGGTCATCAACGCTTATCATTTGTGGTTGCCTGAGAATGTATGGTTCGTGTTTGCCTATCTCCTGGGCTTCTACATCCTTTTGAGGGCCTTCGACTTCCGCCAACATCTGGCTGCATTAGGTTCCATCATCTGGGCCTTCTCCACCTATTTCCTTATCATCATCGCAGCAGGTCATATCTGGAAGGTATGGGCACTGGCTTACCTGCCGCCGATGATTGCTGGTGTGGTGCTCGCCTATAGGGGCAAATACCTTTGGGGCTTGTTGCTCACGGCTGTCTTCACGGCCTTTGAAATCAATGCCAACCATGTGCAGATGACCTATTATTATCTGTTCATCATCCTTTTCCTCGTCATTGCCTGGTTCGTAGAGGCAATACAGCAGAAACAACTGGTGCGCTTTGCCAAGGCCACAGGGGTATGCATCGCTGGTGCAGCCATTGGCGTATGTATCAATCTCTCGAACCTCTATCACACCTGGCAGTACAGTCAGGAGTCGATGCGTGGCAAGAGTGAATTGGTGAAACAGAACAGTCAGAACCAGACCAACAGCGGTTTGGAACGCGATTATATCACCCAATGGAGCTATGGTATCGACGAGACCTGGACGCTGCTGATTCCCAATACCAAGGGTGGGGCGTCAGTACCTATGAGCGAGAGTAAGACGGCGATGGAGAAAGCCGATCCCAATTATGAGAGTATCTACCATCAGATCGGCCAGTACTGGGGCGAACAGCCTGGTACCAGCGGACCTGTGTATGTGGGCGCGTTTGTGATGATGCTCTTCATCCTTGGTCTCTTTATCGTGAAAGGACCTGTGAAGTGGGCTTTGCTCGCTGCGACCATCCTGTCGATCCTTCTCTCATGGGGTAGGAACTTCATGGGCTTTACGGACTTTTTCCTCGACTATGTGCCGATGTATGCGAAGTTCCGTACGGTGGCGTCGATCCTGGTGATTGCTGAATTCACGATCCCTTTGCTGGCGATGCTGGCACTGAAAGAGGTGATGAGTGGCGAAATGAAGAAGGAGAAGTTAAAAGTGCCTCTGATGGTCAGTTTTGCCCTGACGGGAGGTATCGCCCTCTTGTTCTCATTGGCACCGTCGTTCTTCTTCGACAGTTTCATCTCTTCCAGTGAGATGCGCGCTTTGCAAACACTACCCCCAGAGCATATCCAACCACTGATAACAAACCTCACCGAGATGCGCGAGGCCGTGTTCACAAGCGATTGTCTGCGCTCATTTTATATCATCTTAGTGGGAACAGGTCTGCTCTTGGCATTCCTGTATGGTAAGTTAAAGAAGGAATATGCCATCGGCATTATCCTCGTACTCTGTCTCGTCGATCTATGGACAGTGAACAAGCGCTACCTCAACGATGAGATGTTCGTGCCAGAGAGTGAGCGTGAGGCTCCTCAGCAGATGACACAGACAGACGAACTGATCCTACGCGACCAGACACTCGACTATCGTGTGCTGAACCTCGCCTCAAATACGTTCAACGAGAACGAAACCTCCTATTATCATAAGAGTATTGGTGGTTATCATGCTGCCAAACTGCGTCGCTATCAGGAGATGATCGAGCATTACATCTCACCAGAGATACAGTCGCTCTACGGTGCCGTCTCTGAGGCTGCGGGCGATATGACACAGGTGAATGGCGACAGTATCTGTCCTGTACTCAACATGCTGAATACGAAATACTTCATCTTACCCTTGCAGGGCGGACAGACAGTGCCCATCCAGAACCCCTATGCCTATGGCAATGCATGGTTTGTCGATCAACTCGACTATGTACAGAGTGCCAACGAGGAGATAGAAGCCGTAGGCAAGCTCGACCTTCGTCACCAGGCTGTGGCTGATGCTAAGTTTAAAGCCCAACTGGGTGAGGCTGTGCCACAGGATACGGCCAGTGTGGTCACGATGACCTCTTACGAACCCAACCGTCTCTCATACGAGGTGAACAGTGGCAAGGGTGGTATCTTGGTGTTCTCTGAGATCTACTATCCTGGGTGGACGGCTACCGTTGATGGCGAAGCTGTTGAGTTGGGGCGTGTCGATTATATTCTGCGTGCCCTCCATATCCAGCCAGGCAAGCATCAGGTAGAACTCGCCTTCTTCCCCAAATCTGTCGATACCACGGAAACCATCGCCTACATCGCGATAGTACTTCTCGTTCTGATTGTCTTGGGCATTGTCTTCATAGAGTGGAAAAGACGTAAGCAATGAAAAAGCTGCTGTCATTACCCCCCAACCTGGTAGGTGCGTTTCACGATGTGACGGGCCTGAGTCGCGAGGAATATTTCTGTACTTGCGACCCAGTGGGTCATCGGCTGGGCAGTGGGGGAGGCACCACATGGCTCCTCCAGGAAGCCTTTAAGGCCGAAGGGGGTGATTTCGACGCCTGGCTTTCTCGTGAGAAGCGTATCTTGATTCATGCTGGTGGCCAGAGCAAGCGCTTGCCCAGCTATGCCGTTTCTGGCAAGGTGCTCATGCCAGTGCCTGTCTTCCGATGGGAACGAGGACAGCGCCTGTCTCAGGATTTGCTCAGTCTGCAATTGCCTCTCTATGAAAAGATGATGGCTTTGGCGCCAGAGAATATCCACACGATGGTGGTGAGTGGCGATGTGTTGATTCGTGCCACCCAACCCCTCCAGGCGATTCCTGAGGCTGATGTGGTGTGCTATGGTCTCTGGCTCGATGCTTCAGTAGCCAGGAATCATGGTGTGTTTGTGAGCGATCGTCGTACGCCCTCAGTGCTGAAACAGATGCTCCAGAAACCCTCCGTCCAGACGCTGACAGAAATACAGAAAGATCATTACTTCCTGACTGATATTGGTATCTGGCTCCTCAGTGACAAAGCCGTCAAGATTCTCGCCCAACGTAGCGAGGGTAGGGAATACGACCTCTATGGTGAGTTTGGTTGTGCCTTAGGCACTGACCCCACCAAGCCTGATGGTGACGTTTCTAGTCTCAGTGTGGCCATCGTGCCCCTGGCCGGTGGTGAGTTCTACCACTTTGGTACCTCGCGCGAGATGATCTCCTCTACCGTTCGTATCCAGAATCTGGAGAATGATCAGCGTAAGATCATGCATCTCGACCGCAAACCCCATCCCTCCATCTTCGTGCAGAACGCCCTGACGGAGATCGGCTTCACGGAGGAGAATACGAATATCTGGATAGAGAATAGTCATGTGGGCAAGCGTTGGAAGCTCACGCACGATCATATCATTACAGGTGTGCCTGAGAATGATTGGGATATCTCTTTGGTCTCTGGTGAGTGTATCGACGTGGTGCCTGTGGGTGAGAAGGATTATGAGGTGCGTCGCTATCGGATCGACGAACCCCTCAACAGCAACGATCTTGCTGAGCGCGCCAATCTGCATCGCCTCTTTGCCCAGCGTCAGCGTTTTCGCAGGCAGAACTGGAGTTCGTTGGCCAAGAACTGGCGTCATAGCGTGTTCTACCAACTCGACCTTGCGGATGCTTCAGCAGCGTTTAAACAAGAAAATATCCCCTTGCCTCCACCGCTTCCGGAGGATGCTCCTCTGATGACGCGCATCCACGATGCCATGTTCCGAGGTGAGAGTGACAAGGCGTTCGCCCTGCTTCGTGAGGGCTTAGGGGTAGTGGGCCCTTCGAAGCTGTCGAACCACACCTCTGTGTCGCTGACGACCAGATCGTTTGGGGCCGCTCCCCTGTGCGTATCGACATTGCAGGCGGTTGGACGGATACCCCTCCCTATTGTTTGATGGAAGGCGGTAACGTCATCAACTTCGCCATCGAACTCAATGGTCAGCCGCCCTTGCAGACCTTCATCCGACCTTCAAAAGAACGTCGGATCGTGCTTCGCAGCATCGACCTTGGAGCTATTGAGGTGGTGGAGACCTTTGAACAACTCACAGACTTCATGCATGTAGGTTCACCCTTCTCCATTCCTAAGGCAGCCCTTGTGCTCGCAGGCTTTGGACGACAGGATCTCAAACAGGAACTCGAGGCCTTTGGTGCTGGCATCGAACTCACCCTGCTCTCCGCCATTCCTGCGGGTAGTGGACTGGGCACCAGCAGTATCCTCGCTTCTACCGTCTTGGGAGCCGTGAGCGACTTCTGCGGTCTGGCTTGGGATAAGAACGAGATAGGTCGTCGCACGCTGATCCTTGAACAGATGCTCACCACGGGTGGTGGATGGCAGGATCAGTTTGGTGGTGTCTTGGGAGGTGTGAAACTCCTGCAGACGGGCTCAGGCTTCGACCAGAGTCCGCAGGTCAGATGGCTTCCCAACGATCTGTGGTTACAACCAGAATACCGCGCTTGCCACCTATTATATTATACTGGCATTACACGTACAGCCAAACAGATCCTCGCAGAGATAGTCAGTAGGATGTTCCTTAACCATGGCGACGAACTCCGTTTGTTGCGCGAGATGAAGGAGCACACCATGGAGATGTACGATGCCATACAGCGTAACGACTTTGTGCGCATGGGACAGCTGGTGCGCAAGACCTGGTCGCAGAACCAACAACTCGACACTGGTACCAATCCTGAGGCCGTAGCAGCACTTACCAGTCTGGTTGATGACCTCTGTCTGGGTTATAAGCTTCCTGGTGCTGGTGGAGGCGGATACCTCTATATGATTGCTAAGGATCCTGAGGCAGC
>Ga0310696_10010772_pt1 | contig 10474 bp, 11 predicted proteins | sample AusTroGonzalo_MG_4_FD_203885 | JGI IMG/M metagenome (GOLD analysis project Ga0310696, IMG submission 203885) | Bovine rumen microbial communities from tropical cattle in Woodstock, Queensland, Australia - Gonzalo_02 (v2) (version 2) | ecosystem: Host-associated > Mammals > Digestive system >... | reverse complement strand
GCTCTGTTAGCGTGTAAAGCCGGAGCCCGTCAAGCCTCGCTGCGTTCTCTTCGTCTCTCTTCTTTGTTCTTTCTTTCGTGTCAAGTGATTTTCCCATTTCCTTTTACTCTCCTTTCAGCGCGCTTTCTAAAAGCTGGTGTATATAGTCATTTACGGACAGATCCGCAGCGGCCGCCTCTTCTTTCAGCCTTTCGTATAAGCTCGGCCTCAATACAAGCTGCACTCGGCGGGTTTTGTTTTCCTTTGGTTCCCTGTGCGGTTTAAAAGGCTCCTGTGCGCGTTCTGCGGCCGTTTCCGGCGCGTTTACCGTCTGCGCGGGTATTTTAGCCTCTTCGGGCTCTGGTGCCTCTGTGGGCCGTTCTGCGGCCGTTTCTGCGTTAAGCCAGAGCTCGGCGGGGTTTATGTCAAACTTTTTGCTCATTGTCCCTTTTCTCCTCTCAAAAATTCCTCTGTGAATTGTTTATAGTCTTCTGTTGCCTTTGCCCTGGGTGCGTAGCTCTGGAGCGTCTGCCGCGTGAGCTGGGCTTCCCTTACGGCTATATTGTCCCTTATGGTGGTTTTAAATAGCGTTGTGCCGAGCCTCTGGGCCAAGCTCTCCGCCAGCTCTGCAACATCTCGCGACAGCACCGAGCGCGCGTTGTATTTCGTAAGAAGAAGCCCCTTTATTTTCAAGTCTGGGTTGCAATACTTCTTAACGGCCTTTATTGTCTCCGCGAGCTGCTCCGCTCCCTGTAAGCTGTAAATGTCCGCTTGTGCCGGAATTATTACGCCCTGGGACGCCGTGAGGGCGTTTATTGTCAAGATCCCGAGCGCGGGCGGCGTGTCTATAACTATATAGTCATAATTCCCGCCGATAGGCTCCAGAGCCTCTTTTAGGCGGTACTCTTTGCCCGTGTCATTTATAAGAAGCTCTGCTCCGGCAAGCGCTCGCGAAGAGGCTATAATGTCCCCGCTTGCGGTGTGCTGGATAGCGTCCGCCGCTGTAACTTCTCCGCAGAGGACGCCAAGCGCGCTCGCTCCGTTCTGCTTCGCCCTGGCTGTATAGCTAAGGTTCCCTTGCGCGTCCAGATCCACAAGAAGAACAGAGAAGCCTTTAAGGGACAGCCCCGCAGCCAATGCCGCCGCCGTGGTGGTCTTTCCCGCTCCGCCTTTCTGGTTCGTGATCGTGATAATGTTTGCCATTTGTTCCTCTTTTCTGGGCGTTTCTCGCCCTCTTCCCCGTTTACTCGGGTAAATTCCCCTTTTGTCTTAAAGTGCCTTAAAAGCGGCTTCTCGTGCGTCTGGTGGCGTTTAAAAAGCGTTGTTGTTAAGGTCTATTGCTTGCCGCACGGTTTCAAGTGCGTTTAGCTCTGTCTTCGCCTGTTCTCGGGTGATCGCTCCGGCCTTGATCTTCTCGTAAAGCTCGCACACCGTCCGCAACAGCTCCTCTTCCGTGTAGTCCTTGAAATTGCCCGCCGTTGCCGGTTCCGTGTAAAGCGCTTGTAGCCTCTCCTCGTAGTCAAGCTTTATCTTCAAGAGCTTTTCCGCCGGTACTTCTGCCAGGTCTTTTTCTTCTAAGGCCGCGTCTATCCTTTGGAGCGTCTCCCCGAGCTTCTTTATATGTTCCTCTCGGCCCAGCTTGTAAAGGTTATAAACATCTTCTAAGCGCTCGCTCTTGGTGCGTGAGATCTCGGCGGCCAGATCCTCTTCCCAGCGCTTGCAAGTGTTCCTCGATATTTGGAGCCGCTCCGCTATTTTGCGGTAGCTCAGCCCCTCAGCTCGCAAGAGTATATATTGCTCTTTCTTCTCGTTTCGCGTCATTTGTCGCTCCTCGTCTGTTTTTGAAAAAAGTTTGGCGAAAAAGTCAATTTTTCGTTTCGTCCGTAGAATATCCCCTCAGTCCGCTGGTTTTCTGGTTTCCCTCTGCCTTTGGCACGGGGGGCTTGCCTGGTGGCTCGTTCGATTTCAAAGCGGGTTAAACGGTTGCTTGCACATCTTCCCGCAACGCGGACAGCCCCGAAAGTATGACGCCTTTTTGACGCCTTGCAAGTGCTCTTTGACGCCCTCGCCGGTGCTGCGTGTTTTTCCCTTGTTCAGCGCGCCGTTGCGCCCTGGTGTGATCTCGTGGCGGTCAGTTTGACGCCGCCGCTTTAACCCGCTTAAAATTCGGTTTTGCCTTGCTTGCAAGCTTCAAAAGTTGCTTGCGGTTTGCTTGCGAAAAACCTGACTTTTACTTATAGTTTACTTCTTTCCGCTTCGTCTGTGTTTTTCTCCTATTTTTCCGTGTAAGTTGATCGTTGCGCGTTGTTTGAATTGCTCCCGAGCTCCTGGCTCATTGTTAGGCCCTCTTTCAAGCCCCAGAAGAAGCCCATAAACATAAGCGCAGCCGGGCTTTTCTCGTCTCTCACTTCGGGGAAGTAGTCCGCAAAGAAGCGCGCCGGCTTCCAGGCTTCCGCCGTGTCTTTTCCGCCGTGAAGACGATCTACAACGCCATTATAAACGGCCAAAGCGTTTAGCATTGTCTCAAAGTCTTCTTTTGTTAAGTAGCTGTATTTCTCCCTGGTTGTCATTGTTTTTTCTCCTTTATCCAAAAATTGCTCTTGCTATTCTCTTTTCGCTGTTGTTCTTCGCCCTCTCCAATGCGTGGGAATAAATAAGGGTTGTATTTATATTTGCGTGGCCCAGAAGCTGCTGTGTTTCTTCCACCGTTGCACCGTTTAGCAAGTTCAGCGTTGCCGCCGTGTGTCTTAGGCTGTGCGCGGTCAAGCGGTCGCTGTTCAGCCCGATTTCCTTTAAATGCTCCTTTGCTATCCGGCTAATGCTTCGTGTTGTCATTCTCTCGCCGCCGTTCCTGTGCGCCTCAGAAGAGAAAAGCGGGGCTTTCGGGTCTGTCTCGCCTCTGGCTGTTAAATACGCCCTTATAGCCTCTTCCACGGGCTCGGCAAGCTTTACATAGTCCGCTTTTTCCTCGTGGCCCTTGCCCTGGTAAAATAGCGCTATATCGTCCCCGGCGGTTCTTATGTCTCCCACATCTGCCAGAATAACAGATATTGTTCTAAGGCCCGTTGTAGTCATTAAAGCAAGGATCGCGTAGTCCCTCAGCCCTTTAAGGGTGGAGCGGTCAATGTTTGATAAGAGCTTCCCCGCCTGTCTGCTGGTTAAGTAGTCTTTCTTGTGCTCGCGGTCTATCTTCGCGCCCTTTACTCTTTCGGCTATATTCGGGTAAATGCCCTCTTGCGCCGTCCATTGAAAGAAGAGCTTTACAGCGGCAAGGTAGCCTTGCACGGTTGCGGGCTTGTGGCTCTGCTTCAAGCTGTCCCTGTAAGCTATAACATCTTCTCGGGCCGGTCTTCTTATTCCGTTCTCTGCAAGATAGCGGCTAAACTGTTTTATTGCCTTTGTATATGTTTCAATGGTCTTCTGGCTTGCGTCAATGAAAGACGCCCAGCGCGCGAACATCTCCGCCGGCAGCGGTTCCGCGGTTGTTATCGTTCCGTTTTCGATTATCTGCAATTCTTCCATTGTCTCCCGCTCCTCTTTGTGTATTGTGTAACCGCCTTGTGTATGTGCATTGTGTAATCTGTTTGTGTATGCGGTTTGTGTAGCCTTGTTGTGTATGTGTATTGTGTAATTTAGTTGTGTAACTTTCTTACACTTGAAATTATACGGCGTTCTTTTCGCTCTGTCAAGCGTTATTTTCGCTTTTTTTCATAGTTACACAAAAAAAGAGCCCGTTTTGTCGAGCTCCTCTTCTGCTATGCGTTTATAGCCTCTTCAATTTCAGCTTGCCGTTGCTCGTGTTCCTGGATCGCAAACCAGAGCCGCCGCAGCTCCGCCTCTTCGTGCGTTTGTTCTTTCGCTCTTCGTAACCGTTCCAGCCGTTCTTTAACATCTCCCAGGGCAATTTCAAGCGCTGGCTTCTCGTTGAATATATGCCCGTATAGGTTAAGCAAGTCTTCCTTTGCCGTGTTGTAAAAAGCCTCGTTTCCCGTCATTCCGGCAATACACAGAGCCGCCTTTAAAAAGAGGCTGTATATATCCTCTCCGGCTTTGGTTCCGTGTAAGATCTCCGCTTGCAGCGCTTCCGCTTTCCTTATGTTTTCCGCCTGTTTTTCTGCTATTGCACAGTTCCGGCGGCGTTCTTCCTGTTCCTCTTGGATCTCCAAAAGATAGCGGGAAGAGGGCGCGCTGTGGCTCGTTATATTGCGTTCTGCGGCCGTTTCTTCTTCGGTTGTGTTTTTATATTCCTCTTCGGTTAAAGTGCCGTTTTCTGGGCTCTCTGTGGCTCTGGTGGCGTCCTCAAAAAGGCCCGAAAAGTCAAGCTCTATTCCGCCGGCAATTATCACTTTTTCTTCCATTGTTAACGCCTCGTTTTCAGCCTGGCTTCCGTGAATGTGTTAAACGCCGGATAGAAGCAAAACTCCGCGCTTGCGTCCTTTCGTCCGTTGCGGTTCTTTAAGATCTTGGCTTCTATCATTATAGGCTCGTCAAGCGGTCTTTCTTTGTTTTTCTGCCTTATCTCTCTAAGCTTCGCTTCCGCGTTGTCCTCGTTCATTCCGCTATATTGTAGCCCGATTAAAACATCACTTGAATATTCAATAGCCCCGCTTTCTTTGAAAGCCGCCAGGTTTACTTCGCTTTTATAGTTGTCTCTGTTAAAGCTGGATATAGCTATAACCGGGGTATTAAAATCACGGCTGAGCCGCTTTAATTCCATTACGGCTTTATCTGTGTTTTGCTTGTCGGTCGCTCTGGGATCGTTCGGCGCGAGGATCTGCAAGTAGTCCACTACCACAACAGGAGCTCTTCCTGTTATCCTGGCGTGTCTCTCCACGCGTTCCTTTATCTCCTTAATGCCAATATCTCCCACTCCCTCTTCTATATACAGGCTCGCCGCTATGTCGCTATAATCGGCTATTGAAGAGGTTATAAGCTGCTCCTCTTCTTTGGTATAGTCTCCCCGGAGTATGCCCCGCGTTGTCTTCGCGTGCTGGGTGCTGCCGTTCTCGTGTGCGTCTTTCCAGAAAGTAAGCCTTGAAATACTCTTGGCTATAAGCTCGTCTCTCGCCATTTCAAGCGAAACGATTAAAACATCTCGGCCCGAAGAGGCTATATTGTCCGCGATCTGCAAGCAAAGCGTAGTTTTGCCGAGAGAAGTTACAGCCCCGACAACATAAAGCCCCGCATATAGTCCACCGTCTAAAAGGGCGTCTAAGCTCTTAAAGCCGGTTGATATTGCCGCCGCGTTTCTGCTCGCCTTGATCCTGTCTAAAAAGTCCTGTAAAGAGAACAGAACAGCCTCTCCTTGTATCTGCTTTTTTTCCGCCTCTTTCTCAGCTCGCGCGGCCTCTGCTGCGTTGTCTAACTCTTTATAAACGGCGTTTGAAAAGCCCCATTTGTCGGCCGTTAAAGCCTCGTTTGCGTCCTTGTGATCTCCGTATATATCCGCCTCAAAAAAGGTTATATTGAGCTTTTTAAGCTCTTCTGCGAGCTCTGCCTGGGCTTTCTTGCCCGGTTCGTCATTGTCGAGCGCTAACAGGAGCGGCTGGCTCGGTTTATTTGCTTTTAAAGCCTCTAAAAGTAGCCTCTTCCCAGATGTTCCGCCGAGCCCGACAGCTTCGCCGCCAATGTCGCATATACTGAGCGCGTCTATTTCTCCCTCAACGATAAAAACAGGCTGCGGGCTCTTTGTCAGCGCTTCCTCGTTGAATAAGTGCAGCTCTCCGGCTTTTATCTTGCTTCCGTTTCCGTTCTGGTCTGTGCTTCTGGCTATATAGCTATAAGGGCTTGTCGGGATAATGAGCCGCGGGCTTGCCGGTGCTTGCGGGTTCCCTGGGTTCTTCCAGGCGGCAATATATCCCACTTTAAAGCGTTCAAGCGTCTTTTCGGTTATTCCGCGGTGGTATGTTGTCTCTTGTATGTGCTTCTGGGCCTCGTTAAAAAAAGTTGTGTAATCTGTTTGTGTATGTTTTTCCGGCTCTCTCTTGGCCCTGTTTTGGCTCTGCCCGTAAGAAGAGGCTGTGTTGTCTATCTTGATGTTGAATAGCTCCGCGGCCTTGTCGAGCTGATCCTTAAAGCCGTTTAAATGGTATTGCTTGCCGATTATTTCGAAAATATCCGCGCTTGTGAAACAGCCGGCCCAGCAAGAAAAATGCCCGCCGCGGTCTTTGGTGGTTAGGCCCGTCCCGTTCTTGCCGGAGCCGGAGCCGCACAGCGGGCAAACATAGCCGCGCCCGCTCTTGTCTCGCGTTAAAATGTCGGTGGCGTGTGTCTGTATATAAGCTTTTGCTTCGTCTCGGTTCATTTGTAAAAACTCCTCTCAAAGTTTCTTTTACAGGCGTAATTATAGCACGGGCCGCCAGGCCAAAAAGGCGGCCGTGCAAGTTAAATATTTAATAGAATATTTAATAAAGCGTTTTTTTGCTTTTTTTGAAATGTTAAAACGCCTCTAAATATAGGGAAAATTTTAAAACGGTCAAAATTATTTTTGCGCCATAAAATGACACTCAAAGCCCGTTTTTGCGCCATAAAATGACACTCAAAGCCCGTTTTTGCGCCATAAAATGACACTCAAAAACGCGGAAAAAATATACACAATAAGGGACTTTCCGGGGTGCAAAATGCGTCTAAAAGTATGCTAAAAGTATGCTAAACGGTGCGCCTTTCAATAGTACAAACATTATACAGAGGGGGCCGTTTTTAGTAAGGAAAAAGTGGTGCAAAGGTTAAGCAAAAGTGGAGCAAATGGTGGCTATTTTTTCTTCGGTCTGCCTCGCTTTTTTGCCTTTACAGGAGCCTTTATTGTTAGCTGTTCGGCTGTTGCGCTCCCGAGAGAAACTTCTATATAACCGTCTAAAAACTTGTCAAGCGGTGCGGCTTGTGGCACTTCGTAGCCCGCTATTGGCGCAAGCTCCAAACGCCAGCTATACTCGGGGAAGTCTGCATAAGCCAGGCGCGCCGCCTCGTTTATCTCGTCCAGAGCGGCTTCTATTGGTTCCCTTATATTTCGCTCCGGGTGCGGATCTTTGACGATAATATAATAGTCTGGGTGTGGATCTTCTGCCGCGGGGTCTGTGATCTTCGGCGGCGTGTTGGTCGCTTTGTAGCCCTTGCCGCTCTCGTCTTGCAATTTTAGCGTTGTCTCGCCCTTTTTAGTCTTCAATGTTCCCTCTATCGGGTTGTATTTGTTTCCGCTGTTGTCGATATAATAAGCCTCTCCGGGCGTGCTGTAAATCGGTTTGTAGCGGATCTCTGGCGGCAAGCCCGCTTTTTCCTGTATATAGCGCGTTTTTACTTTTAGCTTTCTGTTGATAATCTCTTCTGCGTGCTGTCTCGCATAGGCTGTAATAGAGTAGACAATATCCGCAGCGGTAGCGTTAAGCCCATAAAAGAATATAGGCGTATAGCCATAAAAGCGGAAAATAACGGGCCAATAAGCCTCTCTGTTTAGAATAACCGAGAAGACGCCCTCTACAATGTCAAGAGCTGAGAACAGCGGGCGAAGTCTTCGGCTCCCGCTCTCGCGGTTTTTCCCCTGTATAAGCTCTCGGCCGCTGAAAGCAAAGCCCAGCAAAGCCTCGCTCGCATTATCCACGCCCACGCGCGCCGAGTGCGTATTGCTGAACATTCCAAGCTCCACAAGCTCGCTTAAAGGGATCTCTATTTTATCGTTTATAAGCGTTTCTGTGCTGCGATCATAGAAGCGAAGCGCTCGCGAAAGAATAAGCAAAAGTATTTTTTTAACTGATTTATTGCTCCCGCTTAGCCGTTGCGGGTTGTAGTGCTCTATTGCTATATTCTGGCTTTCGCTTTCCCAGGATAAGCTCCACTTCTGCGGCGTATATTCGACCGTGTGGCGAAAAACATCTGGGCTTTTCGCTGTAAGGGCTCCGTGCAATATCTGCACAGAATAGCTTGTGGGCATAGGAAACAACAGCGGCTTTTCTTCGTGGTCTTGCCGCGGTTCGGCCGCCTGGCCCGGCGTAAACTCTCGGCCCGTTTCCTGTGTCGGGAAGAGGATCTCCGCCGCGTTTTGGCCTGTTATAAGTTCCTCTGCCTGTGCGTTTAAAATCTTCTCGTCTGGCTCCATTACTTCCTCTTCTTCTCTTGTCTGCCTTTCATAAGGGCGCGCTGTAATGCGAAAATGTCAAGCAAGGCTTCCCGGCTCTCTATTTTTCGCTTGCCCTCTTCGATCTTTTCGCGCGGGATCTTGGCGTCTTTCTGGTCTAAGAGCGGGAAAAACTCCTTTATAGCTTGTTTCTTCTGTTCTTTCAGCTCTGCGTCCCTGTACGGGGTCAGCGTCAGCTCCCAATAGTCCATTAAAACGAGGTTGTTTATATCGTCTATTCGCCGCTCAATGTCTTCTATCTGTTCGTCTATCTTATACAGGCGCAGCGCGGAAACATCATAAAACTTTATAAACAGGTCAACGGCTATATTGTAGCCTCTAAGAAAGAAGAGCGCGTCCAGAAGCATTTTTTTATCGTGGTTTAGCGTGGTCGCAAGCTTCTTTCTCGTCTCGGCGTTTGTAAATATATCCGTCTCGCCCATAAACTTTTTATAGTCCGGCGGGAGCTTTTCGGTATAGGTGCCGTTTTTGCCCTTTAAAATAGCTATTCCGGCTTCTTTTGCCTGTTTATTATCGTCCCACAGCTTGGCCTCGATCTCGTCTTTAAAGCCGTAATAATTCACTTCGTAAAGGTTGCCGAGGTTTGCCCGCTGCGTAGCTGAAAAGCTGATAGAATAGCGCTTGTTTATGTCCTCTTTGACGATCTCCACGGCCTCTTCAAACTCTGTTATAAAGTCCGCCGCTTCCTGGCTGATCTCTTCCGGCGTTCCGCCTTGCTCCCCGAGCGTGTGCGGATATATTGCCCTTAAAGCTTTCTCTTCCGTGAGGGCGTCAGCTTTTGTTAGGTGTGCGGGCGGTTCCTCGTAGATCTTCCATTCCGCCTTTTTAGCGTAGCCTTTCTTTAAGTCCCATTTGTCCGCGGCCTCTTCGGCTTCCTCAATGGTCTTTCCGTTGTAGATCTCTTTGGCGTAGAAGATAGCGCGCTCTTTCTTCATTAAATGCTGCGTTTCCGGGTCTGCGTTTTTATATTCTTCTGCAAGTTCGGTTGAGGTCGCTTTCTTCCATTCTTCCCTCGTCAAGCGGTCGCTCCTGGTTCCGTCCTCTAAGATATAATAGCCCTCGTTTGCGGCTTTGTTCCAGCGTGAAAGAATGAGCTCACTTTTTACCGGCTCGCCCTCATACTTCGCCAAAGTGTCCCTTAAAGGGTTCTCTGCTTTCGGTTCCTGGTCGCAAAGCCGGATATAATGCGATATTGCCCTGTAAATGATAGAAAGCGCGCTCTCGGTCTTGTTTGTACCGTCTTCGTTATACAAGAGGCGGAAGAGGGCCTCGTCCCGGGTCTCTTTGTATTGCTTCTCGGTCATAACCAGCGGAAGCTCTGCTAAGTGCTGGTAAAAGTTCTCGTTGCTTACGAAGTCTATAAGCCGGGCGTTGAAAAGCTGAGAGCGGAAACGGGCGTCATTGTAATAGCTTCCCACGAAGCCCTGTTGTATCATTATCCAATTATAAACGGCCGTGTACTCGGTATAAACGGCTTTCTCGGCCTCGTCCGTCTCAATACTCTTGAACATCTGCGCCCACTTCTCGGGCGTGTATAAAGGGCTCATTCCTCTTGCGTGTTGCAGCGCGTCCGTAACCCATAAAATGCCGAGCTCGCGCCCTGTCAGCTTGCGCTTCTTTAAAAGCTTCTGTAAGTCCATTTTTTCCTGTTTCCTTTTCTTTACCGGCTGGCGGTTTTGCGTTCGTTGTTTTTCATATTTTCGGGCCGTTTTTTATTGTCCGCTAATGATAATTTCCAGACAATAGGCGGCTATTTTAGGCCAATATGCCGAAGCACGCGGGCCAGAGCGTCCTCTGCTCTCGTTTCTCTCACAGTTCGCCCTATTGCGCCGGAAAGCTTCGTTAGCGTCTCGTTGTCCGCCTCGTCTGCCAGGCTGTCGCAAGCCAGGAACACAAAGCCCTGTACTATCTCATTAAATACGCCTGTATCAAAAAGCGCGAAAGCGTCTTGATCCTCGCAAGTGGCTAAAAAGCGGTAGATCGCGGCCCGTCTCTTCCACTCTTCCGCGTTCTCCTCGTCTTCCTTTGCTTTCTTGCTATACATAGAAGCCCAGCTCTTAAAGCTGGCTCTGTTGTGCTGCGTGATAAGTATATCTTTCATTGTGCGCTCTCTCCGTTCAAAAAGCTTCTTAAATTCTCCTCTGTAACTTTCCATTTTCCGCCAATGAGCGCGCCCTTTAATTTCCCCGTCTTTATATAGGTTTGTAAGGTTCTATGCGTAACTCCCAGCACCGGCTCAAGCTCTGTTAGCGTGTAAAGCCGGAGCCCGTCAAGCCTCGCTGCGTTCTCTTCGTCTCTCTTCTTTGTTCTTTCTTTCGTGTCAAGTGATTTTCCCATTTCCTTTTACTCTCCTTTCAGCGCGCTTTC
>Ga0310696_10010771_pt1 | contig 10475 bp, 6 predicted proteins | sample AusTroGonzalo_MG_4_FD_203885 | JGI IMG/M metagenome (GOLD analysis project Ga0310696, IMG submission 203885) | Bovine rumen microbial communities from tropical cattle in Woodstock, Queensland, Australia - Gonzalo_02 (v2) (version 2) | ecosystem: Host-associated > Mammals > Digestive system >... | reverse complement strand
CAGCAGGGCGGCGTACATTGGGCTTGGATGCCTGGTGGACGTCGCCATCTTTATCGTGGCCGTCGCCGCGATGACCACCGAGGCGGCGTCGAGCCTTCTCCTCTACATGATGGCCATGGCGATTCCGGTGTGGATCGTCCGCCTTCTGCTTTTCAACGACGGCACTCCCGGCTGGATGCGCGTCCTCATCGGGCCGGTCGGGGCGCTTCTGTGCCTTGTGCTTGCCTGGGTGAAGCCGATCACGACGGCGGAGCGCGCCGCCCCGTCGTCCGGCGAGCCGTCCGTGCGGCAGGCCGCCGCCTCCGGCGAGAGCGAGCGTCCGCGCGAATCGGTGGACGACGTCCTCGCCGAGCTGGACGCCCTCGTCGGACTGGAGGAGGTGAAGTCCGAGGTGCGCAAGATCGTGAACCTCGCGAAGGTCAACGAGGCCCGCCGCGCGCAGGGGCTCAAGGTCCCCCCTATGACGTACCACATGGTGTTCACCGGGAACCCCGGCACGGGCAAGACCACCGTCGCCCGCCTGGTGGCCAGGGCGTTCGCGGCGCTTGGCATCGCGAAGAAGGGGCATCTCGTGGAGACTGACCGCTCCGGCCTTGTCGGACGCTACGCCGGCGAGACGGCGGTCAAGACGAACGACAAGGTGGACGAGGCGCTCGGCGGCGTGCTGTTCGTGGACGAGGCGTACCAGCTGGTCAGCGGGGACGGCGACGACTACGGCAGGGAGGCGATCGCCACGCTGCTGAAGCGGATGGAGGACGACCGCGACAGGCTCATAGTCATCGCGGCGGGGTATACGGACGAGATGCGCGACTTCCTCGACGCTAACTCGGGCCTCAGGAGCCGGTTCTCCAAGACGATCGAATTCGCCGACTACTCCGCGCCGGAGCTCTCGGCGATCTTCCGGTCCATGGCCAGGAAGAACGAGTTCGTCCTCTCCGAAGACCTCGACCGCGGGCTGGACGAGGCCATGAAGAAGCTCACGGCCAGGCGCGACCGCACCTTCGGCAACGCGCGCTTCGTGCGACAGCTCTTCGAGGACTCCACAGGCCGCCAGGCCGACAGGCTTGCGGAGTCCGGGACGATGGACGCCGACGCCCTCCGGACGTTGACGCTCGCGGACCTCGGCGTGGGCGAGCGCAAGGTGGACCTGCGCGCGCCTACGGTGGACGAGGTGCTCGCCGAGCTCGACGAGCTTACCGGCCTCAGGCCCGTGAAGGATGAAGTGCGCCGCCTCGTCGCGACGGTGCGCGCAAACAGGCTGCGCCAGGAGAAGGGGCTCGACGGCAACGTCACGATGAGCTACAACTTCGTGTTCACCGGGAACCCCGGGACGGGCAAGACGACTGTCGCCCGCATCCTCGGCAGGGCGTTCAGGGCGCTCGGCGTCCTCGAACGCGCCAACTTCGTCGAGACGGACCGCTCCGGCCTCGTCGCGAAGTACGAGGGACAGACCGCCGCGAAGACGAACAAGCTCATCGACTCCGCCGCGGGGGGCGTGCTCTTCATAGACGAGGCGTACCAGCTCAACCAGGGCGAGAACGACCAGTACGGGTCCGAGGCGGTCGCCACGCTCCTCAAGCGCATGGAGGACTCGCGCGGGTCGATGGTCGTCATAATAGCCGGGTACAGCGAGGAGATGAAGCGCTTCATGGACATGAACTCCGGGCTCGAGAGCCGGTTCAGCCGCACCATAGACTTCCCCGACTACAGCGCCGGCGAGCTGGCCGAGATATACCGCTCCATGGCGAAGAAGGCCAAGTACCGGCTGTCCGTCGACACGGACCGCTGGCTGCTGCCGTACGTCTCCATGCTCACCGAGAAGCGCGACAAGCACTTCGGGAACGCCCGCTGGGCCCGGAACCTCTTCGAGAAGTCCGTCGAGCGCCAGTCGCTCCGCGTGACCGGACTCCCCGACCCCTCGGCCGAGGAGCTCGTGACGATAAGGCTCAAGGATCTCGGGGTGAAGCTCAAGGACCCGGCCGCCTCGGACGAGGACTGACCCACAGGGTGCGGATTTTTTGGTATAATACCTTTTAATTGCGGCGGGGGCAGGGTGGTCTTGTTCGCCTCGCGAGCGGAGAAAAGCCAATGGGTAACTTCTACAGGGACAACAAGGACATAGAGAACGTCATCGACGCGCTCGACCTCTCCGAGGTCGCGTCGCTCCTAGAGGAGGACTTCAGGTTCGCGAAGGAATACGACTTCGCGCCGAAGGACGCGGCCGACGCGATCGACAACTACAAGCGCGCGATCGACCTCTGCGGCGACATCATGGCGAACCGCATCGCCCCGCTCGCGGAGGAGACCGACCTCGTCGGCAACACGCTGAACGAGGACGGCTCCGTGACCCGCGCGCCAGGCATGAAGCTCGCGATAGAGCTCTTCGGCAGGACCGGCCTCATGGGCGTGACGATCCCCTACTACCTGGGCGGGCTCAACATGCCCTGCACCGTCCTCACCGCGTGCAACGACATCGTGAGCCGCGGCGACGCGGGCCTCATGAACCTGTTCGGGCTCCAGGGCATAGCCGAGACGATCAACTCCTTCGCGGACGAGGAGATCAAGCGCGAGTACGTGCCGCGCCTCGTCACCGGCGAGTGGACCGGCGCGATGGTCCTCACCGAGCCGGACGCCGGCTCGGACCTCCAGAGCGTGAAGACGTCCGCCTACCAGGACAAGGACGGCGTCTGGCGCGTCAACGGAGTGAAGCGCTTCATCACCAACGGCTGCGGAGAGGTCCTGCTCGTCCTCGCCCGCACGGAGCCGGAGTTCACCGACGGGCGCGGCCTGAGCTGCCTCCTCGTCGAGAAGGGCCCGTGGGTCAAGGTGCGCCGCCTGGAGAACAAGCTCGGCATCCACGGCTCCCCTACCTGCGAGATGGTGTTCACGGAGGCCCCCGCGAAGCTCATCGGGCTGCGCAAGCGCGGGCTCATCACCTACGTCATGGCGCTCATGAACGGCGCGCGCATGGGCATCGCGGCCCAGGGCACCGGCATAGGCGAGGCCGCCTACCGCGCTGCGCGCGACTACGCCGCCTCCCGCAGGCAGTTCGGCGTCACGATCGACAGCTTCCCCGCGCTGCGCGAGCTCATGTCCACGATGTCCGTCGAGCTCCAGGCGAGCCGCGCGCTCACCTACTACTCCGCGAAGAACGTCGACCTCGAGAACGGCCTCGGCAGGAAGTTCGAGCTGGTCAAGGGCTCGCCCGAGGCCCCGGCCGTCCGCGCGCGCCTCAAGAAGGTCGCGGCGTTCAACAAGATGCTCACGCCGATGGCCAAGTACTACGGCTCCGAGATGTCCATGCGCAACGCGCAGGGCGCGATCGCCGTCCTGGGCGGGTCCGGATTCATGAAGGACTACCCCTGCGAGCGCTACCTCCGCGACAGCCGCATAACCACGATCTACGAGGGAACCTCGCAGCTCCAGGTCGTCGCGGCCATCGCCGGCGTCACCGGCGGGCTCGTCAAGGACGTCATTGCCGACATCCTCGGCAAGGACGACTGGCACGGCGAGCATCCGCGCATGACGAAGCTCCTCGCCGACCTGGAGGCGGCGGTCGCGTACGTCAAGGGGCGCGAGGACGCGAAGACGTACCACGACCTCTCGGCGCGCAAGCTCGTGGACGCGGGCATCGCCCTCGTCGTGGCGGCGCTCTTCGTCAAGCTTGCGGAGAGGTACGACTACAAGAAGGCCGCACTGGACTTCTGGCTGAACGTCGAGTTCCCGCGCGTCCGCGCCGGGCTCGAGCAGGTCATGTCGGGCTACGCGGGCTCCGTCGCCGACTTCGAGTCCCTCGCACCCGCGGTCCCCGCCGAGGACTGACCACCGCGCACGCCTGCGCCGCGCCGTGCGCGGTCAGCGCACATTCCCCGCCGCCCGGCGCTTCGCCGCCGCAAGCGCCGCGAACGTCGCGTTCGCCTTCGGCTCCGCTTCGCGTGGCGCGGCCGGACCGCCCGGCGCACCTGCAGCGCGCGGCTTTCCGGACGTCTGTTCCCTTCGTGCGCCGCGCGGGAGCCGCAGATGCCATGTTCCGCGCATTCCAAGCCTCCGGACGAACACGGCAGCCAGAAACGCAAACGCGGCAAGGAGGTACAGCCAAGGCGCGAGCGGCACGAACCTGCGGACCGGCGGGATCTCGTCCCAGATTCCGTCGAGCGACGTCCTTGCGCGTCCGCCGCTGCGCTCCGAGAGGCGCGCAAGCGCCCGCTCCCCGGAAGACGGGTCGGACGGACGGTGGAATTCCGCCGGATGCGGCAGTCTCGCCGGCGCGAGGGGGACCTGTTTCCCGCCGGGGAGCACCACCACCGGGAACGCCGTCTCCCCCCCGTGCAGCGGAACGAACGCGGCCAGCGTGCCGGACGACTCACGCCTTAGCGCGTCCTCCCTGCGCTCGACTCCCCCGCCGCCGCGGTCGAGGAGCGTCACGAGGCGGAGTCCGGAGTTGGGCAATGCCGCAAGGCGGCCTTCGTCGTCCGCCGCAGCCGTTATGCGCACCCCGCCCGGCTCGACTCTGCGCTCGAAGAGGAATCCGTCCCGCTCGGTCCCTTCGTCTCCGAGCGTCCACCGCGCGATCGCCGTCGCAAGCTCCGCCCCGTCCTTCGACGTCATAAGCGGCGCAGAGTGCGGTCCGGCAAGCTCGCCCGTGAAGGCGAGGGTACGTCCGGCCCCGGCGCGCCTGAACGCAAGGACCGGCGCCCGCTCGTCGTCCTCCGTGAGTATCGCCGCCTCCGCGCCGTCGCGGATGTACGCGAGGTTGTACCCTCCGACGGCGGCGAGGTCGCCCCCCAGGGCGTCCGATATCTGGCGCAGCGCCCCCGTGGCCCGTACCGGCGTGACGTTCGTGCACATCGCGCTCTTCGCGACGAGGTACGTGTCCTGCATGAAGAGGCGGGGGATCTCGTTCGCGTCCGACTCGAACTGGCACGTTCCGCCGGCGGCGGCGGCGATGTCCTTCAGGAGAGCGGCGTCGCAGTCGGACTCCGACCCGAGGCCTATTACGCTCACGGTGACGCCTGCTGCCGCCGCCTTGGCCAGGTAGGACTTGTAGTCCCCCGGCTCCTCGGAGTCGGCCGCGTCGGCGAACAGGACGAGATGCCTGGTGGGCGAGGAGGCGCGTTCGAGCTGCCTGAGGCCGGCCATGACGCCCTCCTCCACAAAGATCCCCCCGCCCATGGAGCGGATGCCGAGGACGCTGCCGCGCCGCGACTGCGCCAGGTCGGCGTACTGCATCTCGAGCACGAGGTGCGGCTGGGAGTCCACGGCGACGACCGCCACCTCGTCCATCGACGACAGCATGTCTATCGCGGCCATCGCGCCGAGGTTGGCCATGTCCATCTTCGTCCGGCCGCCGCCGGCGGACGCGGCCATCGAGCCGGATCGGTCCATGACGATGGCGAGCGCGACCGAGAACTTGCGGTGCTCCTGCCTAAGCTCGAGCGAGACCGGGAGGACGTCCTCGACGGGCGTCTTGTACCATCCGCCCGGACCGAACGACCTCTCGCCTCCGGCGAGGGCGAGTCCGCGTCCGAGGTCGACGGCGTACGCCGCGAGGGCGCGCAGGAACGGCGGCGAGAAGGACTTTGCGGGGACGTTGTCCAGGAGCACGCCTCCGTAGTCCTCGAGCGCGGCGATTCCGCCGCGCAGCTCCGCCACGTCCCGAGCCTCCACAGGGACGCCTCCGCGGCGGATCGTATCGGGCACGGACGACTCATTGCCTTCGTGCAGATAAAGGAGCGGACGCCTCCCCTCGACCTTCACAAGGAACTCGGCCCGGTTGTTTTCGGGGCACGGGTCGTCGCCGGACGGCTTTATCTCAAGCGCGTAGCGCCTCAGGCCGGCGCGTCCGGCGAAGTCGCGGAAGACGAGCGGCGTCAGCCCCTGCCGAAACACCTTCGTTCCCCGCGCAACGACGTTGGTGCCGCGCAGAAGGGCGTATGCGTTTGTCGTCGTCTCCGGCGCGGCGGCCCATGCCGTCACGGGGACTGGCGCGCCGGGGGCGACGGAGTCTGGCGCGTCGACCGACTCGACGGACAGGTCGTGCGCGAACGGCCTTGACAGGGAGAAAGTGTCGACGCTCGCAGGCGCGTCGCCCGGAGGGCTGGTGAAGAGCCCGTCGGAAAGGAGCAGTATCCGCGTGGGGCGTCCGTCCTCGACGAACGCAGCGGACTTCTCCAGCGCGAGGGCGACGTCCGACCCGTCCCTGTCGACGTCCTGTATGAACTCCGAGAACCCCTCCGCCCCGGGGCGCGTCTCCACCTCGGCCGTGCGCCCGAACGCGACCACCGCAAGTTCTGCGCCCTCCGGACGCGTGGCGGAAATCCCGCGCAGCATGCGCGCCTGTTCCGCGATGGCCGCGTCGGACATGGAGCGCGAGCGGTCTGCGAGGACGACGAGCCTTCCGGCCCTGTCCGATTTCGGGAACCCGGGCCTTAGAAGCGCGAACGCGGCGAGCGCGGCGACCGCGACGGCGGCGCGGGAGCGCGTGAACCTGAAGTGGACGGCGAGCGCGAGGAGCGCGAGGACGGCCGGGATCCAGGCGACCGACTTGGTCCGCAGTGCGATTTCCGGCGCGTTTGCGCGCGAGCCGCACCTGGCCGTGGCGCGTCCGGTGAGGTCGCTTTCGTCTGCATCAAGCGGCGCGGCGGGCTGCGGCTTCGGGGACGGCTCGCGGCGGAACGCCGCGAGGCGCCTGTACGCGGCGGCGACCGCGTTCTGGACCAAGGCGGGGAAGGCGGGGGAGCGGAAGAAGGGCAGCTGCGGATTCGAGAACGCGAGGTGGCAGGCGTTGGACTCCACCGAGACGAGCGGCGCCGTCCCGAGGAACGCGGCGGGCGCGCCGGGGAGCGCGTCGGCGGAAATGGCGTACGGGTCGCTGTCCAGCGCGACGCCGTAGAGGAGCGGCTCGGCGGGATCGGCCCACACAGGCCCGGCAGTGCGCGCCGCCGACGATTCGTGGAACTGGACGAGGTACTGGTGCGGGGCGAGCTGCACCGCGTGGTCGGCGAGCACGACGTCAGCATCCGCGACCGGGACGAAGTTCGTGACGAATCCAGTCGCGTCGAGGGCGCGCCTTGCGAGGTCCGAGCGCGGCTTGTTGCGGAACGACACCGCCGCCGCGACGCGCGGGACGTCCGGCGGGTCGAGGGCGATCTCGTTGTCGGCCGCCAGCGCGTCCGGCGGGATGGAGGCGACTATGGTTCCGTCGGAGGCCGGGACGGACGTCGAGAACCAGGCTCGACCCTCCTTGCCTAGCCTCAGCGCCGCCGTGCCGTGTCCGGAAAGAGTCAGCGTGGTTTCGTCCGCGCCCGGGCCGAAGCGCCGCACCTCGACGAAGACGGAGTCCACCCCGGGCGACGCGCGGAGCCTGCGGGCGGACGTGATCGCGAAGTTGGAAAGGGGCTTTCCGAACGCCTCCCACCTCAGGCCCGCGCGCGGCGTTCCCTCCGGCGGCGGGACGTCGGTGAGGACGAGTATCTCGTCCCCCGGCATCGACGCCGACTTCGCGGCCGCGACCTCGCGGGCGAGTTCGCGCGAGTTCGCCGCGCGGCGGACGCGCACCGTGTCCTTCATCCCGCGGCGCATCTCGCGATCGAGCGCCTCCTCCGCGAGGCGCGCGGCCTCTCCTCCGCCGGCGGACATCGAGGGGGAGGCGTCCAGGACGACGTGCAGGGTCCCCGCGCTGCGGCGCCATGCGAGCGGAGTGAGGGCCGCGGCGACTAGGGCGACGAGGACGAACAGCTCGAGCCAGAAGATCGGCGGAAGGACGGGCCTGTCGCGGCGGCGCGCCCGGGTGGAGGCCGGCCTCGGGCGCGGCCAGAGGAGAAGCGAGCCGACCTTTCTTTCCGGGCTTTTGCGGCGGAAGCAGTAGACGGCCGCGAGCGCGGCGGCGGTCGTGAAGCCGAGTGCGGCGATGGGTGTCGCGAATATCATCCCCTTGCCCCCAGGAGTCCGGCGTCGGAGAGGCGCGACATCCGCTCGGTGCGCGGAGACTCCGCCGCAAGTTCCACGAACGCGGCGCCGACGCGGCGGGCGGCGTCGGCCCAGCGCGCGGTGTGCGCCTCGAGGGCGGCGCGGTAGCGGGCGAGCGTTTCGGCGTCGAAGGCGACCTCGCGCCGCTCGCCGGTCTCGGCGTCGGCCAGTTCGAACGTCCCGCCCGGCTCGGGCTCAGACTCGTCCCTCGACAGGATGCGCACGACTGCGAGCGCGGCGGCGCCGTGGGCGATTCGGGCGAGGACGGCGCACGGGTCGGAGTCCACGAGCGTGTCGGAGACGTAGAGGCGCACCGAGCGCGGCGTCACTGGCCGTTCGCGCTCGACGACGCGGCAGCCCTCGGCGGACTCGGAGACGAGTCCGAAGAGCCAGTCGGCGCATTCCGCCTTCGCCGGGGGGACCTCCATCGACGCTGACCGGTCGCGGAGCACCTCGACCACGGGTGCGACTTCCTCCCGCCGGACGCGCACGACTTCGCGGTCGGTGCGCGCGAGGATGTTCCAGTCCAGGTCCCTGAGGTCGTCGCCGGGTGCGTAGTCGCGGTATTCCTGGAACTCGAGCGACTCCCCCGGGCGCGACCCCAGGCGCGACCCCGCGCCTCCCCTGAGCGCCAGCCTCGGGAGCAGGAACCTCAGCCCCCGCCCGTCCTCGCGTCCGTTCTGCTCCGCTTCAGTCATTGCGCCTGTCGTTGGATGTCCCGCGCGAAACTTCCGCCCGGGCCGATTGAGCGTATGATACCAAATACCGGACGGCGCGGTCAACTCCCGATTATGGTATAATATGGGCAATGCACATCACATATCAGGGGAGGTCCGTCGAGACGGACGCGGAGACGGTGGCGGGGTTCCTGGCCGCGATGGCGGTGGACCCGGCGAAGGCCATTGTGGAATTCGACGGCGAAGTCTATGCGCCGGGGTCGGACCTTGCCGCGCTCCGCCTGGTGGACGGCTCCGCTCTCGACGTTTTCAGGCTCACCGCCGGAGGCTGAGGGATGTCCGCCAACCCATATCTCAAGCCCGCGGAGCGCGAAGCCCTCGAGACCGTGCGCGTCGGGATAGCCGGCGCGGGCGGGCTTGGCTCGAACTGCGCGATGCACCTCGTGCGCGCCGGGGTGAAGCACATCACGGTCGCCGACTTCGACGTCGTGAACGAGTCGAACCTCAACAGGCAGTTCTTCTTCCGCGACCAGATCGGGATGAAGAAGGTCGATGCGCTCAAGGAGAACCTGCTGCGCATCGACCCGGAGGCCGACATAAGGGCCGTGGACGCCAGGCTCGACGCGGGTCTGGCCCGTTCGCTCTTCGACGACTGCCGGATCGTGGTGGAGGCGTTCGACTCCGTGGATGCGAAGGCGATGATTCTCTCGGCTCTTGCAGGACGCGGCAAGACGCTCGTCACCGCGAGCGGGCTGGCCGGATGGGGACGCTCCAACGCGATGCGGGCGAGGAGGATCGGAGGCGGCATTGTCGCGGTGGGCGACGGGGAGTCCGAAGTCGGGGAAGACGCGGCGCCATCGTCCCCCCGCGTCGGAATCGCCGCGGCGATGGAGGCCAACAGCGTCGTCGCGGTGCTGCTTGGAAAGGAAGTCTAGCGCCGTCCGCGTCCCTTGGCCTCTGCGTCAAGACACATGAATTTGAAAGGAAGCAAAAATGAAAGATCTGGTGATTGGCGGCAGGAAGTTCAACAGCCGATTCTTCCTGGGAACTGGCAAGTTCGCCTCCGGCGAGCTCCTGAAGGCCGCGATCGACGCGAGCGGAACCGAACTCGTGACGACCGCGCTTACGCGCGTCCGCGAGGACGACGCGGCGCACGACGACATCCTGGGCGCGATAGACCGCTCGAAGGTCGAGGTGATGCTCAACACTTCGGGCGCCCGCAACGCGGCGGAAGCCGTCAGGATCGCGAAACTCGCCCTCGCGGCAGGATACAGGTGGATCAAGATCGAGGTCCATCCCGACGCGAGGTACCTCCTGCCCGACCCGGTGGAGACGCTGGAGGCCGTGAAGGAGTGCGCGAAGCTCGGAATGGTCGTCCTTCCGTACATCAACGCCGACCCCGTGCTCGCCCGCCGCTGCGAGGACGCCGGAGCCGCGGCGGTCATGCCCCTCGGCAGCCCCATTGGCTCGAACCGCGGCATCCGCACGCGCGACATGATCGAGATCATCGTCGAGCAGTCGCACGTCCCCGTGGTGGTCGACGCCGGGATCGGGCTTCCCTCGCACGCGGCGGAGGCGATAGAGCTGGGCGCGGACGCCGTCCTCGCGAACACCGCCGTCGCGGCGGCGGACGACCCCGTCGAGATGGCGCGCGCGTTCGGACTCGCCGTCCGCGCCGCGGAGACGGCCCTAAGGGCGGGTCCGCCGTCGTCCCGGGCGACCGCAAGCGCGACCAGTCCGATGGACATCTTCAGGGAGCCGCAGGGCTAGCGGAGGGTCGCCATGAAGACAGTCTGCAGACTCATGACGGCGGCGCTTGCCGCGGCGATA
>Ga0310696_10010770_pt1 | contig 10475 bp, 9 predicted proteins | sample AusTroGonzalo_MG_4_FD_203885 | JGI IMG/M metagenome (GOLD analysis project Ga0310696, IMG submission 203885) | Bovine rumen microbial communities from tropical cattle in Woodstock, Queensland, Australia - Gonzalo_02 (v2) (version 2) | ecosystem: Host-associated > Mammals > Digestive system >... | reverse complement strand
CTACTCGGAAGCCACGCTGGTAAAGAAGCTGGAAGAGCTGGGCATCGGCCGTCCTTCCACTTACGCCGCCACGGTGGATACCCTCACCCGCGGCAGAGGATACGTGGCCAAGGGAGACAAGCCCGGCCAGAGCTTCAAAGTGACCAACCTGAGCCTGAAGGGCAACACCATCAAGACTTCCCATAAGACGGAGACCGTGGGAGCCGAGAAAGGCAAGTTGCTGCCGCAGGAAATCGGCCTCATCGTGACAGATTTCCTGGTGGGCAATTTCACCGACATCCTGGACTACGACTTTACGGCCAACGTAGAGGCCGATTTCGACGAAGTGGCCGAGGGCAAGAAAGCCTGGAGCAGCACCATCGATGCCTTCTACAAACCCTTCCACAAGCACGTGGAAGAAGTAATGCAGGACCGTGGATTCAACAAAGTGACCCGGGAGATCGGCACGGCGCCGGACGGCGACAAAGTGATTGCCGCCTTCGGAAAATTCGGCCCTTATGTACAGAAGGGAGAGGGAGAGAAACGCCAGAGCGCGTCGCTGGGAAAGGGCCAGCTAATTGAAACCATCACCCTGGAAGAAGCCCTCAAACTGCTGGAACTGCCCCGCACTGTGGGCCAGCTGGACGGCATCGACGTGGTGGCCACCCGGGGAAAATTCGGCCCTTACTTAAAATACGGAAGTAAAAATGTGAAACTGCCCCGTTCGGCCGACCCGCTCACCATCTCTCTGGAGGAATGTACGGCGCTAATTCGCGAATCTACCGACGAGAAAGCCACAGCCGCCGTCATCTCCGACTTCGGTGACATAAAAGTAGTGAACGGCCGTTACGGCCCTTATATCAAACAAGGTGCTTCCAATTTTAAAATTCCTCGGGGAACGGATGCCGCGTCGCTTACAGAAGCTGATTGTCAGGCAATTATCGCCGGAGGAGAGCCTACAAAAAAATTTAGCCGGAAACGCGGAAAATAAAATTTTTTTGTAACTTTGTGACGGTTAGTTTTAAAATGTAAGTAGAATGTCCAGCTATCACATCGACCCTGTGGACCAGAAAATTCTGTCCTACCTTGTCAAGAATGCCCGTATGCCGTTTTTGGAAATCGCCCGCGAGTGCGGCGTTTCCGGTGCCGCCATCCATCAGCGTTACAAGCGCCTGGAGGCCAACGGTGTCATTACCGGGTCCCGCTTGCAGGTAAAGCCGCAGGCCCTGGGGCTCAATGTGTGCGCCTTCATCAGCATCACTTTGTCCGAGAGCACCAAGTATCCGGAGGTCATCGCCAACCTCAAGAAGATTCCGGAAATTGTGGAGTGTCATTTCGTAACCGGAAAATACGCCATCCTTGCCAAGGTTTACTGCCTGGACAACGACCACCTGATGGAAGTACTGCTGAACACCATCCAGAAACTCCCCTACATCCAGTCCACCGATACCATGATTTCCCTGGACGAGCCCATCGAAAGACAAGTCTGGGTCAAGGATTTTAAATCCACGACCTACACGGGTCGTGACTAACTATTATCCCCCGCGGCCTCCGGCCGGCCGCCCTGCAGGGCGGCTATTCAGACTGAGAGATGATAAGTTGTGCTATTTTTAAATCTTCTGGAGTTGTAATTTTGATATTGTACCGTTCACCGTCCATGAAGGTGAGCGGTATTCCGTATTTCTCGGCCACGGAAGCGTCGTCGGTGAAGAGGGTGTCGTAGCCCTGGGAATAGGCGGCCTTCAGGTCCTCGCTGTAAAAGAGCTGCGGGGTTTGGGCGCCATAGATGCGGCTGCGGTCGATGGGTTCTCCGGTGGCATGGAGGACGCCTTCTGAATCCTTGCCCAGTACTTTCAGGGTGTCGGTGACGGGCAGCACGGGAACCAGTGCGGGAACCTTTTGGGCGGCGGCGAAGAGTTCCCGGATCTTGCCGATGGAAAGCAAGGGGCGCACACCGTCCTGGACCGCCACCAAAACGCCGTCCGGCACGTGTTCCAGGGCATTTTTCACGGAATGGAAACGGGTGAAACCGCCGCTGACCAGGCGCTGCGGGCAGGTAAAATTGGCCTTTTGGCAGTAATGCCTCCAGGCGGCCATATGTTCCTGGGGAAGCACCGTGATGACGTGCAGGTCCGGCTCGGCCTCCAGGAAGCGTTCCAGGGTAAGACGGAGGATGGGTTTGCCGTCCAATTCAAGGAACTGCTTGGGAACCGGAGCACCCATACGGGTTCCCATTCCGCCGGCCGTCACGATTAAGTATTTTTTTCTTTCCACCATGCAATTCTTTTACGCAAAATTAAGAATAATTTTGTAAATTTGAAGGCTAATTCGATTATACAAAAACAGCATATGGCTTTTAGATTCCTGAACCAAGAATTGGCCATGGATTTGGGCACCGCCAACACCATCATTTTCCAAAATGACCAGATTGTGTTGGACGAACCTTCCATCGTGGCCATCGACAACCAGACGGGGAAATGCATCGCCCTGGGCCAGAAGGCTAAAATGATGCACGAGAAGACCAATCCCGGAATTAAAACCATCCGTCCCCTGCGGGACGGCGTGATCGCCGACTTCAATGCGGCCGAGATGATGATCCGCGGTTTCATCAAGCAGGTGAACTCCCGCCGGCGCAGTCTTTTCGCCTCCAACCTGAAACTGGTGGTTGGCATTCCCTCCGGATCCACGGAAGTGGAAATCCGCGCTGTCCGTGACTCCTCGGAGCACGCCGGCGGCCGTGACGTCTACCTCATCTACGAGCCCATGGCTGCCGCTTTGGGTATCGGCCTGGATGTGGAAGCCCCCAAGGGCAACATGGTGGTGGACATCGGTGGCGGTACCACGGAGATTGCCGTCATCTCCCTGGGCGGTATCGTCCAGCAGGAATCCATCCGTATCGCCGGTGACGTCTTTACGGCCGATATCCAGAATTATCTGCGCCAGCAGCACGTGATCAAAGTGGGTGAAACCACCGCCGAAAAGATCAAGATCGCCGTGGGCGCCGTCATTCCCCAACTGGAAGTGGAGCCGGAACCTTTCATCGTACGCGGTCCCAACCTGATGACCGGCCACCCGGTAGAGGCCATCATCCCCTATCAGGAAATTTCCCATTGCCTGGACAAGTCCATCGCCCGTCTGGAAGCCGCCATCCAGCAGGTGCTGGAGCAGACCCCCCCGGAACTTTACTCGGATATCGTGGAGAACGGTGTCTTCCTCAGCGGCGGCGGTTCCCTGCTGCGCGGCCTGGACAAACGCCTGTCCGAGAAGATGAACATCCCGTTCCACGTAGCCGAGGACCCGCTCCGCGCCGTGGCACGCGGTACCTGCATCGCCCTTAAGAACACGGAGAACTTCTCTTTCCTCATGCGATAAACCATGCGCAAGCGGAGAAATTGGTTTGCTTCGTTGCTGAATGTGGTCATTTTCATTGGTTTGGAAATGGCCGCTTTGCAATTGATATCGGCCAATGCTCCGCTGCAACGCACCTGGATCGCCAAAGGCGCCCATTATCTCATGGCAAAGATCTGGGGAGGATCCGCTTCCGTAGAGAATTATTTCTCGCTGGCCCAGGAAAACGAGACTCTGTCCCGGGAAAACGCCGCCCTGATGAAGGAATTGCTGAGCGCCCGGGAAATGCTGCGGGCTGTCCATACAGACACCCTGTCCATGGGCAACTGGTCCGGTTTCTCCGCCATCCCCGCCGAAGTAGTGAAGATCTCCCGGAACGGGCAGCACAACTATCTCATCCTGAACAAGGGATCCGAAGACGGAGTGCAGGAGAAATCCGGCATCATTACCCGGGACGGAGTGGTGGGTATCGTGGACGCTGTGGGCGCCCACTACGCCTATGCCTTCTCCTTCAGGAACAACGATATCTCCATCAGCGCCCGGCTGGGGCGGGAAGGCGGCAGCGGCCTGCTGGTCTGGGACGGCAAATCCACCAACGGGGGGCTCATCAAGGAGGTTCCCCTGCAGTACAAGTACAATCCGGGAGACACCGTTTACACCAGCGGCCATTCCCTGCTGTTTCCGCCGGATATTCCGCTGGGCCTGGCAGGAGATGCGCACGTGATCAACGGCGCCACCAACGAGATTGACGTTACCCTGTTCCAGGAATTCAGTTCCATCCGCTACGTTACGGTAGTACATAACAATTCGTTTGACGAAATCCAACAGTTAGTGCAATGAGACGGCCCTTTTTCTGGTTCATATACCTCCTGCTGGTCATTGTGCAGCTGCTCCTGACCAATTACCTGCGCGTCAGCCCCTACCTGATGATAAGCATCCTTCCCATGATGGTGCTTTGTATCTCCATCCGCGTGGGAACCGTGTGGACCATGCTCATCGCCTTTGCCACAGGCTTTGTGGTAGACCTTCTGTCCGAGGGCCTGCTGGGCCTGAACGTTGCCGCGCTGGTACCGGTAGCCTTTTTCCGCAACGGTATCATCCGGCTTGTCTTCGGCACGGAACTGTTTGCCCGCGACGAGGATTTCTCTGTCCAGAGGAACGGCTTTGGAAAAACGGCCCTGGCCACTCTCATCGCCCAGGCGCTGTTCCTGCTCATTTACGTTTGGATAGACAGCGCCGGTATGCGTCCCCTGTCGTTCGACGCCCTGCGCTTTGCGGTTTCCCTGGTGGCCAGCATGCTGGTTTCCCTGCTAACCCTGGGCCTCCTGGCCCCTGATCCGCGCCGATGACCAAAGACGGCCGCCATATCCGGCTGATCATTGGCCTGGGAGTAGCCGTGCTGGTTCTCCTGGGCAAAATTTTTTCCCTGCAGGTCCTGGATAACTCCTACAAGGAAGACGCCGACCGCAACTCTACCATCTACGAGACCATCTACCCCACCCGTGGCGTCATTTATGACCGCAACGGGCGCATCCTGGTGGGCAACAAGGTGGCCTACGACATCATGGTGAGCCCGCGGGAAGTGAAAGAATTCGACACCCTGGCGCTGGCCACCATCCTGGAAGTGGACCCGGATTTCATTCGGGAAAAACTGAAAGAGTACCGGCGCCGGCGCTCCTCCATCGGCTTCCAGGCCGTCACCATGATGCGCACGGTCCCGGCCGAGACTTACATGCGCTTCGATGAGGTGAAATACAAGTTCCCGGGCTTCCGGGGACAGGTGCGCAGCATCCGGGACTATCCCGTGAACGCCGGCGGCAACCTGCTGGGCTACGTGTCGGAGGTAAACCAGTCCTATATCGACAGCCATCCGGGAGAATACCGCAGCGGAGACTATGCGGGCATGACGGGCATCGAAGCCGCCCGGGAAAAGCAGCTGCGCGGGGAAAAGGGTTACCACATCTACCTGCGCAATTCCCGTAACCAGATTGAGCAGCCTTACAAGGACGGACTGGAAGACAAGGAAGCCGTCCCCGGCCAGGATATCGTCACCACCATCGACGCCGACCTCCAGCAGTTCGGGCAGGAGCTCATGCAGAACAAGGTGGGCAGTATCGTGGCCATTGAGCCGGCAACCGGCGAAATCCTGGCGCTGGTATCGGCCCCGGGTATCGACGTAAATATGCTGGCCGATATCGGCAAGTACTGGAACGAGATTTCCTCCAACCCCTATAAGCCCATGTACAACCGCGCGGTGCAGGCTTCTTATCCGCCGGGATCGGTGTTCAAGCTGGTGAACGGGCTCATCGGCCTGGAAGAAGGCGTGCTTCGGCCGGAAATGACCTATCCCTGCCACCAGGGCTATCACTTTGGCGCCGGGAACAAACTGGGCTGCCACGTGCACAAGAGCCCGCTGAACATGGAAGAGAGCATCATGATGAGCTGCAATGCCTATTACTGCTACGTGCTCAAGAACATCCTGGACCAGAAGAAATTCGACAGCGTGGCCGATGGAGTGGACCACTGGCGGGATATGGTGATGAGCTTCGGCTTCGGCCGCAAGCTAGGCAGCGACTTCCCGGCCGAGCTGGGCGGCAGCATCCCCTCCTCCAAGACCTACAACCGCGCCTACGGGAAGGGCCGATGGAATTCTACCACCATCATCTCCCTTTCCATCGGCCAGGGTGAAATCCTGGCGACGCCCATGCACCTGGCCAACCTCTGCGCCACCATCGCCAACCGCGGGCATTACTTCATCCCGCATATCGTGAAGGCGTCGGAGGGTGTGGAAATTGAAAACCGTTTTTACGAGCCGCAATACACCCTGGTGGATACCCTGCAGTTCCCCAAGGTCATCAAGGGTATGTGGAGAGCGGTGAACTCCGGCCCCGGAATGGGCGGAACCGCCCAGATCGCCCACGTGGATTCCCTGGACATCTGCGGAAAAACCGGCACGGCGCAGAATCCCCGCGGGGCCGACAACTCCGTGTTCATCTGCTTTGCGCCCATGGACAACCCCAAGATTGCCATTGCTGCCTACGTGGAAAACGGCGGTTTCGGCGCCACCTATGCGGCACCTATCGCCTCGCTGATGGTAGAGAAATACCTGAAGGGGGAAACCTCCCGGCCGGAATTGGAGAAACGCATGAAGGAGGCCGATTTAATGTCAAGGGTAAAGCATGATTGACGGACAGGACCATAGGAGACAGTCTGTGGACTGGTGGCTGGTAGGAGTATACCTCCTGCTGGTGATGATCGGCTGGGTCAACATCTTTGCCGCCACCCACACCGCCGAACCCGGATCGCTGCTGGACTTCTCCGGGCGTGCGGGCAAGCAGTTCGTGTGGATACTCACGGCGCTGGGACTGGCCGTCACCATCCTGTTCATCCTGCCGGCACGGCTCTGGGAAGGGCTGTGTATACCCATGTACATTTTTGTGCTGGGGCTGTTGGTACTGGTGATTTTCGTTTCATCCGACGTTAAGGGGTCCCACTCGTGGTTCAACCTGGGGCCCGTCCGCTTCCAACCGGCCGAAATATCCAAGATAACTACCTCCCTGGTGCTTTCCTGGTGGGTAAGCCGGCAAAGTTTCAAGATGACGCGGATGAAGGACTTCCTCATCGCCTGCCTGATTATCGGCCTGCCCATGCTGGTCATCGTGGCCGAGAGCGAGACGGGCAGCGCCCTGGTGTACCTGGGCTTTATCTTCGTGCTGTACCGGGAAGGCTTGTCCGGCTGGTGGCTGGGATTGATCGGCCTTATCATCGTACTGTTCATCACCACGCTCACCCTGGAACCCTACTGGTCCATCCTCATTATGATTGGGGTGCTGGTGGCGTGCAATGCGTATATGCAGCCGTCGCGCTTCTGGAAGCGGCTGGCCATCTGCGGCAGCGCCGTGCTGGTGATCGCCCTGCTGCCGTCGCTGCTGGCCTGGCTGTCCGACCTGGTAAGCGCCCGGATCGAATATCTGAACAACCGCATCTGGGTACCCCGGGCCGATGAAAGTGCCACTTATTTCTGGAGTTTCATCCTGCGTATCCGGCCCATGCACATGATGTTGGGCGGCGCGGTCGTGGCCCTGCCCCTGCTGCTATGGTGGGCCTATAGGCAGAAAGATACCTTCCTGGCCGTTTCCCTGGGCGCCTTTGTGGTGGGGGTGCTGCTGGTGTTCTCCACGGATTACATCTTCAACAACGTGCTCAAGGATCACCAGCGGTCCCGTATCGAGGTGCTGCTGGGCATGAAGGAAGACCTGGCCGGTGCCGGGTACAACGTACACCAGAGCAAGATTGCCATCGGCAGCGGCGGGCTCCTGGGAAAAGGCTTCCTGCAGGGCACGCAAACCACCTTCGGCTTTGTGCCGGAGCAGTCTACCGACTTCATTTTCTGCACCATCGGAGAGGAATGGGGCTTTGCGGGCTGCCTGGTGGTCATCCTGCTGTATACGTTCCTGATAATCCGGCTGCTGATGGACGCCGAGCGATGTCGGGACCACTTCACCCGCACCTACGGCTACTGCGTGGCTGCCTGCGTGTTCATGCACCTTTTCATCAACGTAGGCATGACCGTGGGCCTGATGCCCGTCATCGGCATTCCCCTGCCGCTGCTCTCCTACGGCGGCTCCTCCCTCTGGGCCTTTACCATCCTCATTTTCATCTTCCTGTCCCTGTACAGGAACGAAAAGAAATATTTTTAGAGGGTGTGTGGTGTTTGCGATTCTTTGTAACTATCTGATTTTCAATATGGTTTGTAATTTTCTTGATTCCATTTGGTATCAAGAAATTTTTCTTCCATCTTGATTATCAAACAGTTATCCCATGTGCACAAAATCCATTTTTTTTGCGTACCTTTGCATTCCCACATTTTGCCTTGGTGGTGGAATGGTAGACACGAGGGACTTAGACTCTAGTTCTTTGAAATAATTATTTGTAAGAGACGGAAGTTAATACTATCTTTGCCTCTACCATGAAGAATCACTATTCAAAAGAAGATGTCATTGTAGCTGTTGCAGATAACAAGTCCATTGCCGGAGTCCTTCGACAATTGAACTTGAGACCAATTGGCGGAAACTATAAAACAATCCATCATCTCATTAATGAGTATGGATTGGACACCTCTCACTTTACTGGTCAAGGATGGAATATCGGCTTGGAGTTTAAGCCCAAAAAGGCCCTTGATGACGATGAAGTCTTTGTTAAGGATTCAAACTATCGTTGTTCCTGGAGACTGAGAGAACGATATAGAAGAACTACCGGTATTAACTACTGTGAAGAATGCCATTTGTCAGAATGGAGAGGAAAGCAGATTCCTCTAGAGATTCATCACAAAAATGGCAATAATATGGACAACAGATTAGAGAATCTAATGCTTTTATGCCCAAATTGCCATGCTCTTACAGGTAATTATCGAGGAAGAGCACAATTGAGTGCACTCTCTGAAAAGAGAGATGTAGAATGCCGTAAATTCAAGGAAACCTTAACGGGAAAGGCCGAAGGCAATCTTGAGCCAAGCCTTTGAAAAGAGGAAGGTGCAGAGACTAGACACGGCACACCTAAAGGGAAACCCACGGTGAAGGAATAGTCCAGACCACAAACAGTGATGGTGGCGAAAGCCATAGTGGTACGAAAATCCCTTGGCCCGAAACGGCCGTGCGGGTTCGATTCCCGCCCGAGGCACAGAAAGACCTTGTAAGTTGCTGATTATCAAGCATCCTACAAGGTCTTTCTTTTTGAATTCCCCAAATTTGACCACATTTTGACCACATTTTTCAAGTGGCCTATGCAGCAGTTGCCATGCCCGTGGTGTTGTAGTAGAACACACAAACTGTTTTCCCTCCATCAATAATGTAGGCGGTATAATCATCCGTACAATACACATATGAAGCATTGTAGGTCTGTGCACGCTTCCTGTGGCTTTCCTTAAAGGAGTCAAATTCATCAGGGCGGATGTTTCTGCTAAAAGGTCTGATTGCACGCTGTATTTCACCAGAGTCAGTGACTTTGAATTCATCCTGAACAAAGTAAGGAGCATTCTTATCAGTCATCATTCCAACACCTCTTGACTTGGTCATTTCAACAGCCTTCTCAATCAGGCGCTGTTCATCGGACACCACGTCCTCCTCTTGAATTGAGTCAGATTCCACAGGTACAGAATCAGCCCACAGAGATTCTTCCGAGGCTTTATCTGCATTTGATTCACAACTAGTATTCTCGGGCAATGTCGCATAAAAATCCTCCCACCACTTTGCATCTTCAATTTCCTTGTCAACCCTTTTTTTATCTTCCTCTGAAAGCTTCGAGTAATCCATCACAAATGGTTCTACGCCATCGGACTTATTGAAATGGGTCACCTGAATTTTCGTTCCGGAAATAAGATAGACAGTATAGTCGCCGACCTCTACTATCTTCACATTTTTATAGCGATCTTCCATACGCATACGTTCTATTAACTTCAGGTTTTCCAGCCCCTTCAACGACTCATTCCATCCACCAGTTTTATCAAGGATTAATTCCCCATTGTTTCTTCTGAAGACGTAATTCGCAAAATACGAGTACCTTGAGTCGATAAAATTAGGAACTGGCAAGCCCTTTACGGTTTCTATTGCGAGCTTAACAAGATCCTCCTCCGTCATACGAGTGGTTTTCAATGACGGAGCATCAATAGACTTAACCTCTTCTGTAATGGGCGTCTGATCATCCACATTAATTGTCTTGGACTTGGACATAATAGGTGACTGCCCTTTAAGCATTTCATTCATAAGGCAGTATACAATCTCCTCATCCTTTGCCAATTCACGCATAGCCATCACATAAGAATGGGTCATTACCTGCATCCCCACCTGTTTTTTGGTCTCAAGCTCAATCTTGGTCTTTACAAAGTTGCAAAGACCCTCATAGTTCATTCCCGCATAATTGGCGGGCTGGGCCTTTTCGGCCTTTACCAATGATTCTGTCATAATTTGAAAAGTATTATAGTTAAACATAGATTTTTTAAGCGGCCTGTCCCTCTTGGCCCATCTGTCCCACATTTTGGTTTTTTGAAGTAGTGTCTTTCCCTGAAATAAGTTGACTCGCAAACACGAGTTAACAATGTTTATTTATCGAACGACACTGAGGGATCAGTATTATGAGAAAGCAATCGACAT
>Ga0310696_10010767_pt1 | contig 10477 bp, 10 predicted proteins | sample AusTroGonzalo_MG_4_FD_203885 | JGI IMG/M metagenome (GOLD analysis project Ga0310696, IMG submission 203885) | Bovine rumen microbial communities from tropical cattle in Woodstock, Queensland, Australia - Gonzalo_02 (v2) (version 2) | ecosystem: Host-associated > Mammals > Digestive system >... | reverse complement strand
TGACGGTTTTCCGACTTACGGTTCCCGGACGCGCCGCTGTCGAGATTCTTGGCGGCGGTCCCGCCTCGCGTGAGACAGAAGCCATCGCTCCCGAGCGGAGCCATCCGCTCAACGCGTTGGTTTTCTCCGGTGGATCCGCCTATGGTCTTGCTGCCTCCAGCGGCGTTGCCCGCTGCCTGGAGGAACATGGGGTAGGGTATAATACAGGCATCGCGCTCGTGCCGATCGTTTGCCAGAGCAGCATCTACGATCTGGGCTACGGCAGCGCTGCCGTGCGCCCGGATGACCGGATGGGGTATGAGGCCTGCGAGTTGTCTTTTGCTCAAAATGATCCGCGCAGCGGCAATGTCGGCGCCGGTACCGGAGCTACGGTAGGAAAGGCTGCCGGAATGAGGCAGGCCCAGAAAGCGGGTATTGGCTACGCGGCCGCTAGGATGGGGAAGCTCCAGATAGGAGTGGCCGTCGTGCTGAACAGTTATGGGGACATCTATGCCGAGGGGCAGAAGATTGCCGGGATGCTCACCCCCGACCGCTCCGCGTTCGCAGATTCATACGCGACCTTGCTTCAAACGGAAAAGGGCAATCTTTTCACCAGTACCACCAATACCACCCTCGTCGCTGTCTTTACCAACGGTGACTTCTCGCCTGCCGAGCTGAAGCACCTGGCCCAGATGGCGTCCGCCGGCCTGGCGCGCTGCATCGTGCCCTCCTTTACCACCGCAGACGGGGATACCGCCTACGCTATCTCAGTCGGCCCCGATGCGGATAAAGTCGCCGCAAACCTTGATGCGGTCGGCGCACTTTCCGCCACCTTGGTTGAAGAGGCTATCGCCGACGCTGTACATTCCGCAATAATAAAAGAACAGGATTACTTAAGAATGGTCAACCGCTAGGAGCGGGTTATTTTTTATGAATACTCAGATTTTAATGGAAGCGATCAAGGCCCGACATTCGGTAAGAAAGTATGTCGACAGGCCCATCGAGACTGAAAAGGTGATGTCTCTGCGCTCCGAAATGGAGAAACTCAATGCGGAGAGCGGGCTGAACATCCAGCTTGTCCTGGAAGAGCCGAAGAGCTTCGCAAGCGGGTTATGGAAGTACGGACAGTTCTCAGGCGTGAAGAACTATTTTGTGATGGCCGGGCCAAAAGGCAAGCAGGCCGAGGAGAAGATAGGCTACAACGGCGAGAAATTGGTGATCCTTGCCCAGACGCTTGGTTTGAACACATGCTGGGTAGGACTTACCTACAAAAAGATTCCAGGCACATTTACGCTCCGGGAGGGAGATGTCGTCCACTGCGTGATTGCTTTGGGCTATGGCGCCAATCCCGGCGTCCAGCACCCGCTTAAGCCGATGGAGCACTTTTATGAGGCCTCCGGGACGGTTCCGGATTGGTTCAAGGCAGGTATGGAAGCCGCTCTTCTTGCCCCTACGGCGGTCAATCAGCAGAAGTTCAAGTTCATTCTCCAGGATGGGAACAAAGTGGGCACCAAGACTTCTTTCTCACCTTGGGGATACACGATCATAGACCTGGGCATTGTTAAATATCACTTTGAACTGGGTGCCGGCACAGAAAACTTTGAATGGATATAAAACGATATGAAAAGAGACTATTTTGAGGGGGTTGACCTTGCGGTCACCATCTGTGCCAAGGATGGCACCATCCTGGATATGAACCAGAAGTCCCGTCAGACTTTCCTGAAGCCCGGCCAGGAGGATATCATCGGACAGAATGTGCTGGATTGCCATCCCGAGCCCGCCCGTTCCTTGCTGGACGACATGCTGAAGAATCCCCGTTCCAACATCTATACGGTGGAGAAAGAGGGACGAAAGAAGCTCATCTTCCAGACTCCGTGGTATGACGGGGACGCGTATGCCGGTTTCATGGAACTGTCTATCGTGCTCCCAGAAAGCATCCCGAACCGGGTCAGGAAGCCCAAAACCGAATAGATGAGCCTGACCGAAAAAACAAAGAAGTGGCTTAAAAAGAACGCCGACATTTCCCTCAAGGGGAAAACGGTCGTCGTGACCGGAGCCAACAGCGGGGTGGGGTTCAAGATCTCCGAGACCATGCTGTATCTTGGGGCTAGGGTGATCCTTGCATGCAGGAACAGGCAGAAGGCAAATGAGGCGCGCGACATCCTCGCTGCCGGGTATCCCGAAGCGGACCTCTCCGTGATGCTACTTGACCTTGCCGATTTCTCATCCATCGATGCCTTTGTTGACGCGGTTCGGCAGCGGGGGATAGATATCGATGTCTTCGTGAACAATGCCGGCGTCCTGCATCAACCCGGGAAGAAGACGAAAGACGGATTCGAGCTGGTGATCGGGACAAACTACCTGGGCGTGTTCTACCTGACGGAACAGCTGCTTCCGTATCTGTCATCCCTGCCGCACGATGTCACCTATATCAACACCATCTCGCTGATCCACAAGTTCGCTACGATCGATTACGAAGACTTTTTCTTCGAGAGGCGTTACTGCACCATGCCCGTTTACGGCCGTTCCAAACTCTGCCTGGCGAAATACACCTACCATACGGCGAAGCGGCTTTCCGGCGGCAATGTGCACATCTATATGAATCATCCCGGGATTGCCATCACGCCCATGGGCTTGAATATGGTGGGCCCCAGGTTGGCGAAACTCGGCAATATGACCAAAGGCCTCTTTAATTCTCCCGAAAAATCGTCACTTTCCGTAGCCTATATCCTGGCCCACGCCCTTCCTGACGGAACCATTGCCGGTCCGGACAATGGATTCGGCGGCTGGGGCTATCCGAAGGTTAACCATGCTGGCAGCAAGGTGACGACCGGCGCGGAAGAATTGATTGCTTTTACTAAGAAAATAATCAATAGCGAAGCTCCAGTTCGTCCAGATAAAGGACACTGTGCGTCGAGCCGGTAAAATAACTTCCCAGCCTGCTTGAGGAAGACATGATGCCGATGTAAGTGGGCGTAGCGTCACTGGTATAAACGATCGGGATATTGAATTCCACATAGCCGTCGGTGGGCGCGCTGAAATCCAGCACGCCATATGCAATGACATCTGAGGCCTTTGGGTCGAGTTCAAGGCCCTTGGTGTTGTCGATGAGAAAGGGTTTATCCCAGACAGTCAGATAGATTTCAATGTGACCGTGGTCCAGGGTACCCAGCTTATCCTTCAATTTCTTGTCGGCATAATCGATAATGCCGGGCGTATAGGCATAATATCCGTGCAGGGACTTAGGCCTGTGGGTAAACGGAACACCGAACGACAATTGGGAACCGCTGGTGCCGATCACTTTGATGAATTCTCCGGTATACAGGCAGGCCGATGCGAATTTCCCGATGCCCAAAACACCGACGAACTGGCTTTTGAGCTCAGCAGCCTTTTTCCCTTCGCCCTTGACGGCCACGAAGTCATCTTCGGGCTCCGTCACGTTCTTCCCCAGGGTGCTGGTTCCTTTATTTCCTGAATCCCAACCTTTTGCATACCAAACCTTTCCTTTCTTCTCCCAGTTGTCCAAAGACATGTTCTCCAGCTGGGCCTGGGCATTCAGCACGTTCGAAAGCAGCAGGAAAGCTCCTGCAACCCATAAAGCTCTTTTCATCATTTTTCAGCATAGGCATCCCTGAACATCTTTATCAGTTCACGGACGGAATTATCAATAGAATACTTTTTCATCTCGCTTACATAGGCACCCCGGGCTGCTTCGAGTTCGTCGGGATGGTCGAGCCACCAGTCTATTTTCCGTGCGAGTTCAACGGCATCTCTCTGATGGAAGCGGCTGCGATCGTCCAGCGCAAACTGGTCCGTTCCGGTGAGAGTGCCATGTGCGATGATGGGAACGGCGCCCTGCTGCATGGCTTCCATAATGGAAAGGCCTTCCACCTCGATGGTGGCGCAGTGGATGGCCAGGTCGGCCTTGGCAGCCAGGTTCCGCAGTCCATCCCTGTCCAGGAATTCAAACAAGGGGAGATACCGCAGGACTCCGCTGTCGTACAGCTTCTGCACCTTCCGGCGGATTTCCTTCTCGCGCGGGCCGCGGCCGGCGAAGACAAGCTGGATGTTCCGGGCGTGGGTGCTATGCTTCATCGCCTCCAAGAGGGTATACGGGTCCTTTTCGCCGGACAGACGGCCGATGCAGATGATCAGGAAAGGCTGGTTCTGATGGGGAACACGGATGCATTCGTCGGGAACCACGCCGTTGGATATGACTCTCAGGTCTCCAGTGAAGCCATTGGCAATCAGGCGGTCGCGGACATTCTTCGTCGGGCATTGCACATACTTCCATTTGTTGAAGCACAGGTCTCGCCAGGACTTCAGGAGGAGCTGGTTGGGAAGCTTCCAGGCTCCCAACGCCAGAGAATAGAAGATATTTTCCGGATGAAGGTGATACGTTCCGGTGATCGGCTTGCCCAGTCTGCGGGCAACCTTGGCTGTCCTGATTTGCAGGACAAAAGGCTCCTGCATGTGGATCACATCGGCCCAGCGTACGGCTTCCTCTACCACACGCAAGTCTGTACTTGCAAAACTGTACCCTTGCGCGTCGATAATGGGCTGAAAAAAAGGGAAATAAAAGGCCTTGAGCGCATATTCCGGCTGAGGGCCGCCCGGGGTATGATTGGGTCCCGACAGCACCCTGACCTCTTCACCCGCCTCCCTCAACGCTTTCACCGTTCTTCTTGCCGATGCGGCAAGACCGTTTCCGGTGGTGTAAAAATTATTTAGTACGAAGAGAATCTTCATTACTTCACACACTACTTGAAGCACTCGGCCAGCATTTCTTCCAAGGCTGGTCCGCGGAGGCCACGGGCAACGATGTTGCCTTTCGGGTCAATCAGCAGGTTGTCCGGAATGGCGTCAATCGAATAGAGTTCGCTGGCTGCATTTTTCCAGTACTTCAGGTCGGAAAGGTGGATCCAGGGCATGCCCCATTCGACGATGGCTTTCACCCAGGGCTCTTTCTCACGGTCGAAGGATATGCCCACGATCTCGAAGCCCTTGTCGTGATACTTCTTGTAGGCGGCCACCACGTTGGGCATCTCGGCCTTGCAAGGGCCGCACCAGGAAGCCCAGAAATCGACCAGAACCCACTTGCCCTGACCTGCGTACTCGCTCAGTTTGTGCATCTTGCCGTCAGGATCGGCCTCTTCCAGATCGAGGAATTTCTTCCCGACAAAGGCCTGCTTGATATCATCGACTTCCTTCTCGGCAGCGTAGGCCTCATCCAGGCTGCGCTTGAGTTCAACCACAAACGGGTGCTTGGTGAACGGGGCGTCCGAGGAGACAAGTTCATAGAACTTCTCGTAGCCGAAAATGTCGGCGATATTCTCGATGAAAGCCACGGGGATCAGGTTGTCTATATTTTCCTCGATGATAGCGAGTTTCGTGGCGCCGTATGCCTGGAGCTTTTCTTGATACTGCTCTACAAACGACGCCTCCTGAGCTTCCTGTTCTTCCTTGGAGAGGGCCAGGAAATCCTCGATGAACCGGGAGAAAACGGAATAGGCTTCGCCGCTCCGCTTGTCGCACGCCGTCAGTTTATTGTTGAGCGCAGAACCCGTGAGGGTCGTGTCGGCGAAATTGATGTTGATGGCAACTCCGTCGTTGATCAGCGGGTAATTCCATCTGGATCCCTTGAGCTCGACTTCCAGGAATGCATCCTTATCGGCTTCACCTTTCATATTGAAGGTGCCGTCAGCCACAACCGCACTGTCGATGGGGGAAGCGGTCAGTCGGTCTACCAGATAAACGGATGCCCCGTCTTCCGGTGCATTATTTCCCGAAATGTTGTATTTCGCGCTGTTGCCGGTGCAGGCGATCGCTCCTGCCGCAGCAAGCGTGAGCATAAGAATAGATAACTTTTTCATATCAATCATTTATTATTGTTTCACAATGCTTTTTTACCTTCTTCCCGGGCTTTCTGCAACTGATAGTTCCTTTGCTTAAGCTCCTGAAGCAGGGTCCCCATCTCATCGGCGCCTTCACTTCCCTTTGTCGTATCTTGAAGCTCCTGGCGCTGTGTGCTGAATACCTCCAGGTCCTTGTCCGTTACTTTCATCATCAGCTTGCACTGTTCGTACTCCCCCTGCATCTTGTGAAGCTGGGTCTGGCTGAAAAACAGATACAGGGAAGAATCGAATGCAGCCAGACCATCGTAAGACGTGATGGCATCGGCAGCCTTAAGCTGAAAGTCGTCTATCACGCTGGTTTTATAATAGACCCTTTCATCGTAAAAAGTGGATACGGTCTCCACGAAAAGAATATTGCCGATGGTCTTGATGGTTTCTATGTTGGACTTGAAGATGCTCTCCGTCGTGGTCATATAATCAAATACCGGAAAGACAGTAGTCAGTTCAATCGCGTGTTTCTGATACTCCTGCGGATTGGAAACCATTGCAACCTGCAGGTCAAAGAATGCGTTCAGGTCTTTGTCACAGGATTCAATCCTCTTGAGCGTTTCGCGCATGTCATACATGATCATCATCACCATCTCCCGCTTTTCAGCGTTCTTGGTATGGCGGTTGATGATGGCAGTCGTACCAAACGTGAGGATGATGGAGACCGTCGTGGCCGCCAGTGACATCAGGAATTCGTTCCAGGAGGACAGGTTCCGCTTTCCGCCGTGTCTTTCCATTTTGAAGTTAATTTGAAAAGACAAAGGTATAAATTAACTGCAACAATTCCCTACTTGATGAAGGTAATGTGCGGGGGAAAAGGCAGAAGATGAGTGGCCGCAGCGGGCGGAAAACTCTGTCATTTCAGTTCAAAAGTGACGGTTTGCCGGATATCCTTGGCGGATGCTGCAAGCAAGACTTGGAACTCGCCCTTTTCCGCAACCCACGCATGCTTCGCTGCGCCAAAGAAGCTGAGGGCTTCCTTGTCGATTGTGAAGGACACATCGGCCGTCTGGCCAGGTTCCAGTCTCACTTTCGCGAAACCCTTGAGCTCTTTTGCCGGACGGTCTATGGATGCCTCGGGATCGGCAATATACAGCTGGACAACCTCGGCGCCGGCTACGGTGCCGGTATTCTTGACGGGAACCGTCACCGTGACAGTGCCGTTTTCCGTCATAGAGGCCTTGCTGATGCGGGGATCGCCGAATTCAAATGTGGTGTAGCTCAGGCCATGGCCGAAGGGGAAGAGGTCGCCGCCGTGCTGGTCGTACCAGCGGTAGCCCACATAGATACCCTCGGTGTATTCCATGTCGAGGACGGGCATGCCGTCGATGGTGCCGTCACGGAGAATGCCGGGATACTGCTTTTCAGTCTGTACGGGATTGTCCGCATAGGAGACCGGAATGGTGAAGGGGAGATGGCCGGACGGATTCACGTCGCCGGAGAGGACGTCGGCCAGGGAGTGGCCTGCCTGGGTTCCGAGATACCAGTCCTGGACGATGGCGGGAACTTTTTCTACCCACGGCATCGCCACGGCGTTGCCGGAAATGTTCACCACGACGAGCCGGTCGGTTGCGGCAGCCAGGGCTTCAATGACAGCGTCCTGGCCGTAAGGGAGGCCGTACTGGATGCGGTCCTGCCCTTCGGAGTCCTGCTCGGGAGCCTTGTTGAGGCCGCCGATGAAAATGACATAGTCAGCGCCCTGCGCCGCTTTCACCGCATCAGCGATCAGCGTGGCGGCGCTGCGTGATTCACGGAGATCCTGGCCGGTGGAAACGCCGTTGTATTCACTGCCTACATCGCCTACATAACCGCGTTCCCACACCACTTCGGCTTCGGGATACCGGGCTCTGATGCCATCCAGCGGGGAAACCTCGAGCTTCACCTTGAGGGAGGAGGAGCCGCCGCCCACCGTCATCATCTTCACCGCGTTCTCGCCTACGACGACGATTTTTTTCGGATTCGTCATCGGCAGGAGGCCGCCGTCGTTTTTGAGGAGCACGATGGACTCGGCACCGATCTTCCGGGCCGCGGCGTAGTGCTCGGGCGATGTCTGGCTGCCGAAAGGACGGTTGCGGTCCATGGCGGTGCGGAAAATCATGCGCAGGATGCGCTTCACGCGGGCGTCCAGTTCGGCGGTGCCGATCTCGCCCTTTTCGATGGCTTCCCTGTAGGGAACCGCCAGGTAATAGTGGTCATAGGCATTGGTTTTGCCCATCGTGAGACCGTCAGTCCACGAGCCGTATTCGAGGTCCACGCCGTGCCGGGCGGTCTGGAGGGTGTTGTGCACACCGCCCCAGTCGCTGATTACCACGCCGTCGAAGCCCCATTCTTCCCGCAGGATTTTGTCCAGAAGCACTTCATTGGAGCACAGGTGCTCGTTGTTGTACAGGTTGTAGGCAGCCATGACGGACCACGCACGACCCTTCTGGACCGCCGCCTTGAAGGCGGGGAGATAGATCTCATACAGGGTGCGGTCGTCCACGATGGTGTTCGCGATATGCCGGTTTATCTCGCTGTTGTTCAAGGCATAATGTTTTACGCAAACGGCTACGCCGTTGGACTGCACGCCTTCCACATACGGTACTACCATCTCGCCGGCGAGGTACGGGTCCTCACCCATATACTCGAAGTTACGGCCGTTCAGCGGGAAGCGGTAGATGTTCACGCCGGGGCCCAGCAGTACGGTCTTGTTGCGGTACCGTGCCTCTTCACCGATACTCTTGCCGTAGAGGCGCGAGAGATCGCGGTCCCAGGTGGCGGCCAGACCGCTCAGGGCGGGGAAGGCCGTGATGGAATCGTTGGTCCAGCCGGCCTGCTCCCACTCGTCCCAAAGGACTTCCGTGCGGATGCCGTGGGGGCCGTCTGTGCACCACACCTCCGGGATGCCCAGGCGCGGCACGCCCGGGGAGCTGAATTTGGACTGGGCGTGGACCATGGCGATCTTCTCGTCAAGGTTCATCCGCGAGAAAGCGTCCTCAACCCTTGCCTCCAGTGGCTGGGTGTCGTCCAGATATGCGGGGACATTGGGATTCTTTTGGGGTGCCTGCCCGCAGGCGGCGACTATCAGGACAAGGCCTAAGAGGAGGGTTTTACGGTTCATATTGCTTTATTTATAGTAATTATTTCATGTTGGCTTCGATGCGGATGGCCTGCTCGGTGAAGGCGATGCCGCCCACGTTGAATGTTTCGAACAGGGTTTTCAGTTCCGGGATGACGTCCAGGTTCAGGATGAGGATATGCTTGTCGCCGGTTTCTTCGATGAGTCCGGCCGGGGCCTTTTCGATGAGGAATTTCCTGGCTTTGTCCAAGATGAGACCGGAAAAGGTGCCGGTTTCCACCTCGGTGGTGATCCTGCTCCCATCGACGTAAACGATTTTCACCCTGGCTGATACAGAGGGGTGGAGGATGCCCAGGATATGCAGGACCATCGTGACCGCAGCGGTATCCGGGGCATGATAGGAGAGGGTAAGGCCTTTGACGGAGGTTTTCTGGCCGATGAGGCTGTTCAACTCGTCAAATGTGGCTTGTAGTATCATGCGGAAGAAGGATAATCAATACAAATCTATAAAAAAAAGCGGGAGACCGAGCCGATTCTAATGAATTATGAATAACTTTACGATTATGGAAGAAAAGATTACCCCCATTCTTGTTTCCCTGTCCGATTACGCGCTAGACGGCGAGGGGAGTACGGGCGAGAGCTATGTCCTGAAAAGCGATCCGTCTGTCATGATGAAATTGTTCTATCCCGGAAAGCATCAACAGCCTATTGATGAAATGCGGATGGCCCGCAAGGTCTACGCAGCCGGTATTCCGACCCCGGAACCCGGAGATTTCGTGACTACGGAAGACGGTCGCCTGGGTATCCGGTTCCGTCGCATCATCGGCAAGAAATCTTTTTCCCGCGCCACGGGCGAAGACCCGGCGAACGTAGAACGCTATGCGACGGAGTTTGCCGAGATGTGCAAGGCCCTGCACGCTGTCCATCTGGATACGTCCCAGTTCGAAAGCGTCAAGAAGCGGGATCTCGACATGCTGGAGGCCAATCCTTTCTTCACCCCGGTTGAAAAGGAACGGCTGGCGCGGTTCATCAATGACGCCCCCGATGCGGACACTGCCGTCCATGGCGATCTCCAGTACAGCAATGCCATCTTCACGGCCAACGAGCGCTACTTCATCGACTTGGGCGATTTCTGCTACGGGTATTACATGTTTGACGTGGCGATGGTCTATCTGTGCTGCTGCCTGAGCCAAGAGGAGTTCATCCTCAACACGTTCCATATGCCCAAGTCGCTGTCGCGCAAATTCTGGTCGTATTTCGCCCCGGTCTATTTCGGGAGCGACCGTCCGCTGTCGTCCATCGACGAGGAAATACGCCCGTACGCCGGACTCAAGACCCTCATGATTGAGCGGGAGACCGGTTGTCCGATGCCCGAGTTCCGGGAGACGCTGGTCGGTATTATCTAACCTACTTGTTGCCCAGGCACGCGATGTGCGCGTCCGGGGCTTCCATGATGTTCCAGGAAAGGACGAGGCCTTCGAAGCCGTGCTGTGCAACGGCTTTCAGGGATTCCGTCACGTATGCGGGAGAGGTCGGC
>Ga0310696_10010763_pt1 | contig 10482 bp, 7 predicted proteins | sample AusTroGonzalo_MG_4_FD_203885 | JGI IMG/M metagenome (GOLD analysis project Ga0310696, IMG submission 203885) | Bovine rumen microbial communities from tropical cattle in Woodstock, Queensland, Australia - Gonzalo_02 (v2) (version 2) | ecosystem: Host-associated > Mammals > Digestive system >... | reverse complement strand
GCCCTCTGAACACTGCACCCGCCTCAAGTATATATTCTCTGTCACTTTTCCAAATAACTTTCCAGCCGGCTCTGTCGCTCCAGTCCATCAAAAGCGAACGAAGCGCCGCACCTTCGGGAGCAAGCCAATCTTCCACACCGGAAGCATCAACGACTTCACCCATTTCCGCGCCGCGCATCAGAACCGCGGCCTCATCGCTCTTTATTCCCGCGGGAACGAGCAATTGTTTTTGCCCTTCCGCTTTATTTTCCGACAACACCTGTCTGTTTTCCACAATCGTGAAGGTCTCGGTCTTATCATCAAAAGCGGATGTATCGCCGTAAACTCTGTCTATCTCTTGTCTTTTACCTACGGCCGCACCGACAAGGCGATAATCTTCTTCGCATCCGTCCTTACCGGCGTTTTTCATAAAACCGATATCGTCAGCAGGCATGGACGAGGCAATATCTTCGGCGGAATTGCCATATCTTGCGGGCATTGCGTTATAAGGCGCTCTTTCCACCCATGCGCCGCCGCCCATAGGAGCATCAAAAGCCTGCTCGGGAATAGGTGCTCCCCGCGGAATCAACAAAGGAGCAGGGGGCAATCCGTTGCTTCCCTCGCTTACAAATGTTTCCTCGGTCACATCATAGGAACTCGTGCTTTCAAACCACGAGGAACAAGCGGATAAACCAAAGGTGCTGACAACCAGACCCGATACTAACAAAACTTTATGTCTTTCAAAGCCGAACATTAAGACTCTCCGAACAAATACGCCCTTTTCAATAGCTCAAAAGAGCAAGTTTAACACAACCAAAACCCCTCTTTTCAAAAGGGAGGACAGGTACATGCTGCCCTTTTTATCAAAACTTTCTTTACAAATCCTTTACAAAAAAAACAAATGTTGAAACCAAGAAAACTTGAATCAATCATTTACCTTTTTCAAAAGTTTCCTCCTACAACATTCATACTTTTTGCATCACCGTCACCGCGTGAAGAAAAAGTATTAACCGTTAACACATCGTCATCGGCACCCGAAAGGGAAGGTCTGATGTTATCTTCATCAAAGCCATAGCCGACCAACACATTGCGCACCAAGGCAAAACGCCGTGATTGCAACCTTAAATCTTTATTACTCATAACCACATCAGCCGCTTTGCGTCCGTCCGCCACCGCTTTTATGGCAAAGGATTTAAGCCACTTTACCGTATCGGCGGAAACATTAGGCATTCCTTTTTCAAAGGTTATGCGGATTTGCGAAGGAGCCGCTGCTGTCGTAGTCGCAACAGGTGTTGCATGCTTTTCAGCTTTTCTGTTGCGCTTGGTATATTGCGACACGGCATCATCAAGTCTGTTTCCTTCATCACCGGCCGCAAGAATAGAGCCGAACCAGTCTTTTACCGTATTGACAACATCTTTCTTCTCGGGCGCAGGAGCGAAAGCTGTGACGGGAGCCGGTACAGGCAAAGCCGCCGCCGCGTCGCTCATATCGGGTTGAGGAGCAAAATAGCCTTGCGAGTATGAAGTAGCATAGTCATTTGCGTAAGCATTATAAGAAGTATCTTCATACCCGAACCCGCCGCCGAAACCACTGTCCTCGCCATCCGCCCCAAGCGTATTCATAGGTACCAGCAAAGGTTGGGAAGGCTTAGGTACGGCCACTTGCTCACCGCTTATATTCATATCAGCGCTAAGCGTAACGGGATTAGGAACATTGATAGCGGGGCTTGCTCCGGTATCGCCGAAAGGTGCTACCGCTTCCGTAGGTACAGCAGCAGGAAGAGGCGCAGGGACAGGTTCGGGGACCAAAGTCGCTACGGGCGCAGGAGCAGGCGCAGGAGCAGGAGCCGGTGTTGGAGCAGGAGCAGGCGCTACGGGAAGCGTATTACTGTCTGTGCCAACAAGCCAATCGGGGGCGCTACCCCCTTCCGTTCCTTGCTTCAGAATATCCTCAAGCGTAGTCTCTGCGGCATTAGCTTCCGCAACTATCCATCCCGAGGCTTCCTCACGGTCGTTCCAAGTGTCATCAAAATCGTTATATCTTTGTGCTGCCGCCATATCTTTGGGAGTGCTTATGGCGTCATCCGAAACTTTTTCTAAAGCAGCAATCGGCAAAATCTCAACCCGCTGTTCATTTCCGAGCGCATCACCATACATGGGATTAGCCGTAAGCGGTTTTTTCTCAAAAGCAAGATAGGCGTTTATATTGCCGTCCACTATGGACTTTTCTTCCGCCGAAAGGGTTATTGAAGGATCAATCCAAGGCGATTTCTTGCTGCCATATTTTTTGTAATCGCTGGGAGAAGCCGGTTTTTCAAAAGAATTGTTCGCCGCCGCGGTCTCTAAAGCAGCAGAAGAAGGGGAGTATAAAGGCTTATCCACTACGGCAACTTTGACCGTTTCTATGATGTCATTTTCATCAACCGAGGCAAGCATATCTGAGGAAGTGTTGTCATTTGCCGCATTACTGTTTTCCAAAATAATGACCTCGGCAACCTGTTGCGGCAAGGCTTCGGGCTCGGCAATTGCGGCAGTCTCAACAACTTCGGTAGCCTCGGCAGCTTTAGCCACCTTTGCCCTAAGCTCACTTTCATCAATCCAAGAGGTAAACACATCGGCATCACCGATAATACCACTGTCATCTGCCTTCGCCGCGTCGGCAAGCGCCACCGCACTTACAAGAAAAGTCGCCCCCAGCAAACAAGCCTTAAAAGGCATCTTTTTCCTTACATTATAACCATTTTCTAACAAAAACACGCTCAACTTGCACTCCCCGATTTGCGTTTTCGCTATCTAATCAAAGTCGCGTCAACCCAAAGGCTGCCGCCGCTACCCTCACAAAACCACAATATATAGCGCTATATACAAGGTAATGCGAAACTAACCTTCCCCATATACAAGATGAAGTGGAGAAGAAAGTAAAGAGTTTTTTTTGTAAAAATGCATTTTTTTTAGTGAGATTCAGCCAAGATTCGGAAAAACCTGATTTTTTTGCAAATAAAGCCGCCCAAGAATTGTGAAACTTTTTTTACAAAAAGTCTTTTTGCTCTGAAAGTAGCACATTTGCTTGGCTTTAGCTATCCATGTTCATAAAAATAAAAAGTTGTCCCCGTCCTAAAAATGCCGTATTCTTAAAGTATGAGGCTGGGCAGGGGTTGCCCTGTCGCAACACAAAGGAGATTAAGACAAATGTTAGTAAAGTTTCTTAAAGTTTTTGCTGTCGTAGCGGTTATCACACTTGCTGTAAGCACCGAGGCTTTCGCCCAAAACAACGCGGTTTTCGATGTTGTTATTCAAAAGGGTGTTAACCTGTTTACCGAAATTCGTACCGTAGTATTCGTTATGGGCGGTTTCGGCTTAGTCGGTTTGGCAGTAGCATCTATTTTCGGTCGCCCCATGTGGAGATGGTTTGCCCTTCTTGCCATGGGCTTGGTCGTAGTTGCAGTTGCTAACGCTATCATTAACTACTTTGCTTCGTCGGATGGTACTTCATCCAACAACAGAGTTAAGTTTAACGATACGCTTAACTAAGATATTCCTTTCATGCAAAAGGCCGTCGTTCCTTAAGGTTCGGCGGTCTTTTTGTTTACGGCTTTTCCCTTAACTTAAAAAGCCGATAATAAAAGCAATCATTTTCCTATTTACTAAACCGAGTTAAGATTTTAATATGAAAAAAAAGGCACAATGATTAGTAAGGACGGACAATCCCATGAGAGAACCGGTATTAAAAGCAGTTGCAGCACCCAAAAAGTTCTTATGGGCTCCGTTTGAATTAGGCGCTGCCAACATCGCTTTACAGCTCACTTTCATGGTTATGTACATAGGTATAGCGCAAAGCAACCCCATGTATTTTATTCCTTCTATTCTTATTGGGCATATTGTTTTGGTGATTTACGGCGCCAAAGAACCTCATCTTGCCTCTTTACTGAAAGCCTTCGGTCGTTATCATCACATATCGAAAAATATGTATAGTAGCAAAGGAACGAAACTTGTCTCCTGAGTCATTTAACTTTTTTGATATTTTCGCATACGGGCTCACGACGAAACAGTCCGTCGTTGCCGCTATCGGCATTATTGCCGCCGCCTCGTTTGCACTTTTAAGCATCACCAAAATCGGCGAAAAGTTGCTACCCAAGACAAAGGAATCAAGGGTTTGCGACTTCCTTCCGTTTAACAAACTCCTGCCCGACGGCTCAACCATAAAGTGCAAGGATGGCTCGCTGGCAAGGGTTTTTAGGGTGCGTGGTGCCGACACGGCGTTTATTTTGCCGCAGCAAAGGGAGTTATTGCTGGAATCTCGCCAACGCTGGGTAGACTCAATGAGCGAGCTAAACATCACCTGTCGTGTCGTCACGATAAGGGAAATGCTTCCTTTGGAGGAGAAAGCACCCCACCAGAACTCGCTTTTGCGAAGGATTGCCTTGCGTTGGGCAGAGAATTTGGCGCGAGTTTACCGCAACGACCATTACGTCATCTTGTCCATAAAAGATCACAAAGACGCTTTTCGCGATTTGGAACAGGCAAGTCAGGCCTTAATGGCAACCTTGGACGAATACGATGTAAGCCTTATGTTTGAGACACCGGAAAGTGACGCCAAGTTAAGTCCGTTCATGCTTTTTGCTCGTATGTGTTCACCGCTCACCCGCCCGCTTCCCAAAGTCGGCAATGCCGAGGGCGAGGATTTGAACGCACTTTTGACTTCGGATTATGTTCACTTCACCGGAGAAAAAGGCGTCATCAAGTTCATCGCCGGCGAAAGGGAAAAGAAATGTATAGTCATGGGCGTGCGTGCGTCCGGCGATTACATGGACGAGCAGATGATTTCCGACTTGCTTTCCATAGATGTAGAGCTGAACCTTATTCACAACATAAAGCCCATCCCCAAGATGAAAGCGGTAGCATGGCTTATGAACCAACGCCGCATGTCTATGACGACATCACTGTCCTCTGCGACTATGGATCAATACACCGAAGCGATAGAGGCTTTGGATGCTGCCGATGCTACTTATCAAACTTTGTGCGAATATGCGATGACGATTTTTGTCTTTGGCGACTCGGACGAAGAATTAGCTTTCGGACAAGCCGAAGTTGAGCGCATTTGCCGCCTTTACAGTGTCACTCCCGTAAGAGAGGGCTGGGTGGTTGAAGCATCTTTCTTCGCTCAATTCCCGACCTATGACATTTACCCCAGACCATACAGCTACCTTTCACGTGTAGTTGCTTGCGCCATTTGCTTTGAAAAGACTGCCGAAGGCAATACCAAGTCCGATTGGGGCCCCGGTGCCATTACGGTCTTTAGGACTTACGGCGGTACCGCTTATAACTGGCAATTCCATGTAACCAGCGAGGCAAACGCCGTGGCACACTGCGTCATCATCGGTCCCACGGGTCAAGGTAAAACGACTTTGCTTGCCTTCCTTGCGGGGCAGGCCATGCGCCACAAAGACCTGCACGTGTATTTCTTTGATAGGCACAGAGGTGTAGAGATTTTCACCCGCGCTATCGGCGGCGCTTACATTAACTTTGACGGGGACAAGGACGCCACCGCGCTTAATCCTTTCTCGTGCGACGACAACCCCGAGAACCGCGCTTTTCTGCGTCGTTGGCTTCGCGCAATCACGATGGTTGACGATGCCCAAAGCGAAAAGGAAATAGGGCGCGCGGTCACCACCGCTTTTGAATACCTGCGCCCCGAGGAACGCACCTTAAAGAACCTGCATAAAAGCTGCTTCTCCCCCACCGGTGCCATGCGGCGCGAGCTTTTCCGTTGGGTAAACGACCAGCAATACGGGCTTATCTTCAACTCTACCAGTGATAATTTGGACTTGACACAGAAGTTCATGGCGTTTGACTTCACCCACATTTTTGAAGACGAAACGCTCGCTCCCGCGGTCATCAGCTACATCATGCACCGCATACAGGAATTGACGGGCAGAACCGGCGAACCCAGCCTTATCATGATAGATGAAACGGCACCCATGCTGAAGCATCCGATGTTCCGTGATAACTTCATTGTCGGCTTACAGGAAGGACGAAAGAAGCGCCAAGCCTACCTTTGCGCCTTCCAGCAACCCAACATCATTGACAGCTTGGGTCTTGGCGAAGTCGTTCGCGGCCAGTGTCAGACGATTATCTTCTTCAGGAATCCCCAAGGTATGGAGGAGGATTACGAAAACTGGCGTTTAACTCCGCGTGAAAAAGACTTTATTTTCGGGCGTGAGTTCAAGGAATTAAGGTACGCCATTTTGGTATCGCGTCCCGCTGTGGGAGAGTCCGTCATCTTGGACGTTGATTTGTCGGGATTAGGACCTTTCTTAAAACTTTATTCTTCAGGCAGAAAGCATGTTTTGCTTGCCGAGCAACTTATCCGCGAATTCGGCCCCGAGGCTTTTGTTGATAAGTATTTAGACGTAGCGTAAAATCCAAATAAAACGCTGCAATTAGGGTTAAAGGTTACGGTTTAAGGGTTAAGGCCTCCTCCTCTCCGGGGAGGGTTAAGGAGGAGCAACCTTAAACTTTAACCCATAACCCGGCGAAGCCTTTGCCTCCTTGTCACTTTTTTGTCATAAAAAACAAGTTTACTTTTTGGTGGCAAAACCTTACAATTAACCATTAACTTCAAAGCGTTAAAATGGAGATTTGCGATGCCGCGTCACATTGTTAAAAAGTCCCTTTTCGTTCTGTCTTTTATGCTGTTTGCTTTGCCCTTTAAGGCAGGAGCGCAGGTGTTGGTCATAGACTCCGAGCTTAACTCTGCCGTTATGGAAAACAACCGCCTTACCGCAGAGTTGCTGGATCAAAGCCAAACTCTGACGACCTACACGAACAGACTTTTGCAATCCGTAGGACCTTTTAAGAACATGGCTCTTGATGATATTCGCTATCCGGCCGACTTGCTTACTCCCAACACCATTGAGGACTTGGGGCTCGGACAATTTAACGCTACCATTTTAACCACTCCTTTGGCGATAGAAGCTTATTTACAGCACTTTGTTTTGCTTAATCCTTACGAAATGAAAGAAATGACCGAAGCGGATTTTCGCAAGAAATACAATCGCAGTAAGGACGAAGCAAAAAGCATCTCAACCAATCGCCAACTTTTGCTGGCGCGCGAAGCGATAATTGAGGGCTACTCCATAGCCTATGTTGCTCGCCAAAAAGCCGCCGCTACCGGTCGCTTTTTGCAAGAGGAGTTAAGGGAGCGCAGCCGCCAATCCACCAGTATTCGCGAGGATTTGGCTATTGAAAATCTCGCCCTTGCGGAGATAGTGGGACAGCTTGGCACTTTGGTTGCCGCAACAGCGTCCGAGCTGGAAATCATCTCGGCGAACGCTTTGCTCGGCGTGTCGTTCTAGAGGAAAAAGAAGGTTGAGATAGAAGGGGAAAGGTCAAAAACCGTGACACAGACAACAAAACATTTAAGGGGATTTTTAGGAGCGCTTACGCTTTTTACCGCGCTTACCGTTTTGCCTGTGCCTGCTTTTGCCAACTCGGTTATTGATATTTACAACATTGTCCGCCGCCAAATGATGAAAAATGAGGAGTTCCAAAAATACTCTGACATTATGCGTAATGGCTCTGCAAATATTGAAAATCTTGCAAAGAAATATTCGTGCTCCGGTAATCCCGGTTTTGATGAAAAGTGCAAAGATTGGGCTCTTGACGATAAAGAAGAACATATTTTGAAGACGCCGGCTCAACTGGAAAAAATTCACAAGATTTTGGGCTCAAATCTTCCTTTGGGCGACAAATCCATAGCCTATCAGTATATCCGTTGTTTGGAAGGGACTAAACACAAAGGTATTCCGACCAGAGAAAAGTATGAGGTTGCCGCGTGTAAAAATATTCCGAACTGGGATTACAATCCCATTATGATTAAGGACTATGCCGACCTTCGCCTTTTGGAATACCTTTTTGCTCCCGAAATGCGATACTTTTTGGTAGATGAAGACGGTGTTCGCCAAGAGATACACTCGCGTGCCGCTGGTGGTCCCGATGTCGGTAAACAATCTTCTGCCGAGATTAATAAATTCGCTCGCGAGAAGATGACATTGAATCTTTGCTCGTCCACGACAGCTTCGCAAAGCCAAAAGAATATCCGCGCCGAAACTCGTAACGCGTTAGCGCAAGGTTACGCCACTGCCGTTGCGGTAAGGCGCTCGGGTGAGCTTTTTGATGAAGCGGCGTATCCTTACATGAAGGAGCTTTTGAAAAATCCCGATTTGAAGATGGACACGATAAGAAAATCCCTTCATCTGTGGATAGCCGCAGACGCCGGCATAATCTGGCATTTAGGGCAAATCAACGCCGTTCAGGGACTTATCACCGAGTTAAGAGTGCTTGGCAGTATCGGCGGAGTTCGCACTTTCGGCGGCGAAATGTATAGCTTCGGCGTGGTTAAAACGCAAAAGGAAATATGCAGGTGAGGCTTAAGGTTTAACTGGAAAAGGACAAACGAGTTGGTAAACAAAAAGACATATCTTTTAGGGCTTATTTTAACGGCAGTGCTCTTTGCCTTTCCTTTTAAGGCTGGCGCTTTCGGGCTGGTAGTTGAGCACGTCCTTTTCACTCACGACGAACCGGCCAAACTTGCCGACATTGAAAAAAATACCTCGGAGATGCAACTTGACCTGCATCAAAATCTTGTCACTCAAGTTGGTGCTACTTCTTTAATCCGCAAAACATTAGGCGACACCAGAATCATGTATGAAAAGGACCGCCTTATTGAAACTTTGAAAGATTATGACACGATAATGCGCTCGCTTTTATTTTTCCAAATCAGGGACAAGAGCCTTATCAGCGACGACAAAAACAAAGCCTTCAAGTCTTTCTATGGTAAGCTCTTGGGGGGCGTATCCGTTGCCGCCATGTCCAGCGGAGTTAACTCGGCGGTAATGGCTGATGCGTGGTCCATATTATCAAATATTTTGAACAATCCCATTTCTCCCATTTTGCAAGAGCGTGGCAGTGATACAACCTTACTGCACGACCCTGCGCTTGCCGGCGATAATTTCAAAGCTACGCAATTTTTGCACGCCTATACGACCAAGGACAAAAAGCGTATTCCAAGTGCTATTGACGAGACGATGTTTACCTATCGTAAAGCTCTCATAAACGAAGTCGCAACCCGCAATTTCCTTTTAGGGGTTTACGCACGTTCCTACCTTGCCGAGCGAGCTGAAGGCAACGGCATCGGGCGCTTCCTTTACGGCAACGAAGTAGTTTTATGGGACGGACAGATAGATCCTTGGGAAAAGTCGCTTAACATTGTCGGAGGTCTGGCTGGTGCCGTTACGGGCACCTTTGAAAATATGCTTCACTACGCCACCTCGTTTTTATCCGATGTTTTGGAAAAGGGTTTAATAGAGACCGTATCTGATGCCATAACCTCTGCGGTTGATACTGCTACCTCGATAATAAATTCGCTTACGGGCAAAACCCCTGCCGTTACGGGGAGCGGCTTTGTAGAAAAAACTCCCACCGGTAGCGCTGATTTTGCCCAGATTACCACTCCCGCCGGTGTTGCAATTGACATTAAATCCGAGGATTTACGGAACGTTTGCCCCATCAATCCGGTAAGCACCAAAGCTCCGCGCGACCAATACATGGAGTGCATTTGGAACAAGTTCATGGAATCCAAAAACACAAACGCGCCGGTAAACTACACCATAACCGGCAAGGAAAAAGCCGAGCGAAGGATTATCGCCACCAGCATAAGGCAGATGATAGCCGTAAATACCATAATGTGGGTAAGGGCATCTTTGGAAGTTTCCACGCTCATATTACTTTCTTCGGCACAATTAGAAATGGAAGCGATATTGGCGATGATGAGCACCGACTGGTTCTGGATATATCCGCCTTCCAACACCGCTTGGGGCGCAGAAAGGTGCCCGATTTCCGCTGACTCCGAGGATAAAGTGGATGGTACCGGATGGTCGCAAACTTGTATGACCGAGCAAGAAAGGTTGTGGCTTACTCCTTCCTTTGATTGGACCGAAGTAGATTTGGGAGGCGCAAAGAAATGAACAAATTAAGTCTCGCCGTTTTAACCACTCGTACCGCAGTGACTTTTGCCGCCGCTGCCTTTGCCGTTTACGGCATCTTCACCTCACTTGCAACCAAACCGGCGCATGCTTTTGATTATAAGCCCGTATCCCGCGTTATATCCGAAGTTTACGCCGACAACCTGCTTGCGACTTTTGGCGACATACCTGTTTTGGATGCAGAGATTGCCGCGCTCTTTTTCAAAGAGGAGCAAGCGTTCACCTTAAAAAGTGAGAACAGGCTTTTTAACTTATCCTACAACATCCCCTTTAATATGAAGTCGGCCTTCGTCTATGATGTTTACGACGGTGCGCAATTGCGAGTTGTTCCCGACATTATCAACTACATGGGTATTTACACGCACACGCACCCCTTTCACCGTTTGGAAGAAATACGCCAGATGTTTATATCCTTTAAGCCCGAACCCGAGGGTCTTAAGAAGATGTTTGACACAGGTAC
>Ga0310696_10010762_pt1 | contig 10483 bp, 12 predicted proteins | sample AusTroGonzalo_MG_4_FD_203885 | JGI IMG/M metagenome (GOLD analysis project Ga0310696, IMG submission 203885) | Bovine rumen microbial communities from tropical cattle in Woodstock, Queensland, Australia - Gonzalo_02 (v2) (version 2) | ecosystem: Host-associated > Mammals > Digestive system >... | reverse complement strand
CCATTCTCCGGACTGGATGAGGCGGTCCGTGATCTCTGTGATCTGGGGTTTGAGCTCCAGGCCAGAACCTGCGTACTCCTTTCCGAGATCGGTAAGGGCCAGGGACCTTGTGGTGACGATCTTCTCACCGATTATTCCCTTCCTTCCCTTCAGGTCCTTGACCGCATTCTTGTCAGCATCCTTCTCGGATACTGGATTCTCTGAGAGCCTCTTGAGCAATACCTCCTCGGGCATCTCGATGCCGAGGGCTTCCTTTCCCTTGTCCGTAAGCACAAGGTACTTTACATCGCCCTCTGCGACGATATCTGCAAGCGCCTTCCTCTTCAGCCATCCGACGGCGATCTTGTCCATGCCGCCGGTCATCTGGGTTGCCAGCGCATCCATGTCAAGCTTTCCGCCTGCCGCATCGATCGCCTTGATGGCGACCCTCTCGGGCAGACCCGTTGAAACGATGCTCTCGTCAGTGAGTATGATGAACTTCTCTGAATCCTCGTTGATCTTCGCCAGCCCCTTGGACTCGAGCCAGGATGCGGCGTTCATGATCTCCACTTCCAGGGCGAACTGTCCGTCGGCTATCAGGTCCGCAGGGGATGCGGCACCTTTCCTCGCATCAAGTGCAAGCAGCAGCTTCTTCTCGTTGTAGCTCAATCCTTCCAGAATCTCTGAGTCGACCATGCGATCACCATTCGAATCCATCGTATGCCATATCGGCGATGACGTCCTTCGCCTTCTCTCTCTTGTCCTGATGTTCCTCGAGGAAGACGTTGATCTTCTGCGTGAGGCACATCTTGCACTCCCCGCAGAGGATCTCTCCGTTGCGGCACTTGCGGGCGAGCTCGTTCAGCTCATCGTCGCTGTGCTCGAACATGTAGTAGTTGTACTTGAACACGGCGCAGACCTCGGGATTTCCTCCCTTCTCCCTCTGCTCCTCCACGCTGACGCATCCGCCTGTGAACGCCCTTCCCACCTTCTTCTTCACCTGCTTGGGCGTGTCGGTGGTGTATATGGTGGCGTTCTCGTCCGACGAGGACATCTTGTCCCCTCCGGATAGACCGGGCATCATCTTGCAGCAAATGAGTGAGGGCTTGGGGAACCCAAGTCCGGGTGCGACATCCCTGCAGACCCTGAAGTGGGGATCCTGATCGATACCGCACGGGATCACCACGGGTACCTGCTTGCCTGCATCCACAGAGGGCAGGAAGGCAGGTGCGGACTGCATCGCGGTGAAGAATATCGAACCGATGTTCGTAGAGTTATCGAAACCGAAGACCGCCTTGGCGGTGGAGAACGTGATCTTCTTGGCTACGCTCAGGGCCACTGGGTACAGCTTGTCTATGTTCTTCGTGTTGACTATGATCTTTGTCTTCTTGGGATCGAAGCCCAATGCTATGAAGTCGAGTGCGTTTTGATAGGCCATCGATGTCGTATCTTCCAGAGTGAGGTCCTTGAACAGGAATTTCTCATCGTTGGTCATCTGGAAGATCATGTTGACTCCGAAGGTATCCTGCATCCATTTGTTGAACATCCAGGGCATGAGATGGCCCAGATGGGTGTTGCCGGAAGGTCCCCTGCCGGTATAGATGGTAAACCTGTTACCCTTGTCGTACTCGTTAAGAAGCCAATTCACGTCCCTATGGGTATAGAAGATGCCACGCTTGAGCATCGGATGCAACTCTCCGTAGCCGGACAGCCTGTCCAGGAGAGCCTCGTCTATCGGGCTAGTACCGAACTTCTGCATCAGAAGATCGTAATCGATCTCGCCCTTGACCTCCCATGGGGTAACGGTGAATTTCTCTGGCATGAATGCGGGTTATCTCGTGATTCTTTATAAAATAACGCGCGTGTTTTTCTAGACACCGAGTAAACAGGTCCTCGGAAATTGAATCGCTGTATCCCAATAGGCAGCAGGATGAACGCATACCTTTCGGATCACATGAAACGGTAGATCATCTTGATCAGATTCATCTTCTTGGGCGTGACGCAGACATCTATGGAATCCACATTGTCCTTCGCCATCATCCATTCCACGATCTCCCTCTCGTAATCCCACTGCTTCATGATATGGTCGTTCATTGTGTGTGCCACCCAGATGATGTATATCAGTCCGTATAGGCCGAGAGTGACGACCATTAGTATGGCATGGGGCCACAGGCGCTGATGCTTCCTCTCGTTCATGCTCCCGAGAACCGGGACCTCATCGACCATGGAATCAGAGAAGGCCTGCGAGAATCTGCTTTGGATGGAGTCCATCTTCTGTATCCTGTCCATGACGTAGAGATCAGTCAGACTCATGCAGATGGCGATATAAGCGATAGTGAAGTTCTCCAGTATCAGAGCCAGTTCATCCGACATGAAGAGGTAGAAGATTCCCTGCAGTACATTGGAAACCACAAAGATAACGAAAAGAGCAAGGGCTATCCAGAAGAATTTACGGTTCATGGCCTTTTCCATCTCCTCCGAGAGCGCCTCCATCGCAATGGTGTTCTTACCCTGCCCCTCGGCATACTCCGTCAGTGATGCCGTCCATTCCACATCACGTTCGTGATGACGGTGCAGAGCGAATGTCAGCCAGAATGCGAAAAAGGCTATCAGCATGCTCATGAAGAGGATGTAGATGTAGAACTCGAGGATGCTGTGTGGCATGAACTCATTGTCTATGTACATCGAGACCACCTGCCATATGATGAGTCCAGGAACCCCGATGACTGCTATGAGCATAACCGCAAAGCTCAACAACACATCCCTGTCACTGCGGTGTAGAACGCAGTTCAAGAACCTGTCTGCTCCAGCGATGCCCATGAATCGGTTATTTTTTCTATTCATAGATATTGGTATCGCCTGCATGAGTCTGATGAGCAAACTTAGGGAGGCAATCGGTATGCCGCCGATCCTACTCGTCGTGGAGGTGTTCATAGCATTCGCTATTCTGCGTAACCTTGTAGTATTCTCCATATCCACCTTCATATTCGACCCCACCTACTCGATGGATCTGATCGAGGATCTGAAGGTCCTGACGATGATCTTTATGTCCATAGCATCCTCTATCCTGCTGATCAAGACTATGTTCGGACTGCCATCGGCAGACAGGTACGCATGGAGATCGTCGGTAAGGTCCATGATCTTTGTTATCCTAGCGAACCTGACCTATCAGTTCCTGGGTGATGATTACATCAATGTACTGTCCCTCGAAGAGATCGTCCTATTCTCAGTCATATCGATCCTCATCCTCATGATCCCTTCCGTCAGATCGTATTACATACCTCCCATGACGGAACTGCCTCCGATAAAATGGTGGATAAGGCTCTGCTTCATGAGACCGATAGACAATGATTACGAATATCACTTCAGGTACCACGAATCCGATTGAGCCTTATACATCCTCCATCATCCACCAATTATGTGGAAGATCCTCGGAAAGGAAGCGATTTACATCGATATCCCTGAGACATGGAAGAACGGAATGCTCGAACTCACCCCCGACGACGACAAGGGGAAGTTGTTCAAGGAGATCCTCCAGTCATCCGAGGTGGAATACCTTTTCAACCCACAGACGCTCGAGCACACCTTCTTCATCAGGCTCAGCGATGACATCACCCCCGAACAGATCCAATCCATGGCGGACACCACGCTTGATATCCTCAAGGCACTGGATGTCCCCGTTGTGGAGATCGAGAAAGACGTCCAGAGGTATCAGGTCATCATCACCAACTACCATGAGCCCGAACTAATCGGACTCAACAAGACGCCCGGTATGTCATCCGGTCAGGTCTTCCTGCCAATCATCAACTCGCTCAACGGCCCTGGCCGTCTCAACCAGAAGTTCAACGGCCCCGAGTTCTGAGCTCCAGCGCGAAGCACTCAGAAGGATTCCTTCTCGGAGTCCCCGGAATATCATCGCTCAGCGAGGTCTTCCTACGTACCGAATCGTAACCCGAATAGATCTCGGTGGGGTGGAACACATTCCACTTGTCCAGGATATCGTTAACCATGCTCAGTTCGTTGCTAGTGAAATACATGGCCGATGTGAAGATGGTCATGACTATTATCATCACCAGAGACATTACGATGTAGTATAGGTTATCGAGACCGTTGTACAGTGCGATGAACAGGAACACCAATGCTGCGAAGGCTGGAAGAAACATCCTCTTGAACGTCTCCATGAACCCATCATACAGCTTGAACGACCTATAATCCGTCTCAATCCTTGCATTGACCGTACTAAATATGGTCCACGGCATGACCAAGGCTGATATGTACAATATGATCGTGAACGTGTAGATAGGTACCCCCTCAGTCTGCAATGAGACGGCTGGGTTCAGGACCACATATATCCATAGGAACATGCAGAAGAGGACCGATATGATCATACATGAGACCATATCCGCTACTGGAAGCTTGTTTCTTGAAATGTTCGCCTCTATCTTGATGTTGCGGGTATCGAGATCCACGGGGATGTTGAAGAAGAACACGATCAGATTGTCGACGATATCCATCTTCTCCTTGACGTTGACCCTCTCGACCCTGGACAGAATCTCGTAGAAGACCAGTCTCTGGAAGACCTCTACTATTGTGGCAACCCCCTCGGCGCAGACAAGAAGATAGAGAATGAACAGAACGCTATCCGGCATTATCAGGTAGGCTATGATCGAAAGGACGACGATGACCGCGGCCGCTATGAACCTGCGGTTGACCACATAGAATATGACCCCGACCACGAAGAATGGCAAGGCCATCACGGGCAATGCGGTATAGACCGTGAACTCCTCAGTGGCGGCAAGGAAGACGTATGCTATCATGGAAGCCAAAAGGAGCCCCAGGAATAGCAGCCCTACCATCTTATCCGGCTTGCGCAGCAGCCTTATCACTCTGACATCATTGTCGAAGGTGACCTTCTTCTCCTGCGGCTTCGGAATGTTCATTTTCTCTCCATCCATGCTTCAAGGGTCACGTTGGCCTTGTCACCTCTGAATACGCCCAGGATCACTCCCATGCTCCTGTGCTTCTCCGTCGGATAGGGGCCCATTACGATGTCCTTCTGCTTATCCTTGTGCTGAACGGCTGAACCGTCCTCCCTTGCTATGACGATGTCAACAGGGATGTCGGATTTCACGCTCACATAGAGCACATGGTTCGGTTTGACCGTCAGTTCGACAGGATACACATTACGGTACAGACCATCCGCGGTGGGATCGAATTCCCCCACGACGAACGTCTCCGGGCCATAGACCTGTGTCCTCTTTTCGAAAAATGACATGACGATCGCTATCTGAATCGCATATGTCAGATATAAGATGGTCGAGAGGCCCAGTTTCCGCTCAACTCAGGAACTCGGGCTCGTCCTTCAGTTCCTCAAGGTCGGTGGAGTATCTCCACATCTTTGGATAATGGCCCTCGTCCATGAACACCCTCTCGGTATCGACGGCCTTCCCCTGTGACGTGGACATGATCTTGGAGGACGACATGGCCATCCTTCCTATGGCGATGAGCTCCCCTCTGGCGGTCATCATGGCCACCAGAGCGTTCTTGCGTATGTCCTCGTCCAACATGTGTATCCCCTGGATGTTCAGATCCGCACCGTGGCAGATGGCATCCACCGCTGTGGCCTTGACCACGATCTTCGGCAGAGGCTCTACAAGGACCTCCATTGGCATTATCATGCTCCTGAGCCAATCCTCACGGCCGTTCTGCTGCCAGAAGATGTATGCATCCTTGATGTCATGCAGCGTGTGGGCACGGGCCTCGGTCATCTTACCTGAGCGGGTACGCCTGAGCTCGACCATGTTCGCTCCGCATCCTAGGACATCGCCTATATCGACGCAGAGCGTCCTTGCATAGGTCCCGGCATCGCATTCCATCCTGAACAGGACATCCCTTCCCTTGATGTCCAGTATCTCCAGTTCCTTGATCGTGCGTATCCTCAGCTGGCGCTTGATGGATGATCTCACGGGCGGCAGCTGATAGATCTTCCCGACGAATTCAGAGAAGACCTTCCTGATCCTGTCCTCCGGACGGTCGCCGTGGAGCCTCATCAGACAGATGTATTCCTTATCGGAGGAGAGGACGATGTCCGTAAGACGTGTCGCCTTACCAAGGGTCACGGGCAGCACGCCGCTGACGTAAGGGTCGAGGGTACCTCCGTGCCCTACCTTATCCGACTTGAGAGCATCCCTCACCCAGGCCGTGGCCTGATGTGATGTTGGTCCGGAAGGCTTGTCCAGAATGAGGACTCCGCCCCTCAGCAACTCGCCTACAGAACGGTCCGAGGGCTTCTTGCCCCACTTGTCCGGTATTGCATCAGGGTCCTTGACGATCAATTCGATCCCTTCGCACCTTCGATGATCATTTCCACAACCTGGTCCGGATCCAAGTCGTCCGTGTTTATGATCAGGTCGTAGACGCTCCTGTCCTCGATATCGATATCGTAGTACATCTTGTATCTCTTGGCCTCGGATTTCTGCCTGTCCAATGTCTTGGCGCAGGCCTCCTCGACCGTCTCTCCCTCGCGCAGACCTATACGGGACATGCGGACCTCGGGACTCGCATCGATGTACACTTTGAATGCGGGTATCCCGTTGCGCGCACACATATACGCGGATAATCTTGATTCCAGTATGATATCGGGGTTCTTCCTGGCGATCTCCAGGATCCTCCCATCTATCATGCTGTCGATAGAAGGGTCCTTCTCGGCGAGTTCGCCGAGTTCACCCAATGAAAGGTTTTTTTCTGCAGCGAGCTGCCGGAAGATCTTCCCGAAGACGACTGCTTCGAGTCCGAGTCTTTCCGACAGTTTGCTGCAGGCGGTCGTCTTCCCGGATCCGGGAGGACCGCTTATGGTTATTATCATTCGATCTCAGCTCTCTGAACTTCTGCTTCGAGTCTCTTGAGCTCCTTCTTCAGGAGGTAGAGCCTGATCAGCCTGTTCTCGATCTGTCCTATGGGCAATGTGACCATCATGTAGAGTATCAGCCAAAGGGGCATCGCGAGGAACACCGTACCGGTGAGGTCCACGTTTCCGCACCACGGGAGTTCAATGATCGGGGGGTGTCCGGGGTTGAAGTACGCACCGGGATCCTCGACCGTTCCCGTGTTGACGAAATACCATGCCCAGGCGATGATAGGGATGAAGATGATCATGGTGAAGGGTAAGACCTTCATCATGTCAGTGCTCTGCTTCATGGATGCCTCCATCATCTGTGGCTGCATCTCCTCGAGCTTCTTTATCTTGAAGAGATTGTTCTCTATCCTCGCCTGACGGAGCTCTCTGTTGAAATCGCTCTGCATCTGCTGGTTCCTGGCCATCTCAAGGGGATCCTGCATGAGGCTCCTGATGATTGTGGTGATCAGGATGGCTATCGTACAGACTAGCATGATCGAGATCATGGGGTACTGCGGATAACCATCCTCACCTATGAAAGCCAGGTACTTGAACACGATATCCAGTGCGCCCCCGATCTCCATCCTGAACTGCACGGTGAGCATGGACACTGCCATGACCACCAGCATTGTGATGAGCATCTTGGACATCGCAGGGCTGTTAGCCTGCGGTGCCTGCATGCCTCCGGGACTGCCTGGGTTAGCCATTCAATCACTCTCCGCCGAAGAATCCCCTCATCATGGGGTTCATCTCCATCATCTGCTCGCGGCCCATGGCCTCGTAGAAGTGGATGATGATACCTACGGTCAGCAGCACTCCGGTTCCGCTTGCGTTTCCTGTCGTTCCGACCATGTCGGCGAAGGCTGCAAGGGCTCCGACTATTGCTCCTGACATGATTGTGATTGTGGGGATATACCTCTCCAGTACACGTTTCAATACACGAGGGTCACGACGGAATCCGGGCATCTGCATTCCGCTCTTCTGGATCTGCTTGGCGACCGCCTCGGGACCGAGGTTGGTGGTCTCCACCCAGAACTTAGCGAACAGGATAGATCCCATGACCATCACGGTGAAGTACACGAGGACGTGAGCTATATGCTGCAACGGTCCATGGATTCCGTCACCGTATGTGGCGGGGTCGAGAATGGGCATCAACCAACTCTGCAAACCTGTCGGTGCTGACAGATACCATGCGATTCCTGCGGCAGCTGTCGTTGAACCATCTTCGAAGTAACCGATCGCACCGTTGTGTCCGAGGAACGGGATTCCGCTGAGGAAGCTGTTGCTGTACAGCAGCAGTGCAACCATGCTCACGATGGCAAGCAGTGCCGACATAAGGATGACGGGAATGTTGCTTGCGTAGAGCAATTTGATCGGATAACGTCCGCGGGCACCTCTCGCGTTACCGTGTGACAACGGCAACTCGATACGTGTCGATTCCAGATACGCGACCACGAAGAAGATTGCTATCGTTCCTACCAACGCAATGACGGGGTTCGGAGCACCCAGGAAGAGCTGCTCATATCCATATGAGGCCATTTCATCTGGGGACAGCGTGAACGCATAGTACAGCGCCCTGGGGATGGTACCCGCCGGCACATCCATTGTACCTAGCGAGACCGTTTCCCAGTTGAACGTACCTGTGAACAACTGCTGCGCCACTCCTGCGGCGATGAACAGCGAGATACCGCTTCCGATACCCCACTTGGACACCACCTCATCCATCATGAAGATGATATACGATCCTATGAAGAGCTGGAGAATCAGGATGAGCCTTCCTCCGAGTCCTCCCACGGCGGACACGATTCCGTCCGAGGGGGAGAGGTATCCCGCGACCTGCGGGATAGCCTCGAAGATGATCATCACGATGACCAGCAGCTTGAGGACAGACTGATAACAAGCCTTGTCGTCGCGCTTCGTAAGGTCCAGTTTGATGATTTTTGCACCGACGAACAGCTGCATGATGATCGAAGCTGTGACGATCGGTCCGATACCGAGCTGCAGTAGCGATCCGGAAGCCCCTGCCATGATAGTCCTGTACTGTGCGAACATGTCGAGCATGGACTCACGGTCCAGCCCGTATAGGTAAACGTTGGTCATCACGAAGTAGATGACCAGGATCACCACTACCCACATCATCTTGGTCCTGAAGTGCACATGGCCTTCAGGCCTCTTGACGGATGGGAGCCTGTCCGAAAACGGTTTTATCTTGTAGAGCAGACTTTGTGTCTCTTCCATCTCTTTCTACCTTCCCGATATCCTCACTCGGCGATCGATCCGCCTGCTGCCTCGATTTTCTCGCGGGCCTTCTCAGACACGGACTCGACTGTCACGTTGACCGCGATGTCGATGTTTCCGTTTCCGAGCAGCTTATCGATGCCTGCTTCCGTGAGGTCGAGCTTATAGGCGTCTCCCTCTTTGGATGCGAATCCCATACTGACGAAGGTCTCGATCTTTTCCGACAGCTCACCGACATTGATCGTGCGGTTTGCCTCGACAGTGCACTGAGGTCTCTTGAAACCGTGGCGCCCGAAGTAGTTCCTGTCCTCCTTCAGCATACCGATCTTCCCGGTCTTGCCGTATCCGGCCATACCGTGTCCACCGATGATACCTGCTCCACGTCCGGACTTCTTTCCGCGTCCGTGTGTCCTGTATCCCCTGAATTTCTTGGTTCTGCTTGGCATTTCTCACACCTCAGATCATCCTGTTGACGAGATCGTTGATCTTCTCTCCCCTGTATCCAAGGGCTCCACCGTTCTTGTAAGAGCGCTTGTTGCCCTCGTATCCCTTGACAGGGGGGTGGAGACGGAAGATGGGCTTGACGCCCTCAACATCCCTCATCTTGCAATCGTTCTCAATTATCGCCTTGGCGAACTCGTACACGGAAGCGTACCCAGAGTGCTCCTTGAGGTACTCGTCGGTGATGGGCTCATCGCCTACGACCTTTCCGCGTGAGCGGATGAGCGAAGCGAGAGTGGACTCATCGATCTCTCCCCATGTGCAGTAGTCCTTGACTACCTGTAGCATTCCCTTTGTGGAGGGATTCTCGGGGATGACGGCGCAGTTGTTGACCTTGTTCAGGCCGAGGAGGCCCATGGTGTACTCGATGTTGTAGTTGACATCGGGCTGGCCGCGGACACGGATAACACAGTATGTCATCTTCATTCCTCCTCTGCGTCGATATCGGTCTCGGCGAACTTGATTCCGGTAGGTCCGGATACGATGTTCAGAGACTTCGCCTGCTCGTCGGTGACCCTCATACGGGATGTCATCTTGAGAGCCTCGAAGGTTGCCATCGCATAGTTGACCTTTGTCTTCGTGTTGCCTCTGGCGAATCCCCATGCATCCTGGACGCCGGCGAGGGTCAGCAGACTCTTCGCGACATCTCCGACTGCGAGGGACACTCCGCGGGGTGCGGGCTTCAGGGTCACAGTGACGGATCCGGTGGATCCAGTGACCTCGAAAGGCAGGCTGTGGGGGTTTCCGCAACCGCACTGCCAGGAACCGCAGCCCCTCTTGATCTCGATTATGTTCAGCTTAGCGTTGTCGATAGCCTTCTTGATGGAAGGTCCGACCTCTTTTCCCTTGGCCCTACCGTAGCCGATGAAA
>Ga0310696_10010761_pt1 | contig 10483 bp, 7 predicted proteins | sample AusTroGonzalo_MG_4_FD_203885 | JGI IMG/M metagenome (GOLD analysis project Ga0310696, IMG submission 203885) | Bovine rumen microbial communities from tropical cattle in Woodstock, Queensland, Australia - Gonzalo_02 (v2) (version 2) | ecosystem: Host-associated > Mammals > Digestive system >... | reverse complement strand
CCCTTGTTGACATAGTCGTTGAAAGCGTGGATATACAAAGAACGGGCTGATGCGATGTTTTTCTGAGGATCTACAGCCTCGGCCCGCTGCTGAAGATCGCTCTTCTTGACCTCTTGAGCGCAAATCATGTTGCAGCAGAAGAGTACGTTCACAAATAAGAATAATACTTTTTTCATCATGATTAATTTGATTTCATGATGCAAAAGTATGAATATTTTTGATTACCGCCAAATAAATTTGGGATTTTTTCTACGTGTCTTTTAAATGTCTTCTGAATTCTGAGGGCGACTTTCCTAAGTTCTCACGGACATATTTGCCGAAGAATGACAGGTTGCAGAATCCTAACTTGACGGCGATTTCCTTGATGGACAGATTGGTGTGCAGCAGATAGAAACGCACATCGTTCTGTACATAGTCGCAAATCCATTCGTAGGCTGTCCTGCCACTTACTTCCCTGCAAACCATTGTGAGGTAGCGCGTGGATACACAGAGCTTGTCGGCATATTCCGAGAGGGGCTTTTTCTTGACGTCGCTGGCAGACAGGTAGGAGATGAAACGGTCGAAGAGAATCTTCCGCTGGTTGGTCTCCTGCGTATTCTCTGTCTGTATAAAGGTGCTCAGCGTGCGGCAGAGCTCAAAGATAATACACTGTACGAGTGAGTGTATGATTTCCTTGCGGAAGGTGGTCTTGTTGCTCTTCAGATTGTAGACCAATACCGTATTCATGCAGTTCTGCATGATGACTTCCTGATCAGACAGATGGAAGATATAATGCTTCTTCAGGAAGAGCGTCTTGTTCCAGATGCCTTGATTGGGGTAGAGCATCTCCTGCAACAGCGACTTTGTCAGGCATAACAACCGGCATCTCAGGTCGGGAGTGGTCTCGAAGTGATTGTAGATGGCATTGGGATACCCCACAAAGACATCGTCTTTAGAGATCATATACTCTGAGCCATCCATCTCAAACCTGAATTCTCCTTGACTACAGATGACAACGAAGACCATGTCGATTTGGGTGGCATGCATACGAGAACTAAACGTCAGATTGTTGATAATAGCCAGTTCTCCGTCAGTATAGTCGAGCTCCTGATGATTGTGATCTGTCAGGCCGACGTATGGTTTGTTGATATTTAGATTTTCGTTCATTCTGCAAATATCGGTAGATTTTTTCAAATAATGGTTTGCAGATTCCGAAAAAATAGTCGTTTCTCGATGCTTACTTCTTCTTTAGAATACTTTTGTTCTTCATTCGAACAGTTGTTTTAAGAACTTGGAAGTATAACCGATGTCTGTTTTTGCCACTTTTTCGGGTGTTCCTGTTGCGAGCACCATACCACCTTTGCGGCCTCCTTCTGGTCCCATATCGATAATGTGGTCTGCCAGTTTGATGACATCGAGATTGTGCTCAATGATAATGACGGTGTTCCCACGGTCGACAAGTGTCTGCAGTACATTCATGAGGATGCGGATATCCTCGAAGTGCAGTCCTGTAGTGGGCTCGTCTAAGATGTAGAGGGTCTGGCCTGTATCTTTCTTTGATAGTTCCGTTGCCAATTTCACACGCTGGCTTTCGCCACCAGAGAGGGTGGTGGAGGGCTGGCCAAGTTTGATATACCCCAAGCCCACATCCTGAATGGTCTTGATCTTCCGAAGGATGTCTGGCACGTTTTCAAAAAATTCAACAGCCTGGTTGATGGTCATGTCAAGTATGTCGGCAATGGATTTGCCTTTGTACCTTACCTCTAAGGTCTCGCGGTTGTAGCGTTTGCCATGACAAGCCTCGCAGGGAACTTGGATGTCAGGCAGGAAATTCATCTCGATGGTCTTATAGCCGTTTCCGCCACAAACCTCACAACGGCCTCCCTTGACATTAAAGGAGAAACGTCCTGGTTTATAGCCTCGGATCTTGGCTTCAGGGAGATTGACAAACAGACTGCGGATGTCGCTGAAGACGCCTGTATAAGTGGCAGGATTACTTCTGGGAGTCCGGCCTAAAGGTGACTGGTCGACATTCACCACCTTATCTATATATTGCAGTCCCTCAATGCTGTCATACGGCATCGGCCTTTTGAGAGAACGATAGAAATGTTGCGAGAGGATAGGTTGCAGGGTTTCATTGACAAGGGTAGACTTTCCACTGCCGCTGACCCCTGTGATGACGATGAGCTTGCCAAGCGGGAAGGTGACGTCGACATGCTTGAGGTTGTTGCCAGAAGCCCCCTTGATAACAAGCTCGTGTCCGTTGCCTTCTCTTCTTTTTGGGGGAATTGGAATGGATAATGTGCCGTTAAGATAATTTGCTGTAACCGAGTTTGTTTTAAGCATTTCTTTGGGTGTTCCTTGAAATACTACTTCACCGCCCTTCCTGCCAGCACGAGGGCCGATGTCGATGATGTAATCAGCATTGAGCATCATGTCCTGATCGTGTTCTACTACAATCACGGTATTGCCTAAGTCACGGAGTTCTTTGAGTGAATTGATGAGTCGCTGGTTGTCGCGCTGGTGGAGTCCGATGCTGGGCTCATCAAGGATATAGAGCACGTTGACTAACTGGGAACCAATCTGTGTGGCTAATCGGATACGCTGGCTTTCACCACCGGAAAGAGAGGCTGACTGACGGTTCAGGGCCAGATAGTCAAGACCAACTTCGAGCAGGAAATCCAGTCGGGTTCTGATTTCCTTCAGGATTTCATGGGCAATCTGTTGCTGCTGGTGGTCCAGATGATCTTCCACCTGATCCAGCCATTCGCGCAGTTCACTGATATCCATTGCTGCCAGCTCAGAGATGTTCTTGTCCCAGATACGATAGGAGAGGGCCTCGCGGTTGAGTCGTTGCCCGTGGCATTCTGGACATTCGCATTCCTCCAAGAACTGATCTGCCCATTTCTGGCCGGATGTTGACTCGTCATTTTCCATGACATTCCGCAGGTATTTGATGATGCCGTCAAAACTGACAAAATAGTCGCTGGTGGCATGTACCAGCTCTTTATCTATCCGCACATTCTCCAAGGAGCCATATAGAATCTCGGTCATGGCCTCGTCAGGGATTTCCTGAATGGGCGTTTTCAGATTGGAATCATATTTCTTAAGCAGCGCATCGATCTGCCAGAAGATCATCTGATTCTTGTATTTGCCTAATGGTGCGATGCCTCCTTCGTAAATGCTGATGCTGTTGTCGGGAATCACCTTCTTCAGGTCGATCTCGTTGATAGTGCCTAATCCCTTGCAATGCGGGCAGGCGCCCTGTGGTGAGTTGAACGAGAAGTTATTGGGAGCGGGATCGCTGTAGCTGATGCCTGTTGTGGGACACATCAGGCGCTTTGAGAAATACTTGACCTCCCCCTTGCCCCCTCCCAAGGAGGTGGTATTGGTTACATCGAGGATCATGATGAGACCGTCGCCCTGCTTCATGGCAATGGCAACAGACTTCTTGAGACGCTCATCCGGCACTTGAACTCCCCCTCCTTGGGAGGGGGCTGGGGGGAGGTATAGTTTATCGATGACCACCTCAATGTCATGATTCTTGTAGCGGTCCACCTTCATCCCTCTGACGATTTCCTTGATTTCTCCATCCACACGGACGTTCAGATAGCCCTTGCGTCGCATGGATTCAAAGAGTTCACGGTAGTGGCCTTTACGGCTGCGTACCAGTGGGGCAAGGATGAGGAATCGTTTTCCCTGATAATCGTGGAGGATCATGTCGATGACCTTCTCTTCCGTATATTTCACCATCTCCTCACCCGTCATGTAGCTGTATGCTTTTCCTGCACGGGCATACAGCAGACGCAGGTAATCGTAAATCTCGGTGGTTGTACCTACAGTAGAACGGGGATTGCGATTGGTGGTCTTCTGTTCAATGCTGATGACTGGGGAAAGACCGGTAATCTTGTCAACATCAGGACGTTCCATGCCTCCTAAGAAATTACGGGCGTAGGCTGAGAATGTCTCAATATAACGTCGTTGACCTTCGGCAAAGATGGTGTCGAATGCCAATGATGATTTTCCTGAACCGCTGAGGCCAGTAATCACAGTCAGTGTGTTTCTCGGAATGACAACGTCAATATTCTTAAGATTATGTACGCGAGCTCCGTAAACACAGATTTTCTCGTCTTCCCTGTTCATGAGCTACTGACTGTTTGAGGTGCCCTCTGTAAAAGTACGAAACAGATTGACGTCTTTTCGGATGTTATAGTTATGCCCGTCTGCTCCCTTTGCCTTTACCAGTACGAAATATGTACCTTGCTTGACATCATTTCCACGATATTTGCCATCCCAGCCTTCGTCGATATTGGTCCATTCATAGAGCTTCTGGCCCCAGCGATTGAAGATATAGGCGTGAAATTCAACAATATTCTGGTATGATTTGACCTTGTAGACATCATTGATCTGATCATCGTTGGGTGAGAAGGCATTAGGCATAACCAAAGTGCTCGTCAGCACCACGGTACTGTCTGAAGCCACACTGTCGTTGCCCGCCACATCCTGGGCATGAGCAGACAAGGCTATCAGTGTCATAAATGACAATAGGATGGTTTTTATTGTTCTCATTTTACTTGTTTTGAGTGCAAAGATACAAAATATTTCGTAATTCATAGTTCATAGTTCATAGTTTTTTTGTAATTTTGCACGGTAAAATGTTATTTTTAGGACTTATGACGCGATTTTTTAGATACTCAATACTGTTTCTGGCCATTCTCTTCTCGACGGATATGGCTATTGCTCAGGCGTCTGAGCAGATTAAGGGACTTCACAAAGTGAAGCGTAAGGAAACCATCTTTGGAATAGCCCGGAAATATGATATCCAGATAGAAGAACTGATTCAGGCTAATCCTGAAATGCGACAGCCGGACTATGAACTCAAGAAAGGTGATGTGATACGGATTCCTTATCCAAAGGGAACGGCTCCTGCTGCAGAGACATCAACGCCAGTGAGTCAGGCTCCGACTACTACTACTCCGACTGTCAGTACTTCTGCTGATGATGTGCGTGAAAGAGCCATCCGCGTAGGTGTGATGTTGCCATTACATAATATTAATGGTGATGGGCGCCGGATGGTGGAATATTATCGGGGTATCCTGATGGCTTGCGACAGCCTGAAGAAGATTGGCATCTCTGTTGACCTTCATGCCTGGAATACGCCTGAGGACGGCAATATATCAACCGTGTTGAGTGATCAGGCGGCAGCAAACTGTGACATTATCTTCGGTCCTTTATATTCAAAGCAGATGGAGGCCTTGTCGAATTTTGTTACAGCTCACGATATTCAGTTGGTGATTCCTTTCTCTATCAGCGCACCGCAGTTATTGACAAACCGTCATATATTCCAGATCTGGCAGTCGCCTACCAATATCAATGATGCTACCATCACTCATTTCCTTGAGAAGTTTAGCGATTATCATCCGGTTTTTATTGACTGTAACGATTCTACCAGTAAGAAGGGTAATTTCACTTTCGGTCTCCGTCGTCAGTTGGAGAGCCGTCAGATAGAGTATAATGTCACCAATCTGAAATCTTCTGAAGATGCCTTCTCCAAGGCCTTTAGTAAGACGAAGCCGAATATTGTGATCCTTAATTCGGCACGCTCTCCAGAATTAGGTGTCGCCTTTGCGAAGATGAATAGCCTGAAGTTCAGTTCACCCAATATCAATATCACAGTGTTTGGATATACGGAGTGGCTGATGTATACGCGTACACATCTTGAGAACTTCTACAAATACAATACTTACATACCGTCTGTGTTCTATTATAACCCGTTGTCGTCGCAGACCACCCGTCTGGAACAGAAATACCGTTGGAATTTCCATTCTGATATGCAGAATGCACTTCCTCGTTTTGCGTTGACAGGCTTCGATCATGCTTATTTCTTCTTGAGAGGGCTTCATAAATACGGGAAGTCTTTTAATGGAGCTGCGGGCATGTTCGGATATACGCCTGTTCAGACACCGCTGGTATTTGAGAGGATGGGCAATGGCGGTTTGCAGAACCATAGCCTGCTCTTTGTTCATTATACGCCAGAACACAGGGTGGAATCGATTAAGTTTCAGTAAAGAGTGATATATGAATAAAATAATAGGTGGAGTGAAGACGATATGGATGGTGAGAATGCTGCTGACAGCATTATTCACTATTCACTGTTCACTATTCACTGCTACAGCTCAGGTGGGAGAATACCGGACAGATTTTGCGATTGGCTTTAATGGCGGTTATTCCATGAGCTCTATTGCTTTCATTCCAAAGGTTCCCCAAGGACAATTAGGTGGCCTGACAGCAGGATTTAGCGCTCGTTACACCTGTGAGAAATATTTTAAGAGCATCTGTGCTGTGGTGGGAGAGGTGAATGTCACGCAGATGGGATGGAAGGAGGATATCCTGGACCGTAATGACCAGCCCGTTGTCCTGCATACTGATGAGACGCAAACACTGAACTATGCCCGTACGTTGACATACGTGCAGATACCTCTTTTGGCTCGTATGGGATGGGGGCGTGAACGAAAAGGACTACAGGGCTTTTTCCAGGTTGGACCGCAGGTAGGCTTCTTGCTTGGTGAGTCGACTGATGCCAATTTCGATGTTCATGACCCTGCTTTCAATCCTGCAGTTGACAAGGAAGGACACTTTAGCACTGCCTATAAATATGCCAACAGTAGGGTTTCGCATACTGTGGCACAGGACTCGATGGCTGTTGAAAATACTTTTGATTATGGTATTACGGCAGCAGCAGGTGTGGAGTTCAGTCATCCCAAATTGGGGCATTTCATTGTGGAAGGGCGCTATTACTACGGTTTGGGTAATATCTACGGCAGCTCGAAGCGTGACTTCTTTGCCCGTTCCAATATGGGAAATATTATCATCAAGTTTACATACTTGTTCGACATTGTCAGAACCAAAAACTCTAAAATTAAATAATTATGTTCGAGAATCAACCTAAAGGTTTGTTTGCGTTGGCATTGGCCAACACTGGTGAGCGCTTCGGTTACTACACGATGCTCGCTGTTTTCGCATTGTTCCTCCGTGCTAATTATGGACTCGATGCTGGTTGGGCAGGAGAAATCTACAGTGATTTCCTCATGCTCGTGTATTTCCTTCCAATCGTAGGTGGTTGGCTGGCTGACCGTTATGGCTTTGGCCGTATGGTTACCATCGGTATCCTGATTATGTTTGCAGGCTATCTGTTGCTCTCTGTTCCCTTGGGAGGCGATACCTTGGCATTGGTCGTGATGCTTGCCGCACTGGTACTCATCGGTCTGGGCACAGGACTCTTTAAGGGTAACCTCCAGGTGATGGTAGGTGACCTCTACAACGATCCGAAGTACGCAGGACAGCGTGACTCTGGCTTCTCCATCTTCTACATGGCCATCAACATCGGTGCCCTCTTTGCGCCGACAGCAGCCGTGAAAATCATGGAGTGGGCTCAGCAGAACCTCGGCACAAGCGTTAATGACTCTTACCATTTCGCGTTTGCTGTGGCTTGCGCTTCACTTATCCTCTCCATCGCTATCTACTACATCTTCCGTGGCACTTTCCGTCATGTGGAAGGTGGAAAGAAAAAGGAAGGCGTGAAGACAGAGGTTGAGGAATTGTCGAAAGAAGAGACCAAGGCTCGTATTGTTGCCCTCTGTCTTGTCTTCGCAGTGGTTATCTTCTTCTGGATGGCTTTCCACCAGAACGGTCTGTCGTTGACCTACTTCGCTGATGAGTTCACAGCCAAGACTTCTACAGGTGTTGAGAGCATGGCGTTCAACGTGTGGAACCTCGTGGCCATCATCTTCATCGTCTACGCTTTGTTCTCTCTGTTTCAGAGCAAGACCAGCAAGGGTAAGGCCATCTCTTTCGCAGTCATTGTGATTGCTGTAGCCTTCCTGTTCTTCCAGTACGATGCAACCACGGGTCAGATAGTGGCTGTCTCTGCACCTATCTTCCAGCAGTTCAACCCCTTCTATGTGGTGGCTCTGACGCCTGTGTCACTTGCTATTTTCGGTTCATTGGCAGCCAAGGGCAAGGAACCTTCTGCTCCACGAAAGATTGCTTACGGTATGGTGGTGGCTGGTTTGGCCTACTGTCTGATGGCTGTTGCCTCGTTCGGACTGCCAATGCCGCAGACCACAATGGGACCTGACGGTGAGCCTGTGGCTGTTCACGTGGCTGACGTTACACCGCAGCTGCTGATCTACACCTATCTCATCCTGACCTTCGCTGAGCTGTTACTCTCGCCGATGGGTATCTCTTTCGTGTCGAAGGTGGCACCTCCAAAGTACAAAGGCTTGATGATGGGAGGCTGGTTTGTGGCTACAGCCATCGGTAACAAACTCGTTGGTGTGGGTGGTTACCTGTGGGGTAGCATCCCCCTCTGGGCAGTCTGGAGCGTCTTCATCGCCCTCTGTCTGATCTCCGCTATCTTTATGTTCTCTATCATGAAGAGACTTGAGAAAGTCTGTTAGAAAGTGAGCTTCATCCCATTCCTGGTACTGATTGTACTCATCACATGTTGCGTTGCCGTATTCGGTAACGCAACATTGGATGGTGCATCGCAAGTGTCGTTGTTAGTGGCCTCGGCTGTCAGCGTGCTCATCGGCCATTTCTCGAAGCGCTTAGAATGGGAGAATCTTGAGAAGGAGATTACTGATAAGATTGCCAGTTGTACTCCGGCTATTATCATTCTTTTGTTGATCGGTGCCATCGGAGGTACTTGGATGGTGTCGGGTATTGTGCCCACAATGATCTATTATGGCATGCAAATCATCCGTCCTGAGGTGTTTTTTGTTAGCAGTAGTCTGCTTTGTGCACTCGTCAGTTTGATGATCGGTTCTTCGTGGACTACTGTTGCTACGATTGGACTGGCACTGATGGGTATTGGCAAGGCGCATGGCTTTGATGACGGATGGATAGCGGGCTCGATAATCACAGGCGCATACTTTGGTGATAAGCTTTCACCTTTGTCTGATACTACTGTGTTGGCATCGAGCGTTTCGGGCACACCGCTCTTTACCCATATCCGCTATATGCTTTATACCACGGTGCCCACGTTCTGCATCTCATTAACCATATTCCTGATTGCAGGTTTCACGATGAATGTATCCGGACATGGTAATGTGGCAGAGTTTATGGAGGGGTTGCAGCATACGTTTGTCATCTCGCCTTGGTTGCTGTTGGTGCCAGTGCTGACAGGTGTGATGATTGCCCGTCGATGGCCTTCGATGGTAGTGCTTTTCTTGGCGATTCTTTTGGCGGTGATTGTGGCCTTGCTGGTACAGCCGGAATTGGTGCATAGTATCTCCGGAATCTCTGGGTCATCCGGAATCTCTGGTCTTTACAAGGGCATGATGCAGGTGTGCTATGGCAGCACTGACATAGAAACGGGTATTCCTGTACTTAACGAACTGGTACATACCAGCGGTATGGCGGGTATGATGCCGACTATCTGGCTGATTATCTGTGCGCAGACCTTTGGTGGCGCACTCACAGCCACAGGACAGTTGCAGGATCTGATGCGTATTGTTCTTCGCTTTGTCCGTGGAACAGCTTCGCTCGTTGCCTCTACCGTGGGCACAGCCCTCTTTTGTAACATTGCGATGGCCGATCAGTATCTTTCTATCATGCTCTCCAGTTCGATGTTTAAGGACACGTTCCGTCAACGGGGCTATGAGCCTCGATTGCTGAGCCGCTCTTGTGAGGACGGTGCCACAGTGACTTCTGTGCTGGTACCTTGGAATACCTGCGGTCTCACACAAAGTACCGTCTTGGGCGTCGCTACGCTGACTTATTTGCCTTATTGCTTCTTCAACTACCTCTCGCCGCTGATGAGTATCTTTATCGCCTCCATCGGGTGGAAGATAGTTCGAACGAAGAAAAGTTAAAAATTAAGAGTTAAGAATTAAGAGTTATGATTACTTATGGAAGGAGAGTTTCGCGCTCGCTTAGGTGGGTTTGCGTGGTAATCATAACTCTTCACTCTTCGTTCTTATCTCTTAACTCATTGTCTGCCCAGTCGCTGACAATCGTTGAACTCAACTGCGAAAATCTCTTCGATTATCATGATGATGAAGGGAAAGACGATGCCGAGTACCTGCCTGAGGCCACGCGCCATTGGACCCGCAAGCGCTATTGGCGCAAGCTGAATAACATCGCTCAGGAACTGCTCTCGACATCTGATGAGGGCATTCCTGATTTGATTGCTCTTTGTGAGGTAGAGAATGACTCGGTGCTTATCGACCTGACACGCCGCTCGCTCCTGAGGAATGCCGGCTATGAATATCTGATGACTTCCTCGCCCGATGTTCGCGGCATTGACGTCGCTCTGCTCTACAGCCCTTTTTCTTTTCAGCCTGTCCGCAGTTATCCGCTTCGTATCACACCGATAGATGGCATGCGACCCACGCGTGACATCCTCTATGCCTGCGGAGTAATTAATTCCCCTCCTGAGTCAGAAGGGGTGTCCGAAGGACGGGGTGGTCTGAACGACACCCTCCACGTCTTCGTCGTTCAC
>Ga0310696_10010760_pt1 | contig 10483 bp, 14 predicted proteins | sample AusTroGonzalo_MG_4_FD_203885 | JGI IMG/M metagenome (GOLD analysis project Ga0310696, IMG submission 203885) | Bovine rumen microbial communities from tropical cattle in Woodstock, Queensland, Australia - Gonzalo_02 (v2) (version 2) | ecosystem: Host-associated > Mammals > Digestive system >... | reverse complement strand
CGGGACCGGAAAAGTGGATGCAGAGGACATGCGGGCTGTGGTTGATGTGGCTTTTGTCAACTGCATGGAACACCGGGAGAAGAGGTCCTTTGACAAGACCATCGATATAGTGATGGGAGAATACAAACGCGAGGGCCGCTATAAGGGATGGCTGGCAATCTGCCTTAAGCCGAGCCACGGCTGGAAAGACTGGCTCATAAACCTGTGCGCATTCGGCAGCACTCATACTGGCTACCGAAAGGAGTTCAACCGGCACTTCTCAGATATCAACAGCATGATAATGGCCAGGCTGGATCTCGCCGAGAGAGGCATCATCATATCCGGAAGGAGCAAAGGTGGAGCTGAGGCTGTGATGCTGGGTGAATACATCCGGCTCGTGCATGACAGGATTCTGGTCGGAGCCATAGAGCCGCCAAGGGCATTCGGCAAGAAATATGCAGCCAAGCTTGAGAGGCTCTTCCCTATCCTGTCGACCTGCTACAAGAATGACATTGTCCCCGGGATTCCACCCTGGTATAAGACGCCTGGGAAGATGTTCTACATCGGGACCAGGACGAATGGTTTATCAATAAAAGACCATGAGAAATCGACCACGGATGACAGTATTTTTTATGATTACATCAAAAGAATGCTGCCTTAAAAATGGACTATAATAATAAAGATTACTAATATGGTATTGTTATGGTAAGAAAAAAGGGCCCATCTGTCAAAGAGTCAAAGGCGCTGATGCTTGTAGCGGACGGCGAGTCTGACATCCAGGCTTATATGCACACGCACAACTGCACCGAGAAGACCGCCAGGAAGAATGCCAGCAAATGGTTCGCCAATGCCCGGGCAAAGGTGTCCGCATCAGACTGGATGAAGGTCTACAATCTTACCGAGGAGCGGCTTGCCAGGGAGATTGACCGGAAGCTCAAGGCACAGGCTCCGGTGATCTACCAGGGCGTGGTGACTGACCATGTGGATGACAACTTCATACAGATGCGCGCCACCGAGCTCTTGGCCAAGATATTCGGAGCCGGTGAGAAGGCCCGGCAGGAGGCCGAGGCGGCCGCCGCAGAAGAGAACGTCATAAAGATAATAATTGACTAATATTGTATGGAGATCCATACAAGCATATTGTTCCCACCCTCCTTCAAGGACACCTTCCGGAAGATACTCTCGGGTGACTATGTGAAGTTCACCGAGGCAGGAGGAAGAGGAAGCTGCAAGAGCTCCTTCCTCTCTCTGGCAATCATCATCCTGATGATGCAGCACCGGGACTTCAACGCAGTATGCCTCCGGAAGGTTGACAACACGCTGCGCGACTCAGTCTACACACAGATCCGCTGGGCCGTGGAGAAGCTGGGAGTGTCACATCTGTGGAACTTCACGCTCGCGCCGCTCCAGGCGACCTACACCCCTACTGGCCAGACTATATTCTTCAGGGGCAGCAATGACCCGATGCGCATCAAGTCCATCAAGACGCTGACAGGATACATAGCAATCACATGGTTCGAAGAGCTCACGGAGTTCACGCCGCATGATGTGGAGACCGTGAAGCTGTCCACGATGCGCGGAGGAAACCGCTTCTATATATTCCAGTCCTTCAACCCGCCGAGCTCTGCCAGGAACTGGTGCAATGACCACATGAGGCATCCTGACTCTGATGAATACGTGCACGTGTCTGATTATAGAAGCGTCCCGGCTGAGTGGCTGGGCCCTGCGTTCCTGCATGAGGCGGAGGAGATGCAGCGCCGGAGCGAGCGGGCCTACAGGAACATCTTCCTGGGCGAGCCCACCGGATCAGGCAGGTCTATCTTCGAGAACGTGGAGCTGCGGCCAATCGAGGATGATGAGATCTCCAAGTTTGAGTGGATCTATCACGGCATTGACTGGGGATATTATCCGGATCCGTTCAGATACAACGCCATGAGCTATGATATAAAGACAAAGACTCTCTATGTGTTCGACGAGCTCACGCTGTATAAAACCGGCAACTGGGAGGCCTCGGAGAAACTGCGGGAGCATTTTGACCGAATGAAAAGACCCGGGAGCGTGAGATTGACAGCCGACTCCGCCGAGACAAAGAGCGTGGCTGACTTCCACACCTGGGGCTGGGACATACACGGAGCGATAAAGGGGCCGGGCTCGCTTGAGGCAGGATTCAAATGGCTGCAGCAGCTCTCCCGGATTGTGGTGGATCCGTACAGGGCACCGGCGGCAGCTGATGAGTTCTCCCTCTACGAGTATGACATAGACAGGCGGACGGGAGAGATCCTCACCGGATATCCGCAGGGCCAGCCGGACCATTCCCTGGCATGCTGCAGATATGCCCTGGAGGAGATCTGGCGCCGCAGAGGACAATAATGACTATTTAAGTATGAATATCTTACGACGAATATGGAGTGCCATTATGGATTTCTTTACTCTGAAGAAGATGGCTCTGGGAGAGTCAAAGGAAAGCATCATCTCCGCGGAGATGGAGGAGCATATCAACCTGTGGGGAGAGATCATCTCCGGCAAGGCATTCTGGAACAAGGAGGCCAAGTGCTGCGGAGTGATTGACGGAATCGCCGGGGCAATCTCAGACCCTGTGTCCGAGGAGATGACAGTCACATCTGAGAACAAGCGCCTGGAGGAGACCATGCAGGACCTGAGCTCAAGGGCAACCGATATCGTGCAGTACATGGCCCTCTGCGGATCCTGCGTTGTACGTCCGGTCTATGCAGCCGGACAGCTCAAGTATGAGATAGTCCGGCTCGGCAATTACATTCCTGTATCCTACGACCTTGACGGCACCCTGACCGGTGCTATCATCACCAAGCAGTTCGAGGAGAAAGGCAAAAAATATGTCCTGGTGGAGAAACACAACTGGGACGGCAAGAACCATCATGTCGAGCTGGTGCTATATAATACCGACGGAAGCGGAGATTATAAGCCGTGCTCGCTTGAGAGCACCGAGAAGACCGCCGGACTCACGCCGGAATATACATATGAGAATGTCGAGCGCCCCTTCCTGGTCGAGTTCCGGAACCGGAAGACCAACAATATCGACGGCTCAAACATCCCTGTCGCAATCTACTCCGGAAGGGAGAACCTGCTGGAAGATGCGGACCGGCAGTACTGCCGTATGAACTGGGAACAGGAAGCCGGAGAAAAGAAGGTGTTCGCATCCTCTGACCTTTTCCGTTCACGCCAGGGAGAGGAAGGCATCCGGATAACACCGGCGCTGCAGAAGCTCCTGGTCAAGGTGAGCGATGCCGGCGCAGATGAGAAGATCCAGGAATACTCTCCCGCCCTCCGCACAGCTGAGCAGGTGGCAGCCTTCCAGGAGATTTTGAGAAGAATTGAGATTTCCTGCAAGCTCGGCAAGGGCACACTCTCCAACCTCGAGGACGCACGCATGACCGCCACACAGTACCAGGGCGGGAAGAAGGTGCTCTATACCACCGTGGACAGCTTTGAGAGCGAGCTTGAGAAGAAGTACAGGGCATGCGCATGGATCTTCGCATACCTGCTCACAGCATATGAGCGCGTGAAGTTCGACCCGGAGATAACAGTAAGCTACAATGACGCCGCAAGGAAGGACCCGGACCAGATGCGCCAGGCAGCGCTCCTGGAAGTGACCAACGGAATCATCAGCAAGGCAGAATACCGGATGCGCATCTTCGGAGAGACCAAGGAAGATGCCGAAGCCAGGGTGCCTGAGACTCCACCTGCCCTCGAGGGCTACTTCGGTTGATAACGCCGCGCTTCCTCTCCGCAGCAGCTGACCAGATGATGAAGCTGTATGCGGAGCTCGAGACAGATATTAAAGCCGATATGTGCCGGCGCCTGGCCAAGCTCGGCCAGGTGACCGACGCGACTGAATGGCAGGCCAAAATTCTCAAGGAAATCGGCGGCCTCACCTCTGACATAAACAAGGAGCTGGCCAAGTATGACAAGGCCACGCAGAAACAGGTCAAGGCGCTTTTCCAATCACTGGTGGAGAAGAATGTCCCTGATGACATATCCGACAACCAGAAGCAGATGATGGCTGCCACAGCCGGATATCAGTCACTCATAACAGATCTGTCAAACCTCACCAGGACAAGCACAGCAACCACGGAGTTCATCACCGAGGCCAACTCAATGTACATGAAGACCGCCAGCGGCGCCTTCTCTTATGACCAGGCAATCAAGGATGCGGTTGACAACATGGCCTCCAAGGGACTGACCACCCTGCAGTATGGGAACAGGGCCCACAGCCTCGAGAGCATCGCAAGGACTTGTGTCCTCACGACACTCGGCCAGACAGCCGGGCAGCAGAGCCTGGCAAACGCCCAGGACACCGGCACCGACCTTGTGATGGTGTCAGCCCATGAGGGAGCAAGACACACCGACAATCCCCCCAACCCATGGAGCAATCATGATGAGTGGCAGGGAAAGGTCTACTGCCTCAACGGAGAGCGGGACTGGACCGACAGCGAGGGCAACGTGCATCACGCTGAGAATCTGGCTGCGGCGACAGGCTACGGAGAGGTGGACGGTCTATGTGGCATCAACTGCCGGCATACATTCTACCCGTTTTACGAGGGCGAAGACCCGCGCTATGAGGATAAGGAGCTGAAAGAATATACAGAGAAGAACCTGACCCTTGATGGCCGTCCTGTCTCACGGTATGAGGCGGAGCAGGAGCTGCGCAGATGCGAGCGGGGCATCAGGGCATGGAAGCGCAAGGCGGACTGCCAGGCTGCAGCCGGGCTGGACAACACCGCCGCCAGGCACAAGATCGGGTTGTGGCAGGCGGAGCGACTCCGCATATCAAAAGAAACCGGCATCCCTCCTGATTACTCCAGGGAATATATAGGAACTGTGGCAGGGAAACAGATCCGGGGCCTTAAATCCGGCGGGTATGACATGACTCCGGCCGAGCAGAAGGAAAGCCTCAAGCTTGACATCACGAAGGCCGTCGATGCTTACAATGTCAGCCGCCACCAGCTTGCAAGGTGGATAAAGACTCCATCCAAGAAAGAGATAATAGGAAACCTCGGCGGCCCTGACCTGACAAGAGGCTCCTGCTCCTCCCTGGCCATGGCATATGCAGCCAACAAAGGAGGATGGCAGGTTGTGGACTTCCGGGGCGGAGTGAGCCAGGAAGTGTTCAGCCGGAGATCCAACATATTGTCCGTGACCGAGATCCCTGGTGTCACATCATATGTGGAGAAGGCCCTGAGCGACTTCAAGGGAGCAGCTGCGGTGCTGGACAAGGCCAAGGTCGGCAAGGAATATTATTTTGCCTGCGGGGCACACGCTGCAGTGGTGCGCAGGCTTGACGCCGCGAGATACCAGTATCTGGAGCTCCAGGATGACCCGGCGCAGAACGGATTCAAGGACCTGACGAAAGACGTGCTCAAAGTCCGTTTCGGCGCAAAAAACAGCAGGACATATCATGGCAGAAAGGTCGAGGTGGATAATATTCTTATTGACATAGATACTCTTAAGAGTAATAATATATATTTGAACTTGATGGAGTGCATAAACACCCCTAAAGGAGCACAGAAGAAAGGAGCTGGCGGCGGTGTCAGGTAATCTGCTTAAAGATTTAGAAAAAATGTCTCAGGAAAAGGATACAGGCATCTGGATCCATGAGAACGGACATGACTTTTATAAAGCAGATCCGCAGCTCAAGATCTGGGATGTGGAGGCTCCTGATGAGGTGGGTGTCATGCTCTTCAGCTTCGACAAGAAACACATCTTTAATTTCTTCCAGGATTTTCCAGCGAAGCTCACACCGGAGCAGGTGGAGATCTTCCGGAAGGAGAAACCCGAGCTGGCGGCGCTCCGTCCGGCTTGAATTAAATAAAAGCCCCCTGTAAGTTTTCGTACTTACAGATGTCCCAGGCCGGTCCTGGGATTTTTTTTGCACTCTCAAAAATCCCGAATGACTATATCAGCGATGGTGGAATACGTGAGCAACATTGTAATCGCAATACTCGGCTTCGCAGGAGCCCTGGCAGGTGCTTATTTCAGCAACCGGAAAGCCCAGGCGCTCATGGAGTACAGGCTGGCGGAGCTGGAAAAAAAAGTTGACAAGCACAACAACCTGGTCGAACGAACCTATCGCCTTGAGGAACAGCAGGCACTGCTGGAGAAGGACATCAAAGTGGCCAACCACCGGATATCAGACTTGGAGGAGAAGAAAGAATGACACCAGGTGAGTTTTTCGTGAAGTATCAGGGACAGAAGATTGATTATGACAAGGCATTCGGCCCCCAGTGCGTGGATGTCTTCCGGCAGTACTGCCAGGATGTGATCGGCTGCAGGCACACCGGATCCGTTGAGCCGGAAGGCGCCAAGGGCATCTGGTTCCGCTATTCGGAGAATGACGAGAAGCTCTTCTTCAACCGCTTCAGCGCCAGCCAGGCTAAATATGGCGATGTAATCATCTGGGACGCCTCGGACACAAACAAGTATGGCCATGTGGCGATAGTTGTCGCTGTGCACAAGGACCAGGTCCTGGTGTTCGAGCAGGACGGGTTCAAGAAGGACGGCGGCAAGTTCGCCGTGCGTTCCCTGCTCTCTGCTCTCGGGGTGCTTAGAAAGAAACCGTAATTTTTTTTTAGGAGAACTATATGTCAAAGAAAATGTATGCACTGATTTCGGGAATCATCGGCGGAGTCGGAGCTATTGCATCAGCAATCGTTTCCTACTCTGACCCGGCACAGGCCACAGCTATCCTGGCTGCCATTCCTATTGCTATTACTGCGGCCAATGAAATCATTATGCTGTTCGTCACACCGGAGGCAAAGAACTGATGAAAGCAAAAGATGCATCCCTGGCCGCAAAGATTGTGGCCGGGGTGGTCCTTATAGCAGGCCATGCACTCCTGTGGATCGGGAAGCTGCCTAATGCGGACTCCAAGGGGATATGCGCCTGCGCATTCTCCATCTTGGGGATATTCGGGACGATAGATCTGAACCTGGTGTTCGACAAGTTCACAGGAAACAAGGGGACTGGATGTGTGGAATAAGATCAAGAATATTCTTGCTGCTGTTGGCGGCTTTGCTATTGCAGCCCTGCTCTTTTGCCTGGGCAGACGTGGTATATACGGAAGCGCAGGTGACAGCGCTGAATCTGCACTTGGACGAGCTGGAGAAGGAGCTGAAAAGTGCGAAGCAGAAGCTGAAAGAGCAAGACAATCTGTTGAGCGATGTGAAGATTTACTCGAACGAGCTGGAGATCAAGCTGAACAAATCAAAGAAGGACTTAAGCGAAGCGAAGACATCTCTGGAGAAATTGCAGAAGGCCTCGACAGAGCAGAAGGACACGCTCAAGCAATTAGAGAAATCCTTAAAGCTGGAAAAGAAACAGACCAGATGGGGAAAGGTTAAGGCATTTGCCATCGGAGCGGTGCTGGGAGCCGCCGGCGGGTTCGCCGGAGCCTGGTACATGCTCAAATGACTATATATGTAAGCAGCGCATGGGTGCGTAATCCCATGCAACATTCAAAATCTACTGCCGGGTGCGGCGTAAAACACACGTAAGGAGAAAGAATGAAGAGAGATTTTTTGAAGGACCTCGGGATTGCTGATGATGTTATCGACAAGATCATGGCCGAGAACGGCAGGGATATTGAGTCTGCAAAGAACAAGTTTGCTGACTACGAGGACATCAAGAAGCAGCTGGAGACCGCTAAGGCAACTATGGACAAGTGGAAAGACTATGACCAGGTTAAGGCTGATGTGGACAACTGGAAGGCTGAGTGTGAGAAGGCGGTTAAAGAGGGAGAGCAGAAAGTCAAGAGACTGGAACGTCAGAGCCAGGTGAAGGACTTCCTTTCCGGTATCAAGGACGAAAAGGGCAACCCCCGCAAGTTCGTGAACGAGATAACCCGGAATGCCATTGCCGACAAGCTTCTTGCGGAGATGGAGAAAGAGGAGTCCAAGGGAAAGGGCCTCGACGATTTGTTTAAGGCTGTTGCGAAGGATACAAAGGATATTTTTACATCCGATGATTCGGCGCCTAAGCCGCCAACGGTTACACCTATGAGCGGCGGCGGCAACCCTGCTTCCTCATGGGCGCAGGGCAATACCCAGAAGCAGCAGTCATGGAACCGATTCAGATGATTATCAAGGAGAACTGAATTATGGCTAATGTTATCAATTATGCTGAGAAGTGGGAAAAAGAACTTCTTCAGATTGTGGACGATGGAATCTATACATCCCCATTCCTTGCTCCTGCAGAGGCAGTAAAGTTTGAGGGTGCAAAGACAGTGCATTTCACACGGCTTCACGTGGGCGGCTACAAGCCACACAGCCGGAACGGCGGATGGAACTCCGGAGATGTTGAAGAGGCAGATGTTCCTCTGACAATCGAGCACGACCGGGATATCCAGTTCCTGGTTGACAAGGCAGATGTGGACGAGAGCAATATGACAGCTTCTGTCCAGAACATCTCCAGAGCATTCACCGAGGAGAGCCATGCTCCTGAGGTTGACGCAAGATTCTTCGAGCGCTGCGCAAAGGCAGCCATCGCAGACGGCTTCTACCAGACACAGACAGGATGGACCCCTGGCAACACCTATTCCCGCCTTGTCAAGCTCTTCCAGGCTAAGAGCCTCAAGAAATACAAGGCAATGGGCGGCCTGATCGCTTATGTCCGCGGTGACATCATGGATTGTCTTGAGTCTTCCACAGAGATCACCAAGACCCTGAACATCCAGAGCGTTACAATCAACGAGGGCAAGGGTATTTCCACCAGAATCACATCCATCAACGGTGTGACAATCATCGAGGTTGTGGATGACTCCCGCTTCTATGCAGACTTCGACTATTCAGACGGATTCACAGGCAGAGGCGCACGCCTTAATGTCCTGATTGCTCATCCTCTCAAGGTAAAGACTGTAAACAAGTTTGCAAGCATCTACACCTTCGCTCCTGGCGAGCACACAGAGGGTGACGGCTATCTGTACCAGAACCGCGCACTCTGGGATACATTCGTATTCCCTAACGGCAAGGACGGAAAGCGCGATGCAGTATTTGCTGACATCGAGAGCGCAGATCCATCAGTGGCAAACTATCCTGACAAGAAGTACACAATCGTGATGGACGGAACACCTTATGACATCAATGCAACCGGAACAAAAGTTGCAATCGAGGCCGATGGAACCGGAGCTGTTGATTACATCATCAAGCTGACCGGCAAGGCACCTAAGGTTCCTGCGGCTACAGCTCAGGCAGTATATGGATCCTCTGACGTTAAGAACGCAGCAGTTTTCATGGTTGAGCTCGGTGCAGACGATGCATACTACGGCCGTGGAGGCTCAAAGGTTACATCCGGAATGGATGCTCTCCAGGATTCCGATATTCTGGTTGCAGGAGACACCAGATACCTTATTCTGGCAAAGGGACTCCAGGCAGACGGAAGCGTATATGCAGGCGCTTATTTCAGCGTAGGCACAGCTGCTTCGACTGTTACAAAGAGCTTCAAGCTTGATGTAAGCGGTCTGACACTCGCATGATCCAGGGAGGCGGCGTTTATGTTCGAGAATGTGAACTATACATACTATAGCAGGACAATGGTCCGCGCGGTGGTGCCCTCCTCGGCCGAGTTCAACCGGTTCAAGGACAACGCCCTGGCCTACATGACGCCGCTGGTACCCTTCCTTATTGAGAGAGAGCCGGGCGGCCTGGACAAGGCCACCTGCATGGTCGTGGAGGAATGCTACAAGGCAGACCTTGCCGGCGTTCCGGATGGCGGCCGTGTTGCCTCTGAGAGCATCGACTCTTACTCAAGGTCCTTCGACATCTCGAAGGCAAAGAGCTCCGATGCCCAGAAGGAGGCATGGATATTCTACTACTGCATGAGGAAGGAGCTGAGATGATAGCAGCGCATCTTCTGATCCATTCTGCATCGGTGAAGGCACCAACCGGCTTCGACCGGGACAGGAACCCCACCTACGGGGAGGCGTCCTCCGTGAAGTGCCGGATTGTGCCGAAGAACGGCAGGACAATGGGCCAGACCGGCGAGCAGCCGGATGACCACTATCTCATGCTGGCCAACAGTGAGATTACTATGGGACAGACGGTCACCTGGGAGGGGAAAGACTTCACTGTCCGGAAGGCATGGCCATGCTATGCACTCGACGGCCAGAAACCTGACCACTGGAAGGCGGAACTCGTATGATGAACATCGAAGCAAAGATTGAATTTGACGTGTCCAAGCTGAAGGCGAAGAGCGAGGCTGACATACTGCGCAGGCAGAAGATCCTCGACTCGCTGGTGCTGCGGGATTCCAACCTGTTCTGTCCCCAGGACACCGGCACTCTGCAGAGGTCGGCTGAAATCCATACAGTCATCGGCAGCGGCGAGGTCGTGTGGCAGACTCCATATGCTGCATACCAGTACTACAACTGGAAAGGCGGAAAGGACAGCAAGAACAGGAACCCGAGGGCGACATCCAAGTGGTTCGAGACCGCCAAGGCGAGATACCTTGACAAATGGCTGGAGGCAATAGGTGC
>Ga0310696_10010759_pt1 | contig 10483 bp, 10 predicted proteins | sample AusTroGonzalo_MG_4_FD_203885 | JGI IMG/M metagenome (GOLD analysis project Ga0310696, IMG submission 203885) | Bovine rumen microbial communities from tropical cattle in Woodstock, Queensland, Australia - Gonzalo_02 (v2) (version 2) | ecosystem: Host-associated > Mammals > Digestive system >... | reverse complement strand
GCAGTGTTCAGGGTTCGATTTAGTTGTGTTAGTTCTGATTTGTCCATGATTGTTCCTTTGCTCCTGATGTCATGCACAAGGTAGCAATCTTTGTGCCAAGGCGAATGGTGTCCGAAGATTGGATATATGTCGAGCAAAAATTGACCAGGAAGGCATAATATGAACAGTGGGGCGTGCATCCATTCGCTCTGTTCGGCGTTGGCACGGATGTTGCAATGTGAACGACGCAAAGGAGCATGATTGTGAATGGACAACTTAACGCTAATTGAGCATGTCAAAAAAAGATTGGGAATGTACCTTCCGCTTCACTATGGGAAACTGTCGGATGATGCATGGAATATCTTGTTGCATGAACTATTGGCGGATGGTGTGAGGGCATTTGAAAGGGGGGAGTCTACTCGCTTGGAGATTAGGTGTGATCAAGAGACGGTCGAAATTGCAATTGGCCACGATGGACCAGATGGCAAAATGTGCCAGTACATCGCCAATGCGTTGCAAGGTATCGATCTGCATAAAATTGATCAACCACAGGGGGATTATTACACTCGCTATGATTGGCTGACATACGCGATACTGGGCGCGGTGACTAAAAAAATGACAGTGGAAACTTATGTGGATGGCGAATGGCGGGCGACTGTCATTCGCGATGGAAGAATTGGAGTCGAGGAACGTCTGCTAAGCGGTCTATTGCCGAAGGACACAAGACAGTTTGTGTGGGTTCGTTTTGTCATTGATTCACAATATCTACCAGAAGATAAAGGAATCTCCCCTTATTCGTTGGAGTTGATAGAAGATTTGGGGAAGAACCTGGCGTGTATGTATCCAGGTCTGCGGATGGTGGTCAATGGACGTGAGCATGTGTTCCCGAATGGACTTGTGGATTTGGCAACAGAGCGGATGGCGAAACTTGGTTCAGATGTGTTGATGCCGGCGAGAATGGTCGAGACCAAAGAAATGTCGCTTGCGTGCGGCATTGTCCGTCGAAAAAATCCTGGGCGAAAGATCAGCGGTACCGCTATGGTCAATGGGATTATAATCAAGGATCGGAAAATTCTTGAAGGACTTATGGAGAGTGTTTGTGACTGCCTGGCAGATTGTCGGCAACTTCGTTCGTGCGACTACGAGTTCGTTTTTGTCGCGGCTGCAAATGCGTTGGTCACAGACGGGACTGACTGGTCATTTTGTTCTTCTTTTTTCAATTGGTGCCTATGCAAACTTCTTGGAGGATTCATGAAATGAAGGATGTTGCTAAACGTGGAATAGAGGCGTACTGCCGCGATGCGAGGCCGGGACTTATCCTAATTGAGGATGACAAGGTAATACCGGCGTTTGAGTTTGCATTCGAGATTGCCGTGCGTATGGCAAGGAGGGAAGCAACTGGTCAGATTACGATATGGTCTTGGCAATCCTTTTTGAGCTTGCACGGCATGTGGTTGGCTGGAGATTCGATGACGAAAATCCATTGCTGGACGCTTGGGAAGAAGGCTCTGGACGGAAAGCGTGACGAAACTTGGCTTGAAGATATTCAACAAGAGCATTCTTGGAGTTTGCGCGAGGACTCCGACCATACTGCACATAGCGTAGATTGGTTTTCGTTGCTGGGAGATTGCAATGATGTAGTAGTCTTGGACTTCAAACTCGATTTCGCCGAGATGCGTAAACTCAACAAAGCGGCAAAAGAACTTGGGAAAAAAGTGGTGGCGTACATTGATCAATTTACTGTCGTCATCGGCAACCGTCCTGTGCGCTCGTATGTCGAGTTGGCCATGAACATTGGGGTGGCGCATGGCGTTGATTTTTCGGACTGTGCCGAAAATGTGTGGCGGATTTCGATGCATGGCAGCAGAGGTGGAATGTATGCGTCTGACTTTCTTAGAAAACGAATTTTTTCATACGCCTGCAACTTGCTGTCTGTGAATGGGGCTATCGAGAATGTAGACGATTTTCTATTTGGCCAAATTGAGCATAAAGATTGCTTCTCCTTCCATTCAGAATTAACCCTGATTGACTCTGTTACCTTCACGAATTAAGGAATAATACAATGAACGACAAAGAGGAAACATTGCTCGACCTTCACAATCGCGTGACTGGCGAGGAACTGGAGAAGCTGCTGAAGATGCAGTTGAAGGCGCTGGCGGCAAACCCCGAACTGGCGAAGACGCTGCCGCCGTTGATGGTGTGGGGCGCACCGGGACTCGGCAAGTCCAGCATTTTGCAGGATGTGGCACGAGAACTCGGCATTGGCTTCATCGACGTGCGCCTTGCACAACGTGAACCTGTTGATATTCGAGGCTTGCCTGTGCCGGGTCCAGACGGCGTGAAGTGGCTCGTCGCGAGCGAATGGCCGCGTGATCCGAATTCGCGGGGCATCATCCTCTTCGACGAAATAACGGCGGCGGATCGCTCCCTGCAAGTCGCCGCATACGAGTTCATTCTCGACCGGCGTCTTGGCGAACTCTACAAAGTGCCGGATGGCTGGTACATCTGCGCGGCGGGGAACAGGACGGAAGACCGTGCTGTCTCGACGACGATGTCCTCGGCTCTCGCCAACCGATTTCTGCATGTGGAGATGCAGGAGGATGTCGAGAGCTGGATTGCGTGGGCGAGGACGCACGACATCCATCCGTCAGTGACTGGATTCATCCGCTACCGCCCCGGATATCTTTTCCACCAGGAGGGCGAGAACCTTGAACGCGGCTGGCCCACGCCTCGCGCATGGGAGCGTGTAAGCCGGATGCTGGACGTGTTCGGCACGGATGATTTGTCGCTTCTTCGCAAGGTCGTGTACGGACTTGTCGGAAACCGGGCAGGCGTGGAGTTCATGGAGTTCCACAAGATCAACGAAACGTTCGATGACGTGCTGGAGATGATGCGCAATCCGACGAAGCCGGTCAAGGTTCCCGAGGCGGCAGACCGCAAGTATGCCCTCTGCGCGGCAATGACTTATCTTGTCTGGCGCGGGAAGGATGAAGATGAGGAGTCGCGGCGCATTGACGGGTTCTACAGAATCTGCATGGAGTTGACGAGCGATTTTGCGTCGATGGCAATGATGGACGCGATGGCGGGGAACCGTCGGGAGGATTCGGCGGTCTTCGCCGAAAAGCTATTCCACCATCCTCGTTTCAAGGAGTGGTCTGATAAACACGGAAAGGCGCTTCGTAAGAGGTATTCGCTCAAAGTCTGAGGTTCGTATATGTCACTTTCGGAAAAAGAGTTGGAAAAACTCAAGAAGCAGACCTACGCGCTCATGTGCCAGGATCGGCAGCGGCTTCTCGTTAGATTTCCGTTTACGGGCGGTTTTCTCATGCGGTTAGATTTCGTGCCAGTACGAGACAGGCGACTTCGTACTGCGGCGACGGACGGAGATCGAATATACTTTGACATCTCGTTCTGCTCGAAGCTCGATTCGGAAGAGCGGCTCTTTGTCATGGCGCATGAGACATGGCATTGCGTCTTGATGCACATGCTGCGTTGCCAGACACGGAACGCAAGTACGTTCAACATCGCAACAGACATGGAAGTGAACCGCATGCTGAAGAAGGAGGGGCTAAAATCCCCTGATTGGGCGCTGATGCCGAAACCTGAATGGGATGAGCTATCGGCAGAGGAAATCTACGAACATCTACGTAAAAGGAAGCAACCGCCACCGGAAAATGCGCAAGGGGGAAATGTACGAGGAGGGAATAAGTCTGGTGTGAGCGGAGAGAACAAGGACCCTTTCGACAAGCACATATACCACAATCAAGCCGATGCTGCATCAAACTCTGCATCCTCTCACGGATTACAAATGACCCCCGCGCCTCGGCTTCGCTACGCCGCGCGGGCAATTTGCAATCGGTTTTGAGCACACGCCAGCGCCAGAACAGCCCCTCACGGGCAATGCGCAGCCACCCGACGGGGTTCCGACGGGGCTTGTCCGGGCGCATGTTTCGGGTCGTCCGGCCACCCGCTGCCCGTCAAAGCGTCAGGAACTCGCGGGAGATGTACCTGCGCGGGACTTCGTCGAGTGCAAGCGCGATGCCGACCTTCATGATCGTGAAACGGATCAGTTCCGCCCACTTCACCTGGGTCATGTTCCGGTATTTGTGTTTTTTCTCCAGAGGACGGAGGCATCCGCTGTTGAACAGCTGCCACAGGTTGTGCGCGATCTGCATCAGGAGGTAGATGTTGCGGCTCGCCCGCGCCTTGTTGCAGAAGTTGTGCTCCAGGCCGTACCCGCCGTTCTTCTCGACGTGGAAGCTCGACTCTATCCCCCAGCGCCGACGCCCCCACATCCCGACTGCGTCGGCCTCCCTGATGTCCCGGACTTCGAGACTCGTGGCGAACTGGCCTTCGTAGGGCGATCCGTTGCTGTCGTCCTCCACCACCCGCACGACGTTGAACACATGCCATTCGTCGCTTCCCCGCGTGATCTCGACGCCCGTCGCCCACGACACGGTCCCGCATTCGACGCGCTTCCCGTGCGCGTCGTGCCTGACGAGCACCCCCGAATTCGACGGATGCTGCTCCATCAGGTCCTGCGCATCCGCATAAGCCTTCGGCGTGCGCCCCTTCTTGAAGGTGAAGATGTATTCCCAGTTGTACTTCTCGCAGAGCTGCATCAGCGGGGCGCAGGCGTAAAGCCCGTCTCCGAGGATGCATATCCCGAGGTGCGGAAACGCCGCCTTCAGCATTGGCGCAAGCCGGAGGAATCCGCGGTACTCGCTGTCCTGCTTCTCGTCCTCGTTCCCGTCGTGCCAGGGCTTGATCGGGACCGACATTATCGAGTAGGCCGAACCCCACGGCGTTACGAGCTTCGCCTCCAGGACGTACCGGTTCGCGCGGTTCCCGAGCCACTTGCAGCATCGTATGCGCTCCTGCTTCGTCCCGTCCACCGCGACGACGAACATGCCCCGGAACCGCGCGTTGTCGAACATCTTCAGCCGCATCATGTACGCCACGATGTCCACGAGCGACTGCTCCAGCACCGCCGTGCAGCCGCGCGAGAGGTAGTTGCATACGCTCAGCGAGCACGGCGTCGTCCTCTTCTCGCCCTCGACCCACCAGTCCTGCTCCGCGAGCTTGTGCACCGCGTCCGCCCAGCGCTCGTCGTCGCGCAGCGCGTCCATCGAGTTGCGCGACCCCAGCCTCCCGATGAACCCGAGGATGAACGTCCAGAGGAACGTCCGCCCCTCGTAGAGACACTTCGACTCGTCCCGCACCTTGCAAATGCGGTCGAATACGGGGTTCAGGATCCTGCAGAACCGTGGCAGGAAGCCCGTCAGCTCTTCGAGCGCCTCTTCGCCGCCGGGCGTTTCCGCGGGCCTGCGGCCCGTGCGCCTGCGCGGGTGGCGACCGTCTTTCTTCCCGTCCTTTCCGTGATCGCGGCCACGAGCTCCGACCGGGCGATCTCGCTCATCTCCTTCATGAGCCGCTTCGCCTCCGCCCACCTCGCCGACCAGTCCGCCACGAGCGGCGCGAAGTCCGCCGGGACGTAGATGCTCCGGAACCTCCCCGTCGCGCGGTCCGACAGCTGGTGGCGCGGCGTGTTCCCGCGGTCCGCCCTGTAGAGCGACCCCTCGATCACCCCGCCCTCCGAGAGCAGGCGCTTGAGCCTGCTCGACACCTCCCTGTAGGGAGCCGACATTCTTCTTTTTTTAATCATAGGTCTCATATTATAGAGACCTTTTTGCGAAAAGTCAAGGGGGTGTCGCGAAAAAACTCAAAATATTTTTCGGGCCGGGTTGCGCCATCCGGCGGCCCGGCCCGACTGCGGCAAGCTCTCAGCCGCGCGCTACCTGCACGAAAAATCAGTCATTTGTAATCCGTGGCATCCTCTTCGGAAGAAAATCCTACAATCACCGACCAATGGGGCGAGGTCGGGTTCGACAAGGATTTCAATCCTTCGATATCCAAAAGGCTTGCGGACAAGATACGCGAGCGAATTGTGGCCGTTGCGCAGCAGATCGAAAGGACGCGCGGAACGATCCCTGCGCATCTAGAATATGTCGTGAATGCGGCGATGAGGCCGCAGATACGATGGCAGGAAGTATTGGCGCAGTTCGTGACGAGTTGCTATGGCGGTTCAAGGCGGTGGCTGCCGCCAAGTCGCCGTCACATGGGAAGCGGGCTTTATCTTCAAAGTTCGCGCAAGGAACGCCTGAACGCGGTTGTAGCAGTCGATACGAGCGGCAGCACGACCGCAGACCTCCCGCAGTTCTTCACGGAACTCAACTCCCTGTTGAATTCGTTTGGCGAATACGAACTAACGGTCATCCAGTGCGATTGCACGATCCAGCATGTCGAGTCGTTTGATAGCTACAATCCTTTTCATCCGCCCGAATGGGAGACATGCGGACATGGCGGAACCGATTTCCGTCCGCCATTCGATTACGTTGCTGAGCATTCGGAAATTGCACCGTCCTGTTTCATCTACATTACAGACGGCTGTGGCCCTGCCCCTGAACATCCCCCGCCCTATCCCGTTCTATGGCTTCTAACGGGAGATGGCGAGAAACCCGCGCCATGGGGCTGGGAATTACGTCTGGCCTCTAAAGGGTCTGCATGCACGTGAAAAAAGAAAGGAATGAAAATGGCAAATGAAGATATCCTCAAACCATCTGGATTTGGTATACTACGACCACCTTCGGCAAAGGCAAGTGGCATGAGCGAGTACTGCAAATACTGCGGACAGGCGTACGGGGATGCGCGGACGCTTCTCCATAACACCTGCACGCGCCATTCGGGTGGACGGGGCAATCACGCCTTGTTCGAGGGCGACACCAACGGCCCGTTCTACTGTGTGCACTGCGGGCAGAAGTACATGAGTCTGCGGACTCTTCTTCTGAACACGTGCATACACAATCCGAACGGTCGCAACCACGAGCCGTTCGACGGTGACGTTTCCGGAGATTTCACCTGCAAGTTCTGCGGGCGGACGTTCAAGGACATCCGCACGATGATCATAAACACCTGTCAAAAGAACCCAACTCTCAGATTGTGCAAACTCAGCCGGAATGGTTGCCGCAATCGAGAAACACGACGGCAAGGCATTCGATACGATCTACGAGTCTATTTATGGTGGAGACATCTGGCGTGCCAGATGGTCGCTTTGGTATTTTACATGTGAGATGAATTCGGACGATATAGTTATTGTTCCGCGTGACGGCGGCTTTACCGTTTGCAAACTCAAGGGAGTGCCTCTCCTTTCAGCGCGGCGGAATGAGATAGATATTGGATGGGAATGGGAGGCCGAAACTCTTGTTAGGTATTGTTCGCCCCGTGAGTCCTATGCAACAACGGCACTTTTGGGCCGCATGAAATGTCGCCAGACGACGATCAATATCAATGGGTTGGCAGGAGATGTAGAATCCGCACTGCAGCGATATCGCGACGAAAAGCCGTTTTCGCTGCCAACGGAACTCGCGGCAAAATGCCATGAGTTACTTGATTCCAATGGTTCGTCAGATCATTTTGAGCGCCTTTTGCTTGACTATTTTGGGAGGCTTGGCGCAAAAACGGAGATTCTGCCAAAGAACTACGGAGGAAAAGTCGGAGATTGTGATGTGGCAGTGTCGGCTGGCGGAGGGCGCGATTGGATTCTGCCGCTCAAATGCTGTTGGCACGGATATTGCTAATGGTTGGTTGCCATTTTTAATGAAAGGAGAAAACGATGAGCGAAGGGAAAGCGATGCGTGATCAATTCGTGGTGTGCCACGACGAGCTTGTGGCGCGGGGAGAGAAGTTGGAATGGAAGGCGCTTCACGCAGATGCGTGGTATGTTGCGCTTCTTGAGAAAGAAGTGGAACTTGCCAGGTCTGCAAACGATGCTACGTTCTATGAGCTGTGCTTCGACGATGTGGGCGAATTGACGGCGGAGGTGCATGATGTCAGGTATGAAGCGATTGAAAGGGAGATGCTGTGCAAGGCCGCAGAACTGGGATCGGCGAAGGCGAACCTCTGGCTTGGGCATGAGTATCGGGTTGGGAAGAACTTGCCGCGAGACTTCGAGAAGGCATATTCATGCTATCTTAAAGGCAAAGACTTTGATTGGGTTCCGATTGATCCCGAGGAGAATACCGATTTCGAAATTGAAGGTGAAGTAGAAGTAACCTCGGAAAGTTTGCTTTTGTATGGCGATATCGGGTGGTGGTTGTTTCTACTTAAAAGACATCCCACGCGTGCGGTGAAATGCGGACTGGCGGATTGGTACATGAAGCAGGGCGGTGATGAGAATCGCGAGAAGGCGGTGGGGCTTTTTGAAGAGTCTGCGAATGAAGGGTTTGAGTTTGCATTTCGCAAACTGATTGAGTTTTATGCAGATGGGGAGTTTAAGGTTGTTGAGAAAGGACGATATTGGTTTTATAAAGCAGAAGAGCATGGTTTTGATGAAGCTTGTTTTGCGGATCGACTTGGAGTGGAGAGCCTTGAGTGCAGGAAACTGAAGAAAGCTGCGGACAATGGGGATTGCCGGGCAGCCGGTAAGGTGGCTTGCGCGTATTTGCATGGTGGATATGACGATGATGTTTGTTGTCCTAAAAATGAGGCTTTGGCGCGTCATTACGGGATGTTGGCGAGTACGGAGGAAGAAGGAGTGGATGAATTGATTATGGGATTGGAGGGTATGAATCTTGAGGATCAGAAGTTCCTGAGCGAAGTGACGAAGTAATTGTAGGATGATGTTGGCGATTTTATGCAAGAGGAGTCGCCGGGCGACGATTTGCGTGGATGGGGGGCATGTGATCATGTGATGGGGCGTGCCGAGGTATGCGGAAGTGCCGTGGTCATAATTTGACCGGCAGGTAAGGAATTGAGCAGGATGTACGGCGGAGGCGGGAGTCTCCGCCGTGTTTTCTGTTTGGCACGAGAATTGCTTATGAGGGGCCCGGTCAAGGAACAAGTTAAACAGGAGACAATGACAATGGCGAAATTCAACGGCGACTACAAGAACGAATACGCGATGCTGATCATGGGCGAGTACTTCCGCAACAGCCTCACCTATTTCAGGGGCGAGGTACACGATTCCAATTATTTTCGTCCGCTTCTTCGCATGGCAGATGAGCAGACGATCGAACAGGCGATCTACGACCTCTTCGGCGGCGAAGATTTGGTGAAGTGTGATGTGGCGCGTTTCTGCGAGAGTGAGAGGCGAGAGCCGAACAACGGTCGGAAATACGGGCGTCCTGAGATGTTCTACCACCATGACGACCCGGAGGATACGATTCAGGAACTCTGGAATGACAAGGATCATCGCGAGACATGCAGAAAGTTGTTACTGCAAATCGTAAACGGCTTTATCGAAAGTCGAGCGAAAGCGGCTGAAGGCGACGTCCTCAAGGGGCGTTTCGAAGAATTACGGTGCTTCTTCAAGTTTACCGACCTTGAGATGGATGCCATCAAGTATGCGTTCGTCAGAAGCAGTACGGCCTTTGAAAGCGATCCCTACTCGGGGCGGCGGTCAAATAACGATCTCGGAAACGAGCGACTGAACTTCTTCGCCATGTGCATTGACCATTCGGTCGCGGAGGTCCGTGAACTGCGGAATAATGAATCGCGCCTCAGGAAGTATGATTTCCTTGACGACGATCTGGATATTCGCGGCACGATACAGGAGTTCCTGAACGGAGAGGACGACAGACCGCTTCAGGGGCGCTTCTACCGCAAGGCAAAGGCGGACGATGTCTTGCCGTGGGATTTCTACGGGAAGTCTCTTCAGCGTCACGGCACTCTGCTCAAGCGGCTGATTTCCTCAAAGAAGGGCGGGAAAGGCGTGAACATCCTCCTCTACGGTGAACCCGGGACCGGCAAGACGAGTTTCGCCATGACACTTGCGAAGGAATTGGGGCTTGATGTGTATGAAATCATGCACGGCGACAAGGACGGGCGCAACACGTCGCTGGATTCGCGTCTGATTGGCGTCCAGGTTTGCAACGAGCAGATTCCCACTGGGAAGGGGATGATGGTCGTTGACGAGGCCGACCAGATTCTCCGCACGGGTGGCGGCGGCGGGTTTTTAGGGACGTTGCTTCTTTTCTCGCGGGGCAAGGCGGTTCAGACTTTTTCCCAGACAGGCTCTTTCGTGACTGCCCGGAGGTATTTTTCAAACTTGTAAACGAAAGGAACAAAAAGGATGGATGAGAAAGAGGTGCGTCTCCGTGAGCGTGTCATAGCCGGAGCCCGCAAGAGGTGGAATGACACAGAGATGGATTTGTTTGCCGCCCAGAGGCTTGAGTTTGAGCTGTCCTTGATTAACAAGGGGGGCTGGGCTGATTACTTTCTCATGGTCGCCGATATGGTAGAAGCGGCGAGAGGTGCCGGCGGCATTGTTGGCCCAGGGAGAGGACGGGCTGTGGCAAGTGTGGTGCTTTATGCGCTCGGCGTGACTGGAGTAAATCCGTTCAAACATGAAAACATCCTGTTTGAGCGGTTCCTTCCATCGGAGATAGCGAAAGATGCTTCTCTTATCTGTGTGGATTTTGACGGCATCGGCTATGCCGCTGCATTG
>Ga0310696_10010758_pt1 | contig 10483 bp, 9 predicted proteins | sample AusTroGonzalo_MG_4_FD_203885 | JGI IMG/M metagenome (GOLD analysis project Ga0310696, IMG submission 203885) | Bovine rumen microbial communities from tropical cattle in Woodstock, Queensland, Australia - Gonzalo_02 (v2) (version 2) | ecosystem: Host-associated > Mammals > Digestive system >... | reverse complement strand
GTCTTGTCCAGGGCTTTCTGCCAGCCGTAACGGGCGCTCACGCCGCCTTTCCAGTTGCCGGAGACAAAGTGGGCGTCGGCCAGTAAATCGGCCCCCCAGGCCTTTACTTTGCCAATATTATAAGGCAGCCAGGTCCAGGCGTCTTCCGGGGAGGGGGCGGAGATAATCTTGTTGTTCAGAATGTTGTAGTAGCCATCCAGACGGGCTTTAAGGGTCCAGATGCCCACGGGACGGGCAAAGTCCACACCCAGGTCGGTGAGCCAGGCGTCCTCGGGCTTGAGGTCCGGGTTGCCGTAACCGGGATAGTAGAGCTCGTTAAAGGTAGGGGTGCGGTAAGCACGGCGGCCAAAAGCCACTACATCCAGGCCTTCCACCAGGGTAAAGCGGAGGTCGAAGGAAGGGGAGAGGCTGTTCCAGGTGGTAAGGCCATTGTCAAACACGCCGGCATATTCCAGGGCAACGTCGGCCTTGAAGCGCTCCAGACGGAAGGCCGAAGCCAGGGCCAGCACGGTATTCAGGCGGGAGCCGGTATAGAGCTCGGAGACCACCTTGTCCCAACCCAGATCGGCGGCTGCAGAGACGGACCACCAGTCTTTGATCTGGAATTTGTGGGCGCTGTTGAGCTGGAGTTCCGTCTGCTGGTAGCGGCTGTCGCCCCATTCGCTCAGATACTGCAGATCGTCATAGGCGCCCTTGGCACTTACGTTGAGGGTATAGACAGGGTCGAAAGCCTTGCGCAGGAGGCCCTGAACGGCCAGGTTCCTGTCTTTCTGGCGGTCGGTGGAAGGCCAGGAGATGGAACCGGGCGTTCCGCGTTCTGCTCCGTTATAGGAGACTTTGGCGTGATAATCGCCGCCATTCAGAAGGCCGAAGAGGTCGGCCCCTGCCTGGATTTGTTTCATGTCGTTGTTATCCCAGGTTGTGCCGTCAGAAAGCGGGAAGGCGCCCTTGGTGATGAGACCGCCCACGTGGGCGCCCAGGCTAACCTTGGGGGAGAGACGGAAAGCGATGTTTCCGTAGGGCTTCCAAGTGCCGAAGGAACCACCCTGTACGCTCACGGTGCCGGTCACAAGACCGTTGTGGAACACCGGACGGGCGGTGATAAAGGAGAGGCTGTTCTGAGCATAGTCTGCCACAATGGAGCCAAAGGAAGCAAGGTCCAGGTTGCCCAGGTCGGCCTGGCCGGACTGCACGTTTCCAACCCGTATGCCATCTACGTAGATGGCCGTGTGGGCGCTGCCCAGGCCGCGGAGGCTGGCGCTCTTGAGACCGGAATAGCCGCCGTAATCGCCCACATAGAGCCCCGGAAGGGTCTGAAGGGTGGAGGCAACGTTAAGGGTAGAATTGAGTTTTACGGTATCGGTACGGGATACCACCACGCCGCGGTCTGCTACCACGGTCACTGCCTGCAAGGTGTCAGACTGGGCTGCCATCAGAACGGCAGCCGTCAAAAAAGAAAGAAACATAAGTTGCGTTTATACCGAAGCTTGTCCCCGAGCCCCTACGTTAAACTTGACAAGGCAGGTCTTCTGACTGCTCCCGGCGCGGCGCCTTCTCGCAATAAGCAATGGCATTTTACCGGACCGTTAAGGAGTTCACAGCTGCGGGCACAGTTCCGGACTTTCACCGGCTTCCCTTTTGAGGCTTACTCGGCACGAGTAAAGCACACCTTTGTCCGCCGCAAAGATACGAAAAAAGCTGTTACTAGAACAGCTTTCCGGTGGAGAATTTGTCTTTGAGGCCCTGTAGCTCGTCCGTGGTGGCGGGGCGGTTGAGGGCTTCTTTGCGTTCTTTCTGGAACTGGTTCTTGAGGCGGGAGAACTGGCGCTTGGTGTCCAGGGTGAAGTCCCCGCCTTCGATCCAGGCAAAGTAGGAAGGTTCGGTGTTCCACACCTCGCGGGCGGTCTTGCCCTTGTGTTTGCCAAAGCTTACAACGGCTTCACCGGCATCGTTGAGGATGAGGCGGCCGGCATAGTCCACGGTACGGGGACGGCCTGCCACGGTGGCCAGGAAGCCTACGTCGTTCTTCAGCTTGTCCGGATACATGTCCAACTGGCCCTTGAGGACCTCGTAGGTGGCCACGGTGTCGGCCTCGGCGGTGTGGGCGTTCTCAAAGTCTTCTCCTCCGCAGTAGAAACGGTAGGCGGCCTTGAGGTTGCGGGGTTCCATATAGTGGTAGATGTTCTGGACGTCCACCATGAGTTTGGCGTGGAGGTCCACATCAATCTCCTTCTGGGTGTACGTACGTACACGCTCTATTTCTTCGGCCAGCATGGGGAGATCGAACTTGGCGCTGTTGAAGCCGGCCAGGTCTGCGTCCGCGAGCCATTCCAGGACCTCGTCCACGCATTCGAAGAAGCGGGGGCATCCTGCCAGATCCTCGTCTTTGAGGCCATTCACGGCCGAAGCCTGGGGATGAATGGGATACTGCCGCTGGGCCACATAGTCCCACGGCTTAAATCTCCAAGTCTTAATCCGTGTCTCCCCTCCGGGAAACACCTTTACAAAACTGAGCTCACAAATGCAGTCGGTGGCAATATTAAGCCCCGTGCTCTCTATGTCAAAGAAGAGCAAGGGGCGTTGTAAGTTGAGGTCCATATTATTATTGGATCATGATAGGCATTAAGATACCGCATACCTTCTCGGTCTCGGCCTCTTCTTCGGCGGGGAGGATGAGGGCGGCGCGGCGGGCGTCTGCAAACTTGATCACCAGACCGCTGCAGCTCATGTTGGCCAGAATCTCCGTGAGGAAGGTGGACTTGAAGCCGATGGTGAGCTCGTCTCCTGCGTAGTTGCAGTTGATCTTCTCATAGGCGGCCAGGGCAAAGCCCAAATCCTGAGCGGAAATCTCCAGCTGGCCTTCCTTGAGGGTGAACTTGATGTGGTTGGAGGCCTTGTTGGCGCACACGGCCACACGCTTTACCGTGTTGAGGAGGAGCTGACGGTCTATCTGCAGGACGTTGGAGTTGTTCATGGGGATGACATCCCGGTACTTGGGGTACTTGCCCACAACCAGACGGCAGACCATGGTGGTGCTGCCAAAGGTGAACTGGGCGGTGGAGCTGTCAAAGGCAATCTCTACGGTTTCCACATCCTTGCCAAGGATGGAGCGCAGCACGGCGGCCGGCTTCTTGTGCAGGATGAAGGAAGCCTTTTCGGAGGCCTTTACGTCCTGGGTGGTGTAGCAGATGAGCTTGTGGGAATCTGAAGCCACAAGGGTGGTGCTGGTGAGATCAATGTCAAAGAAGATACCGTTCATGGCGGGACGGATCTCATCATCTGCGGTGGCGTAGATGGTGCTCTGGATACCGTCTACCAGGCTTTCGGCGGGGAAGCTGACCTTGAGGGCGTCGTCTCCGGTGGTTTTGATTTCCGGATAGTCGTCTGCGGGGAAGTAGGGCAGCACGGAGTTACCGCTGGCCCAGCTGCACTCGAAGGAGGCGTCCGACACCGTCTTGATGCGGAGGGGCTGGTCCGGCAGTTCCTTCAGGAGGTCCGTCATGTGACGGGCGGGCACGGCTACGGAGCCGTCTTCCTCTGCGCTGTCCACCTCAATGGCGGTGCGGAGGGTGAGCTCGGAGTCCGAGGCGGTGATTTCCAATTTGCCGTCCTTGAGTACAAAGAGGAAGTTCTCCAGGATGGGAAGCGGAGACTTGGACGGAATGGCCTTGGAAACGTCCATCAGGGCCTTCAGGAGGTGGGTGCTGGAAATGGTCAGATTCATATCTCTTTTTCTTTATAATCTCAACTCACAAATATAATCATTTTCTCATAAAAGCCCTAATCTGCCCCCAATTTATTTGTGTCTTAAAGCCAGCTCTTTTTCAAGATCCTGAACGCTAACGCCTTGGCTTTCCAGCAGGACCAGAAGATGGTACACCAGGTCGGAAGCCTCGTAGATAAAGCGGTCTCGGTTGCCGTCTACAGCCTCGATCACGGCCTCCACAGCCTCTTCTCCCACCTTCTTGCCAATGACCTTGGGTCCCTTGACAAAAAGCTTGGTGGTATAGGAGCCTTCCGGCATCTCCCGATGCCGTTTCTGGATAAGGGCCGAAAGCGACCGCACGAAGCCCTCCTCCTCCGGAGTGTCAAAACAGGCGGTGGTGCCGCGGTGGCAGGTGGGGCCGTCGGGCCGGGCCTGGATGAGCAGGGTGTCGGCGTCACAGTCCGGATACATGTTCACCACATTCAGGAAGTTCCCGCTGGTCTCACCCTTGGTCCAGAGGGCCTGCCGGCCCCGGGACCAGAAGGTCACGCGTCCTTCGGCCTGTGTCTTCTCAAAGGCCTCCTGGTTCATGTAACCCAGCATCAGGACTTTGAGGGTGGTGGCGTCCTGCACTATTACCGGCAGCAGGCCGTCGCCGGTCTTATCCAATTGGAAATCACTGTATTTCATCTTACATTCACGTTTGCGTTTTTCAAGGCTTGTTTGAGTACGGGGATGGGGAGGGTGCCGTAGTGGAAGATGCTGGCGGCGAGGGCGGCATCGGCCTTTCCCACCGTGAGTACGTCCACTATGTCCTGTACGCTTCCGGCGCCGCCGGAGGCAATCACCGGGATGGAAAGCTCGGTGCAGAGGCGGGCGTATACGTCGCAGGCGTAGCCGGCCTTGGTTCCGTCGTGGTCCATGGAGGTGAACAGAATCTCGCCGGCCCCGCGCTCCTGCGCTTCCCGGGCCCAGGAGTAGAGCTCCCGCTCCGTGAAACGGCTGCCGCCATGTGTGGTGCAGATCCATTGTCCCTCCAGTTTCTTGGCGTCAATGGCTACCACCACAAACTGGCTGCCGTACTTGCCGGCCAGCTCGCTGATGAGTTCCGGCCGGGCCAGGGCGGCGCTGTTCACGGAGACCTTGTCGGCTCCGGCGTCCAAAAGGCGCGCGGCGTCTTCCAGCGAGCCGATGCCGCCTCCCACGGTGAAGGGAATGTCAATCCTTTCGGCAATCTTTTCCACCAGGGCGGCAAAGGTGCGGCGGCCTTCCCGGCTGGCGCTGATATCCAGGTACACAAGCTCATCGGCCCCTTCCCGGGCATACTGGGCGCCCATTTCCACGGCGTCGCCCACCTCTTTGAGGCCTTCGAAGTTAATGCCTTTGACCACCTGTCCGTCCTTGACGTCCAGGCAGGGGATTATGCGTTTGGCAACCATTCTTTCAAGTCTTTAAGGGTGATACGCTGCTCGTAAAGGGCCTTTCCTACAATTACTTTCTGAAGGCCGAAACTGTCCAGCGTGCGGATGTCCTCCACCGAGGAAATGCCGCCGGAAACCGTAAAGGAAACGGTCGGGAACGCTTCCTGCAGGCGCTGGTAAAGGGGCGTGGAAGGGCCCTGGAGCATGCCGTCGCGGGAGATGTCCGTAACGATGCATTCCTTAAGACCCAAGGGATGGAAGCGCTCCACCAGAGCGTCGATGCTCACCGGCACCTGCTCCAGCCAGCCCTTGACGGCAATCTGCCCGTCGCGGACATCGGCCCCCAGGATCATTTGGGCGCCGTAGCGGGAAAGCCAGGCTTCGAAGAGTTCGGGCTTCAGGGCGGCCACGCTGCCGGCGATGGCATGGGTGGCACCGGCCGAGAAAACGCTTTCCAGCGCATCAGAGCTGCCAATGCCGCCGCCCCATTCCAACTGGCAGGGAACCGCATCAGCGATGGCTTCCAGGGTCTTCAGGTTGCGGGGCTCTCCGGCCTTGGCGCCGTCCAGGTCCACAAGATGAATGCGGGATACGCCGGCTTGGGCATACTGCTGCGCTACCTCTACGGGGGAGCCGTCGTATACTTTCTTCTGGCCGTAGTCACCCTTGGTAAGGCGTACGCATCGGCCTTCCATTAAATCGATGGCGGGGATAATCTGAATCATAGGGCCAGGAAGTTTTGGAGGATGGCTGCTCCGGCGGAGCCGCTCTTTTCCGGGTGAAACTGCGTGCCGTAGAAGTTCTCCCAGCGCAGGGCGGCGCTAAAGAGCGTCTCCCCGTGCCGGCAGGTGGCTATGGTGTCCGGACAAAGCTCCGGGTAGTAGGAGTGTACAAAGTAAACAAAGTTACCCGGAAGGTCCTTGAAGAGCTTGGTCTCCAGGTTGCCGATGTTGTTCCAGCCCATGTGCGGCACCTTGGCTTCGGGGTTTTCCGGGAAGCGGCGGATGCGGGCGTCAAAGATGCCCAGGCAATTGACGGGCCCTTCTTCGGAGCTCTTGCAGAGCACCTGCAGACCCACGCAGATGCCCAGCACGGGCACGCGCAGGTTACGGATTACATCACAGAGGCCCCGCTCCCGCAGGTGCTCCATGGCCTCGGCGGCGTTGCCCACACCGGGCAGGATCACTTTGGAGGCCGCGGCAATGCGGGCCGGATCGGCCGTGAGCTCATACTCTGCGCCCAGCCGGGCGAGGGCGTTTCCCACCGAGCGGATGTTGCCGGCGTCGTAGTCTACAAGCGTTATCATAGGAGTCCTTTGCTGGAGGGTAAATCGTAAGAGAAGACATTGCGCCGGGCCGCCTGCCTGATGCTGCGGGCCAGGGCCTTGAAAATGCCTTCGGCCAAGTGGTGGTTGTTCTCTCCGCGAGCCTGCACATACAGGTTGGCGCGAAGGGCGTCGGAGAGGGATTTGAAGAAGTGGCGGAACATCTCCGTGGGTACGTCACCAACGTATTCCCGGGTAAACTCAACGTCCCATACCAGTTCGCTCCGGCCTCCGAAGTCCAGCAGCACGATAGCGCGGCTCTCGTCCATGGGAAGGGCAAAGCCGTAACGCTCTATGCCCCGCTTGTCTCCCAGGGCCTGCCGGATGGCTTCTCCGAGGGCAATGGCCACATCTTCCATGGTGTGGTGCTCGTCCACCTCCAGGTCTCCCTTGCAGCGGATTTCCAGCGCCAGGCCGCCGTGATGGATGAGCTGGGTGAGCATGTGGTCCAGGAACTTGAGGCCGGAATCTACGCTGGAAGGGCCTTTACCGTCCAGATCCACCCTTACGTAAATGTCTGTTTCGGCGGTCTTGCGGGCTACCACAGCGCTGCGTTCGGTGCTGCGGATGGTCTCCACAATCTGCTCCCAGGTAAGCGGGCCCAGCTGGAGCCCGCGGGCACCCAGGTTGGCGGCCAGTTGCAGGTCCGTCTCGCGGTCTCCGATGACCCAGGAATTAGCCAGGTCATACGAGCCGTCCAGATACTTTCCAAACATACCGATCCCCGGTTTGCGACAAGGGGAGTTGTCTTCCGGGAACGAAGGGTCTATGAGGATGTCGTCAAACACCACGCCCTCACCTTTCAAAGTATTCAGAAGCAGGTTCTGGGCCGGCCAGAAGGTGTCTTCCGGAAAGGCAGGAGTGCCCAGTCCGTCCTGGTTGGAGGCCATGACCAGTTCGTAGCCCAGGCCTGTAAGGGCCTTCATGCCGGAGATTGCTCCGGGTACAAATTCCACCTTGTCCAGGGCATCAATCTGCTCGTCGGCGGGCTCGCGCAGGAGGGTGCCGTCGCGGTCTACAAAGATTACTTTATTCATAAGAGGCGAGGGATTTAAGCAAGTTGTCGTTTTCGGAAGGCGTTCCCACCGTAAAGCGGAGACAGCCGGCACAGCCGCTCACGCGAGAACGGTTGCGCACAATGATGCCGTCTCTCAGAAGATGCTGGTAGAGTCCGTCGGGGTCGGTCACCTGCACCAGCAGGAAGTTGGCGTCGCTGGGCCAGACCTTCTTCACAAAGGGGAAGCGGACAAGGGCCGATGACAGCCGGGCCCGCTGCACCACAATCTGGGCCACCCGGGCCAGGACGGGCTCGTCCAGGGCCTTCAAAGCGGCATCCAGCGTGGCCTGGCTGATGTTGTAAGGGTACTTGACCCGGTTCATGAGGTCAATGATGTAGGCGTTGGCAAAGGCCATTCCAATGCGCAGGCCGGCCATGCCGTAGGCCTTGGAGAAGGTCTGCAGGATCACCAGGTTGGGACGCTGGGCAATCTGATCCCGCAGGCTGCCCTTGGCGCTGAAATCGGCATAGGCCTCGTCCAGCACCACGATGCCCTTGAAGCGGTCCACCAGTTCCAGAATCTGAGCCGGTTCAAACGCGTTGCCCGAAGGATTGTTGGGGCTGCAGAGGAACAGGAGCTTGGTCCGCTCGTCGGCGGCCTTCAGCAGCTCCTCCACCGGCAGGGAGAAGTCCGGTCCCAGCGCCACACCGCGCATCTGAACGTCGTTGATATCGGCCGCCACGGCGTACATCCCGTAGCTGGGGACGATGGCCACGGCGTTGTCCTGACCCGGGGTGCAGAAGATGCGGAACATCAGATCAATGGCCTCGTCGCTGCCATTGCCCAGGAAGATGTTCTCCACGGGCAGTCCTTTAAGGGCCGAAACGCGGGCCTTCAGGACCTTCTGCCGGGGATCCGGGTAGCGGTTGTAACCAATGCCGGTATAGGGGCTCTCGTTGGCATCCAGGAAGATGTCCGGGGTTCCCTGGCACTCGTCACGGGCGGTGGAATAGGGGGAGAGGGTGCGGATATTGGGGCGCACCAGTTGTTCAAGTTCGATCATATTCTTACGGTTACGGCGTTGGCGTGGGCCTGAAGTCCTTCGGCTTCGGCCATGGTAACAATGGTCCGGGAGAGGCCCTGAAGGCCTTCCTTGCTGATTTCCTGCAGGGTCATCTTGCGGTAGAAGCTATCCAGGTTCACGCCGCTGAAGGCGCGGGCCCAGCCGCAGGTGGGGAGGGTGTGGTTGGTGCCGGAGGCATAGTCGCCGGCGCTTTCCGGAGTATAGAGGCCCACAAACACGCTGCCGGCATTGGTAATGCGGTTGGCAACGGCCCAGGGCTTCTCGGTGGCAATGATCAGGTGCTCAGGGGCATACGCATTGGCAAAGGCGACGGTCTCTTCCGGGCCGAAGATGAAAGCCCGGCTCTTCTCCAGCGCCTGCAGAGTAATGGCACTGCGGGGAAGAAGCGCGGTCTGCCGTTCCACCTCGGAGAGGATCTTCCGGCAGGTTTCCTCCGATTCGCAGACCAGCATTACCTGGCTGTCGGGGCCGTGCTCGGCCTGGGAAAGCAGGTCGGCGGCGGCAAAGGAGGCAGGGGTGGAGGCATCGGCCAGCACCATCACCTCCGAAGGGCCGGCGGGCATGTCGATGGCCACGGTTCCTGCACTCAGCAGCTGCTTGGCGGTGGTTACATACTGATTGCCCGGGCCGAAGATTTTGTCCACCTTGGGAACGCTCTCCGTGCCATAACCCATGGCGGCGATAGCCTGTGCGCCGCCCAGCCGGAAGATGCGCTGAATGCCGCAGTAGGCGGCCGCATACAGCACCTCGGGACTCTCGGCGGGGGTGCAGAGCACCACCTCGGGGCAGCCGGCAATCTGGGCCGGAAGGGCCAGCATGAGCACGGTGGAGAAGAGGGGAGCGCTGCCGCCGGGGATGTACAGACCCACCCGTTGGATGGGAACGGGCCGCTGGATGCAGCGTACGCCGGGAGCGGTCTCTACGCTAATCTCGTGGGGCTGCTGGGCCTCGTGGAAAGCGCGGATGTGGGCGGCCGCGTCGGCCACGGCGGCCTTGACGTCGGGGGAGACGCTTTCTTCAGCCTTTTTAATCTCGGCCTGGCTAACCTCGATGGCGTCCAGGGGACGTCCGTCAATTTCCAGGGAAAGGGCGCGAAGGGCTTCGTCGCCTTGCTCCTTCACGCGCTGCAGGATGCCTTTGACGCGCTCCAGTACCACCGGATTGTCGGAGGCGGGACGGCGGCACAGGGCTTCCCAAGTATTCCGGGACGGGTTCTGCAGAATCTGGATCATAGATTAAGGAATGATTTTGTCAATGTTCAGTACCAGGATGCCTTCGGCCCCTATGGCCCTCAGCAGCTTTACTTTGTCCCAGAGGTCGGCCTCGTCCACTACCGAGTGCATGGAGCACCAGCCTTCGGCGGCCAGGGGCATGATGGTGGGGCTGCGCATGGCGGGGATGATGCGGATGGCCTCGTCCACGGCGCTGGTGGGGATGTTCATCAGGAGGTACTTCTTGCCGCGGCTCACCTGGGCCGAATCAATGCGGAAGAGCATTTCCTTGAGGATTTCTTCGCCTTCGGCCCCTAACTCTCCGCCGGAGATGAGGACGGCTTCCGAGTAGAAGACCTTCTCCACTTCCAGCAGGCCGTTGGCTACCAGCGTGCCGCCGGAGGAAACGATGTCAAAGATGGCGTCGGCTATGCCGGCGGCGGGTGCTACTTCCACGGAGCCGGTGATTACCTGCACCTTGGCGTTTACACCGTTTTCCTGCAGCCATTTGTTGAGGATGTTGGGGTAGGAAGTGGCGATGCGTTTGCCGCTGAACCACTGGGGACCGTCGTAGCCGGCGTTCTTGGGGACGGCCAGCGAGATGCGGCAGTTTCCAAAGCCCAGTTTCTTCACGATTTTTACGGGGAGTCCGCGCTCTTCCACTTCGTTGAGGCCCACGATACCCAGGGCGGCGGTACCGTCGGAGACTACCTGGGGGATGTCGTCGTCCCGCAGGTAA
>Ga0310696_10010757_pt1 | contig 10486 bp, 8 predicted proteins | sample AusTroGonzalo_MG_4_FD_203885 | JGI IMG/M metagenome (GOLD analysis project Ga0310696, IMG submission 203885) | Bovine rumen microbial communities from tropical cattle in Woodstock, Queensland, Australia - Gonzalo_02 (v2) (version 2) | ecosystem: Host-associated > Mammals > Digestive system >... | reverse complement strand
AAGGAATCTAGATTTTACAGGGAGATAGTCAATTCCTACAATGTGCAGAAACACAGCAACAGGCCGACGACTTGTCCGCTGTGCGGCGGGGACATGGTTCTTAGAAAAGGTAAGTACGGAATGTTCTACGGATGTTCGAATTTCCCGAAGACTGGGTGCAAATACACGGTCAAATATGAGTCATCTGGCACTAATAGAAAACGTTGAGTTTTTCCTTATTCCGGACTCGCTCTGCGATCCTTCAGGATGGTGAATACGTTGGATCTCTTCCTGCTCTTCTCGTTGACCACATCCGGATCGAACTTCTTTGCGAAGTAGAATAGCAGTACGAAGAACACCACGCCGGTGATCACGTTGGCGGCGATCTCCACCCAGACAATCTCCATCATGCCGTTCCCTAACAGCGAAATCATGCCAAGCCTCAGCAGAGCGAGGCCTGTGAACACTATCGCAGAGATATCCGATTTCCTGACCACCTGCAGCAGATTGCCGCTCATCCTTCCCAGAAGATAGAACGGTATGATGAACGAGTACATGCGGGTGACCGTGAGCAGTTCGTCCGTTACTCTGGATTGGTCGCCGCCGACGAAGACCGAGCTCAGCGGGGAGGCGAATATGAAAAGGATGATCATGTCGATTATCGAGATTATGAAGTTGATTCCAAGTGCATATTTCATCGAATCCCACATCCCCGAGACATCCTTATTTCCGGCATGGGCCGAACATACCGGTTGCGATCCTGCGGTGAGCGAATCCGGGACCATGGTCATCAGATATGGGAAGGTGAAGGCCAGTTCGACCAGCGCTAATGTGGTGGATCCGGTCTTCGCGACGATTATCACATTCTGGGCGAGGATGATGACTCCGCCGATGATCTCCTCGATGGCCTTGGGGCCTCCGACCGAGAAGATCTCCTTGATGGATGCCGAGGTCGGTATGGCGAAACGGATCCTGAAGTGATATTCGCCGATCTTGAAGAGGTACAGCGCAACTATGACTGAAACGACGGAACCGATGACGCTTGCGATGGACGCTCCGATGATCCCCCACCCGAACACATGGATGAACAGCGGGGTGAGGACCATGTTGACCGGGATGCTGATCATGGCGCAGAAGGTCATCTTCTTCATCGCACCCTCGGACTTGAACAGACTTCCCAGGACACCGGCCAAGATGATGGCGGGACATCCTAAGGCCAGAGGGATGACGTACTGCATGGCGAGGTCGCCGATGACCTCCCCCTCCCCTCCGACTATCGGTCCAACGGACAGAACGAGGAAGATCCCGAGCGGAATCGCTAGGATGATCGACAGGAATATCGATGCAGTTGCGAGCTCCTGGGTTTTTTCATATTCTCTCTTTCCTAATACATAGGCAATGCACACGCAGGCACCCGTACCGATTCCTACGCCGACTGCCGAGACGATGGAGTAGATCGGCGATACCGTTGCTATGGCAGCGACTGCATCCTCGCTGATGTTCGCTATCCATACCTTGTCCAGGAAACCGTTCACCTTGGTGGCGATGAACGTCAGGCTGACAACGAGCGACATATTGACTATGGCGCGCCTGGGGTTGTTGAGCATCTCGTCCAAGGTGTATTCCACATTCTTCTTGCCGCCCCTGCTCCTGATCCTTTCGAGGACCTTCTCCCTGTCGTATCTCTCCTTCAGCGGAGGGAGACCTTTCTTGGCCCTCCAAAGATCGATCTCGGCCTCATACAGCTGTATGGTCCTGATTATTCCGAGAAGCCACAGACCGACGACGCCCATCAGTATGGCCGAATGTATGATGTGGACGATCATCGGACCGTCCGGGAAGAAGATGCGGCTGGTGAGTATCGCGAATATGCATAATGCGACGGTCTCGAAGAAGATCCTCATCCCTTTTCTCGGATTCCCTTGGTAGACCTCGCCCATTCCGGGCAGCAAGAATGCGATCAGAAGTCCCTTGTGCACGCTGGCCGGTGGCTTCTTCATCCTTTCGGCCATCTCTGCCAGCCTCGGCGGCAGTTCACGTTCACCCTGACGTTCCAGAATCACATATCATAATCGTTCTGGTCCTTAAAAAAATCATTACTTTCCGTCCGAAAAACGCGCATATTTCTTTCCCAAAACGTTTTGAAAACGGATTATTTCGGGTAAAACGTGATTTCCGTTCGAGGAATCAGATTTCTTTTTATAGTTTGACAGTTAATGTTCACTTACCAAGACATACATACAATCCCGAAACAGGAATTGTCGACCGTGATCCGCGAGGATCTTGGAGACTTGGTCCGGGGACGACAGGTCTTCGGGCACGGCAGTGCCTCAGAAGAGGTATGTCAGGCAGTCCATGGGGTGGAGACCCTTCGCAAGAAGGGGATGAGGTATGAGGCCTCAGGCCTGGCAAGTGACACCGAGAGCGAACCGTTAGCGTAGTCGGCAGCGCATCTCCCGTAGGGGGGAAGGTCGCGGGTTCGAGCCCCGCACGGTCCGTACATAGAGAGAGCGTTAGCGTAGTAGGAAGCGCGCCCTTGATTGGAAGGGAGGTTGTAGGTTCGAGTCCTTCACGCTCGTAATTCGGTTTCTGTCGCGTTTTCGATACGTGATCCGTATTGGCCCGCATGGCGGGGAATGTAGTATCCAATACTGCGCAGCGCGAGAGAGCGTCATTCTGTTAAGCGATCGCATCAGCACTGGTGGCATGTGCGCTTTCCCGGTAGGGGGAAGAGGCCGCGGGTTCGACTCCCGCATGCGTCGTTTCGTGCGAATTGGTCCGGGAACCTACTCGCAGTATTGTGGGACAGGGCGGTTCGACTCCGCCACCCTGTCTTCCCTATCACGTTTTCTTCGAATCCAGCGGACGCCATCCGCGAACAGATGATTATTAACAGTCAGAGCGATTGCGGTAACCATGAGATCCCGTTCCAACGCATTGATGGCATTGGCGATGGTGGCTGTCCTCGTCTGTTCGGTCGCCGTATACGTATGGCCGCAGGAAACTACCGAGCAGTATTCGGTCACCGGTCAGGTGATCGGGCTCAGTTCTTACAACCAGCCCAAGCTGGATGTCAAGGCGGAAGACATGATGGAACACGGCATAGTCCTGGGTGCGCTCTTCACCATCGAGACCGAGACCGCCACCTTCAGGGACGCGGTGCTTTTGGACAATTATCTCGGGATATTCATGTTCGACATTTTCGTCAATGTCGAATCGGACGGTTACATATCCATAGGATGCGTTGGAAAACTCATCACCGCAGAAGAAGGATCTCAGATCAAACTTACACACACTGGCACATCCGAAAGATACTCCAAGGTGTCGTTCTACAACAAGGGTTCGACGGACAACAGGGCCGACTATGCGTCGGACGAGGAGTTCGCCAACTTCTACGAGGTCACCGGCGGGGATCTCAAGGACGGGATACTTTACAGGTCGTTCAGCCCGCTGTATGCTCCCACCAAGCAGTCCAGATCGACATACGTCAACGAGCTGGCCGAAGCCGCGAACATACAGTTCGAGATAGCGCTGTCGTACAACGATGCGTCGGTGGAGGCGGCAGTGGCCAGTTTGGACGGTTATTGCCTGATGCTCTGTCAGGACGGTATGTACATCGCACCGGGAATGGGATATCTCTACTTCCAGCAGAAGGAGAAGACGGAGATGGTCCTGCAGGCCATGATCGACAACGACGGCGCATATCTGGTGCACTGCAACGTGGGCAGGGACAGGACCGGTTTCCTGATACTGCTCATCCAGGCATTATGCAACTGTACCGTGGACGAGATGAAGGAATGCGAGGCAAAGGCATTCTGCAACCTGTACCACATCCAGACCGATTCCGAGGAGTACAGGACCGTAGTGGACTGTACGTACAGCAGGAACATGTACCTCATCGCCAACCCCGATCAGATACCGAACATCTTCGAGATCGATTGGAACAACGTAGACGTGAGTTCGGTGGATACCTATTCGGCCGCATATTCCTACTGCACCGATTACCTCGGATTCACAGATGCTGAGGTATCCGAACTGAAAGCGAAGCTGTGCGTCTGAGGACGCTCATTCGGTCCCTTCGATCCTCTTGATGTCCCTCTCCTGATCCTGGGAGAGATCGAGCGAGTGGAACGACCCGTTGTCAGGGAGCAAGATCTTCAGGGAATCCACTTTCGTGAACGTGCATTTCCCGTTCTCGACCGACAGGTCGAGGACGTGTCCTCCCTTCTTCCTGTCATCCGATATGAAGTGCAGATGCCATCCGTGGTTGTTCACCGCGGACATGTATGACGGGCAGTAGAGTCCGACCACCGTTCCGCCGATTTCCTTCAGGGTCCATTCGACCTGTTCCGAAGAGAGAGCATCGGCGAGTTTCCTGTACGGCCTCTTCTGTCTGGGGACGCTGCGCACCCTGATATTGTCGAATGTTCCGTCCAATCTGATGAAGTAGACGGAATTGATCCCTTCGGAAGCGACCACCCCGTCGAGTTCCTCGTTCAATCCCTTCATCGATGTTGCGGTAACGGTCTTAGAGAGATCATCTGCGGCGAAGGTGACGTTGGCGAAAGGCGTGGTCACATCGTCATTCACCACCGAGACCGTTCCGTCCGCGGAAGCTTTGTAGACGATGCCGTCGAGCATCACCATCTCGCCGTCAAGGCCGTCGAACGTCCCGATGCCCATGTTGCCGTTCTTCTTCAGTTCGCCGATGGTGATGAGACCATCATATTCCCCAAGTGCCAGCGCCTGGAGCAATGAAGCCTGATAGAGCATAGATCCCATTCATCTCACCTTAATGCTGTACAATACCCCGTAGCATTTGCAGGGCGGTTCGCAATGGGGACAATGATGCCCCTCCGGGGAATCCACCATGAGGTTCCAATAGCCCTGTATCTCCAGACTGGGGGTCATCCCCAGCTTTTCCAGCAGTCTTTTGGCATTGGTAGTCCCCCTGATACTCTTCCAGGCCATCGCACAGACGCATTCCGCTCCAGAAGAGACCAATCTGTCGAAACAGTCCTTCGCAAGAACGGTCCCGTAACCGCGGCCTTTCACGTCATCCCTGAAGGTTATGGCATCCAAGAGTCCGATCCTTCCGAACGACATCATCATGTCGCGTTCCCTGGATTCCGGAAGCTTCAGTTCCTCGTCCACCCTGTCGGGTCCGAAAAGTCTGCAGATGCAGAATCCGACAACGTCACCGTCAAGAAGGGCGACCCTGCAGAACACATCCTCCTTTTCGATGCATTCCATGAAATCGTTATCGAACAGGTAGTCCGTCCCGAATTCGACCCTGGATATCTCCAATGCCTGCGGGATGTGTTCGGCCCCGAGGTCCGCAACGATCAGCCTGTCCATGGCCGCACATGGTCTGGTCCGTATTATAATGCACCGTCTTTTCGCGGTCGGAAAAACAAGTTATTTATCGGCGCTAGACGGATTCTCAATCATGTGCGAGCACAGTCTTGTCACGAAGGACTGCACCTGTCCCAACGAGAAATGCCCCAGGCACGGCAAGTGTTGCGAATGCGTGGCGTTCCACAGGGAGAAGAAGAACAAGGCACCCTTCTGCATCAGGAACATCGAGTGGACGGATCAGTGATCGTCCACCGAAACCCTTTCCCTCACATTTCTCAGATAGACTATCAGCGATTCGATGAATGTCCATACAAGGATGCATGAGACCGCTATGGGTTCGTAGACGCCGAAGGGACAGGTCAACGAGGTGATCCCGCACAGGATAAGGAGTGCCGCCGCAAGGAAGGTGAACGGGCGGTATCCTTCGTTGTAATCGCCGGCACCGGTGAGGCCGATGGTGAATGCCGCACCCGCTCCGTAGATCGAAGCGATCGCCATGTGTATCGCCCCATAGTCTTCATTGACCGCCGCGATACCGACGCAGGCACATCCGCAGATCACCGATGTTATGCCCCCGTAACGAAAGAAACGGTTCCTGTCATCTATCAGTGCCAGACCTAGGAAAATGACAAGTATCCCGGTGGCTCCGCATCCGAGATTGAACACTATCTCCGCTGAGGCGACACCGCACACGCCGATGCTCGAAAGACTGTTGGAACCGAGCACCCAATCGCCCCAGAGCATCGCCGATATCATCCACGATAATCCGAAACAGACGGACGAGGCGCACCCCATCAGCGGACCGATCCTGGAGAGATCCACGTTCACACCCCCAGCCTGGGTTCGTCGCCGAAGAGTCTGTCGTCACGCACATGCATCTTGTATCCGAGCACCAGGATCCATATCATCGAACCGATGACGGTTATGGCTTCCCAGACGGGGAACGGTTGGGTCAGGACCAAGACGGCCACCGCGACTATGAAGGGTATGTCGAAGTACAGGTACCACGAGACCTTGTAATCCGAGACCGAGGACAGCACTATGGAGACGAACAGCAGCACACCGAAGGTACTCGCGACGAAACTGTGTGCCTCGTAAGTGTGCAGCGTGAATACTCCGACCAACGAAAGGAATATGAAACTGGCTGCAGCAACGATCCCGCCGATCCTCAGCATCTTCTTCCCGTAGGCGAAAGCAGCCAAGTTGATGATGAACCCGCCCAGTCCTGCGACGATGCATCCGAAGTTGAACAGGAACGCGCCGGTCGCATTCTCAGAGATCCCCATGTCCGAGAGCGAATTCACTCCGAAGGTCCATTTCCCGTCGATGGTTGCCGACAGGATCCACATCGTTGTGAAGAATAACGGCATGATTACCGTCAGAGGGATGATGCGTCTCAGTCCCGGGAATTCCATGCCCTCCGATACCATCCGTTATTAATCATCTTTACGAAATCCGACAATAGTCTATTATCCGTAGCCGTCAATCATCATCCGATGGCTGAAGGTCTCGGTGAAAGGACATCATTGCTGATAGGCGACGAAGGGATCAGGAAACTGAAGGATTCGTTCGTGGTATTGGCGGGCGTCGGGGCCGTGGGAGGTTACGTCCTGGAAGGATTGGTCAGGGCAGGCGTGGGGTACATCAGGGTCGTGGATTCCGATGTCTTCTCCGAGAGCAACATGAACCGTCAGATACTGGCCACCACACAGACCGTGGGAAGACCGAAGGCGGAGGTGGCGGCGGAACGCGCACGTTCCATCAATCCCGAAATAGAGATCGAGACCATGGATTCGTTGGTGTCGAAGGACACTGTGCCAGACATCCTTTCCGGTAACCCCGATGTGTTGGCGGACGCCATCGATACGGTGGAGCACAAGGTATCCTTGCTGAGGTATGCGGCCGAGAACAACATCAGGACGTTCTCGTCCATGGGTGCCGCTTTGCACTTCGAGACATCCTTGATAAAGGTGGCCACGCTGAAGAGGACGGACACATGTCCGCTGGCCGCTTCGGTCAGGTCTCGTCTGAAGGATCTGGACACCGGTTGCATAACATGCGTGTATTCGCAGGAACCGGTCTCCGTCAAACCGTCCGAACGCGACGATCACGGGAAGAGCGTATTGGGTTCGCTGCCGACGGTGCCTGCCGTGTTCGGAATGACGCTGGCCAACGAGATAATCCGCTTCTTACTGCAAGAATAAAAGGAAGATGCGGGGTCGCCCCCGCTTGTTTTCTCAGAGGGGAAGGACCAGGATCTTCACGTCCTTTCCCGTGATGTCCCAGCTCTTCATTCCTTCTTCGGGTGCGGTGAACTCGATCGATTTCGCTCTCACTTCGCCGGCGATGAAGTCCTTCCAGGTCCCGAAGAGCTTCACCAGATAATCCTCGGCGCTGACGCGGATGTCGATGAACTGCTCGACGTTGAGCTTCATGTCCTTACGCATCTGCTGGATCCTTCTGATGAGCTCTCTCGCGTAACCCTCGGCTTCGATCTCGGGCGTGACGTCGAAGTCGATGACCATCTGTCCGCCGCTGTAGTTGCAGGGCTCCTTGTCCCTGGGCATCCTGTCCGCGGTGATGTAGACCACGTTCTTGATGTTGCCCTGCTGCTTCAGGACTTCCTCGAACATCTCGACCGCCTTGTTGGCGTTCTTGTCCTTTCCGCAGATGAACACCTGCTTCAGAGGCCATCTGAGCTTGCTGCCCATCTTGGCCCTCTCCGTCGCGATGACCTCGACAAGTTCCTGGATGACCGCCATGTTGGACTCGATGTCGTTGTGTATGTACGACACGTTGACCGTGGGCCAATCCTCCATGTGGACACTGGTCTTCTCTCCGCCCATGTGCTGGTAGATCTCCTCGGAGAGGTGTGGTGTGAACGGCGACATGACGATGGCGGTCTGCATGATCGCATAGTACAGAGTACAGTACGATGCGAGCTTGTCCATCTGGGAATCGTTGTCCTCGGTCCAGCTCCTGTCCCTGACGAGCTTGACGTACCATTTGGAAAGGTCCTCCATGATGTAGTCCTCGATGGCACGGGCGGCCTTGTGCAGTTCCCTCGATTCGATGCCTTCGGTGACCGCGGCCTTCATCTTCTCGGTGCGCGAGAACATCCAGCGGTCCTCGAACCTGAAGTACAGCTTCATCCACTCGGGGTCGTACTTCTTGTAGTCGAAATCGTCGATCTCCATGTACATGGATGCGAACTTGACGACGTTCCAGAAGGTGTTCAGCACTTTCCAGGCGTTCTTCGGACCCTCCTTCATCGGCGGGTTCTTCTTGGTGTCCCACTGGAAGCAGGTATCGTCCCAAGGCGCGTTCGCCCTGACCGAGTAAAGCCTCATCGCGTCTGCTCCGAACTCCGAAGCGACTTCCTTGGGCTCGACCACATTGCCGAGCGATTTGGACATCTTCTGTCCCTTGGTGTCCAGCATCCAGGCGTGCATCATGACCTCGTCGTAAGGCGCCCTGTCGAACGACATGACGCCGGCGCCCAGCTGGGAGTAGAACCATCCTCTGGTCTGGTCGTGAGCCTCTACGATGAACCTGCACGGCCACCACCTGTCGAATTCCTCCTTCCTTGCGGGATATCCGAGAGAGGCCCATGCGGCGACACCCGAATCGAACCATACATCCAGGATGTCTGGCACTCTTCTCATCACGCCTCCGCACTTGGGGCATTTGAATGTGACGCTGTCGATCCAGGGTCTGTGGAGATCCATGCCGTCGGTGTACCCGTCGCCGTCCTTGAGTTCGGTGACCTGGCCGATGACCTTCTTCTCTCCGCACTTGCATTCCCAGACCGGGATCGGGATTCCCCAGTATCTCTGTCTCGAGATGCACCAGTCCCTCGCGCCGTCCACCCAGTTCTTCTCCCTGGTGGAACCGGCCCAGTCGGGGACCCATTTGACCCTGTCGATCTCGCTGAGCATCTTCTCCTTGACGCCGGGGACCGACAGGAACCACTGTCTGGTGTTCCTGTAGATGATCGGCGTCTTGCATCTCCAGCAGTGACCGTATCTGTGCTTGATCTTCTCTGAGTTGAGAAGCAGTCCCTTCTCGTCGAGTATCTTGATTATGTCCTCGTTGACGGTCTTGACCTTGCGGCCTTCCATCAGCGGGAATTCCTCGGTGTACCTTCCTGATTCGCCTACGGGGCAGAACGGAGCTACGCCGTATCTCTTACCGGTGTCGTAATCGTCCGGACCGAATCCGGGTGCGGTGTGGACCAATCCGGTGTTGTCCTGTTCGACGTAGTCGGCGTTGACGACCTTGAACAGATATTCGCTCTGCCTCAGGAACTTGGGGTCGATGTCGAACGGCGGCTTGTATGCCATCCCGACCATGTCCTTCCCTTTGTACTTCTCGAGGATGGTGAAGCTTGTGAATCCGCCCTTCTTCATCACGTACTCCGCCTGCGACTCCATGCAGATGATCTTGTCGCAGTTGTTTCCGTCCGAGAACACGGCTTTGATGTAATCCATGTCGGGGTGGGCCGCGACCATCAGGTTGGCGGGCAGTGTCCAGGGTGTGGTGGTCCAGATGAGCAGCGATGTGGTGGGATCGTCGACGAGCGGGAACTTGACCATGACCGAGGGGTCGGTCTCGTCCCAATACTCGATCTCTGCCTCGGCGAGAGCGGTCTCGCATCTGGGGCACCAGGTGACGACCCTGCTGGATTCGTCGAGCAGTCCTCTCTCGTCCGCCTTCTGGATGGTCCACCATGCGGACTCGATGTACTCGTTCTTGATGGTCTGGTAGGGGTGTTCCCAATCCATCCATACTCCGAGCTCCTTGAACTCCTCGGTCATGTCGGCCTGAAGCGTAAGAGCGTGCTGTTTGCATGTGTTGACGAAATTGTCTATGCCGATGATGTCCTCGATCTCCTTCTTGGACCTGACGCCGACCTCATCGGGCTTGCCGTCCTTCCCTACCCTGCCGGGGACGTTGATCTTCTTCTCCACCTGGACCTCGATGGGGAGTCCGTGCATGTCGAAACCGGGCTGGTCGCGGACGTTGAAACCGTTCATCCTCCAGTATCTCAGAAGGATGTCCTTGATGGTCTTGTTGAGAGCGGTACCCATGTGGACGTGTCCGGACGTGTAGGGCGGACCGTCGACGAAGTAGAATCTCTCTCCGTTCT
>Ga0310696_10010756_pt1 | contig 10486 bp, 11 predicted proteins | sample AusTroGonzalo_MG_4_FD_203885 | JGI IMG/M metagenome (GOLD analysis project Ga0310696, IMG submission 203885) | Bovine rumen microbial communities from tropical cattle in Woodstock, Queensland, Australia - Gonzalo_02 (v2) (version 2) | ecosystem: Host-associated > Mammals > Digestive system >... | reverse complement strand
GTATTGCCCTGCTCGTTGGGACATTTGTGGTGTGCGCCTGGGCATCGGCCAAGATCTACAAGGTGGGTATCCTGATGTATGGTAAGAAATCCACCTTTAAAGATCTTTGGAAATGGTTAAGAATGAAATAATTCTCCTGCTCATAGCGCTTGCGGTTTCCTGCGCCCCGCGCGTAGACTGGCGGTCCGTCAACATGGACGGCCACCGCAGCGGTGTCAAGTCCCTCACGGCCGAGAATGCCGCGGAGGGGCTTGGCCATTTTACCGACAGCACGTACGTGATGCCTTCGGGGGCGACGTTCGCGAAGGACAGCCCTGCCGCCGAAGTGGCATCGGCCCTCATGAGTGTGCAGCCGCAGATGGCCGCGCTGAAGGAGGTCGTCGGGCACAGCACGCACATGCTCATGAACGACCGCGATAAGGCCGATCTCCCCCTGGGGAACCTCTTCGCCGACGTGCTGCGGGACTACGGGACGCGCTTTTTTGGCGTGCCGATGGATTTCGCCGTCACCAATTTCGGCGGCATTCGCGCGCCGCTCCCCGAGGGTGCCATCACGCTGGAGGACGTCTCGTCCATGTTCCCGTTCAAGAACTACGTGGTTTATTGCAAGATGCGCGGGGCTCAGCTTCAGGCGCTTTTCGAGCAGCTGGCCGGCACGAAGGCCTTCATGGCGACGTCCGGTGCCAAGGTGGTTGTGAAGGCGCATAAGCTGGAATCCGTGCTGGTGGGTGGAGAGCCCATTGACCCTTCCCGCCTGTACAATGTGACCACGATTGATTTCCTGCTCGACGGTGGCGACAATATGAAGATTGGCGCCATGTCGGAGGAGGTGCAGCTCACGCATGTGCTCCTGAAGGAGGTGATGCTGGACTATGTGAAGTCCTGCGAGGCTGCCGGTATTGTGATTGACGGTAAGGCCGACGGCCGTGTAATTATGGAGGACTAAACTATGAAAAGATTCTTTGCAGTTGTGGCCTCTTTAGGCTGTCTGTTCGGTGCCGGTTATGGTGCCGGTTGCTGGTGGCGTGCTGCGCACCAGACTACGCTTACCATTGTGCATGTGAATGACACGCACAGCCATCTGGAGCCTGTACGCGCCGGCGAACTGGCCGGCCGCGGGGGAGCGCTGGAACGCGCTGCGTTCGTGGATTCCGTAAGGGTGGCCGATGGCCCTGAGAATGTGCTTTTGCTCCATGCCGGTGACTTCTCACAGGGGACGTCTTATTACTCCGAATTTGGCGCCCCGCTCATGATTAAAGTGCTGAATGCCATGCAGTACGATGTGGCTACGCTCGGTAATCACGAGTTTGACAATGGCATTGAAGCCCTGGCTTCGGCTCTTTCTGAATGCACGGTCCCCATTGTCGTTTGCAACTACGACTTTTCTTCACTCCCGCTGGGCCCCTATGTGAAGCCCTATGTGATTGTGGAGAAGGCGGGTAGGCGCATTGGTGTCGTGGGCGTACTGTGCTCTTTGGCTTCCATGGTGCCGTCTGAGATTGCCAACCGCCTGGTGGAACTGGATATGATTTCTTCTGTCCAGGCCGCGGTGGATGAAGTGCGTCCCCAGTGCGACATGGTCATTGCCCTTACACATATCGGCTATACCGAACACAATCCCGGCGACATCGTTGACGAGCAGCTCTGTGCCGCCACCCGCGGCATTGACCTGATTGTGGGCGGTCACTCCCACACCTTCATGTCCAAACCTGCCATGGGCAAGAACCTCGACGGCAAGCGCATCCCCATCGTCCAGTCCGGCTGGACCGGCTCCGTCATGGGACTTCTTCATTGGAATTAGTTTTTCGTCATGCCCGGCTCCGTCCGGGCATCTCTTTTTCCCCGCACCGGGGACGGGAGCTGGGGCCGTCTGGACACGAAGCCGCAGGCGCTCCTAACGCCGTGCTGCCCTTGGCGCCAACAATGTCCCTCACCACGCGAGGACGCCGTGGCACTCCGCAGCTATACGCTCATCCCTCCGGTGGAAACTCACCCCAGTTGTCGCCATTCGCGCTGGCGCGCGAACCGGTCGTCCCGGCTACTCGCTCAATCCTGCGGCTTCTACGTCCATCCGACCCCACTCCCGTCCCCGGCTCCCCACGCACATTTTCTCCCCCCGTTCTCGTCGGGCAGCGGCAGGGCCCCTGGGCCCTTTCCCGGAGCCCGGGGGCCCTGTCCGCAGCCGGCCCTCTTCGTTGTCGAGGGCCGGCGGTGCCCTGTGAACACAACGAGTGTATCTCCCATCCCAAGTGCAAATTCCCCCTTATCTGCACCTGGACACCCCATTTTACCCCCCATTCAGGTGCACTGGAGGGCTTATTTGCACCTGGTCCATAGCCCGATCATCTTACATATGGGGATGTAAGCTAAACCGGGAGGCCCCCACCCACACTTTTAACGTCCCGTAACGAGAAAAAGGCCATTTTCTCGTTATGCAGCGCATAACAGTACGTCCCGTAACGAGTTTTCGGGCGAATTCTCGTTACGGGACGTATGCCCCAATGGGGATTCTAATTCCATGTCATCAAAACCATTAGCTGAATTAGTTTATCGGATTAACGGTGAGGGTGAGGATCTCCGAACCGTACTTATCGAGTTTGCTGGAGCCGAAGCCGGGGATGGACATGAGTTCTTCTGGGGTTTGAGGTGCTGCATCGGCAATGGCGAAGAGCACTTTCTGGTGCAGGATGAAGAATGGAGGCATACCCAACTCACGGGCCTTGTCCCGGCGCCAGGTAATGAGCGCTTCCGCCAGGAAGGGGTGGGGGCCTTCATACTTGGCGGCCATACGCCGGAGCGAAGGGTCAAACTGTTTCAGGTACTTGAATACTTTCTGGAAGACGGCCTCGTTAAGGGAGCCGGTCTTGTCGATGTACCCGGAGATGGTTCCGTCTTCATCGCGGGTAATCCGCAAAATCGTTTGCATGGTGTTTCAGTGTTTTAGGTTGAACATAAGCCGAAAGGGCAAAGAGCCCGAGAAATCGACCGATGCAAACATAGAAAGAACCATTCTCCCCTGCAAGCATCGGCTAAAAGAAAGTGCGGTTTTAGCGGTTTATTTTTATGTTTTAGCCGATTGTGCATTTTTTAGCCGATTTTGTGTGGGGCAAGATGCGCCGGGAGGCACGTGTGCGGCAAACCCATGGCCACCCTCGGCCATGTTAGAGGGAGGGGCCCATTAAGCGCGAAGCGCGCAAAATGGGAGGGACGGAGCGAGCAAAGCGAGCGGAGGGTTTGCGCACACGTGCCTCCCGGTGCGGTGCGGGGAAAAAGAGATGCCCGGTCGGGGCCGGGCATGAGGGATGACGTGTTAGAGAATGTTCATGGACTGCTCGCGGACCTTTTCGAGCTCGTCCTTCATGCGGACGACGAGCTGCTGGATGCCGGCGTGGTTGGCTTTGGAGCCGGTGGTGTTGATCTCGCGGCCCATTTCCTGGATGATGAAGCCGAGCTTCTTGCCGGGGTAGGGCTCGCCGTCGATGGTTTCCATGAAGTATTTGCAGTGCTGGCGCAGGCGCACTTTTTCTTCGTTGATGTCGTACTTTTCGAGATAGAAAATCATCTCCTGCTCGAAGCGCTCCGGGTTGGGCTTGGCAGCTAAGTCCTCCAGGGCCTTGTTCAGGCGCTCGCGGACGGTTTCTATGCGCTCGCCTTCCAGGGCTTCGACCTGGTCGTAGAGGGCCAGGATGCCATTGACGCGGGATGTTACATCGGCATAAAGGGCTTTGCCCTCCGTGGCACGGTAGTCCATGAGCTGGGCAAGGGCGGCGTCCAGGGCCTGGGCCACGAGGGGCCATTCGTCGGGGCCGATTACATCGGCCTTCTTGGCGTCTACTACGTCGGGGAGGCGGAGGATGGCGGCGGCGAGATCGCTCGCGTTCATCGACTGGCCCAGGGCCGATTCGATGCTGCTGCGGTATTCGTTGAAGGCATCGGCGTTGATGCTGTGGGCACCGTTACCGGCGGCGGGCTCGAAGCCGATGTACAGGTCGATGGTGCCGCGTACGAGTTTATCGGCCAATAATTTACGTACCTCCAGCTCTTTGTCTTTGGGGAGGAGGGACGACTTGATATTTATGTCGGCGCTTTTGCCGTTGAGCGTGCGGATTTCGAGGGTGAGGGTGCCGCTCGCGAGGGTGGCTTCGGCCTTGCCGTAGCCGGTCATGGACTGAATCATCTTTGCTTTTATTTATGCACTGCAAAGATACTGAAATATTTTAACAAAAGCCGCGCTTAAAACCCTAAGTTTTTACGTAGTAAAACTTTGCTAAATCATGTTTTATTTTGTATCTTTGCTTAACTATTCTTGCTTTGAGGAATAGTAGGCAGTCGGGGTGTCAGCTGGATAGCGACCAAACGATAGAAACCTAAACTTGTTTCGCTTGCCTATATCGTTACCCTGCCTGCGTTCTGTTATTGTGGGTAGGGGAATTAGAGAAGTGTCCTCACGCGCTAATAACTTATGAAAAGAACCATCATCATTACCGGCGGGGCGGGTTTCATTGGCAGCCACGTGGTGCGCCTGTTCGTGAACAAGTACCCTGAGTATAAGATCATCAACCTGGATAAACTTACCTATGCGGGTAATCTGGCCAATCTCAAGGACATTGAGGACAAGCCGAATTACCGCTTCGTGAAGATGGACATCTGCGACTTCGAGGGTGTCCTGAAACTGATGCAGGAAGAACACGTGGACGGCATTATCCACCTGGCCGCCGAGAGTCACGTGGACCGCTCCATCAAGGATCCCTTCACCTTTGCCCAGACCAATGTCATGGGAACCCTGTCCCTGCTGCAGGCCGCCAAGGCGTGTTGGGAACCGACTCATTATGTCATCCCGAGCGAAGTCGAGGGATTTCCTATTCCTTGCAGGTTCTACCACATCTCCACGGACGAAGTGTACGGCGCGCTGGAGATGACCCACCCGGAGGGCATTGAGCCTCCTTTCAGCACCAAGGCATCTTCCGGGGAACACCACCTGGCATACGGCGAGGAGTTCTTTACCGAGGACCTCAAGTACCAGCCGCACAGCCCGTACAGCGCCGCAAAGGCTTCTTCCGACCATTTTGTGCGGGCTTTCCACGACACTTTCGGGATGCCCACCATTGTGACCAATTGCTCCAACAACTACGGGCCTTATCAGTTCCCGGAGAAGTTAATCCCCCTTTTCATCAACAACATCCGTCACCGGAAACCCCTGCCAGTCTATGGCAAGGGGGAGAACGTGCGTGACTGGCTGTACGTGGAGGATCATGCACGGGCCATCGACCTCATCTTCCACGAGGGCAAAGTGGCCGAGACCTACAACATTGGCGGGTTCAACGAGTGGAAGAACATAGACATCATCAAGGTGCTCATCAATACCGTGGACCGGCTGCTGGGCCGGGAAGAGGGGGCCGATATGGACCTCATCACCTATGTGACGGATCGTGCGGGGCACGACCTCCGCTACGCCATCGACTCCACCAAGCTGCAGCGGGAGCTGGGCTGGGAGCCCAGCCTCCAGTTCGAAGAGGGCATTGAGAAGACGGTGCGCTGGTACCTGGACAACCAGGCCTGGATGGACAACGTTACCTCCGGGGATTACCAGAAGTACTACGACGACATGTATAAAAACAGATAGTTTTTCTGTCATACCGAGCGAAGCGAGTGTATCTCTCATTAATGAGATCCTCTCTCGGGACGACATAACACAATGATAGTTATGAAAATTGCAGTTGCCGGTACCGGCTATGTGGGTTTAAGTATCGCCACCCTTCTGGCGCAGCACCACGAGGTGGTTGCCGTGGACGTTGTTCCGGAGAAGGTGGAGAAGATTAACAAGAAGATCTCTCCTATTCAGGACGAATATATCGAGAAATACTTGGCCGAAAAGCCGCTGAACCTGGTGGCCACGCTGGATGGCCGCGCCGCCTATGCCAGCGCCGACTTTGTGGTCATCGCCGCCCCCACCAACTACGACCCGGCGAAGAATTTCTTTGACACTTCGCACGTGGAGGAGGTGATTGAGCTGGTGCTGGAGGTGAACCCGGAGGCCGTGATGGTGATCAAGAGCACCGTGCCGGTGGGGTATACCCGCTCTGTTCGGGAGAAGTATCATTGCGAGAACATACTGTTTGCGCCGGAGTTCCTGCGGGAGAGCAAGGCGCTGTATGATAATCTTTATCCTTCGAGGATTATTGTGGGGTTTGACGACGTCATTGCCGACCCCGACAACGTCATTGCCGGCCCCGACCGGCAATCTCCTCTTTCGGAGGCCGCCCATACCTTTGCTGGGTTAATTGCCGAAGGCGCCATCAAGCAGGACGTCCCTGTCCTGTTCATGGGCTCCACCGAAGCGGAGGCAGTGAAACTCTTTGCCAATACGTATTTGGCCCTCCGCGTGAGCTACTTCAACGAGCTGGATACCTATGCCGAGATGAAAGGCCTCGACACCCAGGCCATCATCGAGGGCGTGTGCCTGGACCCGCGCATCGGCACGCATTACAACAACCCTTCCTTCGGCTACGGCGGTTACTGCCTGCCGAAGGACACCAAGCAGCTGCTGGCAAACTTCAACGACGTGCCCGAGAACCTCATCCACGCCATTGTGGAGAGCAACCGCACCCGCAAGGATTTCATTGCCGACCGCGTACTTACCAAGGCCGGTTACTACAGCTACTCCGGTATTAACGACTACACCGCCTCCGAGGAGAAAGAGGTTGTCATTGGAGTGTACCGCTTAACCATGAAGTCCAACTCCGACAACTTTCGCCAGAGCGCCATTCAGGGCATCATGAAACGCATCAAGGCCAAGGGCGCCAAAGTGATCGTTTACGAACCCACCCTGGAGGACGGTTCTACCTTCTTCGGCTCCCTTGTGGTGAACGACCTGGCTGCCTTCAAGTCCCAGTCCCACGCCATCATCGCCAACCGCTACGACTCCGTGCTGGACGACGTTCGCGAGAAGGTTTATACGAGAGATATTTTTAAGAGAGACTAGAATCTCTAATTCCCTAACCACTATGTTTACACTGATCAATCTCCCTTATTCACTGGACTCCCTTGCCCCTGTCATTTCCCGACAGACCTTGGAGTTCCATTACGGCAAGCACCTGCAGGCCTATGTTGACAATTTGAACAAGTTGATTGCAGGGACGGAACTGGAGGGCAAAAGCTTGGAGGACATCCTTGTCATACCGGTTGCTCCTAATGTCATACCGAGCGCAGCGAGTGTATCTCCTGCCATCTTCAACAACGCCGGCCAGGTTTTGAATCACGAAATGTACTTCACGCAATTCTCGCCTTCGCCGTCATTGCCGGCCCCGACCGGCAATCTGGCGAAGCAGATCGAGAAACAGTGGGGCTCTTTCGACGCCTTCAAGTCCGACTTCGAATCCAAAGGCACCACCCTCTTCGGCTCCGGCTGGGCCTGGCTCCAGGCAAACGCTGAAGGCGCCCTCTCCATCGCCCAGTACGCCAACGCCGACAACCCCGTCGCCCACGGCTTCAAGCCCCTCCTTACCTTCGACGTCTGGGAACACGCTTATTATCTGGATTACCAGAACCGCCGCGCCGCCCACCTGCACGAGCTCTGGAAGATTGTGGACTGGAAGGTGGTGGAGGGAAGGTATTAGGTGTGGTGGAGGGACGGTAGGCAAACCGTTATAAATTGTAACGCTTTGAAATTCCAGGTCCCTGTCAAGCAAACGTTCTTAGTTGGAAATATGAACAAGATACAGGTTTTCATAAGTTCTACATGCTATGACCTTTCTCAGATTCGGAAGGATTTGAAGGAGGGAATAGAAGAGATGGGGCATCAGCCCATCTTGTCGGAGGATAAGAATTTTCCGGTGAATCCGGCGATGAATACGTTTGAGAACTGTATCGAGGCAGTCAGAAGCAATGCGGATATTTTTGTCCTCATCATTGGCGACCATTACGGATACACATTGGATTCCGGAAAGTCGATTACCAACACGGAGTTTCTGACCGCCGTTGAAAAAGGGATTCCCATTTATACGTTCACGCTCAAGAGCGTCATCAACGTCCTCCCTGTTTGGAAGAAGAATAAGACGGCCGATTTCAGCTCCGTCGTCAACGACAACAAGGTCTTCGAATTTGTGCAGGACGTCCGCGAAAGATCCGGAATCTGGAACTTTGAGTTTGAGTCGGCGCAAGACATTATCGAGATACTGAAATCCCAGTGGTCTTTCCTGTTCAAGCAGGCTCTGATCAGTCATGAGCGCGTAAACAAGGTGGACAACACCCTTGCTTCCAGACTGTCCAATAAAGCCTTGAAGTATTTGCTGGACAAAGGAGAATCCTTTGAGATGCTGGTCTTCCTTCAAATGATGCAGGACGAGATTGGCAAATATGAGTATCTCAAAAGAGACTGTGTACATTCCGTCGTCATCAAACCGGGACCGTATATCTCCGAAACGAACGCCTATCTGGAATGGCAGCAGGAGAAGTTAAGACAACTGCAGAAAATGGTGGCCTCCCTGAACAGCCTGTTCGGTGCCTTCAGCCATTATTACGGACAGCCCGGTGTTCCTGCCGATATTGACGGCCTTTATTACGTTGCGCGCCGCTATGGTGAACTCTATCGCAGCGTGCTCGAATGGGTGACAGATGTGCGCAGCACCAATACCAAAGAAGTGTTTGCAGAGGTTAACCAAATCCTTTCCAACGTTCCCCTGAACGTTATCGAACAGTTGGAAGACTACCCTGCAAAAGCAATCTCTACCGTTGAGGACGCCCTCAATGGTGTTAAAACCGGAACTGTCCAGAGGGGCGCTACGGTACAACTGTCACTTCAGGTCTCCATCAGCGACGATGTGATGAAGCAGTTCCAGCAGGCAATGACCAAACTGCAGGGCAAACTGATAAGATAGACATAATTACTATGGACCACCAAGAACTTGACGCCAGTTTCAAAAGCGCTACCGAGACCCTGAGCAATCAGGTCCGCTATGTGAACTACAGCCTCATCGCCGTGGTATGGCTGCTCGGCGGCAACGCCGTCTCCGGCCTCATGACAAACGGCAACGGCCTCATCCTGCTGTTCATCCTCCTGTCGCTCTTTCTGGATTTGTGCCAGTATATCTGGAACACAGTCACCATCTTCTGCTACCAGATGTGTTCGAAAAAGCGTGTTCATAGAAGCATGAGAACGTCCGGCCCTGTGTTTTACGAGCTGGATCCTTCCTCGAGACCGGAAGAGGCCCCTGCCAAAGAGCCGATGTACATCACCATAGGCGGCGCCGTCTTCTTCTTCGCCAAGCTCGCCGCTTGCCTTACGGCCTGTGTGATGTTAGCGATACGTTTGATTTAAGTTGGAATATTTGACCGATAGAAGTATTGGTAATTCAATAGTTAGATAATATAATATGGCACTACACCCGTTTAGCACGATGGCTAATTACATGCTACTGGGAGCGGTAAATAGCATTCGGAAGGATTTAAAGGCTGGCGCTACGATGAAAGAGCCAGATTATCTGGCTGCTATTGTTACCAAGTTTCCTCCGTTGATGAATACAATGTGGGGCGATGCCAAGTATGGTGGCTGTTATATTCATCAAAAACCATATGTTACCACTGTGGCTGGTGACACCTGTGAAGCGGGGGACTTGTTGGTTCTTTGTAGAAAAACTGTTGATGGTAAAACAAGAATCAATGCTGCGTTGTTCCAATTAAAAAAGCCAATGCATCTTTATCATTCCATACGTCCAGACAACAAAATACAACTCGACTTGTACACGCAGTGGAGATCATTCTCAATGGGACGCACGTTTGACCTGGCCAAGTCGCTAGATATACAGCCCAAAGCAGCTACTCCGGGAGCACAGTATATGTTCATAAATGGCTATCCTGAACATTATTATTATGATCCTGATTTTGATGGCTGTTATGTCGGGAGTCCTGTTGTATTTGCTCATGCAATCCCGGAACCCGAGATGTATTTTAGGGGGGACTGCTCTTTCGGTCGTTTCCTCTGGAATTTCATCCACTGGCAGACAGGAAGACCTATTGCTCCCGAGAAAGATCAGGCAAATGATGATTGGTCAAGATTTATCTGGGAACTTATTGAAAGAACCCAGAACGCAAAGATTAGCAATGTCAATGTTGGTATCCAGAAGAAGCATGGGATTAGCAGACAGCAAGGCGACTTCTTTCATTTTATGACCACTGACGACTGTATTAACGATTTGCCGCAGAAGTACTATGCCTCGCGTGAAATGGACGGCGAGACAGAGCCCCCCGTAACTGATGAAAATAACTATAACGAGAGTGATGGCGCCGTCTCTATTCTCATGATAGATATGGCTGAAGAATAGTAATACCATGACCCACCTTACCGAAAAAGAACATAACGCGCAAATGGCGGACATGAAGTCCTTCGACGAGCAGATGCCGTCTGTAGGAATCTTCTGGTACGATCCGCAGGATCATACCCTCTTTGGCGTGCGAAAGAAAGAGCTTACTCCTCGCGAAGTAGAGGAGG
>Ga0310696_10010755_pt1 | contig 10486 bp, 9 predicted proteins | sample AusTroGonzalo_MG_4_FD_203885 | JGI IMG/M metagenome (GOLD analysis project Ga0310696, IMG submission 203885) | Bovine rumen microbial communities from tropical cattle in Woodstock, Queensland, Australia - Gonzalo_02 (v2) (version 2) | ecosystem: Host-associated > Mammals > Digestive system >... | reverse complement strand
TACGCATGGCACGCCACTTGTAGTGGTCGCCACCCAGCCACAGCTCGGTGATGCTCTTGAAACGATGGTCGTTGGCCACCATTTCGGGAATCAGATGACAATGATAGTCGATGATGGGCATCTTGGCCGCATGGTTGTGATACAAGTCCTGAGCCAACGGGGTCTCCAGAACGAAGTTATCATCATTGAATTGCTTCATAAAATAGGATGTTTTTAAGTTTATATGTTTCTAAGTTCTTAATTTTTGTGCAAAGTTAGCAAATATCTCGCATAAAAGCACTATCTTTGCAGCAAAATAACACGTAAACGTTTTCTATGCAGCGGAAAGTCCTTCTCATCTACACCGGCGGTACCATCGGCATGAACCGTAACCCGCAGACAGGTGCCCTCGAGCCCTTCGACTTCGAACACCTGTTAAACAACGTGCCGGAGCTCTCAATTATCAATTCCCAATTGTCAATTGTTTATTATCAGTTCCAGCCTCCTATCGACTCCAGCGACATGAGCCCTGCCCACTGGACAGAGCTGAGCCATTGCATAGCTGACCACTATGCTGACTACGACGGCTTTGTCGTGCTTCATGGTACCGACACGATGGCCTATACCGCCTCTGCCCTCTCCTATATGCTGGAGAACCTCACCAAGCCCGTCATCTTCACCGGCTCGCAACTGCCCATCGGACAGCTCCGAACCGACGGCAAGGAAAACCTCATCTCCTCCATCGAGATCGCCGCCGCCTGCGATGAACAGGGCCGGGCCCTCGTGCCCGAAGTCGGCATCTACTTCAACAGCCATCTGTTACGCGGCAATCGCACCACCAAGCAGAGCGCCGAGGAGTTCAACGCCTTCGAGTCGTTCAACTATCCGCACCTCGTCGATGCCGGCGTCAACATCGTCTACCACCATGAGCGCATCCTGAAGCCCGACTTCTCGAAGCCCATGATACCCCACTTCCGGCTCGACAACAATGTCATCATCTTCTCGCTCTTCCCAGGCATCCGCGAAGACCTCATCCGTCATATCATCCACACGCCCAATCTGAAAGCCATCGTCATGCGCACCTTCGGCAGCGGCAATGCCCCACAGAGTGCCTGGCTGCTCAACGCCCTGAAGGAGGGCACGCAACGTGGCAAGGTGATTGTCAATATCAGCCAATGTCTGCAAGGGGCTGTCGAGATGTCACGCTACGACTGCGGCTACCATCTTCAGGAGGCAGGCGTCATCAGCGGACGGGATATGACCGTCGAGAGTGCCGTCACCAAGCTGATGTTCCTGCAGTCGCATTACCCTGACGACCCTGATACCGTCCGCGAGCTGATGCAGCAGAGCATCCGAGGTGAAATCAGTTGTTAGAAAGTTCAGATGAGTCCGAAGTGCCGGAGGGCGTTTCGGATGCCGTGATCGTCAACGGAGGTGGTCACGTAGTCGGCAGCCTCTTTCAGCGAGTCGAGGGCGTTGCCCATCGCCACGCCGATGCCTGCGGTGACGATCATTGAGAGGTCGTTGCCTCCGTCGCCGAAAGCCATCGTACACTCAGGATCGAATCCCACGCGTGCCGCCATCGTGAGCATCCCCTGTCCCTTGTCGGCACCGTTAGCGGTGATGTCGGTGAAGGCCGGATGCCAGCGGCCTGAGATACATTGGGGGATGCGTGCCATCAACTGCGCCTCGTAATCGGCATCGAAGAAGGGTGTCAACTGGAGTATCTGCTGCCGCAGCACCTCGTCCATAGGTTTGGCCTCGCACAGATTCTCAACGGCAATCTCCTGACGGAACACACGGTCCACCTCGCCCTGAGGGTCGTGGACGGCAATGTCGCGCTCGCCTACCATGATCAGCCCGTAGTCCTTCTCCCTTGCATCGTTGGCCACGAGCCGTGCTGCCTCCTCTGGGATAGGCTCGCAGGCGATGGCCTCGCCGCCTACGAAGCAGAGGGCGCCGTTGGTGGTTACATAGCCGTCGATAAGGTGCTCGATGGCGCCAAGATTGGTGATGATCAGAGGCGGACGGCCCGTTGCAATGAACACACGATGGCCGTTGGCCTTGGCCTGCGTGAGAGCAAGGATTGTCGAAGGCGGTATCTCGTGGGTCTTGAAGCTCACCAGCGTGCCGTCGATATCAAAGAACAATGCGTATTTCTTCTCTTTCATCTATCGTTTACTGTATGGCATCAACTCTTCTGGCAGTTCTGTGAATTCTCCAAACATGGCACGCTCATGAGGCATTCGGGCATACTTCTCGAAAAGAATCTCACACTGGGTCTTGTGTGCCTTGATAAACTGTAGGATCAGATTTGAAGCCTTCTCGTAGTTACCCGACATCTTGGATTGGCTGTTATAGTAGAAATACCGCCCTTTTTCCGTCTCAAACGAATAGCCGTACCCAGAACCTCCAGAACTTGGGTTGTCGATTTCCTTGGCCGAGAACTTGATCTCCGCCAGTTCGCTGATCAGCTTGTCGAATTCCTCCCTGTCGTATTGGCAGCTGTCTGACAGACAGCATTCGTTGCGCCTTTCATTGTATCCCCAGACCAGATGGTCAGGATACAGATTCACCGTCGTAAGGATGGCCAATCCGGAATTGGAATACTGGCTATAATTGATCTTTGTCGTCCCTTTCTTGATAGGACACGACCCGTTACACGACAATACAGCAAAGATACAAGCCGCTAAAACCATATAAACTTTCATAACCCATTTTTAATCAACGCGACAAAGATAGTAACTATCTGCCAAACTTCCAAATTTTTTCCGTTTTATTTGGAACTTTCGCAAAAACTCCGTATAGTTTGCAGGCGTACAATATATAAAGTGTAATAATATGTACTATTGTATCATCATACGAAGAGCCAACACCTGAAGAGGTGGAGGCACACCGTAAGTTTATAGAGGATTTTCTTTACGCCTCTAAGGTTATGTCTGCTAAAGCTTTTGCCCGCCATTTACTATAAACTAGGTTGGGATCCTCCTAAGTGATGTTTGTATTTTTACGATAATCTTGTGCGTTACTCATTATTCCAAAGGAATGAGATGCGCTTCAAGGGCAGCATGTTTTTATCCTCATCCGACATTTTGTCGTAATATTCCTGCCACATATCAATAAACTCATCACCATCAATTAAGCGTATGAATTCACGTGTCCATATTGATCACAATACATCTCGGCGAGATGCAGAATTTATGATTTAGCGTGCTGCCTTTGGGTTGCACGCTTTTGTTTTCGGAGAGATCGTAATGGTAGAGGAAGGGCTATCTATTCGAGTCTTGTAATTTTTTTATGAAGAGCTGGCAGACTGGCCGGTTCTTCATCAAAAACAGCCTAAAAAGGCACATTGACTTTGGACGGAGGAAAGTCGGACTTTGCTCCGAGGAAACCTCCACTTTCCTCCGGGGAAAGTCTCAGTTTGCTCCGAGCACTCTCAAGGACTTTTTTCAGTCATTCCCAAGTGTCATGTTTTTTGAGTAGAGTTAAAGACACAAAACCTTGCGACCTTGCAACCTTGCATGAGAGGTTAAGGTGTATTTCCTAATAATAAAGGTACTTAGACACGAATAAATAAAAACAGCCTTAACCTTGCTGCAAGGTTTGCAAGGTTGCAAGATTTTCCCTAAGACAAACCCCGAGTCCTCCTTAGGCAGACTGCTACTTTCCCGTAATTAAAGTTGTACTTATCCGCCCAAAAAGTCTGAACTCACTATATAGCATCGTTTACCCTCGTGAAAGCCTCTTTAGAGGAAAAAGTAGGCTCCGGAGGAAAAATAGAAGGCTATAAATTTTGAGGATTGGCAGGAAATTTGTAATTTTGTGCCCATATATGAAGCTGATGAATAGATTACTTGGGTTGGTAGCGGCCCTTTTCATGGGTTGCGGCGTTGCTTCGTCACAGACCGACGAAGTGGTGAAGGAACTGAATAGACGCGGTTTCTGGTTTCCTTATGTGATGTGGTTGCAAAGCGACGACAAGATGAATGGGTATATCAATAACCTCGGTGACAACAGCGTGGAAAAGCTGAAGAGTACCTTGGAGGCTCTCAACGACGACCACGAGCGGGCACAGGCATTGCTGAAGGCCCGCGATGAGATCGGCGGCAAGAAGAAGGGCAAGAAGCAGGATGAGCGACTGGCCAAGCACTTCAAAGACTTGGATGCCGCCAAGCGAGCCTTCGAAGCTGCTGAGCAGGCCGAGGTACGCTATAAACGGCTGACGAGTATCATCAGGCATGAGATAGACAGCAGGCAACCCGTCGTCATGCCCGCCGGAAAGCTGCAATATTTCAGCTATTCTGTCAGCAACGGCTTCTCCGGCTACAGCGAAGAGATCACCCTCGACGGTCGCAAAGGGAAGCATGAGCTGAAAGTGGAGGTGCAGCGAAGGCGCTGGAGCGGTCCTGAGGATGAGGAAGAAAAGGCCATCGTTCCCAAGGAGGTCGGCGACTCGGTGTTCCAACGCGTCAGGGACATGGTAGAACAGGGAAAGCTTTACGAAACAGGGCACTACTACATGCCCGACATCGAGATCATGGATGCCTCCAACTGGTCGCTGGACATCAAATTTGAGCAGGGAACCATCAACTCACACGGCTATGCCGAAGGGCCCGACCACCATGAAGCGCTAAACGCCATCACGAAATACCTGACTGAGCTGTTCAATGGTGAGAAGGAGAAAGAATAGATGGCTTATGAAACGACTATTATTCATCATGACAGCTGTTGCAATGGCGACTGTAGTACAGGGAAAGAAGATGAAAGTAACCATCGACGGAACATTATCACCAGGTGTTGAACAGATGTATCTCATCATCAATGAGGACACGGCCAATGCCCAATTGCTGGATATTCAGGACGGCAAGTTCTCGGTGACGGTCAAAGTGGACAAAAATGCGTTCATTCGCCTGCAAAACCCAAAGTATTCACCTGACCGCTATGCCTTCGTGCTCATTCCCGACAGCCGACATATCACGGTTGACAGCAATAATGACCGCATTATAGGGTCGGATAAGTCAAGGGACCTGCAGGTCGTTTGTCAGCAGATAGAAAGCAACAGTCCTGAAAACACTCGCATCGACGTGTTCTCACATGATCCGAGAGCCTGGAAAGAGGCCAAGGGGACGAGCAACGCCCTGAAAGACGGACTGAGGGAAGGACAGAGGATGATTGTCAGGGATATGTTGCTTGAAGACAAGAATAATATCATCCTTGCGTGGATAGCCTACAGATACCCTGAGGTCATGGAGGGAGAACTCAATGAATTGATCGGCAGACTGAAACCCAAATGGATTGATCATCCGATACTGAAGAAATAACCTATGGCTTGGTGTGAACCTCTATCCGCAGGATGGTGGCGGTATCGGAGGTGACTTTGAAGCGGTCGTCAGTACGATGACCGATCAGCCAGACGATGTCACCCTGAGCATCGGTGATGACCAGCTGGCGGCGCTTCTCGAAGAGGCTGACCTTACGGTCGGTCAGATAGTCGCTCACCAGACGGCTGCCCTTCATACCATAAGGATGGAAACGGTCGCCAGGCTGTAAAGGCCGGATGGTCAGCGGAAAGGACACCTTGGCATCGTCGAGTGTGGCGCAGTCGGCTTGGCGAGAGATGACGGTCTCATCCGATTTCGTCACCTTGAACATTACCTGATGCTGAAAGGCGTAATTACCTTCCTCGGGAATTCTAATCGATGAAACGGGCTTTTCCTGAGGTGCCAGCACCAAATGGCCACGATCTATTAGCAACATATTGGAAGCCGAAGCGAACTCACGACCTGAGGGCGCGTCATAACAGGAATGTATCTGCTGGATCTGGGCGGATGAAAAGCCGTAGGGCGAGAGCCACTCGTAAAGGAAAAGCTCTGGCGACGGCAAGGCCTGCAGGGCTTCGATAGAGACTGTGGCATACTCGGCCTCAGGCATTCCCACGGACTTGGACTGGCAGGGCTTGACCAGCGCGGAAATCTGTGATTCCATCGCTGAATTCAGCACCTTCTCTGCCTCCTGAAGATATGCTGCCGTCTTGGCCACCTGCTCCGATGAATTGGGAAAAATCTGTTGCAGCACGGGCACAAGGCGCAGGCGGATCTGGTTGCGCCACACATCGTCGATCAGGTTTGTAGAGTCGGTCACAAACGGTTGTCCGATAGAGGCCAGATACTGTTCTATCTCCTGTCGGCTGACACACAGCAGCGGGCGCACCACATAGCCATTCTTGGGGCGGATGCCCGTCAGGCCGTGGATGCCTGTGCCTCGCATGAGATTCATCAGCAGCGTTTCAACGGCATCGTCACGATGGTGAGCCACACAGATGCTGTCTGCCCCGATGTCCTGACGGAGTTGCTCAAAATAGCGGTAACGCAGTTCCCTCGCAGCCATCTCGATACTGACTTTATGGAGGGTAGCATATTCTCGGGTGTCGAAGTGGGCACGATGCAAGGGGATGTGGTGAGTCTGACAAAGCTCGGCGACAAAACGCTCATCGCGGTCGGACTCTTCCCCACGAAGGTGGAAATTGCAATGGGCCGCCTCGATGCGATAGCCTAAGTCTTTCAGAATCAACAGCAAAGCCACGCTGTCAGCACCTCCACTAAGGGCTACCAGATGGAGGCCATCGAGAGAGAGAAGCCGTTGCTTCGCAATGAATTCAGAAACCTCAATTCTCACTTTCTCACTTCCTCACTTTCTCACTCCACATATAGCACGAGGCCCTTAAGGTATTCGCCCTCGGGATGATAGATGTTGATGGGATGGTCGGCAGGTTGGTGCAGCTGGTGGAGGATGCGCACCTTGCGACGTGCCTGGGCAGCAGCCGTGAAGACGGCATTGCGGAACTGGTCCTTGGTGACCACCTGCGAGCAACTGAACGTAAAGAGGATGCCACCAGGCTGAATCTTCTGCAAAGCCTTGTTGTTCAGGCGTGTGTAGCCCTTGAGGGCATTATGCAGGGCACCTCGGTGCTTGGCAAATGCCGGCGGGTCGAGAATGATCAGGTCGTATTGGTTGCCTGCCTGGTCGAGATATTTGAATGCATCCTCGCAGAAGGCCTGATGACGCGGGTCGCCAGGGAAATTGAGGGCTACATTGCTGTTCGTGAGCTCAATGGCCTTGGCGCTGCTATCGACGGAATGTACCAGCTTGGCCCCACCCCGCATGGCGTAGAAAGAGAAGCCGCCGGTATAGCAGAACATATTGAGCACGTGCTTGTCCTTGGCAAACTTCTCCAGAAGCGAACGGTTGTCACGCTGGTCGACGAAGAAGCCAGTCTTCTGGCCGCGGAGCCAGTCGACATAGAACATCAGGCCATTCTCAACGGCCGTATTGTTGTCGGAGCCGCCATAGAGGAAGCCGTTCTCCATATCGTCCATGAAGGGCAGCGTGGTCTCGCTTTTATAATAGATGTTCTCGATACGACCCTCCATGACGTCCATCAGCTGTTCAGCTATCTGGATGCGGCTGTTGTGCATCCCCACGCTATGGGCCTGCATCACGGCCGTCGGGCCATAGACATCAATAATCAGTCCTGGCAGGTGGTCGCCCTCGCCATGTACCAGACGATAGGTGTTGTTGTCAGGATTGTCGGCAATGCCGATGGAACGGCGCATTTCCAAGGCCGACTTCAGACGGGAATGCCAGAAGGCATCGTCGATGGGTACATCGCGGAAAGAGAGCACACGGACGGCGATGGAACCTGCCTGATAGTGTCCGATGGCGATGAAATCGCCGTTATTGGTCAGCACACGCACCACTTCACCCTCCGTCAGCCCCTTATCAGCCTGTTGGATGGCTCCGGAGAACACCCACGGATGGAAGCGCAGCAGACTCTCCTCCTTACCTCTTTTGAGCAGCAATTTCTTCATATATCTTGAAATCTTCTTCTATTTCCAGTTCCGTCTGTTCGTCAACCAGCTGATAGTCGCCAGTCTCTTGCAGCCGTTGCAACTCCTCATAAAGACGGATGCAGGCCCAGGCGTCGATGGCGGCGTATGTCTTCTGCTTATCCTGCAGCACATCACGCTCCCAGTTCGACAGGCGCTCGGTCTTGCTGATTCTCTCACCGAACAGATTGGCGTAGAGCTTCTGAAGGCTCAGATCCTCGATGCCTATTTCGCGCATGTGGTGCTGAAGGTCGATGAAAAGGCCCGGTTCGAAGTCAAAGAGTTCGCAGAGCGAGTGGATATCATCGTGCCAGGAGAGCCCGACCTTGGGGACTGTGGTGTCCTCAAGCAGTCGGATGACGGCGGGGGAATGCTGTAGGAAGTTGAGCCGGAACAGGAAACAGTTATGATGCGTGGCCACCTGCAGGAGTGAGCATTTATAGTGGGTCCGCTTTGAGAACGACGGGCGTGTCTCGGTATCGACGCCGAGGATAGGCATCGACAGCAGATAGTCGACAGCCTTCTTTGCCTCCGCCTCGGAAACAACCACGAAAATCTTGCCCGAATACGTCACTCTGGGAAGATCGCTCAGCCACGCTTTGTTGAACCGGTTATAGATAATCTTTTTCATTCGCAGGTGCAAAATTACAAAAAATGCCACAGATAACACATAAATTCGCAGTTTTTTATCATTAATCTGTGTTAATCTGTGCTTTCTGTGGCCAAAAAATACTACCTTTGCACAAAAATTTAAGAAAACGACTGTATTATGGCTAAGAAAAAGCAAGGAAAGAAATCCTCATCGGCATCCTCCTCCGGGTTCCTGGATGCGATAGGACTTAAAAATATATTCGAGAACGAGCGCCTGCATTTCTTCATCGGGCTGATGCTCTTCGTCATTGCCGGCTACATGACGCTGGCCTTCATCTCCTACTTCACGACGGGCGTTGCCGACCAGAGTATGATCGAGACACCGCGTGACGGCGAATTCCTCAATGAGCATTTGGAATTTTCAAACACCTGTGGCAGCATGGGCTCCTACACCGCCTGGTACTTTATCAAGCGTTGTTTCGGACTGGCGGCCTTTGCCATTCCCGCCTTCCTGTTCCTGGCAGGCATCCACATGATGAAAGCCTACCGCATCAAACTGGCAAAATGGTTCATGGCGCTGATGATCCTGATGATCTGGGCCTCCATCACCTTTGCCAAGTTCCTCACGCCGTTCTTTGTCGATGCCTGCTATAATCCTGGCGGCGACCACGGCCTCTACATCTGCCAAACCATCGAGAACGTGGTGGGAACGCCTGGTCTGACGGGTATTCTGGCCTTGACGGCCATCGCCTTCCTCACTTACCTAAGTGCCGAGACCATCTTCATCATCCGCAAGATACTGAATCCATCGAAGTTGTTGCAAAAGATACCTTTCAAGATCACCAACAACGATCCTAACGAGCCCCTGGATTCCTACGAGAAGCAGATGGAGAGCGACAACGAGCCGACCGTATTCGATGATCCCACCAAGCAGGAAGTCATCTTCACGCCAGAAGGTAAAGCCCAAATCAATGATCCTGGCTACGACGACGGCAGCAACAAGAAGGTGCCCACGAAGGTTGACACCCCAAAGAAACTGGATGTGGACTTTGCGGTGGAGGAAGTCAAGGGCGACGAGGCAGCCGACAAGAAGACCGTGGCTCCATCGTTGGAAGACCTGGAGCCCTACGACCCCAAGCGTGACCTGGAGAACTACCACTACCCGACCCTCAACCTGCTGAAGAAATACGATAACGACGGCAAGCCCTATATCGACATGGCGGAGCAGAACGCCAACAAGAACCGCATTGTGGAGGTGTTACGCACCTTCGGCGTGGAGATCTCGAGCATCAAGGCGACGGTAGGCCCCACCATCACGCTTTACGAGATCACGTTGGCGCCTGGTGTACGAATCTCGAAAGTGCGCTCTTTGGAGGACGATATCGCCCTGAGCCTCTCGGCCCTTGGCATCCGTATCATTGCGCCGATTCCTGGCAAGGGCACCATCGGTATCGAGGTGCCGAATGCCAAACCCTCGATTGTATCGATGGAATCGATCCTGAACTCCAAGAAATTCCAGGAGTCGACGATGGAGCTGCCCTGTGCCCTCGGAAAGACCATCACCAACGAGGTGTATATGTTCGACCTCGCAAAGGCTCCCCACTTGCTGGTGGCTGGTGCTACTGGTCAGGGTAAGTCTGTCGGTCTGAATGCCATCGTCACCTCTTTATTATATAAGAAGCATCCGGCAGAGCTGAAGATTGTGCTCGTTGACCCGAAGAAGGTGGAGTTCTCCATCTATAACCCGCTGATCAATCACTTCTTGGCAAAGGTGCCCGACGAGGATGCCGATCCCATTATCACCGATGTGACGAAGGTGGTGCGCACCCTGAACTCGCTCTGCAAACTGATGGACACCCGCTACGACCTCTTGAAGGAAGTGGGCGCCCGTAATATCAAAGAATATAACAAGAAGTTCATCGAGCGTCGCATCCCGCCTCGTGGTGGTCACGGCTTTATGCCTTACATCGTAGTCATCATTGATGAGTTCGGTGATTTGATCATGACGGCAGGCAAGGAGATTGAGC
>Ga0310696_10010754_pt1 | contig 10486 bp, 6 predicted proteins | sample AusTroGonzalo_MG_4_FD_203885 | JGI IMG/M metagenome (GOLD analysis project Ga0310696, IMG submission 203885) | Bovine rumen microbial communities from tropical cattle in Woodstock, Queensland, Australia - Gonzalo_02 (v2) (version 2) | ecosystem: Host-associated > Mammals > Digestive system >... | reverse complement strand
GTTCGCCCGGCCGGATACCGCCCGGCAGGCCGCTCTCAGGGCAGGGGTGGCAGTTGATATAGAGGGTGACCCGCTCTTCCGGGAAGAGTTCCAGCCGCTCGGAGACTTCCGCCCACGCGCCCTGGTCGGCGAGGGCGCCCGCCAGCTGCTGCCGGATCAGGATGCAGGCCACCTTGAATGTCAGGTAATTGTCAATCTTATATGGCAGCGCGGCCGTGCGGGCCACGTTGGTCCCGATTTCCTGGCCGCCGGTCACGCCCGCGGCGGATTCCTCCGTGCGCGACACGGTGCCGGTGACGAAGCGGCTCTCCACGCGCGGACGGGTGGAGAAGCGTTTGCTGGTGCCGAAGGCGTCCAGGATGCGGGGGAGTTCCTTCTTGAGCATCGCCTCGTCCAGGTCGCCCGCCAGCATCAGGATGCCGTCGCCGACTTTGCCGAAGAGGGACGCGAAATACTGTTCCGCCCGCGCGGGCAGATCGTCGGACAGGCAGTCCATCCGCTTGCGCTCCGGGTAGAAGAATTCCGGCCGCAGGAGGCTGTCCATCTGCGCGTTGACGTCGCGCGGGGAACTGGCTTCGCGGTCCAGGCGCAGCGCCTCTTCCCGCTTGTAGGCGGCAAATGCGTCCGCATCCGGGTGCCGGCCGTAGCCGAGCGCGAGGAGCGTCTGCATGAGCTGGGGGAACGACGCCGACGGCGCGCGTCCGCTGATGCGCAGGTCGGAGAGCGAGGCGGCGGTCTGCAGGGTGATGCCGCTCGCGTCCAGCCGCTCGCGGAATTCGGCCGCACCCATGCCGGCGATGCTGCTCAGGCCGAGCATGTCGCCGACGAAGGCGCTCTCGCCCGCCTGCAGCCCCGGCACTTCGGCCACGCCACCGCGCAGCATCAGGCCGTAGTGGAACTCGCGCGGGGTGTCCATTTTCTTGAAAATGACCTTCATGCCGTTGGAGAAGGTCCACAGGCGTCCGCCCGACAGGGGCTCCGTCGCCTCGTTGCTCAGGCGGACCCGGATCCGGGCGGCGTAGAGGAGCTCGGGCAGCCCGGCCGCGTCCGGAGCGCTGTCGTCCGCTGCCGTCCAGGCGTCCGCAAAGGTCCGGCGCAGCGCGTCGCGGTCCACGTCCGTGCAGGGCAGGTCAAGGCGCAGGGTCAGGTTGCGTGCGGGATCCAGCAGGGCGCGGGCGAAGCCGTTGAACAGCGCCAGTTCGCGCTCGTCGTCGAGCCGCCGCGTGCCGATGAAATTGCTCAGCATCTCGCCCGAGGCGAGGTGGGCGCCGTACAGATAGGAGGCGACGCAGCGCTGGAGATATTCTTCATTGCACAGCTTGCGCGCACCCTCCCGGCGAGCCTCGGCGATCTGCCAGTCGCGCGCTTCGCGGAATTCTTCCAGCCCGGCGCCGTCCTGGTTCAGCCCGGCGAGGACGGACGCGATGCAGCGCAGGGCCCCGTCCAGCTGGGATGCGGCCGTGTATACGGTCAGGGTGTGCCGCTCGTCTTCCGGCCCCTGCGCGCTGTCCTGGTAGCGGAAGTTGAGTCCGGCCAGGGGGATGCCCGCGGCGCGGAAACGCTGCTCGATCCGCCGCCCGACGATGCGTCCGAGCTGCTCGGCGTAGGCTTGCATGACCAGCGGTTGGGGCGTATCCATAAAGGCTTTGGGAAGCCGTGCGGTGCGGTAGATGACATTGATGGCTGCCGCCTCGCGCCCCGCCTGCTGCGATACGAGCAGGGAGAGCGAGTCTTTCGGCTCCCAGCGGTAGGCGATGCCCGGGTAATTGTATTCCAGCGCGGGCACCATCATCGACAGCAGCCCCATCCGCTCGCGGATGCGCGCGGCGTCGATGTCCCCGCAGATGATGACCGCCTGCGGCTTGCGGTAGGCCGCGGCGATGTCGAAGAGCATCAGCAGGGTGGAATCCGCGACGCTCTCATTGTGCGTGGGCACGTCGTGGAAGGAGAACAGGGCCGCGTCCGAGGGCAGGGAGATGAAGCCGTCCGCGCCGTAGCCGATGCCGTTCTCCGCCAGGAAATGGTAGGGAACGCGTTTCCCGAAATGGGGCAGTTCCCGCAGCAGTTCGCGCGCCTGCGAAAGCTCCCGCCGGCCGCGCTGCACCAGCGCGAAATCGGCATAGCCCTTCTTGTCCGGATTGGTGACCAGGTAGAACTGGATGCCGTCAGGCAGGCTGCCCCGCTGGATTTCCGGGGCGGTGCCAAGGGACGGAAGCTCCTGTCCGTGCATCATAAATGAGGACAACAGGAGACACAGGCATGAAATGTGCTTGAATAACTTCCGCATAAGTATTGCAAAAGTAAAAAAGAAAATCATTACATTTGCAGCTACTTCGATTAAAACTAACAAAACTAATACTCTAATGAAAAAATTGATCGTTACTCTTGCAGCCTTAGCTGTTGCACTCGGTTCCGCGCTGGCCCAGGATCTCGCCGCCGTGACCGAAATCTACAATGCAGGTGCGGAAGCCGTTTCCGCCGGTGAGAAGGAAAGTGCACTGAAATCTTTCGAGGAAGCCCTCAAGCTTGCCGAGGCCCTGGGCGAAGAAGGCCAGGACGTCGTGACAAACTGCAAGAATATCATCCCCAACCTCAAGCTCTCCATCGCGAAGGACCTCGTGAAGGCCTCCAAGTTCGACGAGGCTGTCGCAGCCCTCGCCGAGGCCGAGAAGGTCGCTGAGGAGTATGAGGCTTTCAGCGTGGCCGATGAGGCCAAGTCCCTGATTCCGCAGGTGAAGCTTTCCAAGGCCAACGGCCTGTACAAAGCCAAGGAGTTTGACGCCGCCGTCGCCGCCTTCCAGGAAATCCTGGACGAGGATCCGACCAACGGCAGCGCCGCTTTCTATAAGGGTGCCGCCCTCGTCGGTGCCGGCAAGAACGAAGAGGCCATCGCCGCTTTCGAGCTCGCCGCCGCCAACGGCCAGGAGGCCAACGCCAACAAGCAGCTCGGCAACATCTACCTCAAGCAGGCTGCCGCTGACCTGAAGGCCAAGAAATATACGGACGCCGTGAACGCCGCCGTCAAGGTGAACGATTACACCGAGAACGCCCAGGCATGGCAGATCGCCGGCCAGGCTTCCCAGCTCGCCGGTAAGAACAACGACGCCATCAAGTACTTCGAGAAGTACCTGGAGGCTGCTCCGAACGCCAGCAACGCCGGCGCCATCGCCTACACCGTGGGTGCCCTCTATCAGGGTGCGAAGAACAACGCCAAGGCCAAGGAGTACTACACCAAGGCGCTCAACGATCCCAAGTACGGCCCCGAGGCGAAGAAGATGCTTGACGCCCTGAAGTAATGCAGGCACTCGAGCTGCTGGCTCCCGCCAGAAACAAGGAAATCGGCATCGCAGCCATTGACTGCGGTGCCGATGCCGTATATATCGCGGGTCCCGATTTCGGCGCCCGCAAGGCGGCGGGCAACAGTTTCGAGGACATCGCAGAACTCTGCACCTACGCCCACCGCTTCGGCGTGCGGGTGTTCGTGACTTATAACACCTTATGGCGCGAGGGCGAGGAAGAGGAGGCACACGCGCAGATGCTCCGGGCCCAGGAGGCGGGTGCGGACGCATTCATCATCCGGGAACCCCGGATCGCCGCCTGGGAGGACATCACCGTGCCCATCCACGCCTCCACCCAATGCGCCATCCGCGATGCGGAGCGTGCCCGCTGGTTCGAGTCGCTGGGCTGCGAGCGCATCATCCTCGAACGCGAGCTTTCGCTCGCGCAGATCCGTGAGATCTGCGCCGCCGTCTCCTGCGAGGTGGAGTGCTTCGTGCACGGGGCGCTCTGCGTGGGCTATAGCGGCGAGTGCCGCCTGTCCGAATACATCGACGGCCGGAGCGCGGATCGCGGCGAATGCATCCAGGCCTGCCGCTCCCTTTACGACCTGGTGGACGGGGACGGCCACGTGCTGGTGCGGGGCAAGGCGCTCCTGTCGCTGAAGGATTTCAACCTGAAGGCCCGGCTGGAGGAGCTGGCCGATGCCGGCGTGTGTTCCTTCAAGGTGGAGGGCCGCCTGAAGAACGCCTCCTATGTGAAGAATGTGGTGCGGGATTATTCGTTGGCGCTGGATGCGCTGGTGGCGAAGTATCCCGAGCGCTACCGCCGCGCCTCCTGGGGCGAGGTGACGGGCGGCTTCGTGCCCGATACGGCCAAGACGTTCAACCGGGGCTATACCGAGCTCTTCCTGGACGGGAAGCGGGGCAAGTGGTCTTCCATGGACGCGCCCAAGTCGATGGGCGAGGCCGTGGGGACGGTGCAGCGCATCCGCCGGACGCCCGGGCAGGGGATGCAGTTCAGTATCAAGCCCCTGCAACGCGGGCTAGAGCTGCACAACGGCGACGGTTTCGCGTTCGCGACCGCCGACGGCGTGACCGGTTTCCGGGGCGATGTCTGCGAGGGCCTGCAGGTCCGCTGCAAGGATGTGCCGGATCTCCGGGAGGGGATGACCCTGTACCGCAATATCAGCGCCGCTTTCGAGAAGGTGCTGGAGTCGCAGACCTGCCGCCGGGAGATTCCGGTGCGCCTGTCCGTTCGGGTGCACGGGAAATATGTGCTCGACGTGCACGCCGTGACGCAGGACGGCCGCGAGGTGCTGAGTCCTTTCCATACCGATGTGGAGACGGCCGAGAACCGCGAGCGGGCCGAGGCGATGGTGCGGGAGCAGCTGGGCAAGCGCAGCGGCGTGTATCGTTTCTCTGTCGAGGAATTGTTGATTGAAACCCCCGGCGGCAAGCTGCCCTTGCTGTCCGCCGCCACCCTCAATGGCATCCGCCGCCTCGTCGCCGAAGACCTGGATACGGCGTCAGCAGGCATGTCCCTGCGGGGCAAAGAAACGAGTCCTCGCTACGCTGCGGAAATGCCCCACAGGGACAACCTGCTGCCCGCCTCTCCGCGTCATTCCCGACCTGATCGGGAATCTCCGTCATTCGCCGGCTTGACCGGCGAATCTCCCACCCTGCTCCGTTCCAAATACTGCATACGCTACGAGTTGGGACTCTGCCCGAAACACCAGGGCGCAAAGCCCCCGAAAGAACTTTACCTCGTGAACAACGGCCGCCGCCTCGCGCTTCACTTTGACTGCGCGGCCTGTGAAATGACTGTCACGGCCTGATGACAACCTCGTTACCATGAAGCCAAGAAACTACTACAATCCACTGATCTACGTTTGGATAGGGCTGGTTTTGGTTGCCGTTCTGCCCAAACTGGGGAGCAACCTCATGCTGTCTCTCCATATGGGGCCGGAGACCCCGCTGTATGAGAAGCTGTTTTACACGATGCTGATTGCCGGCGGAATCGCTTACGCGGGCGGATTTGTTCTGGTGGCCCTGCAGCGGACCGCCGGAGTCTGGATGGTTTTCCTTTCTTTGCCGCTTGGTTATGCGGCGGCCCGCCTGATTCTGGCGGCAGCCAGTTTCCCCGCCGCAGACAAGGGTGGAGCCATGTTCTTTTTTTATGTCATCATTCCCCTCCTCCTGAACCTCCTTACCGTCGGCGTCCTCTTTCTGAAGAGGGGCGGCCGCTCCGGGTGGGATTTGTTACGGGGTCGGGATGCTCTGGTCGAGCTTTAGGGCGGTCCGGATGGCCTTGACGCCTAGCTTGGCCATGAAGAAGAAGATCCCGAAGAAGGCGAACGAGAAGACGACTTCCCAAACGCTTTCCTGATCTTCCAGGAAAGCAAAGAAATCATAGAGCCCGTGGAAGAGTACGGGGACGAGGAAGGCAAGCGCCAGCGCCAGTTTCTTTCGGGTCGGTGAGAACAAATAGAACGAGTAGAAGAATCCCATCAGAACGGCGACGGAGAAGTGGCAGGGAACCGCGGTCAAGGCGCGGGCAATCCCGGTCGGCGCCACAACGGGCACGTTGGAAACGGCCTGAAAGGTCATGGCATTGAGGATATATTTGATATTTTCTCCCGTCGCAAAGGCAAGTCCGATGCAGACAGCGTACACGATGCCGTCCATGAATTCATTCTGCTTCTTTCTCCATTTGAAGAAGATCCAGAGGATCAGCAATTTGCTGAACTCTTCGGGGATGGCGGCGCCGAGAAAAGCAGCCTTGAAGCAGTCCCACCCGCTTATATGATGGATCGGGCTCAATCCGAACCTCGTCGCCTCGATCTCCAGCGCAAGGGCGATGGGAAGCGTCAGAATGCCGAGGCAGAACGCCAGGATCAGTTCCTTGGCCGGTTCCGGCCGCAGCCGGTCGCGCCAGAGGATAAACACCATCAGCAAGGCGGCGGGAAGAATGGCCAATAAGACATAAAGCAGGATTCTGGGCCATTCGGGCCGGGTGTCTTCCTCAGGATCAAAGGGAAGGGGACCTTCGAGAAGTTCACATCCTTCCAGGATATAGACGTCCATGTCATATTGCGAGGCCATCACAAAATGGCTATAGTCCGCGCTGAAAGCGTAATTGTTCGCGCTGCTGAAACAGTTCCCGTCATCATCCTGCCGCTCGAGGGAGATGGGATCTCCAAACACCAGCGTTAAGTCGTCTTCGAACGTTGCCGTCCGGAAAATATGTCGATAGCCGTTGAGGATGACGACGACAAACTCCTCCCGTTCCGGATCGTACGTCTGGTCCTCGCCGTTCACGGTGGTGTATTCATAGGTATAGTAACACTCATACCAGGCATCCTCGGAGAAATTGGCCTCCTGTGCGTGAAGCACAAAGGGCGCGAAGAACAGGAGAAGAAGGGGGATTAGGCGATTCATAGGGCGGATTTAAACAGGTTTATGACGGGTCGGATGCTCGCGCCGGACGCTTGAATATCCTTTCTCCCAAGGTGTATATCTGATGCCCGAGGAAGAACAGCAGGTAGATGAATCCCACTAGCAGGACGGTCCATACGAAGAACAGCGCCATGATCCAGCCGATGAAGCAGAGGTAACGACCGAGGAGGGCGAATGCCTTGTACGTGAAGGATTTGTAATCGTCCATTACCCGGAACGAACTATACTCCAAAAAGCGGTAAGCCATGATGGGCTTGAAGAAAGAATAGGGCACATGGCGCCGGATTTCCACGGAGACCATCAGCTGGCCGAGATTGTCCTCGTAGTCGTGAAATACGTCCCTCTTCCGTGCATTGATCTCATTATCGCTGAAGGGCTGTCCTTTAAAATTCCGATTATCCGGGTTGGCGTAGAACTCTTCCACCTCGTCATCATTCTGCGGGAACAGGTCGTTGACGGCGAAAAAGAGCGTACCCGAGTACTCGGCCCGATGGAATTTGCGTTCTTCTTTCGGACTCCAGTTCCGCACGCGGTCGGCCTGTTCCTTCGTTCTGATGACGGGATTGTTGCGAATATCGGAGCTCTCGGGAAAGATCCCATACAGGGCGCTTCCAAAGGCAATGTTCTTGGCTTCCCGGTCCTTCCGGGTGGAACGGTAAATGCACAGGGAAAGTCCGGTTGTATCGCTGCCTGCCTGCGAGAGGTTCCCGGTGGATAAGGAAAGGTCTTTTTTGTTCTTGTGTCCGCGGCGCACCCTGTCCGGCTGGGCATCGTAATATCTCCACGGATACTTGAGCTCGGTATTCTCCATCGCTGAGAGTACGTCTCCTTCGATGGCGGAGTTATAGCCACCGGAAATATTGACCTTGATCCAATCTTTCCGGTTAACCTGGATGCCGGAATTTGCCCAGAGGTCCGCCGTGTTGAACAGATATAGGGCGTATTCACAGTTCATGGATTTATGCGGGTTAAACGCACCCTGGCTGTTGATGTGAAGCTGGTTCTCGTGCAGGATGACGTCGTTGACATAGATAATCGCGTAATGGATCACGATGGTGGTCATCAAAATCGTGATTCCGGCAATCGCAATGAAACGGACCCCTTTCAGATAAGGGATCTCCCACCAGCGGAGCGGACGATCCTTTTCCGGCTCTACGGGCGCGGGATCAATATCGGGACCATGGTACTGACTGCGGGCCAGGGAGTCCAGGAAGGCATCCGAGTCAACATCCATGGTTCCGCTTTGCCCAGTGGAGAGCCACTTTCCCAGCAGGTGTTGGAACGCATTTCTCATAATCGATCAATTGCTTTTTTCAACGATAATCAGGAACGATCCGATGTTATCCTCGAACCACACGTATTTACGCCGGTTGTTCGCGTCGATATCCTGTCCGAAATAATAGGACAGTTCACACTGGACTGTATTCTTGGGAGTGGTAGGAATCACCGTTCGTCCCAGCCCCATTATCCCGATGGGCAGCGTGTCTTTCTGGATTTCAGTGTCAAACACCTTATCAAAAAGGGTTGCGACCATGTTCAGCAGGGTCTGCTGTTCGTGATCGCCATCCTTGCTATCCCAGATGGCCTGCATGACACGGGTGCTGTCGGCCAGCGTATAATGATACTGGTACTGCTGGCTGGTTTTGATAATCTGGGAATTCACCCCCTCGGTGAACGGTTTCTCGTGGCCTTTCTTGATAATGGAATCCCACATCATCCGTGCAATCGTAACCCGGTTCAAGACAATATCGTTGACGGCAAAGCGAAGCGTTCCCGGGTTGTTGATCACAATGTTCTGGCGCTCGCGCCCCACGAAATAGAAATTTTCCTGGTTCCCTTCGCGCGGGGTGTCGAAGTACTCGTTTCCTTGAGCGACCTGCATCAGCAGGGCCCCGGAATCCATGTTGGGGAAAACCCGGAAGCGGCGCCGGTAATAGTTGGCGGAACCTTCTATCCGGTCCGGCTCTCCTTCTGACCCGACCCAGTCGTCTTTCCGTTCCTTATTCTCCGATGCGCTGTTGTATAAATGATGAATGGCGGTATTGCTCTTTCCGGAGGCCCGGATGGTCAGGATATCGCCTTCTTTTACGTAGATTCCGGAATCTGCCCAAACGGTGGCCGTATTGAAAAGCCAGTAAGACACTTCGGTTTTCTCGCTTTTGATTGTGGTCGCCCCCAGACCGTTGGTCGTGATGTCGCTGTAAGGATACAGGCGTTTGACGGCCAACGTGATGATGGTGATTCCGGCGAAAAGCAATACGCCGATAAAGAAAATGGTAAATGAAACGCGAAGGGCTGTACGGGGGTTCCCCAAGGCGTCTACGACCGATTTGTACTTGTTCAGTTTAATGACGACTGTCTGCTTCTCCGGTTGAGGCGCAGCCTCTGTCTTTTCTTTTGGCATATCAATTATGTGGTTGGTCCTTCGCAAAAATAGAAAAAAATCCATATATTTATCGAACAAATGCGCTAATATGAAACACTTTCTGCTCCTTTTGATTGCATCGGTTTCGCTTCTGACCGGCCTTAACTCCTGCTGTGGGAATCAAGCCCGGCTGGAGCAGGTGACGATGGTCAGCCGCCACGGAGTTCGCGTTCCGTTGGAAACGTACATGGAGGATTTGAAGGTCATCGCCTCTCCCGATTATACGTGGCCCGTCTGGCCGGTGCAGGGCGGGCATTTGTCCCTTCGGGGCTCCTTGCTGGAGTATATGGCGGGAGAGTACTACGGCGGTTATCTCCGGGAGAACGGGCTCCGGCCGACGCCGGATCAGGTGTATTTCTCCGCCAGTCCCAAGCAGCGGACGGTTGCGACCGCCCGCGCGTTTGCTGCCGGCCTGCTTCCCGGCCAGCAAGTGGATGTCTTTTACGAAGGCCCCCGCGATTTTAAACCCAAGTACCTGGATCCCAACTTCATTCCGCTTTTGAACGGGAATTCTGAGTCCGTGCGCTTCGATACCGTCGCCTTCCGCGCCGAAGCCTATCGCGAAATGGCGGCCCTGGCGGATTCTATTGATATTGTTGCCGACCTGGAATTTCTGGAAGAGAAGATCGGCTACGCCCGATCGGCCTATGCCACGGCGAAACACAAGACACACTTTGATCCAGGTCTGAAGGACGTTGAACTTCCGTTCACGAAAGAACCCTCGGAACCGAGATTCAAGGCGGAAAGTGATTTCAACCGCGCCAACCGTGCCAGCGATGCATTGATCTTGCAGTATTATGAGCAGGAGGATTCCGTTTTAGTCGGCACGTCACTCGAAGGCCTGGCTCTCGAGGACTGGAAGCGACTGGCGCGGATTAAGGACGTGTACGGAATCATCCTGTTCACGGCTCCGATCGTCGCTGTGAATGTTTCCCATGCCATGCTGGGGAATGTTCGAAGCGTGATGGGCGAGGAGGGGAAAAAGTTCAATTTCCTTTGCTCGCATGATTCCACGATGGATGCCCTGCTGACCGCACTCCGCGCCGAGAGATCTCCCCTGCCTGATACCATAGAAGGGCGTACCCCCATCGGATTCAAGATCGTTTTCGAGAAGTGGAAAGAAAAAGGGAAACGATACATCCGCCCGTATCTGGCCTATTATTCCGTTTCGCAGCTTCGTGCCGGCAATCCGGCGAATCTTCAGGGGGCGCCCGTTGTCGTTCCGCTGCGTTTCGACGGGCTCCGGCCTGCGCAGAACGGGATGTATTACTACGATGAATTCATGCGTCATCTTGACGCGACGTACGACGCGTTTGAACTGACGGCC
>Ga0310696_10010752_pt1 | contig 10486 bp, 12 predicted proteins | sample AusTroGonzalo_MG_4_FD_203885 | JGI IMG/M metagenome (GOLD analysis project Ga0310696, IMG submission 203885) | Bovine rumen microbial communities from tropical cattle in Woodstock, Queensland, Australia - Gonzalo_02 (v2) (version 2) | ecosystem: Host-associated > Mammals > Digestive system >... | reverse complement strand
GACGGAGCGGGCGAAATTTCTCTGAGCCACGTTTCATTCAAGTATTCTGAGCAAAGCCGCACCGTCCTTGACGATATCTCGCTTACTGTAAAGCCTGGTGAACATATAGCTATTGTAGGCTACAACGGCGCGGGAAAAACGACGCTCATCAAACTGCTCATGCGGCTTTACGATCCCACGCGCGGCACAATCACTTACCACGGAGAAGACGTAAAAAAGCTTTGCCCGAATGAGTATCACAAACGGATAGGCGTTGTTTTCCAAGACTTCCAGATGTTCGGCGCGAACCTTGCCGAGAATGTCGTAATGGATAACATGACGAAGCAGCAGGTGGAAGAGTCCGCTCCGAAAATCACGAGTGCATTGGATGCGGCGGGCTTTTCTGAAAAACTTTCGCGGCTTCCGGACGGACTTTTTACGCAAGTCACGACCGAGTTCGACAAAAAAGGCGTGGATTTTTCAGGCGGTGAAAGCCAGAAAGTCGCGATTTCCCGTGCGTTCTACAAAAACGCGGACATCCTGATAATGGACGAACCTTCGAGCGCACTTGACCCGATTGCCGAGTACGAGCTTAACAAAGCGATGGAAACCGCAGCAAAAGGCAAAACCGTTTTCTACATTTCACACCGTCTTTCCACGACACGCGACGCTGACCGAATCATCATGCTGGAGCGCGGACGCATAATCGAGGAAGGCACGCACGCCGAGCTTCTTGCGCGTAACGGCAAATACGCAGAGATGTGGGCCGCACAGGCAGGAAAATACAATTGAAATGAGATTCAATGGAATCAGTCGAATCTGAAAAATCAAGATAATAAGGGCGCCCCCACCGTTTTTCGCTTTTCAAGCTCAAACGGTGGTCGGCTGTTCCGCAGCTCACTACGCTCGGCCGCTTCGCTCCGTCTGCCTGAAGGCAGACTCCGTTCCAGTGGCTCACGCTTCGCGTGACTGCTTCATAGCCTGGCGCATCCTGCTGACTGCGTTGTGCCGAATGTCTTACAACGTGGCGACGAACCGCATGAAAGCGGCTTTTCCTTCGTCTGTGCGCTTGTATACGCCAGCGTCCTCAAGAACATGACTGAAAACTAAGCCTGTTTCCTGTTTAAGAATTTCCTCTGCGTTTGACGCACCGAAGTCCGTGTGTTTGCGAAGTATTTCCGCCGCCCATTGTGCATGTTTCGAAAGAGTCTCGTCTTTTGAAATGTCTTTGCCGGCGAGCATCGCATCCTTAAGAAGCGCAAGCTCGTTTTTCAGGCGGCTCGGCAGAACGGCAAGACCCATAACTTCTATAAGCCCGATGTTTTCTTTCTTTATATGGTGCAGGTTCGCGTGCGGATGGTAAACGCCGAGCGGATGCTCGTCTGTCGTGATGTTGTTGCGGAGAACGAGGTCAAGTTCGTAAAGGTCTCCGCGGCGGCGTGCGATAGGCGTAATAGTGTTGTGTATCTCGCCGTCTGTCTCCGCGAAAATAAAAGCGTCCTTGTCAGTGTATGCACGCCATTTTGCAAGAATGTGCGAGGCGGCTTCTGTAAGCTCGTCGCGGTTCGTGGAGTCTATGCGTATAAGCGACATCGGCCACTTAACGATGCCCGCTTTTACACCGCTGAAGCCCAGCAGGGAAAACTCCGTTTCCACAGGAGCCTTTGCCATTGGAAATATGTACCGCCCGCCCTGAAAATGGTTGTGCGTCAGAATGGAGCCGCCTACAATCGGAATGTCGGCGTTGCTTCCGAGCGTGTAGTGCGGAAACTGTGTCACAAAGTCAAGAAGACGCACGAACGTGTCGCGGTCTATTCTCATTGGAACATGCTCCGCACTCAGCACAATGCAGTGTTCGTTGTAATATACGTAAGGCGAATACTGGAGATACCAGCTTTCTCCGTTCAGCGTAAGCGGAATAATGCGGTGGTTCTGGCGGGCGGCGTGGTTGAGCCTGCCTGCATAGCCTTCGTTTTCTTTGCAGAGCAAACAAGCCGGATATCCGCCTTGTTTTGCGTTTCGTGCCGCCGCTATCGCTTTTGGATCTTTTTCTGGCTTTGAAAGGTTTATCGTAATGTCAAGGTCGCCGTACTCCGTTGCTGTCTGCCACTTGACGTCTTTTACGATGCGATACCGGCGGATGTAGTCGGTGTCACGGCTTAGTTTGTAAAACCAGTCCGTCGCCTTTTCCGCCGATTCTTCGTAAAGCTTGTTGAAAGTTTCTATGACTGTAGACGGCGGCGGCACAAGAAGCCCCATTATCTTTGTGTCAAAAAGGTCGCGGCTTACGATGCCTTGGTCATCGAAAAGCTTTTTTTCTGCCGCGTAATCGAGCATTTCCTGTAAGATGCTTTCCAAGTCTTCTGTTTTTACGGCTGGAAGTTCCGGTGCGACAGGCGTTTCAAAGCCGTCAAGCGCGAACAGTTCCAGCAGTTTGTTCTGCGTGTAGATTACGTCCGCTTTTTTGATAAGCCCGCATGTCAGCGCGTAGGACGTAAGCCGCATAATGTTCTCGTAGATTGTCATTTTCGTTTTCCCCTGATAAAATGCCCGCAGAATTGTGCCGCTCCTGCAAGCGTTGTTATCGTAGGCTATAATAGCGGATTTATTTATTTTGGGAAACACCGTAGTTTGTATTTGCGTAACTTTCGCGCGGCGCTGCGGTTTTACAATTAAAAATGTTCGAGGTATTTATGAAACATAGTTTTTCGTTTAGTAGGCGTACATCGGTTCACAGAGCTTTATTTTTGAGTGCTTTGCTTGTTTTCGTCTTATGCCTTGTAGGTTGCATCTCTGTTGAAGCTAGAAAAGCGCTTGCGCCGCCGCTTTCCGTTGTTGTGCATATTGATTCCGGCTCCGCAATAATAAGCGGTGAAATGAGCACTAACCCGAATGCTTTCAGTGATTATAGCGAGCGGTCGCCGGAAGGCTACGTGAATAGGACGGAGCTTGATACGGAGCTTTTTGTGGAGGGCACTGAGTATTCTTGTTCCATAACGTACGGCTCGGCCCTTACGCTTTTCGTGCGCCCTTCAAACGACGCTACGGAAGAGAATCCGCTTGTGATAACTGTTACCGAGGGCAGCCGAAGCAAAACGTATACGGTAAGTGGATTTCAGGCGGTGAAAGTCCTGCGGTTCTCGAACGATTATCAGATTGGCTGAGCTGCAGAAAAAATGCGCGAGGGGGTGTAGGGGTGCGCGAGCAGGCAGGTCGGTGGCCGGACTGTGAAGCGCAAACACGCTTGAGCGTGGTCGGAGGCGGAAGCCGTAGCCCCGAAACACCCGGTTCTGCGCGCCCGTATATTCCTGTGTTGCTGTGTGAAATTGACGAACGACTTGTATGGCTGTATAATCGAAACATTATAAAAAGTCCTCTTGCTGCATTTTTGCGGTGGAATACTGTGAAAATGTTTTTTTATAGAAGGAGTTTTATATGAAGAAAATTTCTAATTATGTGGCAGCCTTGCTTGTAGTGTTTGCTTGTGCCGTGTTTGTTTCGTGTGCAAATTCATACACGCTAGGTCTGAATGAAGTTGGGTTTGAGCAGATTTCAAACAATGCTTCTGGAGATTATACTCTTAAGACTGTGAGAATAGTATATGATTCTACTGGGGCAAAGACGGGAGAGAGCACATCGACGGATGGTAGTCGTTCTTCGAATCAGCTGAAAGCAGAGGTTGGAATTATTAAGCTGTTGAGCAATGCAAAGTCTTATGCAAATTCAGATTATTCAAAGATTGTATTGTACAACTGCGTGACGAATAATTCTGGGGTAAAAACAGCAGAATACTGGTATCAGTATACAAAATAAAGTTAAAAAAGGCGGATGATTTGTTTTGAGTCTGCCTGAGGTTGTGCTTTTCTTAAGGAGGATTCAATGGACGGAAAAGAATTGCTTGATCAGTCTATACGCCGCGTACCCGATTTCCCTACGCCGGGTATTCTTTTTTATGATATTACGGGTGTGCTTGTTAAGCCAGAGGCGTTCAAGTACTGTCTTGATGAGATGGCGAAACTTTATGAGAATGCAGAAATCGATGCAGTTGCCGGTGTGGAGTCGCGCGGTTTTGTTTTCGCGGCACCTCTAGCAGAGCGTCTGGGCGTTCCTCTGATTCTTATCCGCAAGAAAGGCAAACTTCCCGGCAATACATACGGATGTAAGTATGCGCTTGAGTACGGCACTGCCGAGATTGAGGTTCACAAAGCCGATATAAAAGCTGGCGAGAAGATACTTGTTATCGATGATCTTATTGCTACGGGCGGAACGCTCAAGGCAGCCCGGAACGTAATAGAGCAGGGCGGAGCGACTGTAGCGGAGTTTTTCGGTATTGTAGGATTGCCTGAGCTGAACTATAAAAAAGTTCTGGAGCCTACGCCGGTTAAGACCCTTATTGATTTTGCAGGCGCATAAAAGAAAACCCCTGAAATCGGGCTGTACTTCACTGATGCAGTCAGCGTTTTCAGGGGTATTTTTTTTGTCAGTGCCTTATATGCAGACTGGATCAGCATCGTTTGTCTGCATTGGCATCGTTAATCGGACTGATTAGTAAATCATAATCCGGATACTTCATAAGATGATTTTTGAACAATCTCTGTCGCTCGCTTTTTATACTGGTTATCTTCCTTTTCTTCCTGCTTTGTCGATGAGCAGCTGATAAAGCTAAAAGCAATAATAGCAATAGCAAGTGCAGATAAAAGTTTGTTTTTCATAAAATCTCCTCCAGTTCCATGTTAAATGGAAAATATATTCAATTATCATACGTTTTTTAGTTCTTGTAAACTGATTTATGCGGAGAATTGGTATATTTCCTCTGTTCCGGACTCTTGTTTTTATTCGCACCGAGGGTTTAATTACCCGATGCTTGCGTCAGTGGTATTGATTGCTCTTCCAGATATTCTGCCAGTATATCTGCGGCAATCTTGCAAAGTTCCGGGCACGGACGTTTTTTGTAATATTCTGGCGTTCTTGCTTCCGGGACGTGTGATCCGGGATTGTTGTCGGTGCCTGCCAAAAGCTCCCTGCATACGATGGAGCCGTTCTCTTCTTTGAAGCGTGCAGCAAGCTCCTGAATGCACTTGTAATGGTCTGCTTTTGCGTCCTGTGACTCCGGCGGCGCGGAAAAGCCGTGCGCAATTCCGAATGCCATGAACATTCCGCTCACTGTACCGCATACTTCACGGAGTCTTCCCATGCCGCCCCCGAACGAAGAGGCGAGTTTCATTGCTGTTTCAACGGAAAGGCCGCTTTCCTTGAACCATTTTTCATCCTGGAATGCGGCAAACACTGCCTGCGCGCACGTATATCCGTTAAGGAAATTGTTTTTCGCTTTTTCACCGTAAGTCATGCGTGTATTATACAAGAATTAAAAAAATAATTCGATAAATTTTTCGCAAATACATGGAAAAAAACTTGCCTTTTTTACGTCAATTCATAAAATAGAATAGTATGAGAAAATTCACTTTTAAGGGCGGCATTCATCCGCCGGAAATGAAGGAACTCTCAAAAGACAAGAAAATTGAGTGTGCATTCCCTTCTACTAAATCAGTGTGTATTCCTGTGACACAGGGCGGTGCTCCGAACCAGAGCCTTGTTAATCCGGGAGATTATGTGGTCAGGGGGCAGGTTATTGCCCGCTCCGATGCGTTTATGTCTGCGCCTGTTCATGCGTCAGTATCTGGTACTGTAAAAAAGGTTGAGAACAGGCTTGTAACGGCTAATGTCGAGGCTCCGTGTATTGTGATTGAGTCAGATGGCTCCGACAAAACGGAGTATCTTGCGCCGCTTGATCCTTTTGCTTGTACGAAGGAAGAAGCTCTTGCCCGTGTCAGAGAGGCCGGTATTGTCGGTATGGGTGGAGCGGCTTTCCCAACTCACGTAAAGCTTAATCCTCCGGCTGGCAAAAAAATAGACTGTGTTCTTGCGAATGCGGCAGAATGCGAGCCGTATCTTACTGTTGACTACAGGACGATGCTTGAGTCAGCTGACAAGGTCGTGGACGGACTTGCTATAACCGTAAAGATAACTGGTGCTGAATCAGGTATTATCGTTCTGGAGGATAACAAGCTCGATTTGGTCGAGGTTCTTTCTGGCGCGATAGACAAGCATGCCATGAAAGACAAGCTTGGCGTAACTGTATGTAAGACAAAATATCCGCAGGGCGGTGAGAAAAGTCTTATCCAGGCTGCCGTTGGTCGCGAGATTCCTGCTGGCGGACTTCCTGCTGATGCTGGCTGTGTCGTAGACAACGTTGGTACGCTTGTCGCTATTTCAGAGGCATTCCGCGAAGGCAAGCCTTTAATTGACAGAAGCTTCACTGTTTCTGGTCTTAGCTGCGAGAATCCGTGCAACCTTAAGGTTCCTGTAGGAACGCTCGTCGGCGACCTTATTCCTGAAGTGATTCATCTTAAGCCGGGTGTCGCTAAGATTATTTCCGGCGGCCCGATGATGGGATTCGCCATGATAAACGCGAATTTCCCTGTTCAGAAGAACACTTCCGGTGTTCTTTTCCTGACGGCTAAGGAAGCTCCTGCTTACGAAGAGAATCCGTGTATCGGCTGCGGTCGCTGTCTTAAGGCGTGTCCGTGCGCTCTTACGCCTGTTCTTATGAACAGGGCTTTGACAGCCGGAAATATTGATGAAGCGAAGAAATTCGGACTTATGGACTGCGTGGAATGCGGTTCTTGCGCATGGGTTTGCCCGGCGCACGTAAAGCTTGTTCAGCGGTTCCGCGTAGGAAAGAACATTGTCCGCGCAGAGGCAGCAAAAGCGAAAGCTGCCGCAGAAGCAGCAAAAGCCGCCGCTTCAAAAGGAGATAAATAATGGCAGCTCCATCTGATGTGAATGAAATAAATATCTCGTCCAGTCCTCATTTTGCGGACAACTGGAGCACAGCAAAGATAATGCTCGCGGTGATTATAGCGCTCATGCCTCTTTGCGTGTACGGTATTGTTCTGTACGGACTGAGTGCGTTTATTACGATTCTCGTTTCTGTCGCTTCTTGCGTTGTGTTCGAGTTTCTTTTCCAAAAGCTTACAAAGCAGCCTGTCCGGGTAGGCGACCTTTCTTGTGTCGTTACTGGACTTCTTCTTGCGCTCGTAATGCCGCCTGCAATTCCGTTCTGGATGGTAATTCTGGGAGCATTCTTCGCGATTGTCGTTGCGAAAGGATTTTTCGGCGGTATCGGTGCGAACGTGTTCAACCCCGCGCTTACAGGCCGCGCTTTTATGTTCGTCAGTTTCCCTATAGCAATGACAACTTGGTCAACGCCGTTTGCGGATGCGGTTTCGGGCGCAACCCCGCTCGTTTCGCATGGTACGGACTACATGAGCTTTCTTTTAGGAAACAGAGCCGGTTGTATCGGTGAGTCTTCTGTACTCCTTATATTGCTCGCATGCTTGTTCCTTATTGCAATGCGCATTATTGACTGGCGGCTTCCGCTTTCAATGGTCGCAACCGTCGCGCTCTGCACTTTGATAGCAGGCGGTGACGTACTTGCTGCTGTTATGACAGGCGGACTTTTGTTCGGTGCTGTCTTTATGATAACTGACTATGCAACAAGCCCTGTCACACCTTGGGGACGCGTGCTTTTCGGAGCCGGATGCGGTTTGATAACGTTCCTTATCCGCAACTTCGGCGGATTCCCGGAAGGCGTTATGTTCAGTATCCTCATAATGAACGTGCTTGTTCCGTTCCTTAACCGCATAGTCCCACGCAAATACGGATACGGCAAGAAAAAGGCCGCAAAGGAAGGCAAATGATGAAAGAAATGCTCAAACTTGGTTTTGTTCTTGCCGCTTTTGCAGCTGTGGCTTGTGTAGCCCTTGCTCTCGTGAATAACGTAACGGCTCCGACAATTGCGGCTGTAAAAGAAGAAAAATTGTACGGCGGTTTTAGGGATGTTTTCAGTGACGCTGATTCTTTTAAGCCTGTCGCTGATTTTGAATATACTTCATCATCTGCTGTTACTGTTGACGGAATTTTCTCTGTCATAAAAGGCGATAAAGTTGCCGGCGTAGTTGTTCAGGTAACTGGTCCGACTTACGACAAAGCGACTGTTATTGTCGGTATAGACGGAAAGAAAGTTATTTCTGGGGTTAAGATTCTTGAGATAAGCGATACCCCAGGTTTCGGACAGAGAGCTACCGAGCCGCAGTTTTATACACAGTTCGCTGGAAAATCAGCTACAAGTGAATTTGTTCCTAAAGTTGATTTTGACGCTATCTCCGGGGCATCAATCACGACAAACGGTTTTGCCGCGATAATGAAAGAAGCGTCCGCCGCAGGACTCCGCTATCTTGAGTCAATTGGAGGGGCAGAATGAAAAAATACTGGAATATATTTGTAAATGGCCTTTTGAAAGAGAATCCTCTGCTCGTAATAATGATAGGTCTTTGTTCCTCTCTTGCCGTTACGACGAAAGTAACGAACGGGCTTGGAATGGGACTCGCAATGACATTCGTTCTTTTGATGAGCGAGATTATCATCAGCATTTTTAGGAAACTTATTCCTGATTCGATACGTATTCCGATATTCATTATCGTAATCGCGTCTTTCACGACGATTGTTGACCTTTTGATGCAGGCATATCTTCCATCTCTTTCCGAAGCGATGGGCGTTTTCATCCCGCTTATTGTAGTCAACTGTATCATCATGGGGCGCGTCGAGTCTTTTGCGTCCAAGCACGGCCCGCTTGAATCAGCGTGTGACGCGCTCGGTATGGGATTCGGCTATCTTTGGGTTCTCTGCGGAATATCGCTTGTCCGCGAGCTCCTTGGATCCGGCGTTTTCTTCGGGCTTCAGGTAATCCCGGAAGATTCCGTAATCACTTTCTTTGCTCGAGCACCGGGCGGATTCTTTGTTTTCGGTATGTTTATTGCCGTTACAAAAGCGTTGAAAAATGTCCGCGCCAACCGCGCTTTGGCTCAGAAATCAAAGAAAACTGTCGCTCAGAATAACGGAGAAGCTGCAAAATGAATGATTTAGTTAAGATTTTTATAAAATCATGGCTTGTTGATAATGTAATACTTATTCAGTTCCTTGCGCTGTGTCCGTTTATCGGAATGACGTCAGATACTGGAAAAGCCACCGGAATGGGTGTCGCGACATCGTTCGTAATGGTTCTTGCGACCGCAGTTACTTGGCCGCTGTATCATTTTGTGCTGCAGCCGCTCGGATTGGAGTTCCTTGAGACTCTGGTTTTCATCCTCGTTATTGCTGCGCTCGTACAGCTCGTTGAGTTTTATCTTAAGAAGTCTGCGCCTGCGCTGTACAGCTCAATGGGTGTCTACCTCGCGCTTATCACGACGAACTGTGCTATTCTTGCGGTTACGCTGAACAGCATCAGCTACGGATACAATTTCATTGAGTCTATCGTGTACGCGCTCGGAACGGCTTGTGGCTTCCTTATGTCTATGGTTCTTATGTCGGGCATTCGTGCAAGGCTTAAGTCAGCTCCTGTTCCGAATTTCGTAAAGGGAACTCCGATTCTTTTTGTGTCGGCAGGACTTCTTTCACTTGCTTTCGGCGGATTCGCCGGGCTTATAAAATAGGTGGAATCTGAATATGAATACTATTTTGCTTACGCTCGCTGTTTCTGCTGGAATAGCTTTTGTGCTTGGCTTTTTGCTCGGCTTTTTTAAGAAAATGTTCTATGTGCCGACAGATCCTACGGCGGAGAAAATCCGTGAGTGTCTGCCCGGCGCGAACTGCGGTGGCTGCGGATATCCGGGGTGTGACGGCTTTGCGGCTGCTTGTGCGGCTGGAAAAGCTCCTGCTGACGGCTGTTCTGCAGGAGGCGCGGAAGTTGCCAAGAAAGTTGGCGCAGTTTTGGGCGTCGAAGTTTCCCCTGTGAAGTATGCGGCTGTTCTTGCTTGCCGCGGAAGCAAGGAACATGCACAGATGAAGGGCTTTTACAACGGCGTAAAGACTTGCGCCGCCGCAAAGACGCTCGGAATTAACGGCACTAAAATGTGCGCATGGGGATGCGTTGGCTTTGGCGACTGTGTTGCGGCTTGTAATTTCAATGCAATAAAGATTGGCGAAGATGGTCTTCCTCATGTTGACTACGAGCTTTGTACAGGTTGTGGTGCGTGCGCAAGGGCGTGTCCGCAGCAGCTTATTCAGAAAGTTCCTGCGGATCGTAAAGGTTCAATTGCTCTTTGTTCCAACAGGAATCCTAATAAAACTGTAATTCTTAAGCAGTGCAAGGCTGGCTGTATAAAATGCGGCAAGTGCGAGCGCACATGCAAACAGGGCGCAATTAAGCTTGTGGGAGGAATCCCATCAGTCGATTACACAAAATGCATAGCTTGCGGAGAATGTGTAACCGGATGCCCTACAAAAGTGTTAGCTTTACAGCAAGAACTTGTTCAGAAACTTGGTTAATTCGAAAATACAGCAGAGTCAGGGCTTAAATCTAAGCGTGCTTTGACTCTGCTGAAATGTGTCAGCTTTTAATTCGTGCGGCGACAGGCGTGGATGCACGAAAAACTGGCGGAGGTTTTCT
>Ga0310696_10010749_pt1 | contig 10488 bp, 6 predicted proteins | sample AusTroGonzalo_MG_4_FD_203885 | JGI IMG/M metagenome (GOLD analysis project Ga0310696, IMG submission 203885) | Bovine rumen microbial communities from tropical cattle in Woodstock, Queensland, Australia - Gonzalo_02 (v2) (version 2) | ecosystem: Host-associated > Mammals > Digestive system >... | reverse complement strand
AGCGGCGGATGGCGCCTTTCATCTCCAGCAGGGCGCGGGGCTCGGGTTCGCCGGGGCGCTTGCTCTCCACGAGCTTCTTCACCTCGTCAAACTTGTCTGCAAAGCCCAGCTGATAGGCGCAGTCCATATGCTGGAGCACCACATCGTCGTGAACGGCTACGTTACCGGAGGTCTCGTAGGCCACGTGCACGTCGTGACCCTGGGAGGCCAGACGGATGAAGGTACCGCCCATGGAAATCACATCGTCGTCCGGGTGCGGGGAGAAGATAAGAACGGTCTTGGGGAAGGGCTTGGCCGATACAGGGCGGGTGCTGTCGTCGGAATTGGGCTTTCCGCCGGGCCAGCCGGTGATGGTGTGCTGGAGGTCGTTGAAGACGTCGATGTTGATCTTGTCATACTTGGCCACCTTTTCCAGCAGTTCGCTCAGACCGTTGTTCTGATAGTCTTTTTCCGTAAGTTTGAGGATGGGCTTGCCGGTTTCCTGGCACAGCCAGACCACAGCCTTGCGGATGAACTTGGGCGTCCAGTCGCAGGGACCTACCAGCCAAGGGGCAACGCTGCGGGTGAGCTGCTCGGCGGCGGCCTCGTCTACGTAGAAGGAGATGTGGTCGTGCTCCTGCAACAGGGAAGCGGGGCAATCGGTGGTGCAAGGGCCTTCGGAAATGGCCTTGACGGCGGCGGCTTTATCCTCGCCCCAGGCCATCAGGATAATCTTTTTGGCCGACAGCATGGTGCCGATACCTACCGTGATAGCCTTGTCCGGCGTGGCCATGATGTCCATGTTGAAGTTGGAGGACTGGCGCTTGCGGGAGTTGTAGGAAAGGCGGACGGCACGGGTGCGGGTCTTCTCGTTGGCACCGACCTCGTTGAAGCCCACCTGACCCTTTTCACCTACGCCAATCACCAGCAGGTCCAAGTTGCGGGCAAGGGCGTCAAACGTGGCGCAGTATTCACTCAGTTTCTCCTGGGGAATCGTTCCGTCCGGAATGTGGATGTTCTCTTTGAGGATATCCACCTTGTCCAGCAGGCCTTCGTGCAGGCGGTGGTTGCGGCTCTGGGCGCCACCGGCCGAAGAAGGATAATACTCGTCAATGGAGACCACCTCCACATTCTTGAACGAGACTTTACCGGCCTCGTAGCGGCGGGTCAGCTCGTTGTACAGGGACACGGGAGTGGCACCTGTGGTGAGTCCCAGCCGGAACAGACCGTCTTTGTGTGCATTGATAGCATCACAGATAATGTCGGCAATGGCGTAAGAGGCCGGGCGGGATTCCGGATACACATGGGTCCAGATTTTCTCGTAGGTGTGGAGAATGCCCGCCGGCAGGTTCTTGTCGATGAGCCCGCCTTCGTAAGGTAAAGTGAAATGTTTACTCATAGTTATTTGAGGATCTTTTGAATTCTTTCCAATTTGCCGTCTACCGGTTCCGGCTGTACCCCCAGGAGATGGCAGAGGAGGGGGTAAAGGTCAATGTTGCGGAAGGAAGACTGCTCTCCCTCGGTGTAAGGGGCCTGGTAGTTCACTTTGAAGTCCGGGCCCACGGCGCGGAAGGCCACCATCATATCGGTTTCCTTGCAGTCGAAGCCGTGTGCGCCGCCGTTTTTACCGTTGTAGAGGCCAAACTGCCAGCCCAAATCCGGGCATACGATGATATCACCCACGCGGTCGGAGGTGCCGTAGTTGAGGTATTCCGGTACTTCACCCTTCTTCCAGACGCGGATGTGTTCTACGTCTTTGAGGCTGTTGTAAACCGTGTCTACATAGCCTTCTTTAACCCAGAGACTGACGGGGATACTGCCCACAAACTGGTCCAGCCAGTCCAGGGAGATGTAGTCCGTTGCGCGGATAAAACGATCCTTGGAGATGGCGGTCATTCCGTGGTCTCCGGCCAGGATGAAATTGATTCGGTCTCCATAGGGAAGAGCCTTGAGCCGCAGGTAGAGGCTGTGCATAAGGCTGTCCATTTCTTCGCACATGGCCTTGGTCTCAGGAGCGATGGGGCCGTGTACGTGGCCTTGGTGGTCGGGTTCGTCAAAATAGCCCATGACCAGGCGGGGACGCTCCTCTTCCGGCAGGCTCATCAGGCGCACAATCTCGTCGCAACGCTCGCTGAAACTCCAGTGGGGCTCTTCGTCCCAGTGGCGGTAATAGGTGGGATACATGCCCTTGATGGGAATGTCCGAGCCCACCCAATAGAGGGAGGCGCACTTGACGCCCTGTTTTTGGGCCGTTGTCCAGACGGGCTCTCCCAGATAGTAGCGGGGGTCAAAGCGGGCGGTGGTTCCGCGAATGGCGTAACCTTCTCCGGTTTCCGGATTCCAGAAGCTGTTGTTCACAAGACCGTTGTGGTCCGGCACCAGGCCTGTTGCCATGGTGTAGTGATTGGGAAAGGTGGAGGAAGGGAAAGAAGGTTCCATCCGGGCGCTTACGCCAACGGTGGCCAGAGAGTCAAAAAACGGCATTTCGTAGTAGTCTGGATAGTCCCAGCGGTTGCCGTCCAAAGAGATGATAACAGTATAGTTTTCCTTCTCTGAGTTGCAGGCGGCCGTACATAAAAGAACGGCCAGGAACAAAAAGCTGAACGCCTTCTTCATAAAGTTCGGTTTTATCTTACAAAGATAGTAAAAACGCGCGTTTTGAACAAGTGGTAAAAAGAATGGACAGGTGAATAATAATCGGGACTATGTAATCCGCTACCTTTGCAGCAGCTAAAACACTAAAACTCTCATGAAACGCGTTTTATTCTTTTTGCTTGTTCCCGCAATGATGGTAGCCGCTTCCTGCGGCAGCAATCAGCCTGTCCAGAAAGACGGCCAGCGTCTTTTTGTAGGTGACGATATCGCCGTCACCGAAACCCAGTACGGTAAAGTTCAAGGTTACATCCTGGACGATGTCTACACTTACCTGGGCATTCCTTACGGTGCTCCCACCGGTGGTGCCAACCGCTTCATGCCCCCGCAGGAGCCTGAGAAATGGGAAGGCATCCGTCCCGCCCTCTTCTATGGCAACGACGCTCCCCAGGCCCATCAGGACAAGTGGAAGAATAACTCCTCTACTTTCACGGATCATTGGAATTACTACGACTATAGCGAAGACTGCCTCAACCTGAACGTGTGGACTCCCGCACCCGACGCCAAAAAGCGCCCGGTACTGGTTTGGATGCACGGTGGCGGTTTCGCAGCCGGTAACAGCATTGAGCAGGACGGTTACCACGGCGCCAACCTGGCCCGCAGCGGAGACATCGTATTTGTTTCCATCAACCACCGCCTCAATGTATTCGGTTTCTCCGATCTCTCCGCCGCAGGCCCCGAGTTTGCCAAATCCGGCAACGTGGGTGTTCTGGACCTGGTGGCCGCCCTCCAGTGGGTACACAACAACATCGCCAACTTCGGTGGTGACCCCGGCAACGTGACCATCATGGGTCAGTCCGGCGGAGGCGCCAAGGTGTGCGACGTTCTGGCCATGCCCATCTCCAAGGGCCTGGTTCACAAGGTGGTAGGCCTCAGCGGTAACGCTACTTCCGCAGCCGACCAGGAGGCTTCCCGCGCCATCGGTGCCGCCATCCTCAAGACCGTGGGTGGTAATGTGAAGGCTCTCCAGGCCATGCCTTGGGAAGAGTATTATGCCCTTGCCAACAAGGTGGCCGCAGAAGTGGGCACCGGCGGCATGATGGGTGGCTTCGCCCCCGTTGCAGACGGTGACGTCCTTCCCAAGGGTAACTTCTTCGCAGACAAGGATGCCGCTTCGGCCGGAGTTCCCCTGATGCTCTGCACCACCTCTTCCGAATTCTCCCTCAGCAAGGAGAACAAGGAGCTGGAGGAGATTTCCTACGAGGCCGCCGTTGAGATGGTTAAGAACTCCTTCGGCCAGCCCAAAGCTCAGGAAGCCATGGATGCTCTCAAGGCTGCTTTCCCTGAAAAGAAGCCCATCGAGCTCATCAATATGGTAGTAGCCAGCCGCGCCAACGTCATTGCTACGGCCGATGCCAAGTATGCCCAGGGCGGAGCCCCGGTCTACCTCGCCTGGTTTGACTACAATGCCCCTCTGTTCGGTGGCCGCATCCGCGCTTTCCACTGTGCCGATATCAGCTACTGGTTCAAGAATACGGACCTCATGGTAACCCACACCGGTGGTGGCGCAGAACCCCGCGGTGTATCCGACCAGATGTCGGAAGCCCTCCTGGCCTTCATGCGCACGGGTAACCCCAACTGCAAGGCCATCCCCGAGTGGCCCGCCTACAACCCGGAAGACGGAGCTACCATGATCTTCAAGGTGAAGAGCGAAGTTCGTAACGCCCCGGACCGCGAGGCCCTCTCCCTGCTGGAACCCTTCAATGCTTTCCGCATGATGGCCCGTCCGGCCCCCGCCAAGAAATAATCATCAGTTTTGGTTAATAAATAGTTAGGACAAGACGGCCTCGCTCATTAGGAGCGGGGTCGTTTTGTGATATGGCGGTTTTATTGTTGGTTTTTCAATCCGTAAAGTGTACCTTTGCAATCGATTTCTCCGTCATTGTTAATATTGTAAAGATATGGCATTTACAGAAACAACCAGAACCAGCTATGGAAAACGCCTGGGCAACTCCCTGGGCGGTGTGTTGATGGGTATTATCCTGTTCATTGCAGGTACTGCTCTCATTTGGTGGAACGAAGGCCGCGCCGTCAAGACCACCAAGATGCTTAAAGAGGCCCAGGGCCAGGTTGTGGAGCTGACAGACCTTTCCGTCGTGGATCCTTCCTTTGAAGGAAAACTGGTCCACGCCATGGGCTTTGCCAACACCACCGATTCCCTCTACGACTCCCAGTTCAAGGCTGGCGTCCGGGGTATCGCCCTGCACCGCACCGCAGATTACTACCAGTGGGTAGAGCACTCCCAGTCTGAAAGCAATGACAAGCTGGGCGGAGCCGAGGAAACCACCACTACCTATACTTATGATCTGGAGTGGGTCTCCGACCCTGTTTCTTCGGCCGATTTCCACGACCCTGCTTACAGGAACAAGAATACCGTCAAGCAGAACGTAGAAGACCTGGATCTGTATGCCAAGGATGTAACGTTTGGCGCTTACAAGCTCAATAACAGCCAGATTCGCTCCATTACCGGAGAGATGCCGCTGCAGGTAGACAGTACCTCCAACGTCATCTATATTGGCGAGAATCCCGCCAAACCCGAGGTAGGTGACGTCCGCGTCACCTTTACCAAGGTACTTCCGGCCGAGATTAGCATTGTGGCCACCGTCTCCGGCAACACCTTCGTTCCCTTCCAGGCCAAGAACGGCAAATCGTTCACGGCCCTCCGGATGGGAGACGTCCCCCAGGAAGAGATCTTTGAGGACGAGCACGCTTCCAACAAGATGCTTCTCTGGGTTCTGCGTATAGTGGGCTTCTTCCTGGTTTTCATCGGCCTTAAGAGCGTATTCGGCATTATCGAGACCCTGCTCAAGGTCCTGCCCTTCCTGGCCAATATCGTGGGCTGGGGCGTGGGTCTGGTCTGCGGCCTCGCAGCCTTTGTATGGACGCTGCTGGTGGCTGCTCTGGCCTGGGTTGCCTATAGGCCTGTTGTGGCCCTTGTGCTTGTAGCTATTGCCGCTGCCGCCGTCTTCTTTGTGGTGCGCAAGCAGAAAAAGGTTGCCAAAATTGTAAAGCCGGCAGAATGAAGCTGAAGAACTACGGAACCTCCATCCTCCTGCTGCTGGGCCTACTGGCCGGCGGTATCCTGGGCGTGGTCCTGGGGGAGGACGCGCATATCCTGCGCGCGCCTGGAACGCTGTTTTTGAACCTTGTTTTTGTGCTGGTGGTTCCGCTGGTTTTCTTCTCCGTGTCGCACGCCATTGTGGTCATGCGCAAGAGCGGTGTCATGGGCAAGGTCCTGGGTACGGCCATGGGCGTATTTTTGGTCATGTCCCTGGTGGCCGGTCTCTTTGCGTTTGGTTTTATGTCCCTTTGGAACCCGTTCGAGGCCCTGCTGGGACAGGGAGAGTTGCTGGTAGGGGAGACCTTTAAGCCGGAGCTGGACCTGGGCGATGCCCTGGTTTCGGCCTTTACGGTCAACGATTTTGCCCTGCTGCTCTCCCGTGAGCACCTGCTCCCGCTCATTATTTTTGCGCTGCTGTTTGGCATGGCGGTGGCCCTGCTGGGCCCCAAGGCTGCTACGGTGGAACGGTTTATTGCCGAAGGTGAGAACGTCATCATCAAGATGATGGACTTCATCATGCGGCTGGCTCCCATCGGTATCGGTTGCTACTTTGCCGACACCATTGGCATGCTGGGCGGTCAGATTGTGGGCAATTATCTGGAGATTTTCCTGGTGGTGATGGTGGTTACCGCCCTCGTTTATTTCATCCTATACTCCCTCTACGCCGTGTTCAGCGGCATTCCGCTGGCCAAGTTCTGGAAAGAGATGATTCCGCCTTCGGTTACGGCCGTGGGCACCTGCTCTTCGGCCGCCTGCATGCCGGTTAATATGACGGCGGCGCGCAATCTGGGCGTAAGTGAAAAGATAGTGGAAGGCGTTATTCCGCTGGGAACCAACTTGCACAAGGACGGCTCTGTGGTTACATCCGTAGCCAAGGTCCTCTTTGCCCTCTATTTCTTTGGCGCGGTTCCGGAGGGCTTCGGCCCCACCGTTATGGTGATTTTGCTGGCTGTTTTGGGCAGTATCGTGGTGGGCGCCATCCCTGTGGGCGGTATGACCGGAGAACTCCTTATTTGCGCCGTTTTGGGCCTGGATCCTTCCTTTGCCGCCTCGCTTCTGATTATAGGTACCATCTGCGACATCCCGGGCACACTGCTCAACGCCTCCGGAAACCTGGTAGCTCCGCTACTGGTCCAGAGGTTCACAAAGGAATAATCTTAAGGTTGCTTACAGAGCCAAATCAACCAACACAATAGCCGCCATGGCCTCTACGATGACGGGGGTACGGAGGGCGAAGCAGGCGTCGTGTCGGCCGCCGATACCGGCCTTGGCTATGCTGGAAGTGGGTTTGAAGGCTACACGGAAGACCAGCGGGTTGCCGTTGGTGATGCCGCCGTTTACGCCGCCGGCGTGGTTGGTCACTGGAGGCTGGGGACGCTTGTGACGGCCACAGCAGTGATGGCCTTCCTCGTGATCGTGCTCTCCATGGCACTGACACTCGTGACCTTCTTCGTGTTCTCCGTGGCAGCAGTGATGCTCCTCACCCTCTTCGTGGTGATGACCACCGCAGCATTCGTGCTCCGGGAAGAGGTCGTTGTGCTCGGAGCCCTTCATATCCGAAGCGGCGAAACCGTCTCCGAACTCGATGCCGCGGACGCCGGGAATGGCAAAGACGGCATGGGAAATCTGGCTTTCCACGCTATTCCAGAAGGGTTCTCCCAGGCCGATGGGAAGCCCGTTCACGGTGCATTCCACTACGCCTCCCAGGGAATCGCCTTCCTCCTGGGCCGCCTTGATGGCATCGGGCCAGGCCGAAGCCTCAGTAAGGCCACCTACCTTTACCAGGCGGGCCTGGAACTGGGCAAAATAGAGCATCTTTTTGGCAATAACGCCGGCTGCTACAACGCCCAGGGTAATGCGTCCGCTAAAGTGGCCGCCGCCGCGAGGGTCGTTGAAACCGCCAAACTTGAGGTTGGCCGTGAAATCGGCCTGACCCGGACGGGGATGCTTGCGGAACTGCTCATAATCCTCCGAGCGGGTATTCTCGTTCTTGAAAAGGATGGTGAGCGGGGCGCCGGTGGTCTTTCCTTCGTATACACCACTAACAATCTCGGGCTCGTCGGCCTCTATGCGCGGGGTGGTGCCCAGAGCGCCGGCCTTGCGGCGGGCCAGATCCTCTGCAAAATCTTTTTCACTCAGCGGAACGCCGGGCAGAACGCCGTCTACGGTAACACCGATACGCGGACCGTGGGACTCACCAAAAATACTTACTCTGAATTTATTACCAAAGGTGTTCATAGGGAATCAAATATTTCATTAAAGGTAGGGAAAGACTTGGCTACACAGGCCGTGTCGTCAATTTCTATAGGGCTGTCGGCTCCCAGGGCGGCCACTTTGAGGGCCATGACCATGCGGTGGTCTGCGTGGGAGGCGTAATGGCCGCCGCGCAGCAGCTTTCCTTCCAGGATGCGCTGCGTTAGGCCCATACCCTCGATGGTCATTTCATCTTCTTCTATCTGCACGGGCACGCCCATCTGGGTGAGCATCTGCTCGATGGCGGCGGCACGGTCGGTTTCTTTGTGCTTGAGGCGCTCAACACCCAGGATGTGGCTCTTACCGGGGCAGAAGGCAGCCAGCACGGCCACCATGGGGAAGAGGTCGGGGCAGTTGTTGAGGTCCGTATCGAAGGGGCTCAGCGGAGCGCGGCGCACGTGGATGGGGCCGCCTGGGCTGTCCAGCTGGGACATGCTGGCGCCGGCTTCCATAAGGATGTCCATGATGGAAATATCGGCCTGAAGACTCTCTGTATCAAGGCCTTCTACCTCAATGTCTCCGAAGATGGCCCCCGTCACCAGGAAGGGGGCGGCGCCGGACCAGTCGGCCTCAATTCCAAAATCAGCCGCCTTGTAACGCTGACCGCCCTTGATGTGGAAGTTAACGCCGGTACAGAGGGCCCAGTCCTGCGTTTCCAGGAAATCATCTCCTCCTTCCATTTCGGAACTCATGCGGATTCCAAACTTTTTAAGCACGTCCACTGTGATAAAAAGGTAGGGAATGCTGCGCGGATCATGGACATAAAGGGCCGATTTTTCCTCACAAAGAGGCAAAGCGGCCAGCAAACCCGAAATCAGCTGCGAACCACCCTTTCCGGAGACGTCTGCACGGCCGGCGATAAGGGGTCCGGAGACCCTTAAAGGCAGGTAACAATCTTGTTTCCTGTCATTTCCGCCTTCCGGATAAAGTCTGACGCCAAAAGACGCCATGATGTCGTGAGCACTGGTCAGAGGCCTGTTCAAAAGGGTTTTTTCTCCTGAAACAAGCACCTGGTTTTTTGAAACAACCGACAAAACGGGGATTATAAGTCTTGTCAGGAATCCGGACTCGCCGCAGTGCAATTGCTCCAGATTCAGACAGCCGGGCGTGGCCCCGATTCCGCTGATAACAATTTTGTTACCATCAATTTTGACTTCTGCGCCAAGCGATTTTGCCACATTAATAGCACTTTCATTGTCGCCGCAGGGCGTATAGCCGGAAAGATGCGATGTTCCTTCCGCCAAAGCGGCGGCAATGATGGCCCGCTGCGCAAAACTCTTGGAGGAAGGCATGGGCAGGGCTTCGGCCTTTACAAAGCGAAAGTCCTTATACACAGCGTCTTTCATCTCCTCCCAGGTCCACTGACCGGGGGCGGTGGCGTCTACCTTGCTAAGGCAGGCGTAGGTAAAGGGTGCGCCGTAGCGCAGGGCATCCAGGCGAGAAACCTTGCCGGCATCCCCCATGCAGAAGGCTACCAGCGAGCCGGGGGCGGCATCTTTATAAAGGGCGGCCACCGTGGCGTTATGGGCCTCAGAATGGGCCGTGGTCACTATTTTTACCACTTCTCCTCCAAAAGTGCGGGCCCTTTCCACCAGGGATTGGAGCACTTCTTTGGAGGGGGTGTCTTCATAATTATGGTAGGAGCGGATGAGAACGGTGCCGTACTCTCGGCAGGCCTCGCGGATGCGGCGGCCTACGGCGGCGGGGGCCTCCATCTCCAGGTCTGCGTATTTGGCGCCGGAGCGGATGGCCAGCTCCAGCAGCTCGGGGGCCTGGGGCTCCTCGCTGAGGCGGCAAGTGGCTATGAGCGGGACGTCGGAATCCGAGAACAGAGCCTCTATCTCTTCGTCCTCCAGGGCACAGCGGTCCAGACGGATCTCTGCCATCTCTACACTTTTCAGGATTTCCAGAATCTCCTGATAATCTTTATTTTGAATGCTAACGCAAATCATCCATTGCTTCTTTTACGGTCATTTCCACCATCTCCACTTGGCCGGGGGCCAGGGGCAGAATCCATTTGACGAGACCAGCTGCAGCTTTCTTGTCCTTTTCCATGGCCTGCGCCAGGGTTTCCAGCGGATAGGGGCACTCCGTGGGGAGTCCGGCTGCTTTGAAATCGGCCCTTAACTTTGCCTCCAGGCCTTTGGGGGTCAACCCCTTGCGCTCGGACAGGCGGGCTGCCAGGATCATTCCCATGGCTACGGCTTCTCCGTGGTGGATATCTTCCCCTCTTTCCCGGGCTTCGTGCTCAATGGCGTGGCCAAAGGTGTGCCCCAGGTTGAGCTTGGCGCGGATGCCGTGCTCTTCGGGGTCCTGGTTTACTATATCGGCCTTGATCTCTGCAGCGCGGGTTATGAGAGCCTGCCATTCCGTAGCGGTCAGAGCCTGCTCATAGGCCCTGGCGTCCCCCAGAAGGAAGGTTTTGAGCATTTCGGCCTTGCCGGCGCGGAATTCACGCTCCGGAAGGGTCTTGAGAACTTCTGCGCAAAGGAAGGTGAACGCGGGCATACGGAAGGCGCCCAGCATGTTCTTGTAGCCGTCCA
>Ga0310696_10010748_pt1 | contig 10490 bp, 7 predicted proteins | sample AusTroGonzalo_MG_4_FD_203885 | JGI IMG/M metagenome (GOLD analysis project Ga0310696, IMG submission 203885) | Bovine rumen microbial communities from tropical cattle in Woodstock, Queensland, Australia - Gonzalo_02 (v2) (version 2) | ecosystem: Host-associated > Mammals > Digestive system >... | reverse complement strand
CCAGGGCGTAAGCATAAAACGTCGTGTCCCGATAGAGACCGAGCCCGTCCCTCGTTACCCGGACCTTACCGTGGTTGAAGGCCCCGTTGAATTGCTTCAGGTAGTAACAGCGAATGAATGAATTCTCCGCAATCGAATCGACGTAGGCCGTGCCCGTCTCGGGATCATCCGTCGTCATGGGGAATGTGAAAGATTCGATCTTTGAATGCTCGAAAGCCCTGTCACGGATTTTCGTTACGTACGGTGAGAGGTTGACTTTCTTGTAACCTGAGCCGTAGAAAGCCCGGGTGGCGATGATGTCTACCCGGTTGTCGCCTTCGGTCGGAATCGTATATTCATTTTCCGTGGTGACGGGCGCCACGCGCATCAGCTTATGATTGTACACCACGGCCTTCGAATCAACCGAGAACTTGCCGTTGATGGTGGTCAGCTTGTCACAATACGAGAGGAAGCCGAAGCAGCCGCTGTAGCCGCCCAATATCGCCTTGAGGCTTTCAGGCAGCGTGATGGATTTCAGCTGCCGCCAATGCATGAAGGCGCCGTCCTTCAGCGTATCGATGCCCGTAAAGTACTGGAATTCATCGAACGAGGAATAAATAGCCGCCGAATACGCATACTGGCCGAGTGCTTGTTCCAACGTCTTGACCGCCGCGGCTTCATCCATCGTGATCTCGTTGTCGCCGTTTACGTTCACGGCCGGATTGTTCAGCAGGAGCTCCTTCAGGGACCCGTCCGCAAAGACAATGGGTTCGTTATTTCCTTCCTGGTAGATGTAGAATGTGAGTGACGCACTGGGGGTTCCGACGCCGAAATGGTTGCTGACTGTCACGCTGGTCCGGCGACGTTTTCCGTCGTTGGGCTCGATGTGGACCGAAACGATGGAATCGGCCATAGCCGCCTTGGTCTTGACCTGCCAGCACCAGGTCTTGGCCGAATCCGGTACGGAAATCGAGATCGGCGTATTGGTCTGGTAGTGGAAGTCAAGCTGGCCGCCCGCGCGCAGGATGTCCACCCGGTCGGTGGTGATGCGTTTCAACACGGCTTCCTGAACGACCAGCGTCCGCATGATGGAGCAGGTCTTGTTGGCGACAATCACCAGGACTTTCGTAAGCAACTGGTCGCTCTCCTTATCCCATTTTATCGTATCATGGGTCTTGATATGGATGATGCCCTCAAGCGGCTTCTGGGGATCCGGAACGACATAAGCATCCATATCGGCAGAGGTCACGACCTGCACCACGGCATCCTCCGTGGGCGAGGACACCTTATAATGAAGCTCCATGAGATCGTACATCGGGGTCGGCAGGACGAGGGTGTCGTTGACGAATCCCTCATCCGCCGAGAATGCAATATCGAGCGGGAATACCTTCGGGATCGTGAGTACGGTGTTGTCGGAAAGCGTGATGTAGACATTTTCCGCATCTTCGGTCACACTTTTGAACATCGAGTCGCCATTCTGGCCGTCCTTGCCGTCTTTGGCGTCCTTCCCATCCTTGCCGTCCTTGGCGTCTTTGCCGTCCTTGGCGTCTTTGCCGTTCTTGCCGTCCTCGCCGGTCGCCTTGCCGACAAGTTCCCATGTAGAACCGCCATTCAGGCTGAGATACCAGAAGCCATTTTCAATCTTGAACATCGGCGTGACGCCATTGCGGCCATTCTTTCCGTCCCTGCCCGGATTGCCTTCCCGGCCGTCTATGCCGTCTATGCCGTCTATGCCATCCTGGCCGTCAATACCATTCTTTCCGTCCTTGCCGTCCTTGCCGTCCTGACCATCCTGGCCATCGCTGCCGACAGCCTTGACCCGGCTGCCTGCATCGTCCAGCAGCCATTCGCCGTTCAGTGTCCAGTACCAGCATCCATCCTCACCCTGTGCGACACCGATGACAGGAATGGAGCCATCCGTGCCATCACGGCCGTCAGACCCGTTTTCACCGTTGCGGCCATCGGACCCGTCACGGCCATTGGCGCCGTCTTTTCCTTGATAGATGGTTACCGTTCCGCTTTGGACGAAAGAAAGGGTATACCCAACCACCTTGCCTCCCTCCATGATCGGTGCGACCGATGAGATATAATCATTTTTCTGCAAGGCAGTGAGAATAGACTGAAGCGAGGAAATGTTGGTGTTCATCCGCGCACATTCCTGATCGAGAGCGGCCAGTCGCCTCTCCTGATCCTCGAGCAAGGCTCGAAGGCCGGAATCGTCGTAACACCCGGCGATGCCGACCAGCGCGCAGGCCGCTATGGCCCACACGGCTATCCTATAGAAGCATTTCCCGGTTCTCATCAGTTGGTCTTCTTTTGTTTGAATGCATAGTTCCGCATCAGCAGCGTCCTGTCGTCGGAAAGGAAAACGGTGACCTTGCTCCAGGCAGACACTCTGTCGCCGGACTGGATGTTGAGCGTGCCCTCACCGTAATAAACACCTTCGTTCTCCGTCACCACGGGCCCTGTGAGGATGATGGTGAGGTCGGACGAACAGATTGCATCGATGTGTACGTTTTCGGTTGCAGCCTTGAATTGGTAATCGATCTTCAGCAGCGCGTGCGTCGCCATCTCGAGCGTGTCGGCCGTATTGCTGAAAGTGATCGAAAGCGGCAGGTACTTGGGCAGGGTAATGACCGTATTGTCGGCCAGCGTCAGGTAGACATACTCCGTATCCTGTGTCACACTCTTGAAGAAAGAGGTGCCGTCCTTCCCGTCCTTGCCATCCTTCCCGTCTTTTCCGTCCTTGCCGTCCTTGCCGTCTTTGCCATCTTTGCCGTCCTTGCCGTCCTCACCGACCGCCTTGCCCAATTGGGTCCAGGTCTGGCCGCTGTCGTAGCTGATGTACCAATAATCTCCCTCAATCTTCAACTGCGGCGTGATGCCATCCTTGCCATCTTTGCCGTTTTGGCCATTCGCTCCGTTGTGTCCGTCCTTACCGTCCCTGCCATCCGTTCCGTCTTTCCCGTCCTGTCCGTCCTGGCCGTTCTTGCCGTTTTTGCCGTCTTTGCCATCCTTGCCGTCAGCACCGTCAAGACCGACCGCCTTCACCTTGTCGCCCTGCCCGTCGAGCAGCCACTCGCCATTCAAAGTCCAGTACCAGATGCCGTCGGAGTCCTGTCGTATGCCGACCACGGGCGTGCTGCCGTCTACGCCGTCGCGGCCGTCCTGGCCGTCGACACCGTCCTGGCCGTCCTTGCCATTCTGGCCGTCCTTGCCATGGTAGATGGTGACGGCGCCACTCTTCGAAAAGGTAATGGTATAGCCGATCTCCTTGCCATTTTCGGTAATAGTCGCCACATTCGTCACATAGTCGTTCTGCTGGAGAGCGGTAACAATCTGCTGCAGGGAAGCGATGTTGGTATTCATCTCTCCGCAGAGTTTTTCAAGAGCCTGGATACGGGCCTCATGATCTTTGATGAGATTCATGATCTCGGTGTCGTCATAACAGCCGCTGACAAAAAGCGTAAAAAACACTAAGACAGTGCAATACAGGAATTTAGACAAGGAACGTTTTTTCATTTTCGAGGGTGTTTCCGGTTTAGCCGAAATACGTTCAAAAGTAAGGAAAAAAATCCGTCGTTGGTATCTTTTTTTGTATTTTTGCTGCATAATTATGAAAGAGTATACATACAATGTGGCGGGGCATTTCTTCTCGGTGCTGACGGACGAGGGGGTTGACCTGAGCAGTGAGTTGGCGCATTATGCTCCTTTTGCCGTAACGCCGGAAACAGCGGCGGAGCGGGTGTTCACGCTCCGGGTTGTTTCGGCTTCGGCGCTGCCCGTTCCCGAACGGCTGGAAGAAGAGTTCACGCAGGACGACGACGGATCGCAGATCCGCCTGTGCCACACGTCCGACGGCTCCTACTGGTTCGAGTTCTGCCTGTGCGGCCGGCTCACCGGCCGGATGCTGGCCGATACCGGTTACGGATCGGCCACGCTTGCGGTGATCTGCTCCCCCGAATTCGCCATCAGCAACGCGCTGATGGTGATGTATGCCATGAGCACCGCCGAGCGCGGAACGGCGCTCTTCCACGCTGCCGTCATCGGCAACGGGGGCCGCGGCTATCTCTTTCTTGGCAAAAGCGGCACGGGCAAGAGCACGCATGCCCGCCTTTGGCTGAAATACGTGCCCGGCTCCGAGCTGGTTAACGACGACAATCCGGTGGTCCGCGTCCTGGACGACGGCACCGCGCGCGTCTACGGCTCGCCATGGAGCGGCAAGACGCCCTGCTACCGCAATATGGACCTGCCGGTCGGCGGATTCGTGCAGCTGGCTCAGGCGCCGCAGAACGAGATCCGGCAGCTGCGCGGCATTGAGACGTATGCTGCGCTGGTATCGAGCATCTCGGGACAGCGCTGGGACCGCCGCATCGCCGACGGCCTGCACGAAACCGAGAACGCCTTGGCCTCCCGCGTCCGCGGGTGGCACCTGGACTGCCTGCCCGACGAGGCGGCAGCCCTCCTCTGCTCCTCGACCATCACGAAAGCATAAACCCATGGCCAAGGTCTCCGACGAACAGATCATCACCGATGCCGTCCGCCTGGTGGACGAGGGCCTGGCCGTCACGATGCTCGTGAAGGGCCACAGTATGCTGCCCTTTATCCTGGGCGGCCTGGAGAGCGTGGTACTGACGAAGCCCGGCACGGTCAAACCGGGCGACGTGGTGCTGGCGCGGCTGGCGCAAGGCCGTTATGTGCTGCATCGTGTGATGGAGGTATCGCCCGAGCGCATCGAACTGATGGGCGACGGGAACATTAAAGGCCGCGAAGTCTGCCGTCCGCAGGACGTGCTGGCGCGCGCCGACGAGGTCGTCGGCGAGGATGGCCGGCACCGCCGGTTCGACTCGCCGAAGATGCAGCGCCGGGCGCGGCTGTGGCGCCGGCTCCTGCCAGTACGCCGCTGGATCCTGGCGGTTTATAAGAGAACCATTATCCGAAACAAGAAAATCCAATAGCATATGAAAAGGAAAGAAGGATTCGTGCTGCGTGAAGTGTGCGGCGAAAAAGTGATCGTGGGCGAAGGCCTGGGCGCCGTCGACTTCGGCAAGCTCGTGAGCATAAACGACACGGCCGCCTGGATCTGGGAAAAGGCCGGTGAACTGGGCGAATTCGACGCGAAGTCGATGGCCGATGCGCTCTGTGAAGAGTATGAAGTGGACGCCGAACGGGCGCTCAACGACGTGAAGGCACTGCTCGCGCAGTGGCAGGAACTCGGCATCATCATCGCATGAAGTACGTTCGCTGGATCTGGCAGTCGACGCAGGGTATCCGCTGGAATACCCTGGTCCGGGTCGTCATCGGGATCACCCAGGTGGCGCTCGGCCTGCTGATGGTCTGGCTCAGCCGCCGCTTCATCGACGTTACGATCCGCACGGGGAGCAACCGGGAACTCGTGTGGATGATCGTGGCGCTCGTGGCGACGGTACTGGGCGGCATCCTGCTGCGCCAGCTCTATTTCTACATGTCGACCATGGCGAATACGAAGCAGACCAACACCCTGCGTCTGCGCGTATTCAGCCGCCTGTTCGCCCGCAAGCTCTACTCCGACCACGAGATCCATTCGGGCGACGTGACCTCACGCCTTTCGAAAGACATCAGCATGGTGGGCGACGCCTCCACGAACCTGCTGCCGCAGATGATCGTGACGCTCGTCCAGCTGCTGGGCGCCTTCCTCCTCCTCCATTCGATGGACCGCACGCTGGCCTGGGCGCTGCTGCTGCTCACGCCGCTGGCCGTAGGTTTCGGCAAGATCATCGCCCGGCCGCTGCGCAAGATGACGCTCGACATCCGCCAGGATGAGAGCCGCATCCAGATGCAGGTGCAGGAAGGAATGGAGCACAATGCCACCCTCCGCTCGCTGGGCAGCGAGCAGTGGGTCACCGACCGGCTCGACAACCTGCAGGGCAGCCTGATGAGCCACGTGAAGCGCCGCACGCGATTCACCGTCGGCGCCAGGCTGATCCTGGCCGCCAGCTTCGGCCTGGGCTATCTGCTGGCCTTTGTCTGGGGCGGCCTGCAGCTGCGCGCCGGCGCCATCTCCTTCGGCGTGATGACCGCTTTCCTCCAGCTCGTGAGCCAGATCCAGAATCCGATCCTCACACTCCTCAATATGGTGCCGCAGGCCATCCACACGACGGCCAGCATCGACCGCCTCGAAGAACTTCTGCAACTGGAGCGGGAGTCCACGGGCGACCGCACCGCCGCGCCGGTGTTCCCGGGCGTCGCAGGCATCCGCGTGGAAGACCTCAGCTTCCGCTACGCCACGGGCGACCGCCAGGTGTTCACGCATTTCTCACACGATTTTGCGCCCGGCAGCAAGACGGCGCTGATGGGTCACACCGGCATCGGCAAGACAACGCTTTTCCGTCTGATGCTCTCCCTGGTCCAACCCGACATGGGCTCCCTAACATTGTACGACGGCGCTCAGGACCGACCGGTCTCGCCGGAGACCCGTGCCGATTTCGTTTTCGTTCCGCAGGGCAACACGCTGATGAGCGGTTCCGTCCGTTTCAACCTGCAGCTGGCCAAGCCCGATGCCTCGGAAGAGGAGCTGCGCGCTGCCCTGCATACGGCGACCGCCGATTTCGTCTTCGACCTGCCGGCGGGCCTCGACACGGAACTGGGCGAGCGCGGCGTCGGCCTGAGTGAAGGCCAGGCCCAGCGCATCGCCATCGCCCGCGGCCTCCTCCGTCCCGGCAGCATCCTGCTCCTCGACGAGATCAGCGCCTCGCTTGACGAAGCCACCGAGCGTGAACTCTTCTCGCGCCTCTTTGCCGCCTGCCCTGACCGCACGATGCTCTTCATCACCCACCGCCCCGCCGTCGCCGCCCTCTGCGACTCCACCTTGAAGCTCTAGCCTTCGTGGCTGTTTTCCATATAATCGTCATATAACCAACATATAACAATCGAGAAGGTTATACGCCGGTTATATGGCATAATCCGAGTTTGTCGGCGTGGGAGATGATTGAGCCGATGGACCGCCCGTGTTTCTGGGCAACACGGGCCAGACCAACCAGGGCGTCACGAAAATCCGACAGCTCCTGTACGAGTCGGGCGGACTCTTCATCCGGCCAGGGCAAAAAGGCGTTGGGATGGGCCGGGTCTCGCGGCGGCTTCTCACGCGCTGCCAGCAAGCCGATTTCTATCAACTTGTCTTCCGTCTCTCCTTTCCGTCGGCCCAGCAACCTGGCGCAGCTGCCCGCCGGGTAACCCTGCGAGTGGAATCTTCCCAGACGCTCAACCTCTTCGTCCGTCCACGGCTGATCACAGCGCGACAGGTAGCGGGCCATTTCACCCGCCTCCAGCAGTTTGATCCGGATGGCGTTGGCCGTCCTGCGGGCAGTTCCGGCAATTTCGTCCACGCGCATTCCATTGCGGAACAGTTGACATATTTGTTCTCTCTCTTCAGCGGTCCAGGCTTCATTAAAGCGCGGCGCCCCTTTCTTGATTTCATCCAGCCGTCCCTCCGGCAAGTTGTAATAAGTTCCCATGGCGTTTCGTTTTTTCGGCAAAGTAACACCATTATCCCCACATCCATCTCGCAAAACGACAAAATCGAAAAAGAATCGTATCCAACTGAATAATAATCAATTACATCTCAACCCCCGGTTTTTCCCAATAAAGAAAAACGTTTCTTCGAGAAAATCACCCTCACCCCCATCATTCCGCCTCCACCCCCAATGACCATCTCCCACGTTTTTGCCCTTCGCTCCAGAGGAGTTTGTGGAGTCGGGCGAGCGTGGGCCTGGTGGAGCGTTCGAAACCCGAGGGGCGAGTGCTCGACAGCCCCTCGGGTTTTGAACGCGCCTGGGGAAAGCCCGACGGAACAAGCGACGAGGGAGCGCCCGCTATTAGCCGATGGTGGCGCCGTTGGTCAGGCGGGTTTCGGGGGTGACGATGCGCATCGTGCCGTCGACCTGCTTGGCCATCAGGATCATGCCCTTGCTCTCGATGCCGCGGATGACGCGGGGCTCGAGGTTGGCGAGGATGCATATCTGCTTGCCGACCATCTCCTCGGGCGTATAATACTGGGCGATGCCGCTCACGATCACACGCTGGTCGAGACCCGTGTCGATGGTAAGCTTCAGCAGCTTGTCCGTCTTTGGGACACGCTCGGCAGCCAGGACCGTAGCCGTACGGATGTCCATCCGCCCGAACTCGTCGAACGTGCAAGGCTCCTTGGCCGGCTCCACCTTCGGCGCAGCCGCAGCCGCCTCGGCCGCTGCCGCGGCCAGACGCGCCGCCTTGATGTCCTCCAGCCGCTTCACCTGCTTCTCGATCTCGGCATCCTCGATCTTCGAGAACAACAGCTCGGCAGGATTGAGCTGATGCCCCACGGGCAGCAGTTCTGCCTTACCCAACTCGTCCCAGCCCAGCTGCTGCACGTTCAGGATGCGGTTCAGCTTCTCGACCGAGAAAGGAAGGAACGGTGCAAAGGCGACGGAGAGCGAAGCACACAACTGCAGCGACGTATTGAGAATCGTCGCCGTGCGCTGCAGGTCGGTCTTGGCGACCGCCCACGGCTCGGTGTCAGAAATGTACTTGTTGCCCAGGCGCGCGAGATTCATCGCGGCCTTCAGGGCCTCGCGGAACTTGAAGGTCTCGAGATTCTCCTCGATGTCCTTCCGGATCTGCGGAATCTGCGCGAGCACCTCGCGATCGATGGCCTGCAGTCCGCCGGGCGCCGGGACGGCGCCGCCGAAATACTTGTGCGTCAGCACGACCGCGCGGTTCACGAAGTTACCGAAGATAGCCACCAGCTCGCTGTTGTGGCGGGTCTGGAAATCCTTCCACGTAAAATCGTTGTCCTTGGTCTCGGGCGCATTGGCCGTCAGCACATAGCGCAGCGTATCCTGCTTGCCCGGGAAGTCCTGCAGATATTCATGGAGCCACACGGCCCAGTTCTTCGAGGTCGATATCTTGTCGCCCTCAAGGTTCAGGAACTCGTTGGCCGGCACATTCTCCGGCAGGATGAAGCCGTCGCCGTAAGCCTTGAGCATCGAAGGGAACACGATGCAGTGGAACACGATATTGTCCTTGCCGATGAAGTGGACCATCCGCGTATCCTCGCTCTTCCACCACTGCTCCCAGGTGTCGGGCAGCAACTCGATGGTGTTGGAGATATAGCCGATCGGCGCGTCGAACCAGACATAGAGCACCTTGCCCTCGGCGCCCTCGACGGGCACGGGCACGCCCCAGTCGAGGTCGCGCGAGACGGCGCGCGGCTGCAGGCCGCCGTCGAGCCAGCTCTTGCACTGGCCGTACACATTGGTCTTCCACTCCTTGTGGCCGTCGAGGATCCACTCCCGCAGCCACGGTTCATACTGGTCAAGCGGCAGGTACCAGTGCTTGGTCATCTTCTTCACGGGCTCGGCGCCGCTCACCTTGGAGTGCGGGTTGATGAGCTCCTCGGGGCTCAGCGTAGAGCCGCATTTCTCGCACTGGTCGCCGTAAGCGTCAGGGTTGCCGCACTTGGGGCAGGTACCCACGATGTAGCGGTCTGCCAGGAACACCTTGGCTTCCGGATCGTAGAACTGCTCGCTCTCCTTCTCAATGAACTTGCCCTCGTCGTAGAGCTTGCGGAAGAACTCGGCGGCATACTTGTGGTGCGTAGCCGAGGTCGTACGCGAGTAAATGTCGAAGGTGATGCCGAAATCGGCAAACGACTGCTTGATGAGCGCGTGGTACTTGTCCACAATATCCTGGGGAGAACATCCCTCCTTGCGCGCGGCGATGGTGATGGGCACGCCGTGCTCGTCGGAACCGCACACGAACAGCGTCTCGCGTCCGCGCATTCGCAGGTAGCGGACATAGATGTCGGCAGGGACATAGACGCCGGCCAGGTGGCCGATGTGGACGGGGCCGTTGGCATAAGGCAACGCGCAAGTGATGAGATTCCTTTTTTTCATAATCTGTTCAATTCTTTTGAAAGTCTGTTCTTCACTTTATTGAGCAGCTGCAGCTGGCGGACCAGCTTGACGAGCGTCTCGGACTCCCCGCCCTTCTGGGCCGCGGAAATCCGCCGCGTCACGGCAGCGCATTCGAGTTCTGTAATGCGGAGTTTGTAGAGCAGCACCGACTTGGGCACCATCCGGCCCAGCGTCTGCTCCTCCGGAGGAATGGATTCCTCGTAGGTCTTGACGGTCAGGGGATGCTCCTCCAGGATCAGGGAGAACACGGCCTGGTTGAGCGCGGTGTCCTCGCCCGAGGTGAAATAGCGGATCACCTTCTTCTGCATCTCGGCGGGCTCCTCCTCCGGAAGCGTGGCGAGGAAGGTGTAATACTTGTCGAAAATGGTACGGTACAGGTCGTTGACCATCACCAGCTCGTCGTCGGCGAGGGCATCCCGGATATAGGACGAGACAACCACCTCCTCGCGGGGAGCGGCGCCATAGACCATATCCTCCTCGAAGTGCATCGGGTACTGTCCGAACTTGACCAGGTAGTAGCACAGCTCACGCTCGGGCACCGCGAGGTAAGCGTCGCGTACGGGGTAACCCACGGGCTCC
>Ga0310696_10010746_pt1 | contig 10491 bp, 9 predicted proteins | sample AusTroGonzalo_MG_4_FD_203885 | JGI IMG/M metagenome (GOLD analysis project Ga0310696, IMG submission 203885) | Bovine rumen microbial communities from tropical cattle in Woodstock, Queensland, Australia - Gonzalo_02 (v2) (version 2) | ecosystem: Host-associated > Mammals > Digestive system >... | reverse complement strand
CGAGACGGTGAAGAAACTCAACTGGTCGCCCGACGTCATCCACTGCCATGGCTGGATTTCGGCCTTGATGCCTGTCTACATCAAGCGTGCCATGAACGTCCGCGACAACCCGCTCTTTAACGAGTCGAAGATTGTCTATTCCATCTACGACGACATGTTCACCGAGGACTTCAAGGCGGGTTTCGACAAGAAGATGAAGCTACCGGGCATGACGGCCAAGGACCTCAAGTATTTCAAGGAGGCCAACTACGTGAACCTCACCAAGGCCGCCATCGACTATTCCGACGGCATCGTAGTCAGCACCGAGCATCTCCATCCCGAGCTTGAAGAGTATCTGAAAACGGTCAAGAAGCCGGTGCTGTCCTATAAGGAACAGGTGCACTACGCGCAGGCCTGCAACGATTTCTACGATACCATCCTCGAAAAACAATAAGAACGACCTTTTTGAGTTATCTCACCGCGAATAACCTCAAACGATAATTTCTGACCATAATGAAAAACTATCATTCAACCGCTCGAGCCTGCTTGGCGTTAATGATTGGCACGTTGCTGTTGGCCTTCGCGGCTTGCAAGAAGTCGCCCGAGTCCATCGGCAATAACCTCATATCGGATAGTAACTTTATTGTCCCCTTCTATACCGACACAACGGAAATCCTGTGCTACTCTTATTTTGATTCCGTGAGCACGAAAAACACCAACTATTCGTTGTTGGGCAGCATGAAAGATCCGGTCTTCGGTAACTCCGAAGCGGGATTCTACACCCAGTTCCGCTTGTCGTTGGCTGGACAGAGCTTCGGCGAAAGCCCCGTCTTGGACTCGTTGGTGCTGCAGCTGAGTGTTGGAAACTATTATGGCGACACCAATGTGCTGCAGACCGCTCGCGTCTATGAACTGACGGATACCTTGTCGATGACTTCAGCCTATTACAACCATTCGGTCATTGACTATAACCCCATCGACCTTGCCAATGGCCACCAGTTCTATCCTCGTCCCAGAACGTCAATGAACATCGTGGGGGGCGACACCATCAACCATGCCATCATCCGCATCCCGCTGAGTGCGACCTTGGGTGAGTATCTGATGAACCTCGATACGATGGCCTACAGTCAGCCTGATTACTTCAAGGAAAACTTTAAGGGCCTTTATGTGACTTGCGACCCCGTCAGTCAACCCGGTGCCATAACCTCGATAACCTTGACCGACAATACCTATTCCTTGTTGCAGCTCTATTATCACAACGCCGCAACACCCGACAAAGCCATGCGTTACGACTATTATGTGACCTCGTCGGATTCTTATTTTAACCATATCGACCACGATTACTCACAAGGCAGCTCCGAGTTTGTCGACCAGCTGGTGAATGGCAACACGGAGGCAGGTCAGCAAACGGTTTATCTGCAATGCATGGGCGGCGTCAGGACACGTATCTACTTACCTAACCTTGAACATTGGGCCGACTCGCTCGAGGGCAGCCATATCGTCATCAACGAGGCCAAGCTGGTGTTACCTGCCGCTCCGTTGATGGATTCCTTGTTCCGTATGCCTTCCAACTTTATCTTGTTGGGCTTTAATGCCGACAGCACCACCTACCTCTTGCCCGACTATTATGAGGGCACCACCTATTTTGGAGGCTCTTATAACTCGAACGAGCAGGCGGTCATCTTCCGCATCTCGGAATACATGCAAAGCATTATTTCCGGAAAGAAAGAAAACTACGGCTTGAGCTTTGGCATCAACGGAGCAGGTTACAACGCTTATCGTATGATTTTCAACGGTCCAGAGTCGATTGAGGCAAATAAGATGCGTCTGGAAGTTACGTATTCTCTTGTGAATGAGTAATTAAGAATGCGGAATAATAAATCTTGAAATTTGAAATCTTGAAATTCTAAGGAATATGAAAAAACTGATTTTAGCCGCTTTGGTATTGGTCGGTCTGACCTGCCAGGCACAGAAAGCCACCGAGAAGGAAACCGTAGTGGTCATCAAGACCAGCATGGGAACTATAAAAGCCAAGTTGTATAACGACACCCCGCAGCACCGCGACAACTTCGTCAAGCTGGTGAACCAAGGCTGGTACATCGGCTCGCCGTTCCACCGCGTCATCAAGGACTTTATGATCCAAGGCGGACAAAACAAAGACGGTCGCCTCGACCCGGGCTATAGAGTCCCCGCCGAAATCAAGGACAACCACTTCCACAAGAAAGGCGCCCTCGCCGCTGCCCGTCAGCCCGACCAGGTGAACCCCCAGAAGGCCTCCAGCGGCTCACAGTTCTATATCGTGCAAGGCAAGGTGTACGACGACCGTACCTTGGACATGTTTGAAAGCCGCATGGGTAAGGTGTTCAACGCTCGCCAGCGTCAGGCCTACAAGACCGTGGGTGGCACGCCGCATCTCGATGGCGACTACACCGTCTTTGGCGAAGTAATCGAAGGCCTGGACATCGTCGACAAGATCGCCGCCGTGAAGACAGGCTATGGAGATGTCCCCGTTGAGGCAGTGACCATCATTTCCGTTACGATTGAAAAGTAATATCCGACATGAAAGAAAAAGTAGAAGAGATACTATCCCAGGTGCGTGACTTCCAGGCCGACAGCAAAGAGGCTCTGGAGAACTTCCGCATCACCTATCTGAGCAAGAAAGGCGTCATCCCCGCTTTGTTCGCCGACTTCAAGAACGTGGCCCCTGAGCTCCGCAAGGAGATGGGCATGAAGCTCAACGAGCTGAAGAACGTCGTGCAAGACAAGGTGGACGAACAACTGGCCAAGTTTGAGAACCAAAACTCAAACGATGCGGGCTTCGACATGAGCATGCCCGCCGCCGATATGAAGGGTGCCCGTCACCCCCTGTCCATCGTGCGCCGTGACATCAACGAGATCTTCTCGCACCTCGGCTTCACCATCGCCGAAGGTCCCGAGATCGAGGACGACTACCACGTGTTCTCGGCCTTGAACTTCCCGCTCGACCACCCCGCCCGCGACATGCAGGACACCTTCTTCATCAGCAAGGAACCCAATGTCAACAAAGCCTCGGATGTGCTGCTGCGCACCCACACCTCCAGTGTGCAGGTCCGCGTGATGGAGACCCATCAGCCGCCCATCCGCATCATCGCCCCCGGACGTGTGTTCCGCAACGAGGCCATCTCGGCCCGCGCCCACTGTATCTTCCATCAGATCGAGGGCTTGTATATCGACGAGAACGTGTCGTTTGCCGACCTGAAGCAGACGCTGTATCACTTCGTGCAGGAGTTCTTCGGCGAGGGCACCAAGGTACGTTTCCGCCCCTCGTATTTTCCCTTCACCGAGACCTCGGCGGAGATGGACATCTCGTGCAACATCTGTGGCGGCAAAGGCTGCAACATCTGCAAGCACACGGGATGGGTTGAAATCTTGGGCTGTGGCATGTGCGACCCCAACATCCTCATCGCCAGCGGCATCGACCCGGAGAAATACACCGGCTTCGCCTTCGGTATGGGTGTAGAACGTATCGCCATGCTGAAATACGGCATCAACGATCTGCGCCTGTTCTTCGAGAACGACTTGAAGTTCTTGGAGCAGTTCGAGTTGGCGTAAGGTTACAACTTTATTGGTCAATTAAGAAGCTCGTCACGGTCTCGTTGACGGGCTTCTTCGAATTTGGCCTTCATGGTCGGGTTGTTGTAGGTGAGCTTCTTGATGGTGAGGTCTTCGGCTTTGTCATTGGCCAGACGTAGGTTGTTCTCCGACCCAATCAAGGCCTCCTTGATTTTCTGCAGATGGTCGATGGATTTGTCGATTTCCTCGATGGCTTTTTGGAATTTCTCGCTGGCAAGGCGGTAGTTACGTCCGAATTTGTCCTTAAAGTCAAGCAGCTGTTGTTCGAATTTAGTTACATCGAGCGACTGGCTTTGGGCGATGGCTAACTGACGCTTGTAGTCGAGGCTCTTTTTCGAGGTCTGTACCAACAAGGTGATCAGCGGTATAAAGAACTGAGGACGAATGACGTACATCTTTGGATAGCGGTGCGACATGTCAACGATGCCGGTGTTGTACAGCTCGCTGTCGGGTTCGAGTAGGCTGACGAGCACGGCAAACTCGCATTTCTTGGTGTTACGGTCGGCGTCGAGTTTCTTGAGGAAATCCTCGTTTTTATGTTTGGTGGAGGTCTCGTCCATCTCGTTTTTCATCTCAAACATGATGGAGACGTATTCGATGCCGTCTTCGTAGTCGCGGAAGATGAAGTCGCCCTTGCTGCCGCTCGATGCGTCGTTGTCTTTCTCGAAATAGGCGTTGGGGAAGAGCGGGCGCACGCGATTGAATTCGGTGCTGCAATGTATCTCGAGGGTCTCGCCCACCATTTTTGTCGACATCTTGGTTTTCAGGTCCTTGTAGTAGTCCAATTGGTCCTGGGCGTTTCTCAGCTTCCCTTCATACTGCTCTTTCAGCACGGCCATCTTGGATTCCGTTTCCATCTTTTGGGCCTGTACCTCCGACTTGAGTTCGGCAATTTCAACCTCTTTCTGGTTCAGGTAGTTTTGTGCTTTTTGTCGCACCTCCATGACTGCCAGCTGCTGCTGGTTGGTGTTTTGTGCTATCTGTGACCGCAGCTCGTTGATGGTCTTGTCTTTGTCGGCCAGGGCCAAATCCAGCTCCGATTTCTTTTGCTGTCCAATGTTTTGCAAGTCTTTTTTGAGTTGGGCGATCTCCAGAGCCTTGAGGCTCAGTTCCTGGTCTTTCTTGCCCAATTCCATCATATGCTCTTTTTCGAGCTTGGCCTCGGCGGATTGTTGTTCGGCCAAATGTTGTTGGTGAAGTTCAGCCAGACGACGGTTCACCTCAGAGGCGAACTCTGCGTTTTTGACTTGACTGACGATAGAGGCATAATCGGCCTCATCAACCGAAAAGACGCTTCCACATTTTGGGCATTTCAATTCTCTCATATCTCTATTGTTTTATTCTGATTTCACCGTCCTGTTCAGCCATTGGCAGAAGTCCTTGGTCTTCTCGAATTCCGATACCACCCATTCGACGAGATGCGGGTCAGAGAGGCGCTTGTCGGGGAGGTCTTGCACCAGCAGCCAGTCGCGCTGCTTGAAGAGCTCGGCCTGTGGATGGTCCTTGGGATAGCCGTTGGGCACACGTTTCATGGCGTGGCTGGTGTCGAGGTCGAAAGTGTCGACCTTGGCGATGGCATCCACCAGGGGCTCGGCGTTGAAGAGGATCTCGTCGCGGATGGTCTTCAGCATAGCCGTGTCGGGCATGTACATGCCTGTACAGAGCATGTTATGGCCGAGGTATTCCGACTCCTTGGCCTCCACATGGAAGTAATAGCCACTGAGCATCGACTTCTTGCCTTCGGGACAGACGAACACGCCAAAGTGGGTCTTGTAAGGCCGTTTGTCGGGCGAGAAACGCGTGTCACGGTAGAAGCGGTAGGTGCAGTCTTTCAAGGTCAGGCCTTTGCAGTTGTCGTCAAACTTCTGCACGCCGGCGATGATCTGCTCGGCGATGGCGTTGAAGTGGGCCTGCGCCTGCTGGTATTGCTTCTTATGCTCCTGAAACCACGGGCGGTTGTTGTTATGGAGTACAGCATCTAAGAACTCAAGGATGTCTTCCATGGGACGGTTATTTTGTGGCAAAGGTAATAATTATTTCGAACCAAACACCGCCTTTTTCGCCATCAAGGTCATGCTCAATCCTCGCGCCACCATGAAGAGCAGGAAGGCAATCCAAAGGCCGTGATTGGCGTAAGGTGGCATTAATAACAAGGTGGCGGGCAGGAACACGCCGATGGACGAGATGAGCATGGTGTTGCGGATGGCACGCGATGCCGTGGCGCCGATGTAGACGCCGTCCCAGAGGAAAGCGGCGAAGGTGACGAGCGGGATGGTAGCCAGATAGATATGGTAAGGCTTGGCCATGGGGATGATGTCGGGCTGGTCGCTGACGAGGCCGATGAACCAGTCGGGGAAGAGGGCATAGAGCACAGTGAACGGCAAGGCGATGACAAGACCCCAGATGAATAGCAGCTTCACCGTCTGACGTAGTTGCTTGGCATCGTGGGCACCAGTGAAGCGCCCTACCAAGGCCTCGCCGGCATAGGCAAAGCCATCGGTGAAGTAGGAGAAGATATAGAAGAACTGCATCAGGATCATGTTCACCGCCAGCATGTCGTCGCCTAGCTTGGCCGACTGGTTGTTGAAGAAGGCGATGCTCAAAACGAGTAAGATGCTGCGGATCATGAAGTCGCCGTTCACCTTGAAGAAACGTTTCAGCTTGTCGCGGTCGAGCAGCAACGCCCTACGGATGGGGATGAGGTGGTGGCGGAACTTGGCGAAGAGGAAGATAACGGCGGTCAGTAGGCCGCAGTACTGCGCGATGACGGTGCCCAAGGCCACGCCCGTGACACCTATGCCCATCACGTTGACGAAGATAACGCTCAAGATGATGTTCACCACGTTGGTCAAGATGGCGATGACCATGGGGATGGTGGTGTTTTGCATGCCGATGTACCAGCCGTTGAAGGCATAGATGCAGAGCACCGCTGGCGCTGCCCAGATGCGCACATGGAAGTAGGTGGCGGTGTAGGCCAGCACCTCCTCGCTGCCGTTAAGCAGCTTCATACTGAGCCACTCCACGGCATCTTGCAGCGACAACACCAACACGGTAGCTATCAGTGCGATGCAGAGCGAGCGGTATAACGAATAGGCTATCTCAGCGCGGTCGTTGGCGCCATAGGCCTGTGCCGTGAAGCCCGTGGTACCCGCCCTCATGAAGCTGAAGATGGAGTACATCACGCTGAAGATGGTGCCGCCCAAGCCGATAGCCCCGATGTAGGCAAGGCTGTCTTGGTGCCCCATCAGCATCATGTCGACGAAGCCCAGCAACGGCACGGTGATGTTGCTGACGATGTTCGGTATCGCCAGTTTTAGTATCGAGCGGTTGAGGGAGTCTTTGCGCATTTTGCGGTCTTCATTTTGTTGGTGCAAAGGTACAATAATCCCTAAAAACACGAAAAAATTCGCAAATATGATAATTATTCACGTTTTTTATTATTTTTGCGACATGAATAAGAAAACCACACCTTTTATCGCTACTCATCCTGGAGAAATGATTAAGGATGAATTGAAAGAGCGTAACATGACACAGAAGCAGTTGTCTGAATTAACGGGAATTAAGCCCTCTGTCCTTAGTGAAACCATTAATGGGAAGCGTTCTGTCTCGCTTTCCGTCGCCATGGCTTTGGAAAAAGCATTGGGCATTTCTGCCGAGATATGGATGAACTTGCAAACGCAATTTGACATCGATTCGGCAAATATTGAAGAACGTAATAAACAGAAAGAAACCGTTTCGGTTACCATTCCTATTGGCGATTTGAATTTGTTGCGAGAAATCTCAAGAAAATTCGGCTGGGCATGTATGTTTTAATCTAAAAAACAGTAGAACATGATCTTTTATTTCAGTGGTTGCGGCAACAGCCACCATGTGGCCGAGACCTTGGCTGCAGGCCTCAAGGATACTTTAATCTTCATCCCCGAAGCGGCACGAGAAGGCCGTTATGAATACACTTTAGCTGAAGGTGAAAGCCTCGGTTTCGTGTTCCCCGTCCACTCTTGGGCGCCTCCGAAGTTGGTGATGGATTTTATTGAAAAACTGAATATAAAGGTCGGCCCTTCGACAGGCTCAGGGACCTCGTTCTATCTTTATTTTGCCTGCACCTGCGGTGACGAGTGTGGCTTGACCGAAAAGATTTTCCGCAAGGCCATAGAACAGAAGGGATGGGATCTCAGCGCCTGCTTTAGCTTGAAGATGCCGGAGACCTACATAGGCATGCCTGGCTTCAAACTCGACACCGACGAGAACGCCCGCAAGAAGATTGAAGCCACCGATGCCACATTGGCTCGCAATATCCCTCGTCTTCTCAACAAGGAATACTTCACGGAGATGACCATTGGCAAATTTGCCTGGCTGAAGAGCCATGTCATCAACAATAGCTTCAACAAATTCGCCACTGACGACTCGAAATATCTGTCGACCGAGGCATGCATCCATTGCGGCAAATGCGTGGAGGCCTGTCCTTTAAAGAATATCACCCTCGAAGAAGGTCGCCCGAAATGGCACGGCCACTGCACGATGTGCATGGGCTGCTATCACCATTGTCCGGTCAACGCCATCCAATATGGCAAGGCCACGGTGGGGAAGGGGCAGTATTTTTTTAGTTGAGAGTTATCAGTTGTTCAGTTGTTCAGTTGTTCAGTTGGCGGTTGCCGTTAGTTCTTTGTAAATCATTCATTATCAAAAATAAAAACGCTATGAAAAACAAACACTACTTCTCAAAAGCACTATTTGCTACTTTGGTAGCACTATTCTTTGCCGTTTCCTCTTTTGCGCAATGTACCGTTACGGTCACGGACGGCAGTCCTTACATCGAGGATTTTGAAGGCGATGGTTTCGATTGCTGGACCGTGGAATCTGATGGCGGCAGCTGGGCCTTACTTGCTGGTGCAGAAAGCACTTTGGCATCTTTTTCCTATCATGATAATGGAGATGAAGCCCGTCTGATTTCGCCTATTTTGGATATGTCGGCGGTGGAATCTGCCACGTTCAGTTTCTCATACGCCATGATGGGCTTTTATGAGTATGACGAGCTTGAAGCTTGCTACCGTTCTTCCGAAAGTGATGACTGGCACATTTTGGGTACTTATAGTTTGAGTGACTATACCAATACCTATGAGGCGATTTTTGAGTTGGAGAACCTCAGCGCCACCTATCAAATCTCTTTCTTGGGTCGTGGACTCGGCGGAATGTATATCTTCGTCGACAATATCGAAGTTGCCTCTTCATTAAGCTGTGCCCGCCCTGTCGGGTTGCAAGCCTCCGATATCACCGCGTTTTCTGCGTTGCTCAGCTGGTCGACTTCAGGTAACGAAGAAAGTTGGACAATTGATTTGGAGGGCAATGAGATAACCGTCACAGAGCAGCCTTATCTGCTGGAAGACCTGAGACCACAGACACAGTACACCTTCAGTGTTAGGGCCAATTGCGGCGACGACAATGTCTCGGCATGGTCAACGCCGATTTCTTTCCTCACGCAATGCGACGTGATCACCGTGACGGACGATATGCCTTATTCCGACGACTTTGAGGCCTCTGAGGATTTCTTGTGCTGGCACAACGAGATTATTTCCGGTATTGACGGCTGGGTGATTGACCCTGGTTATCTCATCCTCAACAACACGGCGTTCTTCATCTGGCTGGGCGGCGAGGCCATGCTTGTTTCCGCACCGCTCGACATCACGTCGGTTACCGCACCGACCTTGACTTTCAAACATAGGCAACCGATGCTGGAGCAACGGGTGGACGAGCTGTCGGTTTGGTACTCCACTTCCTTGGAAGACGAATGGCATCTGCTCGGAAACTACACCGATGCTTGTCCGGATTGGGAGTCCGTCACCCTTGCCTTGCCCGATGCTTCGGCCACTTATTATATCGCTTTCAAGGGCAAAGCTAACAATGCCGATGGTGTGTATTTCGACGATGTGTGGGTAGGCAACTACAACGACGATGGAGTTGCCGAGCAGTCGGCTCTTGTCGTCACGGCCAGCCCCAATCCCACTTCAGGCAAGGTCGTCGTGGAGGCCAATGCCAACGATGGTCAGGTTGTCGTGTTCGACATGTCGGGCAAACAGATGCTGACAGCACCAGTCGCCGAAGGCCGCGCCGAAATCGACCTCAGCACTTTGGCCAAGGGCGTTTATGTGGCTCGCATCGCCAGCCAGGATGGCATGACGACCATTAAACTAGTTAAAGAATAAGGTTTACGAGTACAGGAATCTCCTGATGCTGCGTTTGGGCGTCTTCTCGAACTCTTTATCCACGAGGACGATGTTTGAAACCTTGGAATAGGCCGGCAGCATGGCGTTCAGCGTGGCGAGGTTCTCGTTCATCAGTTCTTCCATGCTCTTGTCTTGCAGGTCGTATTTCTCGTCGGGATAGACCAAGGCGACGATTTTGCCTTGACGGCCCACTACGAGACTCTCGACCACACCCGGCAGGTTGTTCACCTTGTCTTCGATCTCTTCAGGATAGATGTTCTGGCCGTTGGAGCTCAGGATCATGGCCTTGGAGCGTCCTTTGATGAAGAGCAGGCCCTTCTTGTTCAAGGTGCCGAGGTCGCCGGTATGCAGCCATCCTTCTTCATCGATGGCGGCACGGGTGGCCTCTTCGTTCTTGTAGTAGCCCATCATCACGTGCTCGCCCCTGAACAGGATCTCGCCGACCTCATGCTCTGGGTCGGGTGAGTCGATCTTCAGCTCGTTGCGGGTAACGCAGGAGCCGCAGCAGCCAAGCATCTCGTTATACCAGTGCTCGTAGCAGATAAGAGGTCCTGCCTCGGTCATGCCGTAGCCCACCACGAAGGGGAACTTGATGCGGCGGAACACCTTCTCCACCTCCGCGTTGATGGCGGCGCCACCGGTGATGAGCCAGATGAGGTTGCCACCGAAGGCTTCCATC
>Ga0310696_10010745_pt1 | contig 10491 bp, 11 predicted proteins | sample AusTroGonzalo_MG_4_FD_203885 | JGI IMG/M metagenome (GOLD analysis project Ga0310696, IMG submission 203885) | Bovine rumen microbial communities from tropical cattle in Woodstock, Queensland, Australia - Gonzalo_02 (v2) (version 2) | ecosystem: Host-associated > Mammals > Digestive system >... | reverse complement strand
AAGCTACTTGTGAAGCAGGATTTGCGTTAGCTACAGTTTTTGCTAATTTGATTAAATCATTTTTTGCTAATGCCATAATTCTCTATCCTCCTTATGCTATTCTTTGTACTTTAACAGCAGCTTGTCCATCTGCTAAAGTATAAACCTTTACTACTTTAAATTGAATATCGCTTTGTGCGTTTTTAGTTAGATATCCGTTATCGCTAATTCCCATATCGTCTCCAACTTCTAAATCAGTTAAAGATGTTTCTGGTAATGTAGAAGCTTTTTCTACCATATTAGTTGTATAGATATCACCAACATTAGTTTTGAAAACTCTTGGATAAATTTCATCACCTTTAAGTGCGAAATCTTTGTAAGTTTCTCTATAACCATCGTATAATTTAACTTCGTTGAATACTAACATCCATTCTCCGTCACCAGTTTTATTAACTTCACCGTTTTCATAGTCATATTTAACGAATTCACCATTTTCTAATACTTTAATAGTACTAGCAGCTGGTAATTGAGCATAAATTTGACCAGTTCTTTGAGCAGATAAATGGTTAGGTTCAACTTGTCCATAACCTAATCTTTTCATAACTTAATCCTCCTCTATTATTTCTTGCTATTTTGAGTATTTATACAAGCAGAAATCCATGCAGGTACATTACTTTCTTGTTCAAGATTGTAAGTTGTAACTGTTGTATTTTCTTCTTCTGTATTATTTTTATTTTCTGCTGAATCCTCTGAATCAAAATTGACTTTTTTTCTAACACAAATTATAGATAATTTTGCTTCAATATCATCTAGACTATAATTATCAATGTTTTCTTTTACATCTTTTTTATCTTCATCAGATAGCATCCAGAAAGAATTAATTAAATTTTCTTTCTTTTCTTTTTCAATAGCATTTTTAAAAGTTAATAATTCTTCATATTTAGCTTTTAAAGCGCTATATTCTTCAACAGATACAGTTTCAGGTTCAGATTCTTCTGCAACTTCTTCTTCTTCGATTTCAGCTTCTTCAGCTTCTACTTCAGGTTCAGTAGTTTCTTCAGTTTCTTCTTCTTCAGCTGGTTCATCTATTTCTTCAGAAGGAGTTTCTCCTTCTTCAGCTTCTTCTGCTTCATATTCAGCAGCAGGAGCTTCTTCAATAGAAGTAGTCTCTGTTTCGATAGAATCTTCATTTTCGATAACTTCTTCAGTTTCATTTTCTTCTACAACTTCTTCAGCTGCTTCAGTAATTTCTTCTTCATTAGTTACTTTTTCTTCTAATTCCATGTCTTTTCCTCCTTCTAATGCAAATTTTAAATCTTGCATCATAGTAAACAATGTTTGTTTAAAATTTTCATCTACTTTAGTAAATGATCTACTTACTTGTGGAGCAGTTACGCTAGCTCCTTCGAAACAAGGTTCAACATCTTCTCCTAAGATACATAATTTTGAAAATATTGCGTCATTTATTATGAAAAAATCCATACCACTTTTACTATCAGTTGACCAATGTCCATCTAAAGTGTCTTCATCTAATTCCATAGATTGACCATTACCTTTTTCGATAACTCTTTTAGCTTCTTCATATTGACCAGTCCATAAATAACCAGTAGTCATTAAATACTCTCTAGTAATTTTATTTCCAAAGTCATCAGTATCTTCAAACTCTTGAAACCATACCTTTGCATCAGGAGCTACAAAACCATAAGGTTTAGTTAAACAATTAAATTTAATTCCTTCATCATCAAAAATAACTTGTTCACCATGGTCTGCAAAATCTTCTTTATCTTCTTTATAGTACCCTACGATAGGAGCGCCCCTTAAAGTTTTTGCCATATCTGCGGCAACTTCTTTAGTAATATAACTATGATTTCTATTTTCTCCTACATATAAAACTTTTATTTCACATTTAGACATTAAAGGATTAATTTCTAAAGGTTGAAGATTTATAAATTCAGGAGATTTAATAGTTGCAATTGATTGATGCATCATATTATAATTCCTCCTTATCCGGTTTTCCTTTACTTTATTATTTTATTTTTTAAATAATAAAATTTTCTTTTATTGACCTAACTTTGAGATTCTTTATTTTGAATTGTTTTCTCTGAAACTTCTTCTCCTTTAGATTCATTTGTAGGTCTACCCACTTCCGCATCTTCGTCCGCAGCATCAATTTTTCCTGCTTTATTTTGAGCATTAACTCTATTTAAAACATCGGAATTCATTGTACTAGACATCATTGGTGGGATAAATACATTAACTAAATCTAAAATATCATTTTCAAAGAATGCTGTTGCTAAAATAGAACTTTGAGATTGACCCATAGCAATTTGAGGCAACATCTTACTAAATCCAACTTGCATTTGTTCTTTATACATTTTAGATAATTCTTTATAATTATAAATAGTTGTTGTTAATAATTGTACTCTAAAATAAATTTTCTTTGGACTAGTATTGAATTTAGCAATCAAATCATTTAAGAAAGATTCAAATTGAGTTAATAAATTATATAAAGAAGCCTCATCATTTAATAATGATTTCTCTAAAGCAATATTACCATCAGTATTAAATTGCATTTGAGAAATACCAGCTTCATTATAAACAGTTCTTTCAACTTTTGCTAAGTCATCCATAGTAGTAGTTGTATTTCTATCAGACATATCTGCAACATCAACATCTGCAAAAGTAGTTAATACATCTACTCCAATTGCCTTACTTAACATATTTACAGCGTTGTTATGAAGTTGTTGAGCTTCATCAACATCAAATACAAGATCTCCATTTTTATCTAATGGCATCTTTTGAATAATTATTTTTAATAATCTTTGAGCCATTCTTTTTCTATCTAGTTCTTGTGCTTCATTTAATTCTATAATAGCAGGGATTACCGCCATTAAAATAGGAAAATCTTCTCCATTAATATTGAATTTAATAGTATTTTCTAATTCTAATAAATACCATCCAGATGTATCACCTTGAAAATCAGGTTCTAATTTACCTTCTTTATATGCAATATATCCTTTTTTAAATTCTTTTGGGAATAGATTTAATACTTTAACTTTTTGATTAGCATCTTTAAAAGCATCATCAAAATATCTCATATTAAATTCAACAGCAGGTCTTCCATCTACGCTAAATCTAGAACGACAATATTTAATAGGAAGTTCTTGGACTTGCATTCTATTATTTCCTGGAATTAAATAACCATAATAACATCCATTTTTAATAACTTTTAATGCTACATCTCCAAAAAATTTCTTCACTTCAAAATTATCTAAATAATTTAAAACTTTATAGAAATTATCTAAGGCTTTTTCACTAACTTTTTTATCATCACTATTAATATAAGGAGTTACAAACCAATCATATCTATACATATAAGCTAAATATCTACATAATCTTTGATAAATTCCGCTTACTCTATAGAAGAAATTAGAAACTTCTCTCATAGTGCGTAAATCATTATCAGCAATAGCCTTCATTATAAAATGTTTATCTCCTAATCTAGGATCAATTCTTCTATAATCTCCAATATTTAAGACTGCATCTTCTAATGTTTTTATTCCCACTTTAATTTTTGAAAAATCAATAGGATTAAAATTTTCTGAATAAGGATCTAGACTTGTTTCTGGCGCCATTTTAAAGCCTTTAGCTTTAATTTCTTTTATTTTATTTGTTACCATAAAAGACACCTTCCTTTTTAAAATCCTCCAAGATTGTAATAAGCATTCATAATATAATCATAACTAATTGCACTTTCATCTGTATAAGGAATCGCAATTAAAATAATATTATGTTTGCGGCAATATTCTCTTTTTTGCATATCATTATATTGTTGCTTTTTTAAACCACTAATTCCGCCAAATTTACTTTTAGCTTCATAATGCTGTATACCTTGATATTCCAATAAGAACATTAACTCATGGTCATCATCAAAAATAGCAAAATCGAATCTTAAAGGACGACCATTATGACTTACTAAATCTGGAAAAGAATATTCTTCTTCAAAATTAAGTCCGGATGCTCTTAAAATGTCTTCTATTTTGATTTCTCCACGACTTGCACGCATCTTATTACCTCCTCTATATAAACAAATATATATTGGATAAATTAAACTTTTCATATTTCTACTTTTTTATAAAAAAGAGTAAAGGTCAATCATTTAAGATTGCCCATACTTCTTTATTTATTAGTAAAAAATACCATATCCGCAATATTTCTTTTTTTTCTTTTTTTCTTTCTATCTTCTTCTTGTTTAATATAATATAATCCATATTCAAAAGCAGAAAATTTATCTTTAGGAATTCCTCTACTAGATTGTTTTAAGATTATATTAACTCCTTCATTTTCTTCCACTAAATTTAACATTTGTTCTCTTAATATAGTTGTTAATGTAAAAGGCATCAAATAATCGGCTCTTTTATCATTATCCATATTTTGCCCTACTTTTGTAGACATTAATTTTACTTTTGCTTGTCCTTCATCTATTAAAAATTTAATTTTACCACTAAATAATTGAGTTTGAACATAACTATGAGCTTCAGTATTGATAGGAGTATTTGCTTTCATTAAGAAGATAGCGTCTTCTTCTACTCCTGGGCCTTTTATTTTCTTATATGGTTCAACAGCATCTTCAGCAGTGCCACCTTCAACGCCAAAAGGCATTAGTTCATCTCCAGATTCAGGATCAATTTGAGATTTAGTCATAAAATCAATTAAACCTGCTCCTAAACCATTGGCATCAATTACCGCAATTTTAGCTTTATATTTATAAAATAATTTTTTAATATTAATTGCTTGTTGTTCAAAATCTTCTGCTTCATAAGAAAATAAATTAACAAGAGTCTTAAGCGCAGCGCCTTGAACTTGCGGAGTTACTTTAAATACACAAACTTCGGTAGTACATTTAAAACGACCAACATCGACACCAAGCACATAATAAGCACTTTTGCTACTTCTTCCACTAAATTCATATTCAGGTTGTAATAAAACTCTATGTTTATCAAATTTTTCAGCAGAGAAGAAAGCATTTTCTGCATCTCCACTCCATTCAGACTCATATTCACGAGCAAATGAATTATCATTATATGTTCCGTCTAATTTAAGTTCTTCAATAAAAGATTTTTTAAGTAGCTTTTCCATTACTGGAACTCGCCATGTTCCACCTAAAACGACGGCTTCCGCAGGTTCGATAATTTGTTGAATAAGAATTTGAATTAATTTTTCATAAGCAAAACTATTTTTCCATCCTGCTGTTGTTACATAAATTTGAGATTTATTAACAGTTTCTTCTTCAACTCTACTACCATCTGAAAGTCTTCTATCAACGTTCATAGTTGGAATAATAACTTCATTTAGAAGAGTTTGATCAATCAAAATACACTCTTCCATTAAACCTCCTGTGGCACGTTTACCACGGGAACTTTGTTGCGCAGCAATAATATCTAATTTACTACCGTTTTTAAATTTATATTCAACCATATTTTTACTAGCTTTTGTTTGACCTCTTGTTCAATCTATTTCATTTTTTAAACCAGGAATTAATTTACAAAGTTCTTCTGCTTTTTCTCTTGCGATTCCCGCAGCTTGTTCTTTACCACCTGTTGTAACAAATAAATGTGCGCCAGGGAATAAAGTACATCTTAACATTAAAATTAAAACTGATAAAAATGATTTAGAATAAGCACGAGGGAAAGTTGCATAAGCATATCTATGGCGCATTACTGCTCTTAAAAATACTCTTTGATAAAAGAATAAATTAAAATTTTCAGGGTTACTTCCACATAAAAATTCAACAAAAATATCAGGATATTCTCTTCAAAAAGCAACATATTGTCTAATTATAGGAAGAACTTCTTTAATTCTTTCTTCAGATAATCCTACTTTTCTTGTTAAACTCTTATTTTTACTTAGTTCCATTAAATCTGATAATGCCATTATTCATCACCACTTTCAGATTCACTAAAAATATCCCCGTCCCTCTCTTTTTGAGATTCCATCTCTTCAAGGAAAGCCGCGTAATCTTCATCTTCCATCTCGATTACTCCATCTTGAGCGGTAGCCTCCGCCTCATTCATTTCCTTTTGAATTTGAATTTTCTTTAATGCATCTTCTATTTGTTGTCCAAAGCCTAAGTCTTGAGTAACTAATTTATGTAAATAATCATTCATATCTTTTAAAGTTGCATCAACCTTATCTTGTGGAATATCTGTTGCATATCTAGGAATAAAGCCTTCTCTTTCACACATAGCAACTAATTCACCAACTGAATCTACAAAATCATTTTTTTGCTCTTTATTTTGAGCAGCTGTAAACTTCGCAGATTTTCTTAATTGATCTGATACTCTTGATAATTTTTGATATCCATCTAAATCTCCAATATCAAGCGCTTGGTTCATTTTTAAATTAGTTTTACATATTAAAATTAAAGTATTAATAGTATCCGCATCTTGAATATCAAATGATTCAGTCATTTCATTATATATTCTTTCTAATTCAACCCATTCATTTGGTTTATATAAACGACCTCATTTCATAGCTAAATAAACTTTATCATCTTGAGTTAATTCTGCTCCTGTATCAATAAGCTCATCTTCAGATATAAAATCATTTTCATTCATTGCTTGAGTTGGCGCTTGCCCTGTTTGTCCGATTGGGTTCATAGCGCTTTGAGCAGCTGCTTCCGCATATTTTGTTGACGCAGTAAGCATAGTTTTATATTCAGCTTCTGAAATTTCACCTTTTTCAAATTTTTCTTTAGCCTCCGCTTCTCTAGCTTCAGCTTCTTTTGCATGCTCTTCCGCCTTTTTATTATATTCTTCTTGAAGAGCTTCTGTGTCTTCTCATCCATATTGTTTCCATTGTTTTAATTTCATTTTAGATAAGTATCTACCAAATACAGACGAACTTTTTAATTTACTTGGATCTTTTTCGTAAATTCTATCTCTTAATGTATTCCATTCCGCAGGTACATAAGGGACATCCATTTTCTTTAATAATCAAACATAGGTACTTTCATCAAAATTATCAATATGCATAGTTAAACAATCTTTGCACATTTCAGTTTTACTACCATCTTTATAGGTAAAGAAACTATCTTCGCTCATTCATTTATTACATTTTTCGCAATAATATTTTTCTTTTATATCGGTTGCCGCCATTTTATTCACCTACTTCTTCTTCTTTATTTTTTTTGTTTCGACAATCTTTACAAATACTATAAAAACCATCTTTAGATGTTTTATTTTTTGAAAAATAAATATTATGAGCTAATTTAACTTCTCCACAACGAGAGCATTTCTTTCATTTACCCTTCTCTTGATATGTATAGTACCAGTTCAAATATCTCTTAACCTCGTTCTCCGCAATAAGTTTAGGTATTTTATTGCGCCAAAGAGAACTAATATATTCTACAGAATGCTTAATTCCATAATCTAATTCTAATAAGAATTGGATTTCCGCATTACTCTTACCATCAATTTTATAAATTAGTAAATCATAATACAAAGGATATTTTTCCTTTAATGTATCGTCTACTAAATCATCAAGATCTTCCATCATGTAATAGCAATCACCATCAAATTTACCTCATGATTCTTCTTTTAGTGCACTGTAGTTGCACAAAAGTGCGGAGATGTGTTTAGGATCAAAGAATGAGACCAATCCGCGATTAACCGGCATCCCGCTTTCATCTATATAAATATCATCTGGAAATTCAGAGTGTGCAAAACTTCTTGCCGCACCAGATGTATAAATTGTTTGTTTTACATCATTTTTAATAGTGTATTGTTCTTGATACATTTCAATAAGCCATTTTTTTAATTTATATTTTCTTTTACCTGTTGCTCTTTTCTCTTGTTCTTTCATGACTTCTATCGCGTCTTTAAGATCTGCTAAAGCAGGGATTTCCGCGATATCTTTAGGACTAATTGAAATTTTAGGAGTTAATAATACATTTTTATCATTATCCATTGTAATATTGTATAAACCATCTTCTCCATTTTCAAATTTACTTACCAATCCTTGATATGAAGTTTCTCTTTTATTTATTGTTATCATTCTATTATCAGTTATAATTTCTTTTTTCTTTTTTTCGTTTTTATCCATCGCAAATATAATATAATTACTTAATATTTCAATGTAATTGTCAGTTAATTGACTAGGAGGAGTTTCCGCAATAATTTGTTCTACTAATTTTTTTCTTTCTTCTGCTGTTTTTAAACTATAGTCTAATTTTCTAATGTCCATTAGTAAAAACTCCTTTCTTTAATCACTTTTGACCTTATTTATACTTATATTGTAATCTAAAATTTTTCATTTGTCAATCTCGCTTAAAGCAATAGTAGTTGATTATTTAAATAAAATATATTATAATAACAATAGTAAGATAAGGGCGGGCGGAGCGATTCCCGTCTGGAGATGAAAGGAGCGGTTTCCGCATGAAATCTATAAAAGGAAGATTGTTTTGGTATAATAAGGTAAAACCTAATTTGAAATATATTGCTGTTTTGGCGGCAGGAATTTTGATTTCCGCATTAATTATCATTGGAAGCAAAATTTTTAGAAAACCTGCTTATTCTTATATTGATTTGAATGGAAATAGAGGAATAGGGAGTAAATGTGAAGAACAAAATGGAAGATTAATTTGTGAAGAATATTATGGTAATGGAGTATTAGAGGTAAAACAATTTGTAAGGATAAGATAGCTTTTTCGTGTTTCGTGGTGAAAGAGAGGTTGGAGATTTTTATGCCGAGGCAAAACCATTTTTCAAAAACGAAAAAAATTTTTTCCCAAAATAATACCCCACCCTAAAAAGGTACGTTCCGTAGCGGGGAAAAAGGAATTCCTTACTAGTCTGTTATGCAGGGTCGTGGAGAAGCGACACGACTCGAATTTTACATTTACTTTACACTTTAGAACTTCTCAATTTGACAACTGATCTTTACACTTTATTTACATTATCACAAAATTAAGCATAATCAATGCAAATAAAAAAAATAAAAAATTTTTTAAAAAAGTATTGACAATACAATACAAGTATGTTATAATTATAATGTAAGAAGGAAAGAGAGTTGATTAAGTTATGAAAAAATTATTCTTAGACATGGATGGAACATTAGCAAAGTTTAATAGTAAAAAAAATGCTTTAGAAAGATTTGATAAAGAAAAAGATTTCTTTACTAACTTAAAACCATTTGTTAATATTGATACAATAAATCAATTAGTTGAAAATAATATTGTTGAAATATTTATCATTTCAGCAAGTCCAAACGAACAAGCAGACATTGACAAGTTAAAATGGATAAATACTTATTTACCAAAGATAAAGAAACAAAATATTTGTTTTTGTAGAATTGGACAAAATAAAGCAAAAATTATCAAAGATAAACTAAACATTGAAATTGATAATAATTGTTATTTATTAGATGATTACACTAAAAATTTAATTGAATGGAATAATTGCAAAGGGGTAGGAATTAAAAGACTAACATCTCTTGCAGACAATTCAAGAAAGATTTGGAAAGGTTTATCAATTAAAAATCTTAATCAACTAACAACTTTATTTGAATAATAAAGTTGTTTTTAATTATGTAAAGTTTTACAAAATGTATTGCAAAATCAAACTTGAAATGGTATAATAATAATGTAAGATAAAGAAAGAAAGGTGTTGATTACAATGACAAACAAAACAAATAAGAAAGGAAATAAAAGACAATTTAAATATGAATTATTAGTATTAATAACATTATCATTATTTGATATTTATTGTATTATTTATCACATAACATTAAATGGATTTAATCTAACAAACATAATAAAAGAAATAATGATTTATTCATTAATAACATTTATGATTTATTACATAACAAAAGACATTAGAAAAAATCCAAAAGAATACAGTTTAAAAGAGTTATGTAAATAACTAAATACTATTCAAATGTAAAGTGTTTTAAATACACTTTACATTTTATTTACAAGATGCGAGCGGCTCGTGGTGGATGGTCACGAGCCGAGTTGTGCGTAATAAGGTACTCTTAGAACTTTACACTCTCTTGACGCTCGAGCGAGTGAGATTTTGTTTTTCCTAAAATGTAAAGTTGATAAAAAATTATTGATTTTATTTTATTTATTTGTTATAATAATAATGTAAGATAAAGAAGGAAAGTGAGTTGAAATTATGAAAGAGTTATTAGTAAAAATATTAGTGTTTGGGGTTTGTGTATTAGGGTTAATTGGTTGCGTTAAATTATTACAATGGCAAGACCAAAAAAATTATGAACACGCTATTGAAAAATGTGGTAGTGTTGATAATATTATTGAATACCATACACAAGAAGGAGATACCTTCTATCATTGCAAAGTTGAAATAAAAAAATAAAAAATATTTCAAAAAAGTATTGACAAAAACAGGGGGTTATGGTATAATTAAAATGTAAGAAGGAAAGGTGATTACATTATGAAATACTACATTTATTGTAAACAAAACAAACAAAAATATTATTATGAAGGATATT
>Ga0310696_10010744_pt1 | contig 10492 bp, 11 predicted proteins | sample AusTroGonzalo_MG_4_FD_203885 | JGI IMG/M metagenome (GOLD analysis project Ga0310696, IMG submission 203885) | Bovine rumen microbial communities from tropical cattle in Woodstock, Queensland, Australia - Gonzalo_02 (v2) (version 2) | ecosystem: Host-associated > Mammals > Digestive system >... | reverse complement strand
ACCCCCTGTGTTTCGGCCCCATAGACCGCAAAGGGGACCTCCCTCCGGGGATCAAGCATCCCCGCTACCTGGTCAACGGCGTCGTGTCCGGTATCAGGGACTACGGAAACCGTGTGGGGATCCCCACCATCACCGGCGGATTCTTCTTCGACGAGAAGTACACCGGCAACTGCCTTGTGAACGTGGCCTGCCTCGGCATCGTAAAGAGGGCCGATCTGGCCAAGAACTACGCCGGAGGCCCCGGAGAGGTCATGATCCTCATCGGAGGCCGCACCGGAAGGGACGGCATCCACGGGGTCAACTTCGCCTCCGCGGACCTCACCGCGACTTCTGAAGAGGACTCGAGGGGCGCCGTCCAGCTCGGGGACCCCATCACGAAGGAGCCCGTCATGCACGCATGCTTCGAGGTCAACGCCAGGCACCTGATCACCGGGATGAAGGACCTGGGAGGCGGCGGGCTGAGCTGCGTCATCGGGGAGATGGCGCTCGACGCCGGCTGCGGAGCGGATGTTGACCTGGAGAAGGTCCCGCTCAAGGAGCCCGGACTCGCCCCTTGGGAGATATGGGTGTCCGAATCCCAGGAGCGCATGATGTGCACATGCAAGCCCGAGAACGTGGAGAAGGTCCTGGAGATCTTCGACATGTGGGATGTGCTCGCGGTGCCCGTGGCGAGGACCACGGACCTCAAGCGCACCCGCCTGTTCTGGAACGGGGAGCCGATCTTCGACATGGACCTGGAGTTCCTCACCGGAGGGCCCGTCTACAACAGGCCGTACGAGATGCCCGTGCCCAGCAGCAAGGACAAGGAGAAGTTCCCCGAGCTGCCCTCGGACAAGGAGGTCATCCTGGCCCTGCTCTCCGACCTTAACATCGCTTCCAAGGAGTGGGCGATCAGGCAGTACGACCACGAGGTCCGCGCCGGCACCGCCATCCACCCCATGGTGGGCGAGATGAACATGACCGGCCCCGGGGACGCTTCCGTCCTCCTGCCCGTCACCGGCAGCAGGAGAGGCCTGGCGGCAGCGATAGGCTGCAACCCCTGGTTCACGGAGGCCGACCCCTACAAGGGAGGCATGTCATGCATCGACGAGACCTGCAGGAACCTGGTCGCGGTCGGCGCCAAGCCCAACGCGTTCACCGACTGCCTGAACTTCGGCAACCCGGAGAAGCCCGAGAGACTCGGGGAGTTCAGGGAGGCCGTCAGAGGGCTGGGCGAGATCGCCAGGGAGCTCAACATCCCCATACCGTCCGGTAACGTCAGCCTGTACAACGAGGCGCCCGGAGGGCACCACATACTGCCGACCCCGATGATCCTCGGATGCGGTATCGTCGAGGACATCACGAAGGCCGTCACCGCGGACTTCAAGAAGATCGGCAGCTGCATCTTCATAGTCGGAAGGACGAAGGACGAGATGGGGGCATCCCTGCTGTTCCGCAAGTTCGGCGGAGAGGAGGGAGCCGTCCCCGGAGTGGACATCCCCGCCCTCAAGAGGACCATGGACAAGCTGCTCAAGGCCATGGACGAGAGGATCGTCCTCAGCTGCCACGACTGCTCCGACGGAGGACTGGCCGTCGCCGTCGCCGAGATGTGCATCTCGGGCCAGATCGGTGCCGAGATCGACCTCTCCGCCATCGACCTGCCCCTTCAGAGGGCCCTGTATTCCGAGAGCAACACCCGTTGGATCGTGGAGGTCGACGGAATGGACGTCACCAGGTTCACCGAGATCATGGGCGATGACGCCTTCCTCCTTGGAATCACCAAGGGCGACAGCCTCCACATAAAGAACAACGGCACCAGGGTCGGCCTGGAGGAGATGAGGTCCGCGTGGAACGACCCCATTTGGAACATCATGGGAGGTGCTAAGCAATGAAGCCCGAGGATGTCAAGGTATGTGTCGTCAGGATCGAAGGCACGAACTGCGAGGACGAGATGGCGGAGGCGTTCAGGATCGTGGGCGCCCAGGCCGAGGAGGTCCACCTCAAGCAGCTGATCGGACAGGCGCCGGCGGACATGCGCAGGAGCCTGGAGGACTACGATGTGCTGGCCTTCCCCGGAGGGTTCTCCGCCGGGGACTACGTCCGCGCAGGTGCGATCTTCGCCGCCAGGATCAGATCCGCCATCGGATCCGACATCAAGAGGTTCGTGGAGCAGGAGAAGCCCGTCATCGGGGTGTGCAACGGATTCCAGATCCTCGTCGAGCTGGGGCTGCTCCCCGCCCTCGACGAGGTCATGTCGCCCACGCCCACGGCCGCCCTGTACACCAACGACTCCGGCAGGTTCGAGTGCCGCCCCTCCGTCCTGAGGAACGACAACCGCGGGAAGTGCCTGTTCACGTCCAAGGTCCCCGCCAAGGCCATGCTCACGATCCCATCGGCCCACGCCGAAGGGAAGCTGATGAGCAACGACCCCGACTTCGTCCAGAAGCTGGAGGACAACGACCAGGTCGTGTTCAGGTACGTCTGCCCCGACGGCTCCGATGCGGAATACCCGTGGAACCCCAACGGATCCCCCTCGGACATCGCGGGCATATGCAACCCCGCCGGGAACGTCATGGGCATGATGCCCCACCCCGAAAGGGTGATGACCAGGTTCACCCACCCCGACTGGACCCGCGGATACGACTCCGAGATTGGGGACGGAAGAGCGGTCTTCGAGTCCGTGATGGAATACCTGAAGAAAAGATGAGAAACACTGAGGGGGGCTCAGCCCCTCTCAGGAATTTACCTTGATGTCTATCTTGTCGCCATCGTTGAGGCTCAGCGTCCTCCTAAGGTGGTACGGGCAGATGATCTCCAGAGTGTCCACGTAATGAGACCTCTCCGGGACCACTATCGCGCAGTCCATGTTGTGGACCTTCGCCCTGTATGCGATCACGTTCCCAAAGCTGCGTCCGTTATCCGAGAACCCGTTGATGTTGATGCCCGCGGACTTGCCGATGAAATCGAGCTTCCCGATGTCCTCGTCCTCCACCTTGACGTTGAGGGTGCCCTCGAATGGGGTGAAACCCAATTTGGACACGAACTGGACCATATAACCGTTCTGGCAGATGTAGTATCCGCCCTCGCCCATCCCCGACTGCACGGTCCCGTGTATGGTCATATGGTCTGTGGTCTCGAATATGACACGATACTCGTTGTATTCCTTTTTCAGTTCATCGATCCCCTTTTGGGTGATCCTTATGCGCTGCCTTCTGGCACCCAGATCACGGATGATCAGCTTCTCGTCCAATAGCTCCAGTATTCTCTTAGAGGCGGACTGTTGACTCATATCCAACGAATCCCCCAGCTCCCGGGAGGAGATCGCCACATAGTCGTCAATAGCACCCATAAGAGCGAGTTTTCTGAGTGCCGCTGAAAACTTCTCGTCCATACTTATGCTACCGTTACTCTTAAATTTAAACTTAATGAAGAATACTTATATTAGAGATTTTGAACATTTCAAAAATGTTGGATAGGTTAACACCAATTAACTAATTTGAGAAGAAGCGCTGACGCTGCAGCATAATAGATATAAATAACAAGAAAAGGGAGGGGATGCCCCTCCGTTGGTTTTCAAGCCTTCCTGTTGACGTCGACCCAAGAGGTGACGGCGGGACAGGCGGCGCAGAGGAGCGCGACGATTCCGAGAATCACAAGGACGATGCCCTGCCAGATCTCGACGGCGCCATACATCGCCGCGATGAGCGAGAATGCGATGGCGAGCGCGGAGAGGATGGGCATGGTGGAACCCTGCACCGGGCTGTATTTCATGAAGGTTCCAGCAACCGCGAAGAACGACACGGCGACGAGCATGTCGAGGCCCATGACGTAGACTGCGTCGAGAGTCCCGTCCCACGATGTGGCCAGAAGGATCATCGTGAAGAGAGCTCCGGCGAAGCCTGCAGCGGCTCCTACAACCATTTTCTGAGGCATAGAACCCATATTACCGACCCTTATACTCTGTTGCCTTTCTTAATCCTTACTGGCGACGATAGACGCGCCGGCGGCGGCCATCCAGACGATCAGGCACACGGCGCCTGCGCTCTCGAGACCGGCAAGGCCTCCGACGGCGTAGGCACCGATCGTAACGACCACGAGCATGCCTCCGATGGCGGCGAAGAGGTTCCTTCCCTTCCTGAAGTCGCCGATAGCGTTGACAACGGCGGCGAGGCCCATCATGAACACGAACATGTAGACGAAGAACATGTGGAGATCGTAGGAGTCCTTGGTGTAGATCGCAGCGAGGACAAGGAACGCTCCGGCCAGGACCAGGAGGATTCCGGCAGAGATGTCGTGCCCGTAGCGTATGGCGATTTTGCCGGCACCGAACACAGCGATGAGGATTCCGAACAGCATACAACCGTAGTTGAATATGTTCGCAGCGTTGCAGACGTCGGAGATACCGAGGTCGGACAGCTCGTCCACCCCGAAACTCCAGCTTCCGTCGGCAAAGACCGCGACCATCCAAACGACGGCGAACATGAAAGCCGCGAAGATTCCGACCATCGCGATCGGTGCGCGGCTGCCTTTTCCGTTAGACATGTGCACGAGTAGGACGTACTCCTTATTAACAGATGTTCCCGTCTGGGGTACTGGAAGGAGCGCAAATCAATGAAGAACATATTCTTCGTCGGTACCGCAGGCAGCGGGAAGAGCACCCTAGTCGGTGCCTACAAGCAGTGGCTCGAGGACTCGGGCGTCGACGCGATCGTGGTGAACATGGACCCCGGAGCCGAGACCCTGCCGTACGAGCCCGACATCGACATCAGGGAATGGATCAACCTGTCGGAGGTCATGGAGGAGTACTCCCTCGGGCCGAATGGAGCGCAGATCGTGGCCGCAGACCTTATGGCCGTCAACATGCGCAAGCTCACCGACGTCCTCTCCACCTACGTCACGGACTACGTGCTCATAGACACCCCCGGACAGCTGGAGCTGTTCGCGTTCAGGGAGTCCTCCAACGTCACCGTGAAGGCGTTCGGGAAGGAGGATTCCATGCTCGCATACCTCTCGGACCCGTCCCTCTGCAGGTCCCCCAACGGATTCATATCCGCCATGACCCTGGGCGCCCTGGTGCAGTTCAGGCTCCAGCTGCCCATGATCAACCTGCTGTCGAAATGCGACACCCTGTCCGAGGAGGACCAGCAGAGGATGCTGGACTGGTATTCGGAATCGGACGCTCTGTACGGGGACCTCCTCGACAGCGACTCGGACCCTCAGTCCGTGGTCGGCATAGAGCTCTTCAAGGCCATGGAGAACATGGGGGTGTTCGGCGGCATCAGGGCGGTGTCCGCAGAGGACTGGATCGGCATGGAGGACATCTACGCCGCATCCCAGCTCACGTTCTTCGGCGGAGAGGACAACGAGAGGGAATGAGCCCGAAAACTCAGAAAAACTTCTGAAACGATAAAAAAAGACCCATCTGGGGCCTCCCGGCCCCGGATGGGATCAGATGAACATTGTTGCGGGTGCAGGGGTCGACTTGTTGCGGCCGGCCTCCTGGACCTTCCTGTTGGCCTGGACGAAATCGTCCATGGTGACGGTGTCGCGGTTGTCGCGAATGGCGAGCATACCCGCCTCCGTGCACACGCTCTTGATGATGGCTCCGGAGGATCCCTCGGTCATGGCGGCCAGCTTGGCTGCGGTGACCTCGCCGTCGATGCTCATATGAGCCAGGTGTATCGAGAAGATCTGCTCGCGACCATCCTTGTCGGGCAGACCGACCTCGATGATCCTGTCGAATCTCCCGGGCCTCAGCAGGGCATCGTCCAGGATGTCGGGCCTGTTAGTGGCCCCTATGATCTTGACGTCGCTCATGGGCGTGAATCCGTCGAGCTCCGAGAGCAGCTGCATGAGCGTCCTCTGGACCTCCCTGTCTCCCGACGTGGTCACATCGAGCCTCTTGGCTCCGACCGAATCCAGCTCATCGATGAATATGATGCTGGGGGCCTTCTCCTTGGCAAGCTGGAACAGCTCGCGGACAAGCCTTGCGCCCTCTCCGATGTACTTCTGGACGAGTTCGGATCCCACCATCCTGATGAAGGTGGCGTTGGTGGCGTTGGCCACGGCCTTGGCCATGAGGGTCTTTCCGGTCCCCGGGGGACCGACCAGGAGAACTCCCTTGGGGGGCTCGATTCCGACCTTTGCGTAGAGCTCGGGCCTCAGCAGCGGGTCCTCCACGGCCTCGCGCAGCTCCAGCATCTGGTCCTTCAGACCTCCGATGTCGCTGTAGGTGATGGCGGGCTTGTCGAGGATCTCGGCTCCGGAGACCACGGGGTCGACCGGTGCGGGAAGGACGTCCATGATGGACAGCGTCTGCTTGTTGAGGGACACCCTTGCACCGGGTATGAGGTCTTCATTGGCTACGTACTCGGACACGGAGACGAGGAAATCCGGTCCGGTGGAGCTTTTGACGACTACGCGGTTGTTCGGGAGTACATCCCTGACCGAGGCTATGATCAGCGGGGGGCTCCTGAGCCTCTCCAGCTCGTTTCTCAACCTCGTAACATCCTTCTTGAGCCTGAACATCTCGCCTTCGGAGTACTTCTTCTCGACCTCTGCGTTCTGAAGGTCCTCCATCAACTTGACGTTCCGTTCCTCAAGGCTAACTATCTTCGCCTTAAGCTCAGAAACTTCCTCGTCAAACGCATCTGCGCCCATACCTTCTTGATAACCCTTTTTTTATAATAACATGGCGGTTAAATTTACAGTCCCGTGGACGCGAATTGAGGCGTCCAGTGTTGAGTTTTTATACATCCAGTCCGTAAGGAGACCCATGTTGTGCGAGATGTGCGGTAGGGATGTTCCGAGCACCAAGACAGTCATCGTCGAGGGGTCCAGGCTGAACGTCTGTCCCGGATGTGCCAGATTCGGAGAGGATTATAAGGCGTCCTCGTCGGGCGCCCCCGTCACCCAGACCGTCATCGAGGAAAGGCTCCAGAAGCGCGAGAAGAGGCTCAAGTCCAAGGACATCTACGCCGGGACATCCTCCGTCGAGATCGTGGACGACTACGGAAGGGTCATCCGCGAGGCGCGCACCGCGAAGGGCCTGGAGCAGAAGGAGTTCGCAGAGCTCATCCAGGAGAAGCAGGGGACGATCGCCAAGATCGAGTCCAACAGTCTGGTCCCGAACGACAAGATCGTCAAGAAGATCGAGAAGGCCCTCGGCATCAAGCTGACCGAGACCGTCCAGTCCGGAGTGAAGGTCGGAGGCAGCAACCCCAACGACAGGATGACCCTGGGCAACTTCATCAGAAAGGAATGATCAAAGGGATCTGTAGAGCTCGTCCGCGTAGGGCCCGATGTCCACGCCGCGGTCCCTGACGACTATGAGCGCGGATGCGGCCATGTCTATGTTCAGCTCGCGGGTTATCCTGTTGCAGGCCTGCGTGAATTCCTTGCGCTCCATCCCGGACTCTATAGCCTTGTCCAAGAGGATGTGGAACATGTCCTTCGGAGCCTCCTTCGGCTTGGATCCGACCTCCAGGATGTCCGCCGGAGGGCGGTACGCCAAAGGGACATCAACGGAGCTGAGGTCAGCGGCCGGGCGCACGTACCCGTCGCGCTGCTCCAGCACGCCTTCCTTGACAAGCATCGCAAGGAGGCGCTTGGCGTCCGAGGGGGCCATCCACTTGAGCTCGAGCGAGACGCCCATGACGAAGCCTTCGCTGGTCGTCACATCCTTGCCCGTCGCGCGGAAGAAGGCCGCGGCGCATTCCCTCAGACAGTCGCTCATGGTTGACGGCATCCCCGATACGATAGAAAAAGGCTATGGTGGCGGAAGTTAACGCCGTGTAATCTCGCGCGCGCGTTTGTTGAGGTTTTAACTAACAGATAAAATAAGGTAGGGTGGCAAATCTTTATAAACAACCTCCGAATTGGACAGGCCATCGGTATGGTGGCTCACATGAAGTACACTAGATTTGAGAAAGCGAGGATCATCGGCGCTAGGGCCCTCCAGATCTCCTACGGTGCCCCTGTCCTGACGGACTACCCCGAGGACATGCTCGATCCCATCGACATCGCCATGCTGGAGTATGACAAGGATCTCATCCCAATCACTGTCGTCAGAAACTAAAGAGGTAATTTCAATGTCCGAAGAAGAGTTTGAAACAACCGTGAACGCAGACCTCCTCGTCGAGGAGGACACCTACCTGACCTCCGGTGTCCATATCGGAACCCAGCAGAAATCCGCCGACATGAAGGAGTTCATCTACAAGGTCAGGCAGGACGGACTGTACGTCCTCGATGTCAAGAAGACCGACGAGAGGATCAGGGCTGCCGCAGCTTTCCTTTCCCGCTACGACCCCAAGAGGATCCTCGTCGTCTCCGCCAGGCAGTACGGTCAGAAGCCCGCCAGGGAGTTCTCCAAGGTCATCGGAGCACCCGCCTTCGCCGGACGTTTCGTCCCCGGTACCCTGACCAACCCCGCCAACCCCATGTTCATCGAGCCCGAGATCCTCGTCGTCACCGACCCCTCGGCCGACAAGCAGGCCCTGAACGAGGCCCTCAACCTCGGAATCCCCATCGTCGCCATGTGCGATGCCAACAACGAGACCCGCAACGTCGACCTCGTCATCCCCACCAACAACAAGGGAAGGCGCGCTCTGGCCTGCGTCTACTGGCTCCTCGCCAGGGAGGTTCTCGTCGCAAGGGGAGACCTCAAGGACCCCGCAGACTTCAACCTGCAGATCGAGGACTTCGAAGCGAAGCTCATCTGAGATCCACAGAATCATATAAACCCCACCAAACACCTTTCCCCTCTCATGCGTCCGCCGGCTGTCGCAGGTCGTTTCTATCCGCGTGAGAGGGAAGAGCTCATCGATTGCGTCGAATGGTGCTTCTCCCACCCTCTGGGCCCCTCCGCATGCGCCTACAGGGATTCTGACAGGGGGATCAAAGCAATCATGGTCCCCCACGCAGGATACGTCTGCTCTGGGATGACCGCCGCCAGGGCGTACGAGGCCCTGAAGCGGAGCGGCCACCATGACGTCTACGTCGTCATAGGCCCGGACCATTACGGCAAGGTGAGGGACGTCGCCATGTGCTCCGAGGACTTCCTGACGCCCCTCGGGGTCTGCCGGACCGACAAGGAGCTGGTGGAATCGCTCAGAGGGGTGGTCCCGGACATCCCGCGCGCCCACAGCCCGGAGCATTCTGTGGAGGTGCAGGTCCCGTTCATACAGACGGTGGACCCGGAAGCCTCGATACTGCCCATCATCATGGGCCGTCAGGACCCCGATATGGCCGAAGCCCTGTCATCGGTCCTGACGGACGCCTGCGAAGGCAGGGACGCCGTCATCGTGGCCTCCACGGACATGTCGCACTACGTCCCCAAGACGAAGGCCGAGAGGGACGATTTGGATGTCCTGGACAGGATATCCGAGATGGACACCGAAGGCATGTACAGGACCGTCCTCGGCCGCAGGATTACCATGTGCGGCTACGGGCCCACCGCGGTGGCGATGATGATGTCCTCCGAATGCGAGGTCCTGGGCCACACGGACTCCTACGACTCCCTCGGATTGGACAGGGATGCGGTCGTGGGGTACGGCTGCGCCTTATTCAGATGAGAATCGATCAAAAATGGGGGCATGAGGCCCCCGTAAGCGGTTTCAGATGAGCTTGAGGTATCTCAGGTTGGGCTCGTAGATCAGGCCGTTGTCCATCAGGGAGTTGGTGATCTCCTCGAGGTCCACGCTCCCGATGCCCTCATCCTCGGCACGCCTCTCCAGAACGTCCCTGGGGGCTCCTTTGCCGTCGACATCCAGCTCTCCGATGAGGCGGAGGATCAGGTCCTCCATCTCGGCCTGGTTGCCGCTGCTCTGCGAGGAGGATCCCCCTTCGATGTCTATCTCGTCGGGGCCGTCCGCGACGCCCTCGGGGAACCCGAAGTCGATGTTCCTGTCCGGGAGCAGGAGCCTGCATGCGGACTGGATGACCTTGAGGTACATGGCGGAGTCGGGCATGGAATCGTAGCTGTCGAGGGCGTACAGCAGGCCGTCGGCCTCGGCGGCGGACATGCCCTTGGCCATGAGGTCGTCCATCGACGCATCGGCCATGCTCAGCGCGATCTTGGTGTTCTTCAGCCTCCTCCAGGTGGACTTGGCCGTCTCCAGCATCCACTCGGCACGGACGGACTCGTCGATCTCGACGATGTGCTCCGGCCTCACGGAAACGAAGATCCTGCCGTCGTCGGTGGTGTAGGTCCTGACCCTTCCCACGGCTGCGACGAAGCACGGGGCCTCCAGATCTGCCATGGCGGCGGATGCCTCGGGCTGGTAGCGGCCGACGTTGACGTAGTAGTTGCCCCCCAGGCCGTCCTCGATCCTGGACTTCCACATGGGCTCGTCGGGGCTGCCCACGTTCTCCTTCTCGGTGAGCACACCGGCGATCAGGACCCTGTTCATCTTGGCCCCGAGGCGGGACACCAGATAGGACGGCGCCTTCTCCTCCTCGGCCTTTATCTCAGCGGTGGACGTGTTCAGCTCGATGGCCGACACCCTCCATGCGG
>Ga0310696_10010742_pt1 | contig 10495 bp, 4 predicted proteins | sample AusTroGonzalo_MG_4_FD_203885 | JGI IMG/M metagenome (GOLD analysis project Ga0310696, IMG submission 203885) | Bovine rumen microbial communities from tropical cattle in Woodstock, Queensland, Australia - Gonzalo_02 (v2) (version 2) | ecosystem: Host-associated > Mammals > Digestive system >... | reverse complement strand
AGGCTGGATCAACACCGTCCTCAGCTGGACTCTCGCGGCGATGACGGTTGTCGCCGGTTTCGCGGGAGACAGGTTTTCGCGCAAATGGCTCATAACCGGTTCGCTCATTTTCTGGTCGCTCATGACTGTGCTAATGGGCTTTGTCGGCGAATTCAGCCTGTTCGGCCTGACGATACCGGCGTTCGTTTCCGTAATGTTTCTGCGATCCATCGCGACCGGCGGCGGAGAGAGCTTCTACGGTCCGAGCTCGATGGCGCTCATTGCGGCGCACCATAGGGAAACGCGGTCCGTGGCCTTTTCGATCCACCAGGCCGCGCTATACGTGGGCCTCATGACGTCGGGCGTCATCGTCGCCTGGGCTCTAGGCATGCTCGGGTCTTGGCGGAACGTATTCATCGTTTTCGGCGGCGCGGGGTTCGCCCTTGGCGTCATCTTCATCTGGGCGTTGAAAGACGGCTCGCGCAGGGACAGTGTCTCGCGCAGTGACGCAGAGACGCAGGGCGGCAGTGGCAATCTCCGCGCCTCCGCGCCTCTGCGCGAAAATTCATATCTCGCGTCGGGGCTTCGCGCCTTTTTCTGCAACCCCTCGGCACTGTGCGCCACGGCAGGTTTCGTCGCCATTGTGTTCGTCAACAACGCGTACCTGTTCTGGGCGCCGAAGTTCATGGCGCAGAAGTTCGGATGCGACGTCGGCACTGCCGGTGCGCAGACCATGCTTTGGCACCACCTCTTCGCGTTCGCGTCCATCATGGTCGGCGGCATCGTGACGGACCGCTGCGTCAGGCGCTGGCCGCGCTTCCGCCTTGGGCTGCAGATCGCGGCGCTGGTTCTTGGCGCGCCGTGCCTCGTTTTCGTTGGCTTCAGCTCGTCCGTAGCCGCGACAGTCGCCATGACGGCGCTCTACGGGGTGTTCCGCGGCGCGTTCGAGGTCAACACCCACGCGTCCCTGTTCGACGTCGTCCCGCCGGAGCACCGTTCGACGGCGGTCGGCTGCATGGTGATGGGCGCGTTCTTCTTCGGCGGGCTTTCTGGCGTCGCGATGGGCAGGCTTTCGGAAGCCTACGGCGTGCGCGGCTTCGAGGTCGGCTTTGCCGTCCTCGGCGTGACCTATCTTCTCGCGGCGTGCGTGATGGCGATTTCGTTCTTCTTCACATTCCGCCGCGACCGCATCGTGGAGTGACAGTCTGGGAAGGGTAAAGCATTTTGCGCCAAGTAAAGCTCAGCAAAACAAGAAAGGAGAAGGCTATGTCAATAGAAAAGCGCTCAAGGGAACAGCCGTATGTGGCTACGCCGAGGCGAGGGTCTCTACTCTACAGTTCTACAGTCAGATTCCGGTTGCTTTTGCCGCTCACCATTGCGGCTATTGGATTAACATCCTTTGCCGAAACGCGCACGTGGACCGGCGGCGGCGACGGCGTTAACTGGAGCGACGGCGCAAACTGGGGCGGAACTGCGCCAAGCGCGGGCGCCACCCTCGTCATCTCGAATACCGTAAGCGGGACGACACTCAACCTCACAAACGATCTCGGAAGCGCAGAGACTCCGATTTCGATTGGCGGCATTGTCCTCGGCGGTGCCGGTGCAATTCGTATTTCGGGCAATCCTGTCTCGCCTTCTACCGCGCATGCTGGCACATTTATCCTGACGGCTTGCGGTGGCGAGGGTGCGATAACGGACTTTGACATTCTGTTTCCCAACCACACTTCGGACCGGCTGGTCTATTTTAAAACGGAGGATCCCACATGGTGGACGCATAATGGACGCATCGTTGCAGACGGAAAGACAAGGATCTTTCTGCAAGTCTTGGGCTCAAGTGCCGAACACGGTCAAAACTTCTACGGAGATATTTCCGTTGCCAACGCCGAAGGAAGCGTCGATGTTTTTGGAGCGGCAGCAAATTCGAGAGTCCATTTTTATGGTAAAGTGTCTGTCACGAGATTTAACGGTAAATTTTTAACAAACGCAACCGGTACATCATACGGAGCCCAGACGATAGGCATTACGACATTCTACAATCCTTCAAACGAGTTTACAGCGATTTGTGCTGCCTATTTAAACAACATTAAAGCAGGAGCAGCGGAGGTTTTCGGGTCTGGCGCAGAACTCGTTGGAGGGTGGACAATGGGCGGTTCCAATTTCGATATCGGGACATACGACCAGACGGTCAGTAAGATTTCAGTTACCGGTTCTGTCGCAGCCATAGCTGGACGCTCTATAACTGGCAATGGCTCTACGTTGACAATCAAGGCGACGGAGAGTTTCTCCTGCGATTACAAATACGATGGTTCGATGAATGTCGTCTGGGATCCGGTCGGAGAATACACCTATACGGGCGGGGCGCGAACACATGCGACATCTGGTAAAATCACCGTGAAGCGCGGGACGATGGCGTTCCAGGGCGCGACGACTTTTTCAAATCTCTCGGAGATCGAAATCGCGGCTGGGGCGAAGTTCTCGCTCGCGGAGACGACAACGGCTGCACCGCTTCCGTCAGTCAAGACCATCTGGCTTGAAAACGGCACGACGTGCAAATTTGCACTGCCAGAGAATAGTTCGGTTGCCAATGTCGTTGTGTTCGCTGGCGGCGTTCCGCTTGCCGCCGGAACTTACACCGGCGCGGGCGGCACGGCGGATCATGTCGTCGGCTGGATTGAGGGCAAGGGTGTTGTTACGGTAGTTGCACCGACGGAGCGCTATTTCACTGGTGCTAACAGCAGCCGCTGGTCGGATCCAGAGAACTGGAGCAAGGGGTCGCTTCCTGCGAACGATGTAGAGACCATCATCGCGGGGCTCAACGTGACTGTGCCTTCCGGTGAAGATGTCATCTACGATCTCGCCTCCTTTCCGAATGCGGCAAACGTGACGACGCCTACATTCACAGTGCGGCGTGGCGGCGGTGTGACGGTTTCGGGCGGCAGTCTCGTCATCACGAACATCTGCGGCAAGGCGCGTATCGGCGGTGACGATGCGTCTGTCACGTCTCGCCTTGAGGTGACGAGCGGATTTCTCGGGATGTATCTGACGGGCAACACGGACAAAGACTATTCTTCAAGCTTCGCAATCGGTCAAAACGGTGTCTTGTCAATGACGAATGGGTATGCAGAATACTACTTCAGGCATCGTATCAACAGCGGTCTGGAGTGGATGTTCCATCTTGTGGACGGTGGCACTCTTGATCTTTCCGGCGGAGCGGAATTCGTTACGTGGATGTCGGGTCACGCACCTGTGTTCGGAACGGGAATGGTGGATGTGCGGGGCGATGCAATACTGCATTTGAAGACTGTCTCAGGTAGTACGCCTTCATCCTATTGGTCGCCGTTCGCCGCAAACGAGTCGTTGGAAGTCAATCTCTCGGAAAACGCCAAGATACTGTCAACTTGTCCGAACAACTATATCGGTGGAGTTTATGCCGGGACCAAGACGTTCGTCAGGGCTTCTGGCAATGCAGTCGTTGCACTCGGTCCGACGGCGGTTGTTGGTCGAGGCTATGAGACCGCATATGTCAATAATTCCGGTGCATACAGCGAACTTGATATTTCTGGCAATGCCGTTGTCTCCAATACCTACTACAGCATCGCCGTCGGTGCCAACGGCAGTGCTGCAGCCGTGGCGAACGGCAAGATCAAGATGTCTGGCGGCACGTTGCTTATGCGGTCTGCAAGTCCGTCAGGCAATGACTTGAATGGACTTCGCATCGGATATGATTCAAGTCGTGTCGGCTTTACTGATTTCTACAACAGGGGATCAGTTGAACTTTCGGGCGGTATCGTGAGCAACAATACGACAACGGCGACTGCACTTGTCGCGGGCTATGGTAACTCTTACGGGGAATTGATTCAGAGCGGAGGAACGTTCTTACAGGGCACCGCCGTAGCACGAATCGGATGGTTTGGCGGCACCGGGCTCTATCGCTTCACGGGCGGGACGGCCGACTTCTCGCAGTGCGACTTCATTGTGGGTGCGGATAGCGGCAAGGGAACTCTTGAAATCGGTGCGGGTTCGGGAACGTTCACATCAAAGAAACTGAATCTCGCTGGTTCTGACGCGACGCTGAAGTTCAAGCTCGGCGCGGACGGGTCGCTCGCGACGCTCAACGTGACGGGAACGTTCACTGTCGCATCCGGCGCGAAGCTCGTCGTGGATACCTCGGACTACACAGGCAATGAACCCGTCACGCTTATGACGTTTGCCGGAAAGGACGGAGATTTTGCGGACGAGGACATTTCTGTCATTGAGGCTGGGGAGCCGACATATTGCATAAAGCAGTCGGGTGGGAAACTTGCACTTTGTGCGAAGAGCAAAGGTTTCATGTTGATTATCAGGTAGAATCTGAATGAAAGACAGATATGAGGACGATGTGTCTTCTCCCTGTGATAGCGCTATTTGCGCTTGCCTTGCAAGGAGCGGAATGTGTTGCGTTCCCGACACTTCCGCCGCCGGGCATCGTTGACGGCGATCTCGCAGACCCGTGCTGGGCAAAGGCGTTCAAGACGCCCGCGTTCACGGCGGCGAAGTCGGGCGAAAAACTCACCGAGGCAACATACGCCTATGCTTTTTGTGATGAATCGGCTCTGTATGTTGCCTATCGCTGCGAGTTCGCCGATCTGGCTGCGCGAGAAAAAGTGGTCGCCGATTCGAAGAACGCCTTCAGTGGCGACTGCGTTGAGACCTTCATTGACGCAGGGGACACCGGCGCGTATGCGCATTTCGCGGTCAATGTCGGCGGGAGCGTCAGCAAACTTGGCTTCTGCGGCGACGTGAAGGCGGCGGTTCAGCTTCACGAGAAGGCCTGGACGGTGGAAATCGAGATTCCGTATTCGTCGCTGAAACTTTCGGGGCAGAACTTCTCGAAGAACTGGCGTATGAACTTCTGTCGCGGCAACTACGGAATCAAGGAAACTTCCTCCTGGGCGAAGCTCAACGACGGAACTTTCCACGACGCATCGGCCTTCAACGTCGTCACGGGCATCCCCGCCGATCTTGCCCAGATTGCGAAGGAGCAGGCGCTTGCCGCGCGAAAGGACTTCGATGTTCGGCTTGATCGCGTCATCTATGCTGGAACCGCTGAAGCAAAGGCAACACTTGACATGGTAAGTGAGAAGTCGCTTGTGGGATATGCCGTTCGGGTGCGGATCGTTGGTCAGGATGGCGCGGCACTCGTCGAGCGAACGGTGAAACCAGTCTATTTTCACAACGAGGCAACGCTTCCCATCGGCGAACTCCCAGACGGACGCTATTCGTGCGAGGTTGTGCTTGTGCGCCCTGACGGCACGGTCGAGAAATCGCGGAGCGAGGATTTCTGGAAGGTTCCACCGCCAAAGGACGACCCCGCTCGCGCCCAAGTGGAGATTCGCGGCCAGAACATCTACGTCAACGGCCGGTTCTTCTTCCCCGTCATTACGTGGAAATGCTCGGCGACCGGCGACTTCAAGACGCGCGAGGAGTGGGAGTCCGTCAATGACGCATTTTATGCCGACATGGCGGCACACGGCATCAACGCGCTGATTGACACTGCGGTTGAGACGTCCGACCTCCCTCCCGAATGGTTCGAGAAAGTCCCGAGGTCCATGGCGGCGTGGCATCGGAAACAATACGAGATTCACCGCCGACTCGGCGTTGGGCTCGCCGACTTCGCGCAGCTGGCCGCCAAGCATGGAATCTACATTATCCATCTGTCACGATTCCTCCGCAAGAAAAATCTCCAAACTTCTTTTGCGCGGCAATGCTTCGTTGAAGAGATGCTCAAATACCGCGACATCCCGAACATCCTCTGCTGGCATACATCTGACGAATCTGACGGCGAAATCGACGAGAATCTTCTTCGCAACCGGCTTTACCACGAAATCGACCCACGCCGCCTGACATGGCTTAACATCATCAACGCCGTTTCGGCGAACAAAGATGCGGCGGACATTCTTGCGACAGACCCCTATCCTATTCCGAACGGCTCGGTTAATGCCGTCGCGGTTCATGCCGACCGGTTGAAGAAGAACACCGAGGGACGCCCCCTCGTGGCAAGCTGGCTGTGGCTTCAGAATTTCGGAGGTGAGCTAAGCTGGACGCGTCCGCCGACGCCAGATGAGGTCCAGGCGATGGCACTGCTCGCCCTGAACCACGGGATGAGCGGAATCGCGTATTTCAACTGGACGGAGCCGAAACTCAGGAATGGCGTCCGCCAGAATCCAGAGTCCTGGTCGATGCTGAAGGATTTCAACGCCTACCTCCAGAAATGGGCGGAGCCGATGCTGACTGGGAAGCGGCTCTTTCTTGGGAAGCGCGGCGACGAGGATGTGCTTGAGTTCGAGTTCGGCGGGAAGAAATACCGTTCGTCGGTGAACATCGTCACCTTCGCCCACAAGATCGAGGAGATCAAGTGAACTTCGCGGCGATAGTTCTTGCGGCGGTGACGCTCTCCGTCGAGACCGATCCGCCGCTCCCCGCGCCAAATTTGTTGCCGGAGCACATCAGCAATTTCACGACAAACATTGTCTTCTCGAAGGAGAAGAAATCCGTTTACAAAATTGTCGGAAAGCAGCTCGTCAAGCCGGGACGGACCTACGTCCTCGCATGCGAAATCAAGCCGTCTGCCGATGTCTCTGTCAGTAGGACTGCGCGAGCCGGGCTGGGATGCGTGCTGACCTACTGGTCGCAGGACTGGAAGCAGGCTGTGGGCATGAATGCCAGAGGCGATGGCGACGAGGCGTGGCGCAGAGTCGTTTCCGAGAAGGTGACTATTCCCGAGTGGGTGCATCATGGGCAATTGCATGCCGGACTTGCCTATACCGACGGCAGCGGGGAGGTGCGGAACATCGGGCTCTATGAGGCCGATTGCGAAATTGGCATCGAGGCGAAGTCGGATTGCGGCATTGCGCAGGTGAAGGTCGTGGACGGCGACCTTGAGACCGTTTTCGACACCGGCGTGCTCCCTGACGCCCCCGCCGCGTGGACGGGCCGCGTCATGGCCGATCCCGCCCGCCAATACGCCGTTTACGCCATCGACACAAAAGGCAATGTCGCCGTCAGTCGAACAGATAAATGTGAAACTATAAAAGAGGAAATCAAATGAAAACCAAGAACATGTTGCTGTGCGCCGCAACTAAGGAGTAGTTAAATCATGAAAAAAATATTCGTAATAATCGTTGCGTTGTCATGCTGCGTATTGGGCGCAGCGCCGTTCAAGGACGGCGACAGGGTCGTCTTCTTTGGCGATTCCATTACTCATGGCGGTTTCTACGGCGAGTACGTGAACCTCTTCTACGCAACGCGCTATCCGGAGCGGAACATCTGGTTCTCAAACTCCGGCTGGTCGGGTGCCGCTGCAGAGCAGGGGCTTTGGAGCGTCGAGGACGATATCGTTGCGAAAAAGCCGACCGTCGTCACGGTCATGTTCGGCATGAACGACATAAGATACCATTTGTGGCCGCGTACCGGCGATACGGCAGAATTGGCCTCCAAGCGCGAAGAGGCAATGCGCACCTACGATGAGCGGATGGACGAGCTTGTCCGCCGCGTCCGGTCGGAGGCTGGAAATCCCGAAATCATCTACTTCACGCCGTCGCCCTACGACCAGACTTGCCTTGTGGACGGCAAGCCGTCGGATCTCGTCTGCAACGACGGGCTCGCGATTCTCGCAGAGCATGTTCGTGGGTGGGCGAAGCGCGATGACGCCGTCTGCGTCGATCTCCAGCGGACGATGCTGGAAGCCAATTCGGCGTATCAGGCCGTCGATCCGTCCGCGAGCGTCATCAGCATTGCCGACCGCGTCCATCCCGGTCCGCTGGGGCATACCATCATGCTCTATGAAATCCTGAAAGCGCAAGGCGCGGAGGGTGTTGTCGACGAAATCGAGCGCGACGCCGGCGGTGCGGACTCGATGGCGTTTTCGTGCAAGGAGAAATCTTTACCGTTTCCGCTGACGGATAAAATGCGGGATGCATTGTGCCTCGTTCCGTTCGAGAATGACTTCAACCGTGAAATCCTGCGCATCAAAAACCTGAAGGAAGGCCGATATGCGGTCAAGATCGACGGCGCGGAAGTTGGCACGTGGACGGCGACGGAACTTGCCGAAGGGGTGAATCTTGCGCTCAACGACAAAACGCCGCAGTATCGCCAAGCAGAGAAGGCGGCGGAAATCTGCCGCCGCCTTTGGGACGGCGAGCGCAAAATCCGCGATTTTGTCACATCGCGGCGATTTGTCAAGCGGCATTACAAGATGGATCCGGACGCCCCCGGCACGTTTGAAAACCTTATTCAGCGTCTGGTCGATGAAGGGAAAGGAAATTCATACGGCGTCAGAAAGTATCGCGAATACCTGAGAGACTGGTCGCGACACTCGGAAATCGAGGAGGGTGTCGTCAAAGACCGCGCCGCGCTCGCCGAGGCAGTCAGGCCGATTGAACGCCGTTTTGAAATAACCGCATTCGAAACGTCCGAAGCGGCGAAACTGGATCGTTCGGTGATGAGCGAAAAGTATTGGGAACTTTGGAACGACGACGTCCAGCAACGAATTGACGCGGACATCGAGAAATACCGCAAGGCGGACGCGACGTTTGAGATTGCCGCGCCCGACGGTTCGGAGGTGAAAGTCGAGCAGATTGGCCATGCGTTTTTCTTCGGAGCCCACATATTCAACTTCAACCAGCTCGGAAAGAAGGAATGGAACGATCGCTACAAGGAGCTTTACGGAACGCTCTTCAACTCCGCGACCGTTGCGTTCTATTGGAAGACCCTTGAACCCTATCCGGGGCAGGTGCGATTCCAGGAAGGGGCGCGCGACGTCGAGGAATTCTGGAACACCTGCGCCGACCCGATGCACGAGCCGCACTGGAGGCGGCCGCCGCCGGATCCGGTTGTCTCGTTCCTCAAGATTCGCGGCTGCCGCATCCACGGCCATCCGCTTTGCTGGGGCGACATCGGCTGGCATTTCCCGACCTGGCTTTGGGACGATTTCTGCCCGAAGACAGAAAAGGAGGCGCTGGAGGAGGCGAGCGGCGTGAAAATCCCCTCCCACGACTGGCGCAAGCCGATGGGCTTGAAGGAGCACATGCGCGATGAGGATCGAGGTAACGGCGTGGAGTCGTGGCCCGGTGCGTGGGCATGTGTCTTCGAGCGGCTTTCCGAGGAGGAGGTTGCGAAACTCTGTCCGACCTTCTTCGAGAACATGAACCGTCTGACATACGAGCGCGTGCGCCAGATTGCCGCGCGGTACGGCTCGCGCATCGACTCATGGGACGTCTGCAACGAAACCTCGCCCGACTTCTCCGGAAAGTCCGCGACGGGAAAGCCTTTCCAGAAGTCGAAACGCTACGGCATCATGGCGGGGGATCTCTGCTACAACGCCTTCAAGGCCGCCGATGCGTGTCTGCCCAAGACGGCGTGGCTCAACATCAACGACTACTCGATGGACGAAAGGTATGTCGCCCAAATCGAGGACTTGCAGGCGAACGGTTGCCGGATTGATGTTGTCGGCTCGCAGATGCATCTCTTCAATCCGCGCAGGAGCGAGGAGATAGCCGCCGGAGAAGGACCTGCGCACTTGACGCCCGACGGGCTCGACGCGCGTTTCAAGCTCCTTTCCAAGCCCGACAAGCCCATCCACCTCTCCGAAATCACGATCACGGCGCCGGACGCAACCATGCGCGGACAGATGATCCAGGCGAACATCGTGCGCAACCTCTACCGCAAGTGGTTCTCCATCGAGAAGATGAATGGCATCACCTGGTGGAACGTAGTCGATGACTGCGGCGCTCCGGGCGAGCCAAATACATCCGGCATCTTCACGCGCGACATGCGCCCTAAAGCCGCCTATTTCGTGATGAACGACCTCATCAACCGCGAGTGGAAGACGAAGACGACAGTCAAGTCCGCAAACGGCAAGGTCGCGTTCCGCGGCTTCAGGGGGCGTTATCGTCTGACATGGAAGGACGCAGACGGCAAGGAAGTGTCCAAGCTCGTCACAGTCAAGTAACCGCTCGAAATCTTCAAGGATAGAACATGAGACGAATGGAAAAGAGTATTCTACTGGTGGCGGTCGCGATGACCGTGTTAGGCGCTACTATGAACGGATGCAGGTCGGTGGATGCGTCATGCGTTTCAAGGCACGAGCCGTCGCTCCTGCCGGAGGGAAAGACGTTCAGGCTCGTCTGGCATGACGAATTCGACGGCGATGCGCTCGACACGTTGAAGTGGGGCTACCGCACAAATTTCTGGGGGAAACCTGCGCATTGGTTTGCAAAGCCGGAGGATAACGCCGTCGAGGTGAAGGACGGTTTATGTCGCCTCAAACTCGTCAAGCGCCCTGACGGACAGCTCGTTTCGCCTCAGCTGCAGACTGGTGAGCTTGTGTGGGACATTCCGCAGGTTCCGCATTCCAATGGCATCTGGCTTCTGCCCAAGCGCGACAAGCCGAAGTTCATGCACCGCTACGGCTACTATGAGTGCCGTTGCAAGCTACAGCAGTTGCCAGGCTGGTGGTCGGCGTTTTGGATGCAGTCTC